>VOFC01004100.1_pt1 | contig 47319 bp, 76 predicted proteins | sample 5384161 | NCBI WGS metagenome assembly VOFC01 (sample SAMN12384722, study PRJNA508395) | human gut metagenome | isolation source: healthy gut B | host: Homo sapiens | reverse complement strand
TAAATATATGTCCACCTCTTTTTTCACATTTATCTGCTATGTTCAAATGTATTACTCCTACTTAAAAACTATCATAAAACTGTTCAAATTCGTCGATTAATTCATTTATTTCTTTACGGTCATAAAATCCCTGTACTTTCCAAAACATAAGAATACGATTCAATTCTTCTTTTCTTTTTTTATCTATAAATCCCCTGCACAACTGCCCATTAAATATTGCACTGTCATCTTCAGCGCAGCTAAAACACGCCATATCTTCATGCAATGCGGAACAATCACTACAAGTAATTTCCTTTTTTCTGAAATAAAATGACAGTTATCTTCGATATTTGCAGGAAACCACAAGCTTGGATATGAGCATATTGCCGAACCTGTTTCACTTGTATTTGCTATATTGGTTTTGTATTTACAATTTTACACTTCATTTTATCCGCCTCTTTTATAAAATAAATTTATTGTTAATTAAATTATAATTATCATTACCAATCTCCCATTCCCAAATAATATCCTCAAATTCTTTTTTAGAACTTTCTAACCATTCATATAACTTGATTGCTTTGTTTTTATCTCCATCAATATAATCTCCATTCACAGTTATATGAGTAATATTACCATTATATTTTTCATATAATTCAATTACGGCTGGTTTTTTATAAAAATCAATCAAAATTTTAAAATTATTATCTTTATAAATTAAATTCATTTAAAAACACCTCTAAATATTCATTTAAATCATTTGCAATAATTTCACATCTTCCGACCATATTAAATCACCATCTAATAAGCCTTATTAAAATCTCCAGAATTTAACATACATTCCGGGTTTCTTTATAAAGTTTGAAATTAATTCTTCATCATTGATATCCATCTAGTTTACTACCTTTAATATCAAAACCATAATTTTTATTCTTCAATTTATCCGCCTCTTTTTTTTCATTTAGTTCCGTCTTGGTTTGTCTGAAAGCACCAGCACCATTCTTTTCTTAAGATGAGTGTCATATTTTAATTCTTTATATGTTTCTTCTAAATCAGGGTTATTCTCCATTCCTATGCCATACACATACATACTGTCATATTTTTCTGAAATGTTTTTCTATACTCATATGATTCACCTGACCAGTCCAGCTTATTGACAATATTAAACCATCTGCCAATCTGTAAATAAGGCTTTAAATCTTTAAATGTCAGACTATCACAAATGTTTCTTTCAATATCCCGTGGCTTATCATGTAATACAATCTCTAACGCCGGCTGTATTGTAAAATTCATACCAGATATATTTACTTCCCCCACTTATTTCATCTGGTTCTGAATAAATATCCAGCGAAAATTCCACATCAGTTATTCCTATGCCATAAACATATAACTCATCATATTCTGAAGCCGGAATATCGGATACCAACAGATAATTATGATACTGCCCATCTAAAAAGCAGATTGATAATCGTGTGTTTCTTGCCAGAAATCTTCTTATCTCTTTAAATTTAATTGCCATTGTGATTCTCCTTATCTATAGACATTATTTCCTACAACCAGCAATATTGCATTATCTCAATAAATAATCTGCCTGCCTTAATAAAATTATACGTTATTTGACACTCATTATCTTCAAGCCATTCATACTCCTGTAAATACATTCTGACAGCCGGATTAAATTTACTCATCATTTTCCCAATAAGAGGATATCTTGTTATGTAATCAAAATGTGTATCCAAATAATAACCATACCTGATAAATTCCCCAGTATTTTCAATAATCCAATCCACCGCCTCTTGTATGGTGTACTCTTTGCCATCAAATGTTACAGTAGCCATAGTATCATCATGAACACTATTATCCTTATACATTCGCATATGTGAGTATAACCATTCTGCAAATGACATATCCATATTAAAAATGTCGCGATAATCAAATCCATATCGATATCTTTGACGCATTCTGTACAGCTTTTTCTCTGTAACAAAATTACCACCATAAATTCTTCTCGATACTCCGAGCTGGCTTATGTATTGATTTCTTCTTTTCATTAATAAGCTCCTTTCGTGTGGCTGTTATCCTCTCTTTTATATGGTGTTTTGTGTTCAGACAAGATGACCTCTCGTCTATTATTTATTATAATGTCGGAGAGGTCGGGGTTTTTCGCCTTTGGGGAGTGTTATTTAATTTTTTCTAATATTTTTTAATAACGCTATTTCTCTTATTATCTCTTTAAGTCCAGGGTCTTGACATTTCATCTTTTCTTTATACTTTTTTTATTAATGAAACATAATAACTTAAATAGTGATCTAATTCATTATAGTAAAAATGTGTTACATAGTTTTGTACTGTTTTTTTCTTGCTTAACTGGCATATATTTCATCCAGTCTTCGCAATTATACTGTATATTTATAGTTCCACCCGTCAACATCATAACTCAAATTATAGTTTGCTATTTCTTTACCGTCTTTTTTGAACACTTACGCTTTTTTTTTATCTATGTTATATGTTTCAGGAAATTTATCTATAAATTGAGGTGAACAATTCCGCATACAATCAATTATATAATCATAATGTTTCTTACCTCTTATTGGTATATCACTTATTAAACTTACGATTGGTGCTAATCCCTCATCTCTCATTCTTTTTCTAATAAAGAGCATTAATTCCATTGCACCTATGCTGCAACCATAATCACCTATTATTTTATCGTCCTCTTTTGTTATCTTATCAAATTTTTCTTCAAATTCTTTATACCATTCACTACCTTCAGTTTCATTAAATATTACTTTTATTATTTCTTTAAATCCCTCTGAACTAATATCCATTTTTATATAACCCCTTTCAAAACCAATAAATCTCTTATCTTATTTTTTCAACATCAAAATCAGCCACGAGAACACAAACAACACAACTCCTATGCACGAAACTCCAAGAGCTGCTACTATGTCTGTTGAACCGCTATTTACCAGATCAACTATCGATAATACAGACGCAACAATCGAAATCAAGCCAAATACTGCTATGACAGTTGCCACATAATTCTGCATGTCAGAAGATTTCCTCTCCTGTTCGTCTCTTATGAGTTCAACCTTCTGCTCGATTTCTTCAAGTGCTTCATCAATTCCATTAACGACTAACAGACATCTGTATGTTTCGCAGACATTATTCCAGCGTGATACCTGCGATGATGCAAGCGTACCTGAAGCACGAAATTCCAACGCTTCTTTTTTATAGCATTTTCACTTTTCTGAAATACTTAAGACTCTGACGTTTATTGTCAATCAGAGTATTCTGAATTCCTTCATTAACCAGCATGCATGTACTTTTCTGGTGTAAAACCAGCATTGTAAGAAATACATCATCTCTTGACTGCTCTGCAACATTTGCCACTGTCATAACATCTGTTGCATACACATATGATATTGACTGTGATGTAATACAGGCTCCCCATCTGTATGAACACATATTAGTATCCTTCGCGCCGTATGTATATGCTACATCCTTTTCTGAAGGATCCGAAAAATCACGCGAAATGTCTATTAATTTATGTTCGTTAAATGTAATTCTTTCAATAGTTTCCAACTCATTAAAACACCTGCTTACAAGTGCCACATTAAAAAGATATGTCTCTTTCACCGCCAGTTTCATATCATCAACATACAATCTGAATATATTACTGACCCCACCTATTGAAATATTACTTACAGTTTTAATTACATTTTCTTCAAAACTGCGATTGTAATTCTGTACATAACCCGGATTAATCAGCTTATCAATGTAACCCGCGTCAGCATTGTCATATGTAACAAGCACTGTGAAAAATGCTATTTTGTTGTTAAATACATATAACTGGCTCTCATTAACTGCCAATATTTTACCATCTGAAAAATGTACATCATCAATGCATGAATTTAAAATGTATCTTCTGACAAAACCATTTTCTTTCCTACATCTTCTTGCAAGAATATCTGACATATCATATGATGAAAAATCCGCATTTTCTGCCCCATCAATAGTAAGCTCTGTTAGGTTAAGACTACTTTCATACTTTAAAGGAAATATTACATATGTTCCCCTTTATCGAATCAGAATACACCTGTCTGTTGTCATTAAATTCGTTCATAATCCCCCCTTCCCTCAAGTCTTTATCTTTAGTTTTCACGACCTCGATAATTTAGGTTGATTATATCACAAATTGTCTCTAAGGAGTATCTCTAAACGACTGTAGTATTGCAATTATTTCCTCTCTGTCTTTATCTGTAAGTTTAGCACTTGGCTCTGATCTAAATCCTGCTGAATTAGGGCATTCAAACATAAACGCCATAGAATATCCAGCACTTATATAATCAAATTTATCTCCAACTGATTTTTCAGCAGATGTTACCGCATACATCTCTGCACCATCTTCATATGTAATTGTCTGACCTGTTAGTGCATCAAAATTACTTGTATTCTTAATCTTCACAATCCAGAAATCATTTCCCGGATTATATCTTGACTTAGCTATTCTGCTCATAGCTGCACTTGTGTACTGTTGTCCAAAATTATACATAGATTTATCAACTATATATGGTCTTGCATCGTAACACACTTTTGCCCCATTTTCATTCTGTAATACAATGTACTCCCCATCATTGCCGACCCTTTCCGTAATAACTGTCCAATTATCCGGATAGTCAAAATAAAATGTCGTCTGCTCCGGGAAATATTCTGCCATTCTCGTTTTATATGTATGAAGCGGCCCTGATTCTTTTACATCTGTTCCTTGTGTTACCTGCTCCTGCGTTGGCTGCTCCTGTGTTGGTGCTTCTGCACTTGCCTCACTTCCCTTTGGCTTATCATCTTCTGGCTGCTCATTATATGTACATTCCTTCACAAACTGCTTCGTGCCATCAGCAAGTCTTTCATAATGAAGTGATTTGCTTCTTGCAAATGATGTAAATTCACAACTCTTACTTATATCCATTGTACAAAAGAAGTGATTTCTTATTCTTATATTTAACACTTTCATCACCAACTCCAATTATGAAAACAGGACACTTAACATTAACATCAGAACATATCTGTCCATTCGGTCTGCCAGTTCGTGTTGCTTCTGCTTCTGCACCTATATCAAGTTCTGCATCTAACAACGGAATAGATCTCATTGTTACAAGCATTGGTGCTGTCCTGAAATACAATCCCATTGTTCCTTCTGCCTCAATTGATGTCTGCATAGATGAACGAAGCCCCATTGTTCCATTCACGCCTTTCCCTTTTTCATATGATACTCCTGCATAATATGGCACTTCTACTTTAAGATTAACTGAACCATCTACTGCTGGAACAATATATAACGCTACATTTACTGCAACAAGATTACTACCAATAAGTGCAGGTGTCTGACATAAAAGGATTCCATCTGAAAAATCACCTTCAACTCCGATTTCTCCTGAAATCTCTGAATCAATATCAACACCTACAGATGCATATTTTAACCCACTCTTAAGAGTATATTTAACCTGTGCTCCTACATTTATATTATTAACGTCCCATTTTATAGAGAAATTCTCACATTTTTTATTAAGCTTCTGTTTAATAGGAAGCTCGTATTCTGCCTCTGTATCATTATCTGTCAATGTAACTTCAAGTTCATTATCATCATTTACCGCTGCCTCTATTGAGAACCCCTTGGAATGGATATTACCAGACATATCTGCTGTCAGCATAGTTACAGGCTTTCCAGCCGACACCTTCACATTATCAAGTCCATAATAACTAATAATATCGTCAATTCCTATGCTTGCCGAATCTGAAACTATAAGAGTATTAAATACCTCATCTATCTCAGGGTCTTCTAATGAAAATGTACCATTTCCCATATCCTCAACGATTTTCTTTGCAATTTTCTCGCCCATATAATCAAATACAAATGTGTCACCTTTTTTCAGATTTTTGGCTGCACTTTCATCTATATATATAATATTTTCATCTTCTTTATAATCTTTAATATCAAAAAACTGAAGCTGAGAAATATTTTCTTTATAAGAAACATTTTCAATATCTTCAGGCCAGAATTCTCCATAATATAAATCATCAAATTTATCAAGAATACCATCAGCCTCCTCGGTCAGAAAATCCTCTATCAAGCGAATCTTCTGCTATCAAGTTATTATTAATTGCAAGCTCTATATTGGTATTATCTGATATTGCATCATCAGTTCCAAGATATATCTGCATTTTGCCTTCGCTCATTGCACGCATTGAAGTAAGAGCCATAAATCCGCCTGATGCTATGTCATCATTACTAAATTCATCGCTATCTGTAATATATCCATATTCCTTAGCCGATTTTCTGTAATCATCTGCTTCAACGCCCATCTTATTGCATAACTTCTTAAGCCAGTCATAACATGTTATATCCTCATTTTTAGTCACTGCTGCCTTACACGAAACATTTATATCATTACTGCTTTTCTTCTTTGATGAAACACCCGTTATAACGCCTGCAGCTATTGCTGCAATAACTATTACCGTTGCTGATACTCCAATTATTATTTTTTTTCTTCACAATGTATCTCCTTATGTTTTTATGCATTATTTTCTATGAAACCAGCCAATAAAGTTTCCCGCTCTGTCAAATGCTTCAGTAGCTACTGATGAATCTGAACCACCGTCAGCAAATGAACATATTATGAGAAGAATTATTCCTATTACAATAATTGTCGCAAGTCCAATTGCCAATCCAATTATATTTTCCAATATCAGAATTGCAAGAGGCATGGCTGCACATGTAATTGCGGCACTCTTTGCAAATGAAAATATTGCACATCTACCCTCACTTATCATCATGACCACAATAAATAGCACCACAGCAACTGCAGCAATTATTGCAAAAATCTTGATGTTATCTCTTATACTGTTAATCCATTTATCAACAGCATTTGAAAATCCAACTTCATCTATTTCTTCATTATCATATAATTTCTCAAGTGTAGCGTACAATTTGTTATACTGATTGTATTTAATAAGGAACCATATTCCAGAAACAGCTATTAATATAAAATCTATTATTGCAAGTACCCATTTCCATATCTTTCTTTCAAAGAAAAGCATTATCAGTGCAAGTACTATCTGGACTATAAATATTATCCCAAGTGCCTTATACACTCCGTTATTAGCTACTATATGTACTGTTCCATTTGTAAATGTATCTCCAACACCAGCAAAAATCCCTCTTCTGAGTTCTTGATTGTTGCTATTGCATGCGGATATCCGCCACCTGCTATGAACTTAATATATGCAACCACTGACATTACACCTATTACTATACTAAATATCCATGATACTGTTTTAGATAATGTCTTTAATGGGGCTTCTATAAATGCCTCCCCATAATCATCAATTAAATCTGTTATCCATTCAATAAATCTGTGCACTCTGTTTTCCTCCTCATATTTAACATTTTATCTATTCCTTTGATGATGCTTTATAAACTATTTCTCCTCCTTTCCTGCTAATCTCATAATTTCTATGACCTATACTGTAATTAGCCGATATCTCTTTTTTATTTCAGATAAATATCTGTCAACAGTAACAAGTTTTTCTTCCATTTCAAGCTTATTCAGGTCTGAGTCAGATTTATCAGATAATATGGTGTCGACCTTAACCCCAAATAACTCAGAAAACTTGCACAAAGTATCCACTGATGGCACACTCCTGCCACACTCTATATTTGAAATAGCAGAAGCTGTCAGTCCAATATCCCTGCCAAGCTGTTCCTGCGTGATTCCACGTTCAATTCTTAACCTTGAAATATTAATACCTATCTTATCCGTTCTCATATCTTTTCCCTACTTGTTGTGTACCAAGTAATTATACAATCATTTATAAATTTCCAACATTTTCAAATACTCATAGACCAACACATAGACTAACTTAATCTAACGTATAATTTTTATTGCCTCAAAGACAAATATAAGACGCAAAAAGGTGTGGCTGCCAAACTCTTTTGCATCCACACCTTATAAACTCTAATTCAATATTTTAATCATCTTCACCCTGAAGAGCATCATATCCAACCTCTCCAGTACGAACCTTTACTACATTTTCAACATCATATACGAATATCTTACCATCTCCGATATGACCAGTGTAAAGTACTTTTCTTGCTGCATTGATTTGTTCCCCTGTGATACCATTCATCATACCAGCCAAGCCAGAGGATGAATACACCTAAAAGCACCAAGTGGAAGGTTATGACCAGGGAAAGAATTTACCTTAGTTACCTTACCGTTCTTGTCTCTGTCGAACTTACCGATACGAGGTCCAAGTAAAGCAGCACCGATAAGGGCTGAGATACCACCTACCATGTGGATACATGTTGAACCGGCGAAATCGTGGAAGCATGGCACCTGAAACAATAGTAGCGGTTGTGGCACAGAACACAAGGTTAAATACGAAGTTTGAAAAATCAAAATTTGCATAGTCTGTGAAAATGTTCCAGCGGGAATTCAAGTCATTTACCGGACTGACTCCACGACATTTTCTTATGCAGTTCAAACCTGTATAAAATCAGACATGACTGTATTGCTTATATCTATTCCTCTCTGGGATAGATATAGGTAATCACCATTCTTTACAAGCAGTCCGGCAGCTATGTTATCTTTTATCTGTTTGTCATATACATCATATATATCACAGCCAAACTTCTCTTTAAAATCATTAACATCTATGCCTTTAGTCTTTCTTAAGCCAAGAAACATATATTCTGACATCTCATCTTCCTTTGACAGTTCTTCCACATCCATCCTTAACAGCCACACATCATCTGATTGTCTGGTATTTTTTCATAACAGCAATAATCTTTATTGTTTTCGTTATTTAGTAATATATCCATGTATCTGTTTATATCAGAAATATTAGTATATCTTATATTGTCATATAAAGAAGCTGCTCCGATTCCAAAACCAATATAGTTACACCTCTCCCAGTACTTTATATTATGTCTGCACTCATATCCTTTCTTCGCATAATTGGATATTTCATATTGTTCATATCCAGCTGCTGCAAGTACTTCCTTTGTCATATGATACATATCCCTGTCTTCCTCATCTGATGGGATCTGTGGATATTTATCAATATTTTCTGAAAGTGCTGTACCATCCTCTACTATAAGGCTATATACAGATATATGCTGCATCTCTAGTGATATCGCTGTGTTAAGCACAGACTTAAAGCTTTCAATAGTCTGACCTGAAGTGCTGACATAATATCTATATTGATATTATCAAAACCGGCCTCTTCTGCTATCCTTAAGCTTTCCAGAAATTGTTCATAGGTATGGATCCTTCCAAGCATCCTTAATTCATTATTATTGGTACTCTGCAATCCGAAGCTTATTCTGTTTATGCCAGCCTGACGATATATAGCTGCCTTTTTTTTCATCCATAGTACCAGGATTACATTCTATTGTTATCTCTGCCTCATCACTGACGTTAATCTCATAATCAAATGATGCATAGCCTCTTGAACGTGATTTCAGTGCATCAAAGAAATCATATATTATTTCGTTAAGAGGAAGGTCATACTTAAGCAGTGCCCTTGTCTGCTCAATATATTCCATTCCATTATATATGCCTCGTCTTTCCTGACAAAGCTTCATAATAGGTCCGACGAATTCTGTTGTAACCATAATCTCAGCACTTACCATAGGCTCTTCCATATAATCAATCTCAGATGGGTCCGGCATATTAGACGGATTAGTAAGGTCAATTACATCTCCGTTCGTCTTGTGAACCTTATATATAACACCCGGTGCGGTTGTTACAAGGTCAAGATTATATTCTCTCTCAAGTCGTTCCTGTATAATCTCTAGGTGTAGAAGTCCTAAAAATCCACATCTGAAACCAAATCCAAGTGCAATAGATGTCTCCGGCTCAAACTGCAGGGCTGCGTCATTAAGCTGAAGCTTTTCAAGTGCATCTCGTAAATCCTGATACTTGGCGCCATCTGCAGGATATAATCCACAATAAACCATAGGATTAACCTTCTTGTAGCCAGGAAGCGGCTCTGCTACCGGTCTGTCATTATCAGTTACTGTATCACCAACTCTTGTATCTCTTACGTTCTTGATACTTGCTGTAATATAGCCAACCATTCCTGCTGTAAGCTCATCGCATGGAATAAAACGGCCTGCACCGAAATATCCAACCTCAACGACCTCTTCTACAGCTCCGGTTGCCATCATCCTTATCTTTGTACCCTTTTTAACAGTACCTTCGACTATTCTTACAAATATAATAACACCTTATATGCATCATATAGGGAATCAAATATAAGTGCTGAAAGTGGTGCAGATGCATCTCCTGATGGTGCCGGAATCTTAGTTACAATCTGCTCAAGAACCTCTTCAATATTAATTCCGTTCTTGGCTGATATAAGCGGTGCATCCTGTGCCTCTATTCCTATAACATCCTCAATCTCTTCAATAACTCTTTCAGGTTCTGCACTTGGAAGGTCAATCTTATTAATTACAGGAAATACATCAAGATCATGGTCTAATGCAAGATATACATTAGCAAGTGTCTGTGCTTCAATCCCCTGTGCCGCATCTACTACAAGTATCGCACCGTCACAGGCTGCAAGTGCTCTTGATACCTCATAATTAAAGTCGACATGTCCTGGAGTATCAATAAGATTAAATATATACTCCTGTCCATCTAGAGCCTTATATACAGTTCTTACTGTCTGGGACTTGATAGTTATTCCTCTTTCTCTCTCAAGATCCATGTTATCAAGAACCTGATTCTGCATCTCTCTTGATAAATCGACTATAATTCTCTCCCTCTCTGACAGATTGCCAAGTGCACTTTTAAGTGCTTTCATTTCCACCTCATTTTCAAGATCCTTATAACACACATCATCATCTGTGCCAAGAATGTCTGACAATAAAAAGCTCATTTCCATCCCAGTCTACATTTAAAGGCTCATCTATAGATACTTCTGCCCTGATTTTACTGTTTCTTCTAAGATGCATAAGAATCTCATTCTCTATACATCTTGATGCATATGTAGCAAGCTTTATATTTTTATCACGGTCATATGAATTAATAGCCTTTATAAGTCCTATTGTTCCGATAGATATCAGATCCTCTACTCCCACACCTGTATTATCGAATTTTTTTTGCTATATATACAACAAGACGAAGGTTATGTTCTATCAGCATTTTCTTGGCATAATCGTCATCCTCGGTTTTTAACATCGCCAATACATTTTTCTCCTCATCTGTATCAAGCGGTGCTGGTAACACCTCTGCCCTATATAATGAACCTCTTTTGAGCCTAGCATATATAGATTTTTTATAGATGGTACCATCTTAAACCGGAAACGATCCGCAACTGCCACTTTAATCACCATTTCTCTCCTCTTTTCTACGGTGCTGTTACTTTTTATAGAAATACGAATGCACCGCTGACATATTTCCATCCTGTAATGCAAAAACTCATCCTCTTTATAGCTTTGCATTAACGCTAAATCATACGTCCATTTATAAGTGCCTGATATTCCCCGTTTTGTGATACTTTCCTATCCGAAAGTCCTATCAGTGCACCTTTATAAGCCTTCGTTTCATCTTTTCCTGATATGTACATATAATCTGATGTAATAACTTCTATGATCCCCTCATTATTACCTATTGTTCTGTATGGTATAAAATGATACTTTAATCTCCCGTAATCATTTATCTGATAAAGAACATTTTCAAAATATGATTTATCCATCACATTTACCGGCTTACCTGTATACTTATCTGTAAGCTGATTCCCGGTATCTACTATTCCGTGAAGCATAATCTTATGATTGTCAACTATAACAGTAACCTTGTATATGTCACTGTTTTTTTTTTATAGGTTCTATACACTCGGCAATCACTATTATAACAACTACGGATATCAGTATAAGATATATAAGCTGATTGTAAGTAACTAATATACGTCTTATTATCCAGCCGGCATATGTATAATATACAATCATATGCATAATCCCGCCTGAAAAACATGCTACAGACAGCATAATAATCATACCCTTAAACAGTTCTTTTTAAATAATTTGTTAAAGCATACCTGTCATTGTTACTTTGTCGTGCTTTTTATGATATTTAATGGACTATTTATCACAGCAAGCATAAGAGCTGTAACAATAAAATATGTGCATAAATTAACGAATAGCCTATATCTGTCAGGGAATCATCACTGCAGCAACTGACCATACTGCTCCTAAAGTGGAAGAAAGCAGCAGCCGGATAGCAGATGCATGATAACGCATAATTCTGTTAACAATAAGCAGTATAACCAGATCCATACAATAATTAATCCCAAACAATATATCTATATATATTACAATCCATTCCCACCTCCTTTACGCAATATATACAAGATTATGTATAACATCCTGTATCAGCGAACAAGAAGAGTATACATAAAGTTATGTGCAAAATTTGTCGCAGTAAGGAGCCATATACAAAATTTAAGATAAAAGTCTGCTGCTTTTCATTGTGTCGTCATAAGTATAAACATAAAAAACAGGATAGTATATAAATCAATCATACACTATCCTGCCATATATAAGTTATTATAAGACTACTGCGTCTGTTTATGTATTACTTTCTGTTCTTCTGAAGAAATGTAGGAATTGTAATTCCATTAGACTTCACATTGCTTGTAACAGGTGTTGGCTGCTTAAGACCTGGAAGAGGATCTGTTGTAGAGCTCATACCCATACCTGCTGGAGACTGTGGCTGCTGGTAAGAATATGCTGGCTTTACAGCTGGCTTTGGTGTCTGAACCTGTGCCTGTGCTTTTGGCGAAAACTTAGCCATGGCATTATTAACGTTAACACCCTCTATACCTGTAGCAATAACTGTGATTGTACAATATCACCTGATATATTAATAATAACATGAGATGCACCCTCAATAGTTGTCTCAAGAAGTGGACTGGTAACTGCCTGCTTAACCGCTTCGATGGCCTTATCATCACCTGTAGCTGTACCTATACCTATATGAGCAACACCCTTGTCTACCATAACAGTCTTAACATCAGCAAAGTCAAGATTAATAAGTCCTGGAACATTAATAAGATCTGTGATACCCTGAACAGCCTGCTGTAACACTTCATCAGCCTTCTTTAATGCCTCAGGCATAGTTGTTCTTCTGTCTACTATCTCTAAAAGCTTGTCATTAGGAATAACAATAAGTGTATCTACGTTCTCCTTAAGCTTCTCAATTCCTGATTCAGCATTAGCCATTCTTGTTCTTGCTTCAAACTTGAAAGGCTTAGTAACAACACCAACTGTAAGTATTCCCATCTGCTTAGCAATCTTGGCAACAACAGGTGCAGCACCTGTACCGGTTCCGCCTCCCATACCACATGTAACGAATACCATATCAGCACCTTTAATTGCCTGTGTAAGTTCTTCAACATTCTCCTCTGCTGCCTTCTCACCAATCTCAGGCTGTGCGCCTGCTCCAAGTCCCTTAGTGAGCTTCTCACCTATCTGGATAGCAGTTGGAGCCTTACATAAAGTGAGTGCCTGACTATCAGTATTAATACCAATAAATTCAACTCCTCCGATATTCTCATCTATCATTCTGTTAACCGCGTTATTTCCCGCTCCACCTACACCAACAACTATAATCTTTGCTGATGACTCCTGGTCATTAGTCATTATCTCTAACAAGGTTGTTGCCTCCTTCTACATATTTATAAATCATATAATTTTTCACAACAAATATCAACTAATTTTTATCACAATTTTCATAATCTTTGTTCATTCTATAATTATGAATGCCAAGAACTTTTTCAGCCATCATTTCATCTTTTTTAAATATTATTGTTGCTGTCTTTCGTATAATCCTGCATATAAAGTGTTCCCTTTAAGCCTGATTTAGTTTCCATCTGCTTCAGTTCAAAAAGCCTGTCTGTAAAATCATCACTATTTCCAAGATACACCTTAACCTCTTCAATATACAGTATTAAATTATCAGATGAATCAAAATATACCTTTGATACATCCAGATCATACTTATCAAAGCTCTGTGTAAGGTCAAGTATCTGCCTGAATATATCATCATCACCAACATCAAGCTTTGAACCTAAAACTATTGAATTAAACTTAAGCCCTATTATTTCGGGACCTTATCATAACATTTCTGTGGAGCTTTCAACAACTATGCCATCCTTTATCAAAGTAACATATTACATCCCATATATCTTATATAACCAATAACTGGCTTTTCATATACTGTTACATAAAGCCTGTCCGGCCAGTCCGTCTCAACATCATATTTCTGGATAAATGGTATTTTGGTGTCTTTTTGTCCAAAAATCCTGAAATATAGCAGATTAACATAATCACCACCAAATATATATTTTTTAAGTTCTTCATCCGAATAATGAGTTGAACCCACAAATTCTATTGTATCAGCCTCAAACACCTTATATGTAACACCAAAAAAGCATTCCGCACTGCAACAAATAAAATATAATAAGGGCTTTCTTTCTTTTTCTGCCCCGTCTTTTTTTCTGGTTTACACTGTTACTATTCCTACTACCCATTATCTTTCCAACTTAATCTGACTGCTTATATTAAATACAACCCCAAGTTCAAGCAGCAAAAATACTGCCGCCGTACCTCCATAACTTATGAATGGAAGTGATACTCCCGTATTAGGTATTGTATTAGTTACAACTGCTATATTAAGAATTACCTGTATGGCAATATGTGCAAATACTCCTGTTGCAAGCATTGAACCAAACAAATCAGGTGCATTCTGTGCTATATGGTTAATTCTCCACAACATTACAATAAATAGGAGTAATCAGGCATAATCGCTCCAAATAAGCCTAATTCTTCACAAATGATTGAAAAAATCATATCATTCTGTGATTCCGGTATGAAGCCAAGCTTCTGAAGACTCTTACCAAGACCTTTGCCAAAAAGACCTCCTGAGCCTATGGCATATAACGCCTGAACTGTCTGGTATCCCTTGTCATCAATATATTTCTCAGGATTAAGCCATACAAGTATACGGTTTAATCTGAATTTTCCAGTCATATTTCCCGACACTGCCATCTTTAACCCATGTATAAAACATATCCTATGGCTATAAGTGCGGTCAAAGAACCATGTAATCTATATTTGGATATACTACAAATGACATTATAAATACTATTCCAATATAATAATGGCACTACTCAGATTAGACGACAGTTATAACAAAGGATCATTCCTGCGGGTAACAGGGCACATCCAAGAAATATCACTTTGCATTCTTTGAAATGTCTTTATTTTAGTTCCTGCTTTCACTATTCTTGCTGCAGTCATGGCAATAACGTTCTATCTTTACACAATCTCCGCAGGCTGGAATTGTCCCAAACCCGGAATCTATATCCATCTTTTTAGCACCATGACTCTCGGTTCCAAAAAATATAACAGCCACATGAAATCAAGCCATAATAAATAAATAAGGTGCAAACCTTTTAAGCACATGATAGTCTAAAAACCTGGCTATAAAAAGCATGATTACAAAGCCGCCGACATCAAAAAAGCTGCTTTTAAAATAATACTCCGGGTCACCCTCTTAATCTGCGCTGTATATGAGCTCGTGCTGTATACCATAGTAAGTCCAAAGCCAACTATGAATACAAGCACAAAAAGAAGAGTGTAATCAAAGTAAAATCCATATTGTTTTCTCTTTTTTTGTTTCTTATTTCTTCTATTTCTATTTCCCCGGCATTTATATCATCATATTCTTTTTATTAAAGACTGTTAACATATTCCTTGAACATATCTCCACGCTGCTCATAGTTATCGAACATTCCCCAGCTTGCACATGCAGGTGATAACAGTACAGCATCACCATCCTGCATTCTTTGCATATTGAAACAACCTCTTTTAGTGAATCTGCAAACACATAGTTGCTAAAGCCGTATTTATCACATGTTTCTGCTATCTTATGTGCTGTCTGTCCAATAACACAAGCATTTTGACTTTATCACCAAAGGCTTTTACATACATATCAAACTCAGAACCTTTATCATAGCCTCCGCCGATAAGAATTGTAGGTTTAACCATAGCTTCAATAGCCTTAACAGAAGCTTCCGGATTAGTTCCCTTTGAATCGTTGTAATACCATACACCATTTTTAGGTAGCAACATATTCAATTCTGTGTTCTACAGCCTTAAATTTCTTAACCTGTTCTATTATAATATCATCAGGAATTCCCACAGCCTTAGTCATGGCTATAGCCGCACACACATTTTCATAGTTATGCTGTTCCTAAGGAGATTCATGTCATGAACATTCAACATGTCATAATCATTAGTTCCATCTGTATACTTAATCATCTCACCATCTACATATGCTCCGACTGATGGCTTTCTTTCACTTGAAAACCACACGACATCAGCCTTACACTCAGTGCAAAGTCTGTAAGATACTTATCCTCAAGATTAAGCACACATGTATCTGCCTTAGTCTGGTTCTCACTTATTCTTTCCTTGGTCCATGCATAGCATTCCATTGTATGGTGTCTGTTAAGATGGTCAGGTGTAATATTAAGAATTGCAGATACGATCGGATGGAATTCATGTACTGTCTCTAACTGGAAGCTGCTTATCTCAGCTACTGTATATGAATCCTCACTTGTCTTTAACACTTCACCTGTATATGAATTGCCTATATTACCAACAACAAATGTTTTCTCATTATATGCAGCAATTATCTGTCCAACAAGTGCTGTAGTTGTTGTCTTTCCGTTAGTTCCTGTAATTGCAATAACCTTACCCTTATCATAATTATATGCAAGCTCAATCTCGCCCCATACAGGGATACCGGCATTCTTAAATGTAAGCACTATCGGACTGTCAATAGGAACCCCCGGACTTATTACAAGCAGATCAATCTTCGGAAGAAGTGACTCATCAAATGCTCCGATGATAATCTCTGCCTTGTTATCTCCTAACTTCTCCTGCAACTTCTGTCTGTCAAGCTTTTCATTGCCATCATACAGTATGCAGTCAGCACCAACTTTATTCAAAAGGTCTACGGCTCCAATACCGCTTATACCTGTTCCCACGACCATTACTGTCTTATTCTTTAAATCCATCGTCGTTTACTTCCTTTCATACAAAATGTATACAAAAATATATTACTATCAATCATCGTTTTTTTCAAGTTGAACTGACCTTTCTATACCAATATACGGCAATATATTTTCATACAGTGTCTTAACAACAGGAGCAGCAATTGTTCCACCATAATATACACCTGTCGGTTCATCAATTAAGCACATCGCTATAACCTGTGGATTATCAGCCGGAGCAAAACCTATGAATGATGAAATATATTTTCCTGAACCTCTTGGAAGTTTCTGTGAAGTAGCTGTTTTTCCTCCTATTGAATAGCCGTCAATATATGCATTTTTTTCCACCGCCTTCTTCAACAACCTGTCTTAATATATCCTTCATCGTATCACTTGTTTCCTTGATATTGCCTCATCCTGTGTTGAATATGCAAATTCATTTACCATGAACCATTATCAGATGAACATGTCCTGATGGCAAAATGTGGTGTAACCAGATTACCACCATTTACAATCGCTGAGCAGCCCTTAGCATCTGCATTGGAGTTATCTGAAACGACTGTCCAAACGACATGGTTGCCAGCTCCACCTCTCCTACGTTTTCCTTCTTATGTATGATAGTACCTGCTTCACCTGCTATATCAATTCCTGTCTTTGAGGTTAATCCAAGCTTATCAATATATGTATAGAAATTATCTACACCGACACGCCTCCCCCATTCTATGAATGCCGGATTACACGAATTCATTACTGTCTGTGTAAAGGTCCTGTGTTCCATGTCCTGTTGTTTTGTGACATCTTATTCTTCTATCAGCAACTGTTGTTGAACCACCACATGTATACATATCTGACAGGCTCACAACACCAAGTTCAAGTGCAGCTGTTGCTGTTACCATCTTAAAAACCGAGCCAGGTTCATATGTATCATTTATACAGAAATTTCTCCACATATTATTTAGTTTATCCATCTTATTTCCAGTTGTGTCTTCATCATCATAATTCAATGTATATGGATCATTCAGGTTATACTCCGGAGCATTTACCATTGCATATAACTCACCATTACGTGGATTCATGACTATTATCGATACCCTTTTTGCCCCCTTTTTAACAAGTGTCTTTTCTGCAAGCTGTGTGCATACATCTGGATATTTATATCTATGCTTGTATAAAGGTCACTGTCCGTCAACCGGTTCAAGCCTATCCTTCTTTTTTTACCCTCAAGCTCACTTCCCCACGCATCTGTAAGTGTCAGTATCTTTCCACCATCTCCTGACAGGCAGGCATCATACTTTGCTTCAAGACCAACAATCCCCTGATTATCTCTTCCTGTAAACCCTATAACCTTAGATGCCAGAGTGTCATATGGATAATATCTTTTATAATCCTCATCAACCTTCACCCCTGCATAATCATACTCCCTTATCCTGTCTCCTGTTTCTTTATCAACATTTGTCCTGATAATCTCTATTGATGATATTTTATTTACCTTTTTAGTTATCATCTCCTCTTCTTCTGACAGCTCACTGCACAACATCTCAATAACCTTTTGTGGTTCTTTTATCTGGTTATGTATAACTGACACAGTACACACTGTCCTGTTATCTGCAAGCACTGTTCCATTAGCATCAAGTATACGGCCTCTCATTGCCTTTATCGCACGCTCTCTTTCGTGCAATTCTGTTGCCTTTCTGCTATAATAGCCAGCCTCAACCGTCATAATACATCCTATACGGACTGTAAGAAGTGACATAATTATAATAAGACTTATTATTATGGTCAGCAGCTTTTTTTTCTGTGCCTCGTTCTTACATACAAAGAATATCTTTCATCTTCATTTAACTCTATTCTTGATTTCATATAATACAATAACCCTGTGTAAACTTACTTTATTCATATGTAAGTTCACTCAGGGTTATTCTTATACTTATTATTACTAGTTAACTGATGGCATGTTCTGTAAGTTTTCAGTTGCTGTGTTCTGTATAGAACCCTCTGGTACACCATCCACTGTATATTCATCTTCCGCAGTGCCTGTATCTGTTTCGTTCTAATGAATCCTTGTAAACACTCATATAAGGAAGAAGCTTTTCTAATATATCATGTGAAAGTGTAAGAACATCTGCTGAGCTTCCGCGTTCCATCTGGTTCATCTATTATTACATATATAGCAAACTTTGGATTATCAGCTGGCGCATGTCCTATAAATGATATAAGCCACTTATTCTCACTTCTTGGTGATTTCTGCGCTGTTCCTGTCTTTCCAGCCATGAATACCCCGTATATACCCTTCTTGCTGTTCCTGTTTCAACTGTGCTTTCAGATATTTTCTAAACACTTTGATGTTGAAGCAGTTACTGTCTGCCTTACAAGCGTAGGTGAATTTTCTTTTACAACTTCGCCATTAGCTGATTCTATTCTCTTAACAATATGTGGCTGATAATACTTCCATCATTAATAAGAGAACTGTACGCTGACAGCATCTGTACCATATTAACATTAACATTCTGTCCAAATGAATTGGTTGCAGCATCTATCGTAGTTATCTTATTCTCATCATACATAATACCTGTAGCTTCACCAGGAAGGTCTACGCCAGTCTTTGCACCAAATCCAAACATTTTCTCATACTGTGCAAATCTGACATTACCAAGCTTTATTGCAATATTAATCATGTACGGATTACATGAATTTTCCAATGCCTGCGACAATGTAAGCACACCATGGCTTCCTGTTGTTGAATATGAGTGGCACTTAATCATATCAGGGCCAACATACTCATATCCCTTGCATTCATAAGTATCTCCATCATGCACAACGCCTTCTTCAAGACCTGCTGCAATAGTAAATGGCTTATAAGTTGAACCCGGCTCATATGACTCTGATACACAATAATTAGTCCATAACTGATACAATGCATTAGTTACATCTGTATCTGACATTGATCAAGCTGTTCCTCAGAATATACATTTGCAAGATTTCTGGGATTATTAAGGTCAAACTGTGGATAGCTTGCCATTCCAAGAATCTCACCATTCTTAGGATTCATAACAACAATAGCTGTATTCTTAGATGGTTTTTCCTGATTATATGCAACCATATATTTCTCTATTATGGACTGCACATTATAATCAATTGTTGTAATAATATTATTACCGTTAACTGCTGCCTTTGTCGTTTCTACTGCATTAAGATCTTCATCAACATAGCTGTATGAAACTCCGTCTGTTCCTGAAAGCTCATCGTCATACTGGCTTTCAAGACCAAGCTCACCACCATTGACATTGGATGCAAAACCTATAGTATCGCATGCAAGAGTACTGAACGGATATTTTCTCACATAGCTGTCCTCAAACCATACACCCTTAATGTTTTTTTCCTTCTGTCTTATCATTCATAAATTCTTAAACTCTTCTATCTCATCCATGGTAAGTTTCTTAAAAGCTTCTGATAACGGCTGTTAGGATTGGCTGCTAACTATAGCTTCAAGCTCACTTCTGTCAAGCGAAAAGCATCTTGTAATGCATCTAAGTGTCGGTTCTTTATATTCTTCATCCTCTGAAACAGCTGTTTAACATCTAATATAAGATTATAAACCTGTAAGTATCTGTCCTCTTTTATATGCAAGCTCAGTTGAAGTATATGTCTGATGGTCTAATACCGCTTTTGCATACACATCACCATGTGTATAGTTTATCTTAAACACATGGCCACCAAGAACTATCAATATAACAAAACCATGCCAAGTGCAACATTAATTCTTCATGTACTCTTTTTAACATAACTCTTTTTCTTCTGTATTATTTCCTTTCTTAACTGTTCACTATCTGCCATAGTACCTCTTAATATTCTATATTTATATTCATCATCACTATATAACTGTCAGTTATTTTTCTGAACATCCTTGAACTGTTTTACATATTCGCTTTCCTTTGAGTCATATGTAATAACCTGACCTTTACCTGGATATACCATACCAAGTTCATTGACAGCTGTATCATATATTGCATTATAATCTATACTTGCATTGATATCAGCTTCAAGAGCATCATTGTTGTCTTTAAGTGAATTCAAAGTACTTTTTAACTCTATTATCTTATCTGAATTAACCTTAGCTGCTGCCTGGACATTAAGATACTGATAGCATATAAAAAATACAACTGATGCAACTGTTGCAACAACAACTGTATACATAAGATTAATCTTATTTTGTTCTGATCTGTTTCTGTTTTGCGCGTCTTTGTTCTCTTGACTCTTCCGATTCTTCGTTACGTCTAAGAGGCTGTGCATTCATATTAAGCTGTCTTGCTGCACTTCCATATTCATATTCAGTTGTCCATATATCTTACAACATTTCTTCTCTTCTTTGAATTACTTCTTCCTCCATAAATCCCCTTATATTCTTTCAAACACCCTCAGTTTAGAGCTTTTTTTTGATCTGCTGTTCTCCTTCATTCCTCTTCAGATGGAATAATAGGTTTTTTTTGTTATAACTTTTCCTTTTGACTTTTTGCCACAAACACATGTTGGAAAACTTGGAGGACAAGTACAAGGATTCTCATTGTTTCTAAATCTTGACCTTAACTATTCTGTCCTCTAGTGAATGGAATGTTATGATACATAGGCGTCCCTGTGGATTAAGCCTGTCTATCATCATATCAATTGAATTCTCAAGACATCAAGTTCCCTGTTAAGTTCTATTCTTATAGCCTGGTATGTTCTCTTGGATGGATGACCTCCTGTCGCCCTCACCTTTGCCGGAATAGAAGCCTTTATAATCTCATTTAGTTCAAATGTTGTCTCTATCGGCTTTTCTTGTCTTGCAGCAACTATGTGTTTAGCAATATTCTTGGCAAATCTGTCCTCTCCATAATCCCTTATGATTCTGTAAAGATCATATTCACTATAATCATTAACTATATCTCTTGCTGTAATCTTCCTGTCTCTGATCCATTCGCATATCAAGCTTGGCATCTACATTGTATGTAAATCCTCTCTCAGCTGTATCAAGCTGATATGATGAAACTCCTAAGTCTAACATTATGCCATCTACTTTATCAATGGAAAGTTCATCTAACACTTTATCCATATTGCAATAATTGTTCCTTACAATAGTGACTCTGTCCATAAAATTTCAATCTTTCACTAGCTGCCTTTATGGCATCCTCATCCTGATCAATACCTATAAGTCTTCCTTTGTCAGAAAGCCTGCTTTGCAATCTCATATGAATGTCCTGCACCGCCAAGTGTTCCATCTACATAGATTCCATCAGGCTTAATATTAAGTTGATCAACCGTCTCGTATAATAATACTGACTTGTGCTTGAATTCCATACCACTCTCTCCCTGTTTATACTTTAAAGATCAGTCTTTAGTGTTTCTGTTTAAAAGCTGATTCGTTCTTATATAGAAAATCCAAGACTCTCCATATTCGCTGCTACTTCATCCATATCATCATCATAACCGCTTATACTTTCATCCCATCCTGCTCTGTTCCATATCTCTATACGGCTTCCAACACCTACGAATACAACATCCTTCTCAAGTGCTGCAAACTCACGTAATACAGATGGAATAAGTATTCTCCCTGCTTGTCAACCTCCATTTCTGCTGCTCCCGCAAGAAAGAATCTTGTAAACTTTCTGGCATCTTTATTCGTAAGAGGAAGTGTCCTTAACTTCTCTTCAAACTTCTGCCAGTCTTCTTTCGGGTAAACAAACAGGCAGTTATCAAGGCCTTTGGTAACAACAAAGTTATCACCAAGACTTTCGCGGAACTTCACTGGAACGATTATTCTGCCCTTGGCATCTATAGTATGGCTATATTCGCCCATAAACATAGCAATCGTTCCTCCTTTCTACCACTTTCTTTCACTCACTACCACTTTGCTCCACTTTAGAGTCAATTTTATACTTTTTTAATAAAAAACACAAGCATTTTCCTATAGTTTTTTGGCATTTTCTAAAATTTTCCATCAACATCAGGCAGATTAATATCAACCACTTGCGGACTTTTTTAAAAATATAGTACAAAAGGACCAGACAATCTGTCTTATGACAGCTGTCTGGTCCTTTTATAAACCTTTATCACATTTTATTTTATACGTTAAAACGGAAAAGAATTACATCTCCATCCTTAACTACATATTCTTTACCTTCCATACGCACAAGACCTTTTTCTTTTGCCTTTGCATATGTACCACAATCTAAAAGATCCTGATAATTAACAACTTCTGCCTTGATAAAGCCTCTTTCAAAGTCACTATGAATCTTTCCTGCCGCACCAGGAGCCTTAGTTCCTTTTGTTATAGTCCATGCTCTTGTCTCTGTTTCACCAGCTGTTAAGTAACTGATAAGACCAAGTATCCGGTAGCTTGCTGCTATAAGTTATCAAGACCTGATGAACTTATGCCAAGGTCTTCAAGAAACATCTTCTTCTCTTCATCATCTAATTCTGAGATTTCCTGTTCAATCTGTGCACAGATAACGAATACTTCACAGTTATCCTTCTTAGAATATTCTCTTACTCTTTCAACATATTCATTGTCAGCACCATCATTGGCAAGGTCATCTTCTGACACGTTAGCTGCAAATATAACAGGCTTAGCTGTAAGCAGATTATATTCTTTCATGAATGCTTCTTCATCCTCATCCTCACATTCGAAGTTCTTGGCAAGATTACCTGCCTCAAGAAATGCAAGAAGTCTTTCGAGAAGGTCACATTCTTTAGCAATATCCTTGTTATTGTATGAAGCACGCTTCTGCTTTGCCAGTCTTCTCTCAAGCACTTCCATATCTGAGAATATAAGTTCAAGATTGATTGTTTCAATATCACGTACAGGATCAATAGAACCATCTACATGTACGATGTTAGAATTCTCAAAGCATCTTACTACGTGAACGATTGCATCTACTTCTCGTATATTAGCAAGGAACTGGTTACCAAGACCTTCTCCCTTACTTGCTCCCTTTACAAGCCCCGCTATATCAACAAACTCTATAACCGCTGGTGTTATCTTTGCAGAATTATAAAGTGCTGCAAGCTTATCAAGTCTCTCATCCGGCACTGTAACAATACCGACATTAGGATCAATTGTACAGAATGGATAGTTTGCTGACTCCGCTCCTGCCTTTGTAAGTGAATTAAATAATGTACTTTTACCTACATTTGGTAGACCTACGATTCCGAGTTTCATAATGTATATACCTCTTTCAAAATCCTATATTTCAGGACTTTCACCTTTCTTTTATTTCATTTAAACAATCCGCTATATTTACTGCAGCCCAATCATGATAGCCATAGCTTCAATAACTTCCATGGCTTCTTAGCTTTTACAAACATAAACGGCTTTTTGATTTTTGGACTTTACATCATCTGATTACTATATCATAAAAATGTATTTTTAAAACCCCTGAAAGATTATTTTCACTGCCTTTAATTTCACTGTTTTCCATGAAAATTTAATTTTACTTGACATTTTTCTGTCCGTAATATGCATTTTTTCCGTGTTTTCTTAAATAATGTTTATCCATAAGCTCCTGTGGTGCTTGTTTTACCTGTGGATTTATGCTTTCTGTCCTATATGCCATCTTTGCACACTCTTCAAGCACAACCGCATTATGAACAGCCTCTTTTTGCATCCTTTCCCCCACGTAAAAGGTCCATGATTCTTGCATAGTACAGCTGGAACAGCAGAAACATCTTTCCCCATCCTTTTAAACTCATCAACTATAAGCTTTCCAGTATTTTTTCATATGCCTCATCTATTTCCTCCTTAGTAAGACATCTAAGGCATGGAACCTCACCATATATATAATCCGCATGTGTAGTTCCATAACAAGGTATGCTTCTGCCTGCCTGTGCCCAGCTTGTAGCATACGATGAATGTGTATGCACTATTCCACCTATCTTATCAAACGCTTTATATAGTTCTATATGTGTCTGGGTATCTGAAGACGGATTATATCTCCCCTCTATCCTGTTTCCTTCAAGATCCATAATAACCATATCATCGAGTTAACAGTTCATAATCAACTCCACTTGGTTTTATGGCAAAATACCCAGTAGTTCTGTCTATCTGACTTACATTTCCCATAAGATGTACATCAAAAACCTTGTCAGTCGCACTTCTTGCTGACTTAATAACTGGCATTCCGAATGAAATACTCTTTACAAAAAGTCCATCCATAACATCTACATGAACATATTCAGCTCCTGCCTTATCAATCGTTTCAAGCTCTTCTCCTAATTTCTTGAAGTCTGCCGATAATATTGATGGTGACAAAATTTTCTTTAAACCACTCATAATTAACAACCTTTCTGTTTTCAAGTACATTTAGTACTTCTTCTTGTTCTTTATTTCTTCAAATATATCTGTATATGACTTATATCTGTCATAATTGATAATTCCGTCTTCAACTGCCTGTTTTACCGCACATCCCGGTTCGCTTACATGCATGCAGCCATTGAATCTGCACTTTCCTTCGAATGGTACAAACTCTTCAAAGTAAAATCTTAAATCTTCTTTCTCAACATCCGGAAGATTAAGTGATGTAAATCCCGGAGTATCACATATATATGTTTGCTTACATACATTGTATATCTCGGAATGTCTTGTAGTATGCCTTCCTCGGCCTATCCTGCTTACTTCTCCTGTCTGGCTGACTTCTCCCTGCTCTTCCATGTCCGGTATAAGCAGATTGGTAAGTGTCGACTTTCCAACTCCTGATGGACCTGCAAGCACTGTAGTCTTTCCTTTCAGCACTTCCATTACCCTGTCAATGCCAATATTATTCTTTGCACTTATGAATATGCACTCACAGCCACAGCCTTCGTATATTCTTCTTTAATTCATTCTTATATTCATTTCATCAACAAGTTCTTCTTGTTAAATACAACAACAGTAGGAACATCCTGATAATTCATCATAAGTATGAATTGTATCAAAGATTAAAGTTAGGTTCTGGAGACTTTACTGCAAATATAACCATTGCCTGGTCAATATTGGCAGAAGCCGGTCTTATAAGTTCGTTCTTTCTTTCAAGAATATCACTTATATTTCCCTTTTTATTATCCTCATCAATAACGTCTATTAAAACATTATCACCTACTAAAGGTTTTATCTTTTTGTTTCTGAATATCCCTTTTGCCTTACATTCATAAATACCACAGGCTTCTACATGTATATAGTAGAAGCCAGCTATACCCTTAGATTATCTTTCCCTGCATATTATGCCGTTTCCATTAATTAGAACTATTGTTTGAATTGCCATTATTGTTTTTGTTATTAGCAGCTGTTGTTGTCTGCTGTGCTGTCTGCTGATAATGGCTTACATATATAGTAATAGTTGTTCCTGATGGTACAGAATCGCCTGCTGAATAAGGTGTCTGTGATGTAACCGTTCCATATTCTGCCTTAGATGATGTTTCATACACATTGACTTAACCTTAAGATTAGCAGAATCAAGTGTCTGCACGCTTGCAAGACTTTCTGACATTCCAAGTAATTTAGCCACTGATAACATTCATTAAATCACTTACATGTATAGTTACTGTAGAACCTTCTGCTACTGAACCTGAAGGACTATATTTTACTGTAGAACCCTTCTGCTGCTTCTGAACCTCTGATTTCCCTGAAGTCACTTCTTTGACTATATTTTTCTTTTCACCTTTGAACCGCCTTAACCGAAATCACTATCCTGCAACTGTCTTAGAGCTCTGTGTAACAACCTGCTTATCCAAGTCCGACATCATTAAGTGCCTTAACAGCTGCATCCTTAGTCATGCCCTCAACCTTAGGAACTGTAACTTTACGTTCACTGTCAATTTTTGTTGATTTTTGAGGTCTTCAGTAGTTATAGTTTCTGTATTTTCTTGACCATTTTCTACAAGCTTTGAACCAAATATTGTAACAATAAGTATAATAACAGCTATTCCTATTCCAATTATTTTCATAATTAAATCCAGCTTGTCATTATCCTCATCATCAATATCTACATCCTCATCGTCTTCCTGTAATTCATTATCTGAATCTTCATTTTCATCATCTAAAAATATCATCATCTGAAATGCATCATCATTCTCACCAGCATTAACTTCTTCTGTATCCTTCTTTAACAACATAAGCCGGAGCCATCTTAACAAAATATCTGGCATTACAAGATTTTTTAAGATCTGTTATAAGTTCTGCTGCTGTCTGATATCTTCTGAGGTTTCTTTCTGTGTACATTTAATAACAATTCTGTCTATCCGCTACAACCGTAGATGGTTCACTTCTCTCATCTGAATATCCACCTCTTGCCTGCTCAGGTGAAATATAATGCACCGAACCCCATTGTTGATGACAATTAATTGTACTTGATGAAGCAACCTTGGCAATTCCAAAGTCCGTTACCTTGACCTTGCCCTCCTTAGATATAATAATATTCTGTGGCTTAATATCCCTGTGAACAATATTGTGCTTATGTGCTGCATCCATACGTTAGCAACCTGTATTGCTATGCTTTACAGCCTCTTTATATGCATAAGTCTTCCCTTTTTCTCTATGTATTCCTTAAGGGTTATTCCTTCAACCAGCTCCATAACAATATAATAAATACCGTTATCCTCACCTACATCATATACATTCACAATATTAGGATGTGAAAGCCCTGCTGCCGACTGGGCTTCAATCCTGAACTTTGTTACAAAATTAACATCCTGGCTGAATTCAGGCTTAAGTACCTCTATGGCAACATATCTGTTATTGTTCCCATTCCTTCATACTCTTCTGACTCTCCTGCTTTCTTTAAAAGCAGCGTGTTAACAAGCTTAATATTATCATCAACCGCATCAAGCGGATCCATACCTGCTGATTGCTTTAATAACTCAATAAGTGTATCTACTGTATATCTTGATGCCATATCTCCAGCCTTGTGACCACCCATGCCATCCGCAACAACAAAAATGTTTGGCAGGCACCCTATATTATCAAGCTTTGTATAGACATAATCCTGATTGACGGCTCTTTCAATTCCAACATCCGTCTTTGCAAATGCGTTCATCTCTCTCTCCATTCTCTTTTTCAATAAGTATATGCCTATATACTTTTAACATTACAGGAAAAAATCTCCCATATAGTTCAGCAGCCTTTTATACCCAATCTGTAAATCACGACCCCGAACAGTAGCATTTTATCATAAACATCCAAAAAAAGCGATATATTTCAACCGCTTTTATAATTATTTAAAATATGTCTATAACATTCCTTCTATATGATTCTGTCTTAACTGCCCGCAGGCGCCATCTATATCACGTCCCATTTCACGTCTTATAGTGACATTCACCCCTGCCTTTTCTAGTATTTCTTTAAAATTATGTATTGAATTCTTTTCAGACTGCTCATAATCTCTTTCCTTAATAGGATTAACCGGAATAAGATTAATATGACAGTTCATACCATGAACAAGCTTTATAAGCTGCTTTGCACACTCTGGCGAATCATTCACTCCTTTAACAAGGCTATACTCAAAGGATATTCTTCTTGCTGTCTGTAAAAGATAGTATCTGCATGCATCCATAATCTGTTCTATACTATATGTATAAGCTATAGGCATCATCGTTTTTCTTAGTTCATCATTTGGAGCATGAAGCGATATTGCCAGCGTTATCTGCAGTTTAAGTTCAGCTAACTGTTTTATCCTTGGCACTAATCCACATGTTGAAACAGTTATATTTCTCTGACTTATATTAAGTCCTTTATCACTGTTTATAAGTCCAAGGAACTTTTTACAACATTATCATAGTTATCCATAGGCTCACCAGAACCCATAATAACTACATTACTTACACGTTCACCTGTAAGACTCTGTATTCTGTATATCTGATCAAGCATCTCTGATGGTTCAAGATTTCTTACATCCATTAAGTGTAGATGCACAGAAACGGCATCCCATACGGCATCCAACCTGTGAAGATATACATACTGAATTACCATGATGATACCTCATAAATACACTTTCTATAAGATTACCATCATATAATCTGAAAAGGTATTTCTTTGTACCATCTATTTGGGACTCCTGTACCCTTACTGGTTCAAGACATGTATACAAAGTATTTTCTTTTAGAACTTTCTTTAACTTATCTGATATATTAGTCATCTCATCATAACTACAGGCAAGCTTTTCATGCATCCATGAATATAACTGTGCCGCTCTGAACTTTTTTTCACCAATGCTGACAATATAATCTGCCAGTTCATCATAGTTAAGCGACTTTATATCAATTTTTTCCATATATACCTCATTTCTGTGTGCATTAACTGTTTTTTTATGAGCCTTGCAACAAAAAAGCCATCATTATCCTTATCAGGTGATGGCAGCATCTGAACATACTCTCCATCCCTGGTAAAACCAAGGCTTGTGCATATCCAGTCTGCATTATCCTCATTTTCTGACCGGTTAATAGTACATGTACTATACACAAGTGTACCACCTGGCTTTACATACATGCTTACAACCTCTAGTATATCTCTTTGAAGCCTGATTATATCAGATATTTTTCAGGACTTATATTATATCTTATATCAGGCTTACGTCCCATGATTCCAAGTCCTGAACAAGGAAGGTCGGCTATTACTATATCAGCTTTTCCAACAAGACTATCATCCTTATCTAATGCATTATATACCTGGACATCTATATTAGATATTCCAAGTCTTTCTATATTATCATCTATTAATGATACTTTATAATCGGATACATCTCTTGATATAACTCTTCCTGTTATGCTTTTAATGATATTTTCTTCAACACCATCATCAGGAATATCTTTTATATTCGCATATGCAGATTCCACTTCCTTCAGTGCTGCATTTACCGACTTTCCACCAGGTGCAGCACACACATCTACTATGAGGCTGTCTATTGAGGGCAAAACATACTCTCCTGCTGCCATTGAACTTATATCCTGTATCTGATACAATCCTTCATTAAAGCTTTCAAGTGCCGTCAGATGATCATATCCTGATATTTCATATGCATATGGTATGTCAGGGACAGCATTAACTGTAACTCCCTCTTTCTCTAACACATCCTTTATGTGTTTAACGCCACCCTTTAATGTATTACATCTGATATATGTCTTTTTTATCTTTTTTCATACCAGCAAGAATACTCTTAACATCTTCATAAGACATATATTCCATCCACATATTTATTATCCATTCCGGCATTGAATATTTCACCGACAGATATTTTTGTGGTTCCTGTACCATATCTGGATATACTATATTTTCTTTGTTACGTGATATATTTCTTAGTACTCCGTTAACAAAGCCCTTAAGTCCTGTAAAACCTCTTTTTAGCTGCAAGCTTTACCGCCTCATTACAGGCTGCTGAATCAGGTATATTCTCCATGTATATAAGCTGGTATACTGCCATTCTCATAATACGCCTTATTACTGGTTTCATTTTATTAACAGGTGTTTTAGAAAACTGATTAATTATGTAGTCAAGCTCTATCCTGCATTCAATAGTACCTAATGCAAGTCTGTTTATAAATGCTCTTTGTGCTCTGTCCAGATACTGATACTTTGAGAGAGCATTATTAATAGTTATGTGGGAAAATTCTCCTTCTTTCTCTATCTCCGTAAGTATATCAAGCACTACTGCCCTTAAGTTAACTTCCATATAAAATATGCCCTTTCATAGTAGTATTAAACATCCTATACTAATCTGCACCAAAAACCGTTCCTGCTTCAACCCTGCAGCCAAGTAAAAATGCATCTGTTTTCATCCTTTTCTTGCCTTCAAGCTGTACTTCATTGAGACTTAAATAATCAACTCCGCATTTAACTATAAGTCTTTTTTTATCTACATAGCATACAGTTGCAGGTGCGATGTTGGCATCACATTGTATTTTCTGCTCTATATCATTAAACTTAGATGAATCAACTATATCTGATATGTTATGTACAACATCTGCATCCCATATCTTTAACATTTTACCATTGTAATGTGTATACGCACTTGGCCATGGATTAAGTCCTCTTATAAGACATTCTATATCATGTGCTCTTACTAGAAATCAAGCTCACCCATAGACTTCTTCAACATCGTTACATATGAACTTTTTGAATCATCCTGTTTTACTGGCGTTATTGTCCCCTCTTCAAGTCCTTTCAGTGTTTCTATAAGCAAAAGCTCTGCACCAACTATGCTTAATCTGTCAAAAAGGCTTCCACCTGTTTCTTTCTTTATCAAGCTTCACTTTTTTAACAAGAAGAATATCACCTGTATCAAGTCCTTCATCCATCTTCATAGTCGTGACACCTGAATATTCACATCCATCAATAACTGCCCACTGTATAGGCGATGCACCTCTATACTTAGGAAGTAATGATGCATGTACATTGATACAGCCAAATCTTGGCATGTCTAATATACTTGCCGGAAGTAGCTGTCCAAATGCAACAACTACAATTACATCTGCATTATATGTTCTTAGCTTCTTCTACAAATGCTTCATCTCTTGCTCTTTCTGGCTGCAGTACTTCTATCCCAAGCTTTACAGCCTCCTGCTTAACTGGAGAGAACACAAGCTCTTTGCTTCTTCCCCTTGGCTTATCTGGCTGTGTAACTACTGCTGCCACATCATGTCCTGCTTCTACAAGTGCTTTAAGTGTCCCTACCGCAAAGTCGGGTGTACCCATAAATATAACCTTCACTATTCTTCATCCTCCATTTCAGTATCAAGGTCAGCTAGAGAGAAGTTCCCTTCTACTTTATCAACATACATTATTCCATCAAGATGGTCCAGCTCATGGAGCAGACATCTTGCAAGAAGTTCTTCACCTTCAACAATAATCTCCTCCATATCTTCATTAAGTGCCTTTACCTTAGCATATGATGGTCTTGTAACTATACCTGATTTACCTGGAACACTAAGACAGCCTTCCTGTCCTGTCTGTGAACCGCTTGTCTCAAGCACTACCGGGTTAATGAGTACAATAGGGTCATCTCCACAGTCAATAACAACCAGTCTCTTTCTGATGCCAACCTGTGGTGCTGCAAGTCCTACACCGTTAGCTTCATACATTGTATCAAACATATCATCAATAAGCTCCTGTAATTCTTGGTGTCATCTCTGTAATCTCTTTTGCCTTGGCTCTAGTATATCATCTCCAAGTGTTCTAATATTTCTTATTGCCATTATTATTCCTCCGTTTTAACATTATTTATAATCATTAAGTGTTGTAAATATCTGGTACGTCGTTTTTAAAACGATGTACTAGTTAACATCATACTGGATGCTTATATTTTTAAACATATCATTATCCTGTATGTATTTATCTATGCAGTCCATAAGATATGAAAGCCTGTCTAAAATCAGCACTTTTAAATATTTATTTTAGTATATACATCACTTATTTTATATATAGGTGCATTCTGATGGGCCTATACACATTATCCTTTATCTGAAAGTTGTTATTTTTTCTCAAAGCTGCTTTAACCCACGCTGCAGCTTTGTCAAAAACATTCTCATCTTCTGAACTGATATTTATTTTAATCATATTACCAGGTGGATATGAAAGCATTTTTCTATATGCTATTTCTTTATCATAGAAGCCTTGTAATCCTGGCTGGCTGCACAAACAATACTAAAATGCTCCGGCGTATAAGTCTGTATAACTACATTGCCGCTTTTTTCTGCTCTTCCTGCCCTTCCAGCCGCCTGTGTAAGAAGCTGGAAAGTTCTCTCAGAAGCCCTGTAATCACTGGAATAAAGTGACATGTCTGCCGCAAGCACTCCCATAAGCGTTACCTTTGGAAAATCATGTCCCTTGACTATCATCTGCGTTCCAATAAGAATATCCGCATTACCATTGGCGAATCCGATTCAAATCTTTCATGTCCATCCTTGCCTCTTGTAGTGTCCATATCCATTCTTAGCACTCTCGCCTGTGGAAATGTTTTCTTAACCTGTGCTTCAACACCTTCTGTTCCTGCCCTGAAGCCCGAAACATATCTTGAACCACATGAAGGACATACAGTTATCTTAGGTGTTGTATATCCGCAGTAATGACACATCAGCCTTCCATCAGCATGCTCCGTAAGTGAAACATCACAGTGCGGGCATTTCATAACCTTTCCGCATGAACGGCATGATATAAAGCCAGCCACGCCTCTCTTATTAAGGAAAAGCATTATCTGCTCATGCTTTGCAAGTCTGTCACTCATCAGTTCTCTTAACCTGTTGCTGAATATCGTCCTGTTTCCAAGCCTTAATTCTTCTCTCAGATCAACAATATCAACTGCTGGAAGTTCTCCGCTTCCCGCCCGGCTGTCAAGTGTAATAAGCTGTATATGTCCATTCATTGCCGCATAGTAGCTTTCCATTGAAGGAGTCGCAGAACCAAGTATCACTGAAGCGCCTGCTTCCTTTGCAATATGGCATGCAACCTCTCTTGCATGATATCTTGGAACAGTCTCTGACTTATAAGCTCCTTCATGCTCTTCATCTATTACTATAAGGCCTATATTTGAAAATGGTGTGAACAACGCCGAACGCGGTCCAATCATTACACTTATATCACCTCTCTGTGCCCGCAGAAACTGGTCATACCGCTCTCCCTTTGACATACGGGAATTCATAATAGATACCTTATCCCCGAATCTGTGGTAAAACCTCTGCACAGTCTGAAATGTAAGTGCAATCTCCGGTATAAGCACAATTGCCTGTCTTCCATGATTAAGGACATGCTCAATTGTCTCAAGATACACCTCAGTCTTTCCGCTTCCTGTAACACCATGAAGCAGATATGTCTTATAATCCCCCTTATCATAGTCAGCTATTATTGTATCCACAGCGTTTTTCTGCTGTTCATTAAGTTCGATACGCTTTCTTTCTCCGGTAACATTTCTTACAGGATTCCTATACATATCTTCTGACCTGACTTCGGCAATCCCCATATCTTCAAATGCCTTGACCGTCTGTGCCGTGATATTAAGCTTGGATTTAATAATACTTTCATCTATTACAGGTTCCTTAATCAGTGCCTCTAACAATCTGTATCTTGCTTTTGCATTTTTCTTTGCAAATGTATCAAGATACTTCTGCGCCTGTGCCGCGTCAATAATAAGATTGACCGAGCGTTTTTCCTTCTGTTTAACCTTATCTTTTACAGGAATAACCGTCTTAATTGCCTGATTCATGGTACAGCCATAATTGTGCTTCAGCCACGCCGCAAGCTTTAACATTCTGCTTACTGCAGTGACCTTTCCCTCAGTAATTCCTGTAATGTATTTTATCTTGTCAACAGGATATGCCGCCTTGTCTCCCAAACCTACAACATACCCTGTTATCTGCCTGTTTCCTGCTCCAAAAGGAATATCAACTGACATTCCCAGTTCAATTACATCCACCAATTCATCCGGAACTGCATACTGGAATGTCTTATCAAGCTGTTCATGTGAAATGTCTATTATTACATCTGCGTACATTAATTACCCTTCAATTCTTCAAGCACTTCTTTGATAAGCACCCTCTCATCCATAGGATACTTCACACCCTTAATCTCCTGATAATCCTCATGACCTTTACCCGCAAGAACAATAATATCACCCGGTTCGCCATGTTCTATCGCATACTTAATAGCTTCTTTTCTGTCTGTAATATCAACATGCTTTCCGGTAGTCTTAGCAATTCCAGTCTTGATATCTTCTATAATTGCCTCCGGCTCTTCAAATCTTGGATTATCTGATGTGATAATAGTAAGGTCAGCAAGTTTTCCTGAAACCTCGCCCATCTCATATCTTCTTTCCTTGGAGCGGTTACCACCACATCCAAACAGGCATACAAGTCTGTGAGGGTGATATTCCTTAAGAGTTGTAAGTATACTCTCTAAAGCCATTGCATTATGAGCATAATCTATCATTAATGTAAAATCATCCGAAACCTTTACAAGCTCAATTCTTCCCTTAACCCTAACATGCTTAAGAGTTTCCTTAAGTGCCTCTTCGTCAACATCGAAATGCCTTGTAATTGCTATTGCACATAATGAATTGTATACAGAAAACTTACCCGGAAGATTAAGTTCAACCTTCATATTAACAAGTCCTGTACAGTCATATGTAAGACCAATTTTACCCGGTTCATGTAAAAGTTCAATATTTTCAGCCTTAATATCAGCATTATCTCCGATACCATAGCTTTCAACCTTACATATAGAATTCTTTAATATATCTTTCGTATGCTTATCATCAGCATTCACTATTCCTGTCCTGCATTGCTTAAAAAGTTTAGCCTTACATTCAAGATATTCTTCAAACGAAGCATGCTCGTTAGGTCCGATATGGTCGGGTTCAAGATTAGTAAACACTCCTATATCGAACATAATACCTGCTGTTCTGTCAAGCTTAAGTCCCTGCGAAGACACCTCCATAACCACAGCCTTGCAGCCTGCATCAACCATCTTACGGAATGTTTCATGGATCTGTAGGGACTCTGGCGTTGTATTACACGAAGGAATCGTTTCATCACCTATCACAGTTTCTATAGTTCCTATAAGACCTGTTTTTATTCCACATGCACATAAAACATTCTTGATCATATAAGTTGTAGTTGTCTTACCCTTCGTTCCAGTAATACCTATAGTGAACAGCTTCTTGTCAGGATTACCATAAAATGCAGCTGACATAAGTGCAAGTGCAAGTCTTGTGTTATCACATTCTATTAACGTAACATCACCAGATGGAACCTCATAATCAGAGCCCTTCTGTACAACTATGACAGCTGCCTTATCCTTAATCTGCCTATATACTTATGTCCGTCACTCACTGCTCCTACAATACATACAAATATTCCACCATCTGTTACTTTTCTTGAATCTGATGCAATACCGGTAACATCTGTATCAACACTGCCCTTTAATAATGTATATTCAAACTTTTCTATTTCATTATCCGCACATATGTCCAATATATTCTTAAGCTGCATAATTAGTCCTCCCGATAAACATTCAACGTCATATCTGCCAATTAGAATAATCCTGTTATTCTTTCTTCTTTTCATCATAGTCTATACCTTCCGCTGCTGGTACCTTAGGTAAACCTGGCATAGTAAGCACCTTTCCTGTAAGCGCAACCACAAAGCCTGCACCTGCATCAACATATACCTCTCTTATATTGATAGTAAAGCCTTCTGGTCTTCCAAGCTTAGCCGCATCATCAGAAAGTGAATACTGTGTCTTAGCCATACATACTGGGAAGCTGCCAAATCCCATCTGTGTAATATGATCAAGCTCTTTTTTTAGCCTTGGCATCATATGTTACACCATCAGCACCATATATTTCTTTTGCAATCTTTAATATTTTATCTTCAAGTGGAAGTTCATCCTCATATAATGGTTTAAAATCACTCTTCTTGTTTTCTAAAGTCTTAAGCACCTTATCAGCAAGCTCCTGTCCGCCTTCTCCGCCTTTAGCCCATACATTTGAGAGTGCGAACTCACATCCTAAATCTTCACAATGTTTTTTAATGAATTCATATTCTTCCTGTGTATCTGTAATAAATGAATTCAATGTTACAATAACAGGTACTCCATACTTATGCACATTCTCGATATGCTTATCAAGGTTAACTATACCCTTCTTTAAGGCTTCCATATTTTCTTTTCCAAGTTCAGTCTTAGGAACACCACCATTGTATTTTAATGCCTTAACTGTTGCTACAATAACTGTTGCCGCTGGTTTAAGTCCTGCTTTTCTACACTTTATATCAAAGAACTTCTCAGCTCCAAGATCAGCACCGAAACCAGCCTCTGTAACTGCTACATCTGCAAGCTTCATAGCAAGCTTAGTTGCTCTTACTGAATTACAGCCATGTGCGATATTAGCAAATGGTCCACCATGTACAAGCACTGGTGTACCTTCAAGTGTCTGTATCATATTAGGCTTTATAGCATCCTTTAAAAGGGCTGCCATAGCTCCTGTTGCTTTAAGATCGGATGCTGTTACTGGTTCTCCTGCATAATTATATGCAACTATTATCTTTGAAAGTCTTTCTTTTAAATCCTTCATATCTGTTGCAAGACATAATACTGCCATAATCTCTGACGCAACTGTGATAACAAAATGATCTTCTCTTACAACACCATTTGGCTTATCGCCAAGTCCTATAACGATATTTCTTAACGTTCTGTCATTCATATCCATACATCTTTTTCCAGACAATACGCTTAGTATCTATGCCAAGTGCATTACCCTGATGGATATGATTATCTAACATGGCTGCTAAAAGATTATTAGCTGATGTTATGGCATGGAAATCACCCGTAAAATGCAGATTAAGATCCTCCATTGGAACAGCCTGTGCATATCCGCCTCCTGCTGCTCCACCCTTTATGCCAAAACATGGTCCAAGTGATGGTTCTCTTAATGCAGCTACTGCATTAACTCCTCTCTGACATAAGGCTTCTGTAAGTCCAAGACTTATAGTAGTCTTTCCTTCACCTGCTGGAGTTGGATTGATAGCTGTTATAAGAACAAGCTTTCCATCTTCTTTGTTTTCAACCCTGTGTATAAGTTCATCAGATAACTTGGCCTTATATTTACCATACATTTCAAGTTCATCCTCTGTAACTCCTACCTTAGCCGCTACATCCTTAATATTTAATAATTTTGCTTCCTGTGCGATTTCGATATCACTCTTTACTGCCATGTCTTTATCCTTTCCGTGTCATATGTGGCACCTACAAAGTATTTGTTTTCTTTTTAGTTTATTTCTTTTGTGCTTATTATAGCATGTATTACTCTTTATTTACCCTGCACTCATGAACCTGCACTATTTATATAGGCCTCAAACTCTTCCTTATCCATAAGAACTTTTCTTGGCTTTGTTCCTATCTCAGGTCCTACTACACCTGCATCTGAAAGCTGATCCATGATTCTTCCTGCCCTGTTAAAGCCTATCTTAAACTGTCTTTGCAGCATACCTATAGAGCCTCTTTCTCTTTCTATAACAAACCTTCCTGCATCCTCAAACAGGGTATCTTTGTCATCCTGCCTGTCAACAGCAGCACTATCTGATGTCTTTTGTGAAACAGTTTCTGCTATGCTCTCATCATATTGTGCTTCCTCTGTCATATTTTTCCTTAAGAAAATCAACAACTCTTGATACTTCTTCATCCGATACAAAGGCTCCCTGCACTCTTATAGGCTTAGGAATGTTAGATGGGAAGTACAGCATATCTCCTTTACCAAGAAGTTTTTCAGCTCCATTCATATCAAGAATAGTTCTGGAATCAACACCTGATGATACCGAAAATGCAATCCTTGATGGAACATTAGCCTTGATAAGTCCCGTAATTACGTTAACAGATGGCCTCTGCGTTGCAATAACCATATGTATGCCCGCTGCCCTTGCAAGCTGTGCAAGCCTGCATATAGCATCTTCCACTTCTCCTGGTGCAACCATCATAAGATCCGCAAGTTCATCAACAATTATAACTATCTGAGGTAGTTTTTCAACAGGGACCTCTCCTTCATTAACGTCCATCTTTCCGACTGCATCATTATATCCTTTAAGATTACGTACTCCCATATCAGCAAAAAGCTTATATCGTTTCGTCATCTCGTTGACTGCCCAGTTAAGTGCGCCTGCAGCCTTCTTAGGATCTGTGACAACAGGAAGAAGAAGATGTGGTATTCCGTTATATGTACTAAGCTCAACCACCTTAGGATCCACCATGATCATTTTAACTTCATCTGGTCTTGCTTTATATAAAATACTCATAATAATTGTGTTGATACATACTGATTTACCTGAACCTGTTGCTCCGGCAATAAGAAGATGTGGCATTTTGGCTATATCTGCTACTATCGTCTTGCCAGCTATATCCTTTCCAGCTGCAAATGCAATCTTAGATTGGTTATTCTTAAATGCTTCATTTTCAATAAGTTCTCTTAAATACACACTGCCGGCTTCCTTGTTAGGAACCTCAATACCAATAGCCGACTTACCTGGAATAGGTGCTTCTATTCTTATGTCCGCAGCTGCCAGACTTAGTTTAATATCATCTGCAAGTGAAACTATCTTACTCACCTTAACGCCAAGCTCTGGTTTTAATTCATATCTTGTAACCGCAGGTCCACAGCTTATATCCGTTATATCTACCTTAACACCGAAATTCTGGAGTGTCTGCTTAAGCGTGATTGCTGTATTTCTGTTTTCACGTTCAAGATTAGCAGATGATGACTTTGTGTTTCTGTTAAGCAGACTCACAGGTGGAAACTTATATTCCCTGACATGCCTTGCAGCTTCTGGAATAATATTGCTGGCATTTTTTTGTGGAACAGCCTGCTTATTATGTTGTGTGCTTCCTACACTGCTTACTTCCTCATTATCATACGATGTTATATTCTCATCATGATTTATAGCATCTGCTGTATCACATATCTCTTCGGTATCATATTCATCTGCATCATTATATGCATTTTTTTCATTATATATATTTCCTTCATCCGCTGTATCATATGTATCAGTATCGTATTCTTCCGATACCTCAGGATCATATTCTGTCAGTTCCTTCTCTTTTTCGTCCGGATATTCTGTATCATGTTCTTCGTAATCGTCTTCTCTTGTACTTATTGTTTCATCATATGACATACCATGATCCAAAGCTGTATTATCGTTATCCTGTCTGTCACTATGCACTTCCCATATATCAGATATATCAGAAGTTCTGTTTATGTTGTTATGCTTTTCTGGTATGATCAGTGGATCATATATATCATCCATATACACATCATCATCATTGGCTACAGGCTGTATTTCATGTATATCTATATCCTGATTAGCTGTCTCTGGCTGTGTATCCTGTATTGTAAGATCTTTAGTCACTCCTCTTACAACATTATTCATACGTGCATTAGCCATAGCCTCTTCTTTAGCTTTTTTAGCTGCTATAATCTGCTCTTTTTTTTCTAATCTTCTTATTCTTGCCTTTGATGCTTTTCATTCTCTCTCATAGCACGATATTCTTCATCACTCATACCGCTGTCTTTCCTGCTCATTGAAGAATGTTCCCTATATGCAGAATAATCTTCTCTTGCTTCTTTTACAAGCCTGTGTCCACCATTCCTTAGTCCACCTATAAATGATTTTTCTGTTATCAATATAACACATATTATTGCAAGAATAATCAAAATCACCATAGTTCCTGCCATACCAAGCGGACTTAGTATCTTACATAAAATTCCTCCAAACAGACCACCGCCTGTTTTATGCTCTGAACAATATGTAAAATATGAACCAACGGAATCCATGATATCTGGTTTGTTAGTCATTCTCTGCCATATTGCTGCTGTTATCACGGATAAGACATAAACTGCTGCAGCTTTAATACGCATGACACCTATTATGTCCTTGTTAGCAAGCATAAACAATATACTTCCTGCTACTATAAATGGAATTATATACGCAGCTATACCAAACAGCCCGAACATAAACCACTTAATTGACTGTCCTACCATACCAGCCATATTAAAATTACTTAATAATAAAATTATTGTACATGCAAATGCTAATAATAAGATTATCTCATCTCTTAATGCATTATTCTGTGGTTGTGGCTGCTGTGATGCAGTACCTGTACCCTTCTTTGTGGAACTCTTTTTTGACGGAGTTCTGCTGGCGTTTGATGTTCTTGTTCCAGTTGTTTTAGAAGTTTTACTCTTTGATGTTCTATTATTGCCTTGACTTCTGCTCTTCTTAGTGTTTGAAGCCATAATTTTCCAAATCCTCCATCATAATCTTATACACATCTCTAATCTAATGTGTTTTAATCTATAACTTATTTAGTATAACATTTCCATTATTTTAACGCAAGAAAGATGCCACATATACTAACGTATCCATACATCATGGATCATTGGTATGTGACATCTTTCTGTTCATAATTTCATGTAGTGCTTAAGAATCACTGCTTAGTCTTAGTCTTCATCATCGCTGGCAGCCTCAGCAAAACCCTGACGCTTTCTTGCCATGTCATCACTTTCAAGATATTCATCATATGTTGTGATCTTATCAATAAGCTGTCCCGATGGAACTATCTCCATAATACGATTAGCTGTTGTCTGTATAAACTGATGGTCATGAGATGTGAAAAGTGCAACACCAGGGAACTTAATAAGTCCGTTGTTAAGTGCTGTAATTGATTCCATATCAAGATGATTAGTAGGATCATCAAATATAAGTACATTAGAACCCATAATCATCATCTTTGATATAAGACATCTTACCTTTTCTCCACCTGAAAGTACCTTAACTTTCTTAACGCCATCATCACCAGCAAAAAGCATACGTCCAAGGAAACCTCTTACATATGTTGGATCTGGATCTGGTGAATACTGTGTAAGCCATTCAACTATAGTATCTTCTCTGTTAAACTCTGCTGCGCTGTCCTTAGGGAAATATGCCTGTGAAGTTGTAACGCCCCACTTATAAGATCCTTCATCCGGCTCCATATTACCAGTAATAATGTTGAACAATGTTGTTGTTGCAAGTTCATTAGAACCAACAAATGCAATCTTATCTTCCCTGTTTACTATAAATGATATATTATCAAGAACCTTAACTCCATCTATCGTCTTAGATATACCTTCTACTGTAAGTACTTCATTACCAATCTCTCTTGATGGTCTGAAATCTATATATGGATACTTTCTACTTGATGGTCTTATCTCATCAAGTTCGATCTTCTCTAATGCTCTCTTACGCGATGTAGCCTGCTTAGACTTAGATGCATTAGCAGAGAATCTCTGGATAAAGTCCTGAAGTTCCTTAATCTTTTCTTCCTTTTTCTTGTTAGCTTCCTTCATCTGCTTAATGATGAGCTGGCTTGATTCATACCAGAAATCATAGTTACCTGCATAAAGCTGAATCTTGGCATAATCAATATCTGCTATCTGTGTACATACTTTGTTAAGGAAATATCTGTCATGTGATACAACTATAACAGTATTCTCAAAGTTAATAAGGAACTCCTCAAGCCATGCTATAGCATCAAGATCAAGGTGGTTAGTAGGCTCATCAAGTAAAAGAATATCTGGATTACCAAAAAGGCCTTAGCAAGAAGAACCTTAACCTTCTCACTACCATTAAGCTCTGACATATTCTTATAATGAAGATCTGTAGTAATGCCAAGTCCGTTAAGCAGCTGTGCAGCATCTGATTCTGCTTCCCATCCGTTCATATCAGCGAATTCTGCTTCAAGCTCACTTGCCTTATTACCATCCTCTTCTGTGAAATCTTCCTTGGCGTATATAGCCTCTTTTTCTTTCATTATTTCATAAAGTCTTGTATTACCCATAATAACTGTATCAAGAACTGTATAATCATCATATTTAAAGTGATCCTGTTCAAGGAAAGATAATCTCTGACCTGGTGTTATAGTTACATCTCCCTTACTTGGTTCAATCTGACCTGTAAGAATCTTTAAAAATGTTGACTTACCAGCACCATTGGCACCTATAAGTCCATAACAGTTTCCTTCTGTAAACTTAATATTTACATCTTCAAAAAGGGCCTTTTTACCTATACGAAGTGTTACGTTGTTTGCACTAATCATTAAATCATTCCTCCATTAATGGTTAACTTAACCAGTTCATTTATATTGTGGACTACCTTATTTATTCCTGGTAGTTATAATCATATCTGATTATATGGACATTAAGAGTAATTTCAACACTTATATTGTCTAAACATAATAAGCCACAATACTAAAACATAACAATTATATATGGTAAACGAATTAAAAGCAAGCACTAATAATATTATAAATATTTTACGACTCCATGTTAAAAATATCACTCGTTACACCAAGAAAAATATCCATCGCATATGCATAAGTTTTTTCATCAGCTGTATTAGAAGAATTCTTTATGGCAACTGCATCTGAAAGCCAGCTGCATCTTGATGGATATGCTTCATGTGGCATATTATTAACAACATATACCTTTATTAACCCCTTCTTATGAAGCTTTCTGGCAAGTTCAATATAATAAAGAGCACTTACGCTTAAAAACAGTTCATCCGATACAACCATTACTATATATCTATGCTTTATAAATAACTTCTTTGTTTCTTCAATGCTAAGATCCCATATATCATCTGTCACATTCTGTCCTTTGTAAACATTGCATACATCCATCCCCATACTATCAAGATGTTCCATAAGACTATCCACCTCAGCCCATCTCTTTTGTAAATTAAATAATAACAAAAAAACACCTCCCAATAATAAAATATAAGCCGTGCATGTCCAAGTGAGCTTCGCTCTCTTGGACTGTCGGGCTTTCGCCCTATCAGACTTAATTCTAAACCTGAACTTTGTGCAAGCACAGTTCTGGTTTTAATTCTGCCCTGCACTCCGCCGTGCATGTCCAAGTGAGCTTCGCTCTCTTGGACTGTCGGGCTTTCGCCCTATCAGACTTAATTCCAAATCAGAACTTTGTGCAAGCACAGTTCTGGTTTGGAATTAAGTCTGGCACGGCTCAATGCTTACGCACATTGTAGCACATTTTTGGCGGGATTATTGGGGGGATGTTGTATGTTGTTGTTGTTTGTTGTAATCCGTTAGATTTTTGCTGTCATGTAAATATTTTTTGATATATTTTATGTCAGTATAATAATTATGCTGTTATTGTAGTTCCAGTTTTACCTGCAAGTCCTTCCTTTGCTTTTTCAAGGTTGGCTATAACTGCTTTTCTATCAGAATCTGCTGTAACAAATCTTATAGATGCATCTACCTTAGGGAATGTTGTTTTAGCTGGGAAATGTCCAGCCTTAATGTACTGATGAAGCTCTGTTGCTGTCACTTTATCAAACTCTTTCTCATCAGCTGTCCCTTTACCTATTGTTAATCTATCATAAGCTGTAAGGAAAAGAAGTGTTTCAGCTCCTACAAGTTCAGCTAACTTAGCAGCTGTATAATCTTTTTCTATGATAGCTGACGCCCCTTAAGATGAGAACCCTCTGTAACACTGGAATTCCACCACCACCTGCAGCTATAACCACCGGTCAGCATCAAGAAGTGCCTTAACTGCATCTATTTCATATATATCTATAGGCATAGGTGAAGCAATTATTCTTCTGAACTTTCCTCGGTTCTTCTTCTATTACGTAATTGCCTTTATCTTCCTCAGCCTCGGCCTCAGCCTTTGTCATATATCTTCCTATTATCTTAGATGGCTCAGAAAATGCTATATCAAAAGGATCAACTCTTACCTGAGTAATAATAGTTGAAACTGTCTTATATATTCCTCTGTTAATAAGCTCTTCTCTTATGGCATTCTGAAGATCATATCCAATATAACCTTCACTCATGGCTCCGCATACAGACATAGGAGCAACTGTTCTGTCATCAGGCTCAAGTCTTGCAAACTCAGTCATTGCTGTCTGAATCATACCGACCTGTGGTCCATTACTGTGCGTAATAACAACCTGATACTTTGCTTCTACAAGATCAGCAACAGCTTTTGCTGCTTTTTTTACATTAGTCTGCTGTTCTGGAAATGTAACTCCAAATGAATTTCTTCCCAAAGCAACTACTATTCTTTTCTTTTTCCATATCACAAACCTCTCAATTCTTCACGATATTCACATAAAACCTTCAAAAACGAATTAAGTGTTAATACATTATATATTATTTTGTGTTAAAAAGCAAACAATTAGTTGTATTCACGGATATTCCTGGATACTCGAATACTTTAAAAAACAAACAATCAGAACTTTTAAGTCTATACAGAATAAAATAACTATATAAGGACTTTCTAATTTTATAAAAAGGATAAATATTTATGAATAAAAAAAATATTGGTGTTGCCGTACTTGATACTGGCATTTACAGACATATAGATTTTGACAACAGGATAATAGCCTTTAAAAGATTTTATAAACAATAAGAACATTCCTTATGATGATAGTGGTCACGGAACACATGTTTCCGGTATAATCGCAGGAAGTGGAAAAGCAAGCAATGGGCGTTTCAAGGGAATAGCACCTATGAGCCAGATTATATCAGTTAAGGTTCTTGACTCATATGGCAATGGCAAAATAGGCAGTGTCATAGATGGCGCTAACCGGATAATCAACAATAAAGACATTTACAATATAAAGGTTGCAAATATATCCTTTGGAACAACTACAAACAGCAATGTAGATATTGAAAATACAATCCGGCTTATAAAACACATAGAAAATATGTGGCATAACGCATAGTTGTTGTTGCAGCCGCCGGTAATAATGGTCCATGTGCCAAAAGTATTACAGCTCCTGGTACAAGTCATATTATAATAACAGTTGGATCTATGGATGATAAAACATTTCATTCAGGGCGTGGACCTACCACTGACGGTTTTCCAAAACCAGAACTTGTTGTCGCTGGTTCTAACATCACAGCATGCAGTAACCGAAAAAATGGATATTCCACAAAAAGTGGAACATCCATGTCAGCACCTATAGTCAGCGGAGCTATTGCACGTCTTCTCACCAGTCATGACATGACACCTGAAGAAGTCCGCTGCCGTCTTAAAAAATGTTGTAACAAAGTTAACCTCCCACACAACCAGCAGGGCTGGGGCCACCTTTGATATCATAAAATTCATTACTATGAAAACATAGCTTATTTAATAAAAGGATAAATATTTATAAATCCTGCATTCTGCTGTTCTGCCAATTCTCTTGAATATTGAAGCACATCAAGCATAATATACTGTATAGCTATCATAGCCAATGCAATCAGTATAAGAATCACTAAAGGAATCCACTTATGCTTTTTTAAACGATCCATAAGTTTACCGTTGCCTTTGCCACCTCTGCTATTATTTTTATTATTCTTAAAATAACTGCTGTCTACCATATTATCTCCATTTCATTATTCATATTTGTTTCTTTAACATCAAATATAAATTTTTCTTTACGTTATAATCATATCATTTTAAAAAAGCATTGGCAATTATATATATGTTGTTTATTAATATTCTGCTATTAATTTCATATAAATACACAAAAAAGCTTCTGCATTTTATTGAATGTAAAAGCTTTTTAAAATATCATAATAATCCTGAACTATCTGATATCCATCTTCATTAAACTTATCTTATAGATCTTCTTAACCGCCTTTACTTCACGCAATATATGATTTCTGCGCTTTTTACTAAAGAGCAAACGCACAATCCGGTAAAACCAATATACCGGTATCAGAAACTTGTGCTTTACCAATAACGGATAATTCTCATACAGCTCCATTCCCGGAAATATAATATATCTGCTACATCAATCACCATAAGCTTATGGTCTGCCTTGATTTCTAGTGTTTTCTTAAACTGCATGATAACTGTTACTCATTGTTTTTTTTACTGATTTACTAATATTTTACTGTATTTTGTGGGTTATGGCAATGGTGAGTTTAAAACGCACAACATTATAACAATTCAACTGCTGAATCATCAACACCACTATCTTTTAGCAATATTTAAGTTATCACATAAAAGCTGCCAAAATAAAAAGACAGCTTCTACATCTTATTACAGACATAAAAGCTATCTTTCTGAAATTATTATTATTCTCTTTTATACTGTAAGAGTTTTTTCTAATAGTGCTTTAGCATTCTCATACTGCTGTTCTGTGATATTCAACATATCACAAGCTTCTTCTACAGTACCTATCTTTTTTTTGCTAATGTTTCAATATTATTCACAAGCATCTCTGCTGCTCTCTCTTCTGCATATTCCTTTGCATATTCCTTAGCATAATCTTTAATTATGTCACACATAGAATCAACTCCCTTCCCATCATTCTTAAAGTATGATAACCTATCCGATAATTCTGGAAACTTATCATTATCGATTTCTTTCTGTAAAAAGCACTTCATAAGTTTTCCTACATCTGTATTATCGGTATCTGCATACTGTGTATTAACAAACACTCTTGATAATCCATCGTCTACAGTTGTATTAGTTTCTCTTATAACTGAATCAATATGGTAGATTGTTCTTCCCAGCCTGAATACATCATACTCTGAAATATACACAACTATGACATATACTAAATTTAGTAACATTCTGCTATTAATTTCATATAAACACACAAAAAAAAGCTTCTACATTTTATTAAATGTAAAAGCTTTTATAACGTTATTATAACTTTGTTAAAATGTAACAATAGTTTGTGTTA
>VOFC01003244.1_pt1 | contig 47369 bp, 66 predicted proteins | sample 5384161 | NCBI WGS metagenome assembly VOFC01 (sample SAMN12384722, study PRJNA508395) | human gut metagenome | isolation source: healthy gut B | host: Homo sapiens | reverse complement strand
TCAGGCCTTGCTTCGTTCAATTTGTGTACTGTATCGCCAGAGGGTGGCAGTGGTCTCAGCCCTGGGCAGCCAGGCGTGGAAGCGGCGCAGCTTCTTTCGGGCTGGGCGAAGATTGGTGATATGAGGATCGAGGGCCATCTTCGATTGGACAGGACCCTCACCGGCTGCGCATCTGGAACAGAGGAGCTTAAGGCTCTGGTCCGGAAGTTTGGAGAAAGCCGCCGGAGGAGACCTGGCCCAGGACATCCGGAAATCAGGTACATAGTGGGATTTTGCCTGCCTGTACACTTGGGCTGGGTGATGGAAGGGTGAACGCCCTGGTGACAGGGAATACCGGGACGGTCCCCATGGGAGGACCACACTGCTGGAGCAGCTGGGGCCCCTGGGGGGTCCCCTGCGGCATCGCCACCGCCAGCGGGCCTTTCCGGGCACGGGACGCCAATGGTCCGTCTGGGACTTGCTGGAAGCACTTCTGTTCGCCTTCAGTTCCTTCAGTGGATTTCAGACCGGACGGACCTGCCAGGCACTGGTGTATGACCCTCCCGCCGAGGAAGGATCAGGAGGCACTGCGGTGCCTCTGGAACATCTTCCCGGCTGGACTCACGGTTCATTTGGAGCAGGGCAGGCCAGAGGAATGGAGTGCGGCCCGGAGAGGAGGGGCAAAGGAAAGGCGCAGTGAGGGATGGCCATCAGACCGTCGAACACAGCAAAAGGGCAGCAAATAGCGCCCAGCCAGGGCACAGCCCAGCGGAGCAGGTGCAGCCCGGAGAGGAGGAAGGGGGTTAACCTCAGGCTGTGCCCCGGCACAGAGCTTTACGACGCGGCACCTCCGGGGGCACCACCTGGTGTCATGAGAACAAAACGCCAATGCGCCGGAAAGGGAGTTTTCTGATGAAAACAGCATTGACGATCGCTGGGAACGATTCAGCAGGCGCCGGGATCAGGCCATTAAGACCATGACTGCCAACGGTGTGCCGCGCCAGCAAGCACCGGTCACCTTTCACGACGACGTCTACGATCCTGAGTCCACCGGAATTCCTGGCCAGTCAGCTGGACTGCACTTTTTACCAAGCATCTTCCGCGGTATGCAATCAAAGACAGGGATGGTGTCCTCTACTGATCCAGGTCATCGCGGACAAGCTGAAGCGTTTTTGGGCCCGGAACATCGTGAGTGAGGACGGTTGTTGATCGCGCACCAGCGGGTCCGCTGGTGCTGGAGGCGGTGGAGGCGCTGAAAGAGCCAGCTCACTATGTATCCTCACTAACATCCAGGGTACAATCGGGCACACCATCTCCAGTAGCTGGCAGGATGGGGCACTGAATGGTTGCCGGATCCATAACCAGGACAGGCCTAGGCTCTCTAATCTCTGCGAGGGCTGCACGACCTGAGACGGCAGTGGAGGCTGAACGAATCTATCTGCAGGGGCATAAAGAGGCGGGCAGCCCCTGGACAACATCCCAGGCATGGACCTGGACATCCAGTCCCAGACAATGTCTGGTAGACAGGAGAAAGACATGGAACATGTTCTCGCACTGGGCTGGACGCCGCCCGCTGGGATGGGACTGGAGACTGGCTCACTGGAGGAGGAGCGAATGCCCTCGATAAGCCAGCAGTGGCCATCCACCTGCACAAATGCCTGGACCCAGGGGGCATCGGCTCATGCTCCGCGGATGACATCAACCTGGGGTCTCAGGACTGGGATTGCGGATACAGAGGTGCTCTCTGGGGGCCGAGGCCATCTGGACAGCCATAGCTGCAACCCTTCCATAGGCTCACTGCCGGTGTGCGGTGATGACAGCGTCAAACGGGACCTGCGTAACCTCAGTGCCAAGGACTTCATCGTTAACCTCCATGCTGGGAGGTTTTGGCGGCATCTGCTTGCAGCATCACCCCCATGGGCTTTGAATCAGATCCACACAATGTGTTTAACATGGATATGCATGACCAGGAGGGAGGATCCTTCTGGGTTCTGAGATCCTGGATATCTATCTGCCAGGAGTACGATCTTGTTAAGGCAGGCAACCTGCCGCCCCAGGCTGGCCTGGCTGACACCACCGTGTATGTCGGATCAAAGGACTTGGTTGCCGCCTGGGCAGGCGACCAAAACAGGCCTGGGAGGAAGGACGTGCAGGTGATGGTGGAGGGCCCGGCCATGTTGCCCATGGACCAGATCGCCTGACATGAAAGGTGCGGAGCCATCTGCATGGAACCCCCTTCTATGTGCTGGGCCCCCTGGTCATGAACATCGCCCCTGGCTATGACCACATCACCGCTGCCATCCGGCAGGACATCGCATGACGGCGCAACTCCGCTGTCACCCAGCCGAGCACCAGGCTTCCCAACTGGACCGTGCCAAGCAAGTCGCTGCCGTACACGCCGCCGATATCGCAAAGGGCATCCGGGGACGCCAGGACATCGACGACAAGATGGGCGACGCCGGGCCCTGGACACAAGAGGCCAGATGGGCTTATTGCTGGACGAACTGCCAGAGCCATCCGGATATCCCCGAGCATGACGACACGCTCCATGTGCGGCGGGTTCATGAACAGGCCCTGTTTGGTGGGGGTATATCGACATCCTCTGATGGATTTATACTCCGTCGGAAGAGAGCAGGAGGAGAGGCGCCCCAGGGTGGAGGCGCCCATTCCCAGCAACAGCTGAACAACATGAAGATATACAGGCGGATGTAGTAATGAATATCTGAGGGAGACAGGCCAGGCAAAATAATAGGAAAATTTCTGTTTTTCAGAAAGATACTGGTTGAACTTGTAGACAGAACATTTAGAATAGGGGTCTCTTGAAGGAGCTGAGCGCCGTTTGAGCGGAGTCCAGGGCAAACTGATAGAAAAGGCCCGGTTCAGGTCAGACCCATGGAGGAACCTCACATGTTAAGATTTCAAACATCGGCCTTGTAGTGGGACAGGACAGCACTTAGGACTTTAATCCTGGAGGACATCAATGACCGTGAGCAGGAGCAGTTCAGAGGTTTAACGGCGGAGAAGTCCCTCTGGCCAAGGTCATTGAACATCAGCGCATCCTGCTGGACAGGGGAGGGATATCACCGGAGGCTGGACAAGCGCGGACCCAGAAGGGGATCAGCTTTAACCTTCAACCTGTCCAAAGGGCCTGACAGTGGGACTGGCCTCGGGCAAGCAGAGTCAGGTTTGTGCCGGAGGCACGTGCGGCTATCTGTCCGGTGGTGGCAGGACCGTGAGCCGGGAGGTGGACGCTTATCTCTGTCCAGCGGAAGCTCAAGCGTATCGAGATCACTGGCGATCATGGCCCGGGACATAAGCTGTGTCTGTCTTTGACAGGCCGGAGGAAAGGCATCGACCTGTGGAGCTTCAAACAATCTCTGGTCAGTGTTGAGATCTTTCTGCACCAGACGTATCCACGGTTCGGATCATCGTGCTGACCGACAGGCATCAGACCCAGGAGGACTTTGGATGAGGTGCACAACGACTGGGAGGTCGGGCATTGTGCAGCGCCCGCAATGGAGGAGCAGAGATGGTTAGAAAAGCCACCTACTGGGGCAGTTGGCCGGAGGCTCCACGAGGTGCCAGGAGCCTGTATCCGGGCAGAGCAACTTGAGGCAGCGGCCCAACACTACCTCAGCATCATTGTCGTCTCAAGGAGGACAAGGCGAGCATCGACATCATCGTAGGCAGGGACCAGAACAGTGGTCCATCCCGGTGGTGCTGAGCGAGAGCAGTCCTGACGGAGACAGTATATGTTTCTGATCGGAGACGACTGCACGACAAAAGCATCCCGGCCGGGGACGGCCGGGGAGACATAGTGGAGATGGACAGCTGGGTCAGTCAGAAAGGGGTTCACTGTGCCTGCAACACTGGGGGCCCCGCACCCTCACATCAGGAGAAGGTGATGACCCACGGCAGGCAACGCAAGTCCGACTTGGACGGAGGACACCACATAACCGTTCTGTGGCTAAGGATGGTCAGGATGTTCCTGTACATCAAATGTGCTGACTGGCCTCAGGTGCAGTCATCAGCGGACAAGGGCGTGGACGCCAGCCGGGTCACCGCCAACTGCGTAAACTGGACCACAGGCCGCCATCCCGGCAAGGATCGCCGAGGAGCAGCTCATCAAGCTGATGACCTAGGCCTGACTGGAGAAAGAGGCAGGTAGATCGTCTGGGTTTTTGAAATAAACGGACCACAGGAGAAGGAACGTCCTCTATTTTCTTTCCACCAGATGGTACAATACCGGAAAAATCGCGAGGCAGGCCGTGAGGACCATTGCTGTTGACCTGGTATGGAACTGAATTCAGTCAGGACTGGGACTCATCAGGTGCGGATCCTTCCCGCCGAGGGCAGTGATCCCGCACAGACATTTCGAAGATTCGTTAATCGGGAAGTGGCAGAGCGGGCTGGGGTATTCTCCTTTTTCTTTGTGAGATGAGAGCTCCCGGAACTCCCGTTCTTCACCGCGGTCCCCAGCCTGGATGTCGGCAGGATGACAGCTGCGGCTCTGGAGGCCCTGGGAGGTGTACCGTCACCAGAGACTTGCTTCCAGTGTCAGAGGACATGGGCCGGTTTTGTGCTGCTGGCGGGAGGAGGTCCGGGAGATGTGAGGCCAGCCCAGGGCCGGGAATTGTACCCTCAAGGCGGAGGCGGCAGGACAGATCCGGCTGGTTGCGCTCTCAGGAGGCAACCCCAGGAGGCAGCTTTGGAGAAAAGGAGAATAGGCTGTGTATCAGATCCTTGGCTACAGATAAATTTGGACTGAACAGGCCATAGAACTCAGGATTTTCTTTAGAGGCTGATGGGCAGGCCATGCCCCCAGGCAGTGGCGGAGGGGTTGAGGAACTGGAGGCAGCAGCCGGACTTACATCAGCAGGCAAACTCTGGGAATGCTGGGAGCAGGGCGAGACAGGAGGACCAGGCGGGGAGCTGAAGCCTTCAGGCCCCTTGCGGAGAAAAATCAGAGATCAAAACTGCTGGATGAGGTGCTGGCCAGCCCCAGCAACGGCAGGGACAGCGTGGCCGCCGCCCGCATCCCTCCAGGCATGGGCGGGTCCGGGCAGCTGGTGGGGACCGGGAGGCGGCGCCAGACAGGCAGCCGGGAGAAACTGGAAAAGCTGGAGGCGTGCTGGGGTTTTCCGGCCGGAGGACCGCCGGCGGACACTAATTCTCTGCGGCACCTGGTGGACGCCTGTTGGAGGGTAGAACTCTCACCCTGTGAAGAGGACTTGCCTTCTGGCTGTACGATTGATGGACCCAGCAGAAGGTGGTGTCCATCCCCTGCAGGGGTCCGCCGACACTGGCGCCGTATTGGGTGAGGCAGTTGGTTCATTCTAAAGCCAATATCTGGGGAGGGCCTCTTATTGCCGGACTGGTCACAGTAGCGGACATCAGCTGGAATATCTTGGAGCACAGATGCTGCACGCTTCCCGGTGGGGTGATGGGATATGAGGATGGTCCTGCACAGGACTACAAGGAGGGACTGGACGAGGTGCGGTCCTGGCGGGGAATACCGGGGCCCCGAACTGGCCGCCTCAGGCGCGGTGCTGCGGCAGGGCGAGGCCTGGTGTCCCTGGGCGTGCCGAAGGAAGTCTGGCCATCGCGGCGGTGAAGTGTCTGGAGGCCAGCCGGACTGGGCCGGACTGGTCGTTCCACTGGAGGAGGACCTGGGGTGCTGGACACTTTCGGCATAAAGCCCTTGGACAGACATATAGAATCGTCTGGACGGACGAAGGGCTCCCACCATTGCTTGATTCCTTGACCAGGTGACCTGCTGGAGGACCCGGCAGCAGCCAGGACTGCCAGGACCACCGGTGTGCTAGTGCTGAAGGGCACTTGCTGCTGTCTTTCACTGCCCAGACAGCCGGGCCTGGATCAACACCACGGAGCAGTGGAGGCAGCAGTGCTGGCTGGCCCTGCTGGGACAGACTGGCGGGACAGCTCAGGAGGCCGGGGACCTGCGCCTGGGGAGTACGGTGCATGACGCCCGGGATTCTGGTGGGCAGCACACGGACCTGGAGGCCCACGTCCAAATTCAGTTCCGGAGCAGTGCGGAGATCCCTGCTGATTTGCGTACTGATGATGACCCTCTCCCTCTCCGCCTGTGGCGGAGGCAGGAGACTTGAGGCAGAGGAGCTCGCCTCACCATCCAGGGGAGTATCACAGCTATGACGTCTGCGCGGCCCGGGCTGGTGACAACGGATTATGGCCAGCAGGTCTCTTGGACTTTGTGGGCGAGGAGGAAGCCCTCCTCACCTGACCGCGCGGCTTTGGATCAGAAGAGGATGAGGACTGGCTGGGTGATGGACTGCTGGAGACCGGGAGCGGCTCCGGCGGACTGACCCTTAAGGGCATCCTGCTGGGGAGCCACTCAGTTCGACATGGACTGTGTCCTGGAGGAGCCAGAAGTCCAGGCCACACGAGGTGGTGGAGGCCAGGATCGGAGGAGAAACAAGGGCAACTGGACAGAAGGAAACGCCGCCACCACGCCGGGGAGATCTCCCAGGATGGGGTGTGTGTGCTCAATACGGAGTACCAATAGAGGTTTTACCATGACAGAGACCGCATAGACGGACACTGCGGAATATCCTGGACAAATCTGGCCCATAACTACTTGAACTCTGCGAAGGCCATGCTGGCTCCCAGTTTTTTGGGGCTGTGCAAGGCTAACGCCGGCCACGGGGCCTACAGATTGGGGCGGAGACGCTGGGGAGGCCGATATGCTGGCGGATGGGCAGCAGGCTGCGCCGCGGCAGCGTGACCTCATCCCCATCTATTACTGGGGCGGGCATGCTGCTGGGGCATGATGTGACCCAGACTGTCTCCGACCTGGAGACCGGCCGGGCCCTGGCCCCGCGGCACAGGCTGTGGGACGGACTGAAGATCCACGAAGGTGGACCGGCGCGTGACCCGAGCAGACTCCTCTGGCGGGGAGGGTGGCAGGGCCGCCGCCGCCATTGCGGCACTGTGCGCGCCTGCGGCACCCTGGAGGCGGACGCCGGGATACCATGGGGCAGTTCGCCCGTTTCCTGGATGCCGGCCTGGAGCGGTCCGGTTCAAGGGCTTTGCCATTGTGCTGCCAGCGCGGCGTATTAAACATCAGCCTCCATATGGATATGGTCCGTCCCGTATCATCGCCCTGTACAGCTATTATCCCGCGCCGGGACTGCAGGCTGAAGTGACTGAAGACTCGGGTGGCACCTGTGTCATACGGGCGCACTGCCCGGCTGGAGCAGGACATTCCGGTGGGCTATGGGGACGGACGCCCACCTGCTCAACGGATGGTGTTGCTGCAGGGGCTGGCGCACCCGTGAATTAGGCCATATCTGCATGAACATGCATAAATGGATATGGTATCCACGGACGCGGTCCCCAGGGGCCAATGGAACTCTATGAGCAGGAGGGTCTGGAACGGATAACCACGCTGGCAGGCATCCCCAGGGCTGCTGTGCAACAGCTGAACCCCAGGGTCCCCAGTTGGGGGGAGTGACAGGGACATGGATGGGCGCCCCGTGGGAAAATCATAACAGCGTTACACTGGGTTCCGGCAGGTGTGAAAGAATCACGTGGACAACAGTGTAGTCAAACGAGGCGTGTAAAACCTGAGCCGGTGGTGGGCAGCAGGCTGGGATGGTTGATCGTGCAGAACGACACCGGAAACCAGCGCAGCCTACTGTCATTGCCGCCGCCATCTACGCCCCAGACTAAGCAAGGGGCGCCTGCCTGCGGCCTGCCCAAGACTCAGGGCGTGCCTGCTGGGTGATCCGCACCTGGATATAAGCGCCGCCTGCCCAGAGCACATGGGCACGAAGCAGGTAGACACGGCCAAATAAGCGGTGAGGCTTTTGGCCTTCATCAGACAGGACATGAATCCCGGAACTGAAACGTTCCCCATGGCCAGCCAGTGAGACATGGGCTGGGAACAAGGGATTAACCTCCTTCACACGGTGCCTTGCTGCGGCAGGTCGACCTGAAGTGCCTCAGCTACTCGCAGACAGTCACCCCGATATCAGGACGAGCAGGCAGGCCAAGCGGCAGAGTGAGCTGCTGAAGCCTGACTCAATACCGCATCGCGGATATAAGATGGCAGTGGAGGGCAGCGGGGCCTCCAGGATGATTCTGGTGCTGGAACGCTGGCCGAGGTGATGCTGCGGGTGGGCACCGCCACTGGCGGCCAACACGGTTTGGGGCTGATCGGCACAGAGGACAACGCGCTGACCGCCAACCGCTTCCATGACCCACTCTTGGTCGGACGTTGGACCACCGCCACCGTCAAGCTGCTGGTGCAGGAGAGGTACCGTCTCTGGAGGCACAGACAGGGTGCCTGACAGGGACTTGGCAGAGGAGAATCAGGATGGGCATTTCACAGAGGAGACATGACCAAGGAGAAAGACATATGGCTGTTAAATACTTCTGATTACTATATTGATGCTGTGCAGTGGCATGGAAATATTCTTAGCGTTGGCTGGACCAAACAGTCTGGGCTTCGTATGGGCCAACCAACTGAGATCCATAACCGCCTGCCTGCTCCTGTACCGCCGGAGAAGAAGTGATCGTATTATGATGCCAAGGACGCTAAATGAACTGAGGCTTTTAGGAGATGCGGAACTGACAGCGAAAGACTGGACATGAATGTGAGTGGGCGCTTTGGAGCTGATCCAATGACTCCTTGGGAAACCGCATAGCGGCAGCCTCTTTCGCGGATGGGACGGTTCCAGGCCCGGTCAGGAAGGGTTGCTTGGCATGTTCTGCACACCGCTTACAGCACGCCGGCAGGAGGCTGGGGGGGCGTTCCATGCTGAATCTGGTCAACGTCCGGTCCAGGCGTTCCAGGCGGTCCCGCCTGGGGGCGACCACCCACAGGCAACAGGTCCAACTGGACGCCTTGTATGTTGAGAGAGATCAGATAGGGGAGCGGTCACCGTCAGGGCACGGACAGGACTGTCCATGTTCAACCCTTTTGCGCCAGGAGGACCAGCTCAGGACTGAGCAGGTGGGAGGACTGCAGCACTGTGATATCCAGAGAAATGCCAGATTTGGGCTGGCCAGAGAGACGCCGGCAGCCTTCACATCCCTGCCCGGCGCGACGGGCAGCCCACGGTCGGACAGCGATACCAGGCAGATCTCCTCCCGGCCAGACGACTGCAGGGGAAGAGTAAAGGCCATTGGCTGACAGGCAGGACTGCAGTCCAGCCAGGCATGGGCATGGAGCTGCCTGCATGCTTTAACGAGGCGGGCTTCTGGTCAAGCCAGGCCAGATCTGGTGGGCAACTGAGGTGTCTGCCGCAGCCAGTCGGTCACCAGCAGAGAGCCAGACCAAGGTTCAGGATCAGATGGCAAGTTTTTATGATGTTTGCCCCAAACTTAGCAACACTTTTGTTGAGGCTTCTTTTCCGAGATGGCCAGCACCCAGGCTGGTAGGCCGGACTGGGGTCCCCACTGACGATCGCCAGCTCTGTCAGACACTTTTGAGTTCAGATCAATTGTACTTACAATGCTGAACTGGTTTGCCTGGCAGGAGAACTTTCCCGGTACTGAATAGTGGAGCGAGGAAGGAGGAACAGCCTGGGACATGCTTTCTTGAGGCACAGATGGTCTCCAACCATGCAAGACTGGTTTCTGAGATGATTGGCCCATAAGTGCTTGCCACGCCGCCTGGGATGGGCATGCAGGTGGTCCAACAGCTCCACCAGGCATGAACTTCAGATCACGGTGAAGATGACACGGTCCACTGACTCCCAGACTAGGAACAATAGCATTATATCCCTTTGGATGAAAGCTGCCTCTTGACAGGCGATCTGGATATGCTGGGGTGAAAAATAGGAGGGAGGTGGGGGCTGGAGTATCTTCAATTCATCTGCTCACCACAGCCAGGACACCCGGTGGTTCGGGACGGATCACACCAGGATGGAGGTTTGCCACGGACTTTGATGGGCCAAGGCAGACGCCCTGCGCATCCCTGCGGGACGGCGGCATACCAGGGCCATGAGCGAGCGCGTGCTGAGGCGTCCCTCCAGGCTGAGCCCGACTTTCCGGAGCCTGATCGACGCCTACCGGGGCCATTGCGACCAGAGCGACGTCGTCGGGACAGGGGACATTTTGGCTTCCATCGCCCGGCACTCGCCGGTGATCTGCAACTCACCATCACCAGCGCCATAGCAGCTGGGCAAGCCACCCCGGCGGCGGCGGCCAGAGGCGGACCGGACTGTTTGCTCCACGATGCCGAGTACTTCCTGGAGGACACGGAAGAAGGAGATAATGCTGGAGGTGGTGGAGCAGGCGGCAGGAGAATCTTTGTCTACCAGCCCTCGGCGTGACCATGCAGAGGCCGGCAGGGGCTGGAGGACCTTGGGCACTGCCACCAGGCCCTCCAGCAATTTTTGTGGGGACCGATGACTGATTTTCTTGAGCATGGAGTGTTAACTCTCTGGAGCAAATCATCTCCCCAACCACCAGGGGACCGGCAGCTGACTTTTTGATGAAGCCAGAAAAGAGGCAGGACAGATAAATATGCACGGCAGTGGCGTGCTCTGGACCGCCAGAGGATTTTACGAGGATCTGTTCGAATTGGAGGTCTGCCAGGACTATGGGATCAACTTTTGGGCTCTCCCAGCAGGGTTGACTGGCTGGTGGGGCTGCAGAAGAAGCAGATGGGAAAAAAGGACTTTGCTTTGGACAGAGGATTGACCAACTCGAGCAGCTGAGACGATACCCAGGGCAGAACGCCTGGGACGTGGTGAAACACACAACTGGGGCACTTGGTCATATGACGCACAGGCATGGGAGGTGGGGGACATGAGCATGGTGGCGTTTCCCTCCCAGCAGGATGACAATGGAAGAAGCGTCAAACAGGATGGATGTCTCCATGGGGACCTGGAGAAACTGCTGGAGGACACCAAGCGACACTCCCCTGAATGAAAAGCCATTGAACCACCTGGGCACTTGGTGCGGGAATAAAACACATCCATGGTTGGTAGTCCATGAGCGGGCCGCGCTCCCGTCAGTAGCCCTCCCTCCAGGGTCAACCGTTTCCCGACACAAGTGTTTGGGAGGAATCGAATATGGACCGGAACGTGACAGCTTTACGGTGGCTTTCAGCCCCTCTTGGGTGGGGGATCGCAGTGGGACGGCAGACGGCTATGAGGCCGCCCGGTAGTTTTGGACCACAGAGCCCTCCGACGCCCAGATCTACCAGTGGCTGGGGTGGAGTGGCACAAGCTGCGGTTCAGTCCTGCCGCCCGGAGCGGGCTGAAGTCCGGCCGGAAAACCCTAAAAGCGACGTCCGGCAGGAGGCCAGAAGACCTGGAGAGCTCCGGGCCTGGTAAGCGCCCAGCAGGTCTCAGACAGAGAGCGGGAGCAGGCGGAGAACGGCTCCGCCGGAGCAGCGGCGCGCGCAGTCGGAGAGGACGTCCGTCTGCAGCCAAAACGCGAAAAAAAAGAGGGGACCGTGACCGCAGGGACCAGGGGCAGGAGATCTCATTGCTAAAAATGACATATGGGAGAGAATAGACCCATTCGCGTCAATAATACATGTGCAAAATAAGACAGGAGTGACGGGGAAAATCTTTGTCCCATATGGAGAAAGATTTTTCTCCCTTGAAAGTTTTTGTAGGGATTTGGAGGCGGGGCTGGTGTCCTGTATCCGGAAAACGCTCCGGCATTCTGGAGAAAGGGCAGGGACCATTGAACTGAATATATCCAGACGACAGGGCTGGCCATGCTGTTCGTGCTGGGCCGCTTTATCGTGAACCACGTGGGATTCCTGCGGCACTGCATCCCAGCCCGTGGTGGGGAGGGCTGATCTTCGTTTTCCACCTGGTGGTCCCATCCAGACAGGACTGCTCACCTGACCTTTGACGGGAAGGAAGTATGCTACGCGGATCTGGTTCTTCATGGTGCCAGGGCCAGTGCTGCGCAAGGGGCACTTGGGATGCTGGTCCACTGCACCGTCATGATCACGATGCAGGTGGGCAGAGCGACAACTGTTTGTTTGGATGACCCCATTGGCTACAGACTGTGCATGGGCTCCATTCCTGGTGGGCGGCGCGCCGGCTCCTTGGACCCCAGTTTCGAGGCCGGCATGGCAGGAGCCGAGGTGACCATCGCCTGCGCCACCTACGGCCTGGTGTCCCAGCCTGATGGGCGGCCCCATCCCCTCGAAGATCAAGCATGGCCGCACCTCCGTGAACGGAGGCCGTGGACATCCGGACTCAGAGCCCAGCCCGGCCGGGCTGATCATTGCCCGCCAGCATCGCACCCATATCAACCCTCACTATCGGCAAGATCACCTGCCCACCCATATGGGCGCCACGATCATAGCGTTGATCACCGCAATGCAGCGACAAAACACTGCCCATGACCACGACATCAGCGAAATGTCTGCCTGAATATCTTCTCGGCCATCGCCCACATGACCCTGAAGCTGTAGAGGCTGGCGGCATGGCGGTGCCATGATCGTCACCCTGCTGGTTGCAGACCCTGTTCTGTTGCACTCCTTCGCAGGCGTATTTCAGGTCTGCGGACATGAGGGCGGCGCCTGCATGACTCACCGCTTTCTGCGGCTTCGGCATGGGCGCGACCCCAACGCCATGGCCAACATGCTCGCGTCACCGGCCAGTATGGCCCCGCGCCCAGGCGTTCTTCAGCTAAATGGTGCCGGCATTAATGGGAGCATGTTTGTGAACTTCACCCAATACCGCCGTCCTCTCCATTTCCAATGCCCAAATGGCCTTCTGGCCAGATATCGGTCCTCCTCGCTGAACACACAGCCGCAGTATTTCTGCATATAGCTGTGTCCTGGGCAAACTGCTGCCCTCCCGGAAGAGGTGGCGGAAATCCCGGTACAGGAATTCCACGCCGTACTCCCGCCCATGGTTCCGGCCACGGCGCAGATGGCCTCGTGGTCTTGGTAGGCTGATGAGCAGGAGGTGGTGAAGCTGTCAAAGCCGTGCTCGGCGGCATAGCGGGCGGTCTCCTCCATCCGCACCCGATAGCAGCAGGCGAAAGCGGCCGTCGATGTTGTCGGCTACATGCTGACGAGAACTGGAAAGCGCAGGCCGTAGTCATTGACTACCACCAGAGGGGAGGGAGATCTCCCTGGCGTAAACCTCCAGGCGCGTTTTTCGGGCTGCGGTACTCGGTATAGGGATGGATAATATTGGGATTGTACCAAAGCCGGCCAGCTCGATGCCCTCCTCCCGCGGGCGGCGATGGGAGCGGTTGGCGCAGGGGGCTGCTGGAGATATGCATCAGCGTCTTCATGTCAATCTCCTTGTTCTGGGTCGAGGATTTGACGGGGACACTGACGCATGGCATGGCCAGGGTTCTGGGCGGTTCCGCCCTTGGGCACGCCGTCATAGACCGACACCAGGGCAGAGCGGTCCACCATATAGCGGTTCCACCGCTGCATACAGAAAGCGGTCATAGCGGTGCTGGACCAGAGTCTCGAAGTCGCACTGGTCCAGAATGGCCTGATACCGGTGCTGTTCTGCCTCCAGGGCCAGGCGTCGGCCTGACTCTCGCAGGGGCGGGCGGCTCCAGAGGACGCCGGAGCGGCAGGCGCAGGGGCCAGCACCGCCTCCCGCAAAGTACAGGTCCGTCCCCCGGGCCATGCCGCAGATGAAGTGGCGCATCCTGGGCGTAGGCTCCCTCCACCGCCTGGGGCAGACGGCGCTTCAGCGTCAGACAGCGGGGTCCGACTCCCGGCTGCCCCAGGGTAGCTTGTTCGGGCGGTGCCCGGTGAAGCAGCAGGTGGTGGCGCGGTCCACGGGGCATCCCTCCCAGCAGTTTTTTTCTATTGTAATCTGAATAGGGAGGATTGTCAACGGAGATAGAAAAATTTGTTCGAGGCACTCAGCTGAAAAAGTCCCGCACCGCATCAGCCGCTGCCAGGCCGTTGGAGGCCAGCGCCGGATGCGCCCCATGGTCGAATAGGCACATCCTGGCCTGGGGCAGGATCTCCAGAATATGCTGGTATTCCGCCTCCAGATCTTTCCGGCACATGACGTCCTCCGGCTGCCCATCAGCAGTAGGGGGCCTGCAGCTCCTCCAGGGGCCTGGAGAAAAGGGGGGAGGCCCTCCCGGGCGCACCGGACCAGAGATCGGGTGTCACGGTCCACCACTTCCTCCCAGTCCGCTCCTGGCACCACTGGTAAAACTGACGCGCCTGGTGGGACGCTTTGGCTGCGGCCCGCTCCTCCAGCAGCTCCCGGTCAAAGCCGCGGTGAAGGGTGCGGCCATCAAAGCTGTCGGCCACGATCCCCCGCACCAGATCAGGGTGCTCCAGCCCCGCGTTCAGGGCGGCCCAGGCACCGCCGCTGGTCCCCACCAGAAAGACGGGACCAAGGCCCAGATGCCTGATCAGAGCGGCGGCCTGCCTCCCCTGGTCGATCCAGAGCTGGGGTGGAAGCTCCGGCATCCGCTGAGAGCGCCCGCTGCCCAAAAAATCAAGCAGGATACAGTGAAAGCAGGGGGTATAGAAGGGGAGCAGAAACTGAAACATCTGGGAAGAGGCGGTGTTCCCGTGGAGGAACAGGAGGGGAGGACCCACACCGGAGCAGGTGTAGAAGCAGCGCTTCCCCTGATAGAAAAAATAGGGCAAAGGAAAGCACCTCCTTAATGCGGATCGGAGCAGAGGGGGAAGACGGCGGAAAGGCGCGGCGGTGCGGTCAGCCGCGGCAGCGGGACGAGGCGAAGGCGAGGATCAAAGAGGGAAGGATAGAGGCGATCAAGGGGGCCCCATTGGGTGGGACCAGGAGGTGAGGGAGAGGGGGACCCAAACGATGCCCAGGCAGATGCAGGCGGCGGAAAATAGGGAGCTGCCGCCTCCGAGAGTGGTGCTGGGGGACATAGGGGTCAGCTGGAGAGCCCAGGCAACGCCCTGCCAGAGATTATACAGGCCCAGCAGAAAGACAGAGGAGGTGACCACAGGCAGGAGACAGAAGATGCACGCGAGAAAACCAGCCAGAGTGAGGAAGACATAGACACCCCAGTAGATCCATTTTTTCATGCCGCGATCCATGTGAGAGACCTCCTTGTCCGCCCGGTGCCGGATGGCAGACAGCTCATCCGGGCTTTGCCAACAGTATAGCACAGGGACGTCCCGTGTTCCATGCTTTTTCTTGCCGAAATGGCGGGGCGGGGCCCGCGAAGAAGAGCGCCGGCGGGCTCAGGCCCGCCGGCGGAGGGATGGGGGACGCGGAGCGCTCAGGGGGCAGCGGGGCCCAGCAGCACCGGCTGGAGCTGGCGGCCCTCCAGGGCGGCCTGGGCGGCGTCAGCCACCAGGGAGAAGTCGGCCACCAGGGAGGCGGGCTTCCCCTCCGGGTCGTCCTGCCGGAAGGGGACCAGATAGATGTACTTCCGGGCCATCAGCTGCCCCAGGTTCCGGGCCGAGGCGGCCAGCCCGTCGTTGGTGGAGGGGGCGAGGAGCAGGGGGCGGCAGTTGCGCAGGTGGGCCTTGGCGGCCATGGTCACGCTGGTGTCGGCGATGCCGCAGGCCAGCTTGCCCAGGGTGCTGCCGGTGCAGGGGGCGATGATCAGCAGGTCCAGCAGGCCCTTGGGGCCGATGGGCTCCGCCTCCTTCTGGGTGGCGATCACCCGGTGGTCGCAGATGCGCTCCATCTCCCGCATCAGGTCGTGGGCGGTGCCAAACCGGGTGTCGGTGTCTGCCACCACCTCAGAGACGATGGGGATGACATGGTCATACCGGGCCTTCGCCGCCTCCAGGGCCTCCATGGCCCTGTGGTGGGTGCAGAAGGAGCCGCACACCGCGAATCCCACAGTTTTATGTTCCATATTGCAGCCTTCCTTTCCAGATATCACACGTCCAGCTCGTGGAGCATGTTGTAGATGGTGCTCCGAATGGCGCCGCCAGCGGTGACAGGGGCCACCTTGCCGGGGAGGGACAGGGCCCAGATCACCTGACGTCCCAGGCGGTCGGCGGCCTTGCGGTCCACCCGCCGGGCTTGGAGGCCAGGTCGATGATGAGGCAGTCGGGCCGCAGATCTTTCAGTTCCGTCTCCCCCAGTACCGGGGCGGGGACGGTGTTGACCACCAGATCGTAGCCGCACAGCCAGCCGTCCAGACCGCCGATCTGCTCTGCGCCATAGCCCTCGCTCTCCGCCAGAGCCAGCTGCTCATATCGCCGGGCGGCCACGCTGACCCGGGCTCCCAGGGCGGCGAAGCGCCGGGCCGCGGCCTGCCCAACCCGGCCGAAGCCGGTGATGAGCACCCGAGCCCCGTGGATGGTGACAGCATCTGCTCCATAGCCAGCTGGACCGCCCCCTCCGCCGTGGGGACTGCGTTGGCCACCGCCAGCTCCTCCCGGGCGAAGTAGTCCCGAAGGATCAGCCCCCGGGCGTCAGCCATAGCGGCGGAGACCGGGTCTACCCGGCCGCCGCACAGGATCTGGGGGTGAGAGGGCATCCAGCAGAGGCCAGGGAAGGGCAGAGCGGGTAAGGGGGTGTTGACCATCCCCTCGGCCCCGGCCACCGGGAGAGGGAGGACCACGCAGTCTGCCCGGCCGATCCCGTCCAGCGAGTCGGCCAGGGTCAGGTTTTCCGTGGGCGTGACTACGCTGCCGCTCAGGGCGTAAGTATGGACGCGGTGGCCGTCCTCCGCCAGCAGGCGGGCCAGACAGGCTTGGCGCAGGTCCCCGCCCAGCACCCAGAAATTCAGTTCACGTTTCATGGCGTCAGCCTCCATTCTTTGCTGGTTCAGTCTATGACGGGGGAGAAAAGGGGGTTCCGGGGCCGGAGAGGGGCTGTCAGGGCCCATTTGCCGGGAAAGTAAAAAATGCGGGCGGGGGCGCGGCATTTTCCATGGGCTTTCCGGGGATTTCCTTTGCAATGCGAGGGGGATTTTGCTATAATATACTATCTATCGGTATAGACAGATCGAAAAAATCTTCCGACATCCACGGGGGGGACCGCTCTCCCCGGAGGCGAGGTGTGTGTTTGTACTTAAAAGCATTGGAGATCCAGGGCTTCAAGTCCTTTCCCGACAAGACGGTGCTCACCTTCGGCGAGGACATCACCGCCATTGTGGGCCCCAACGGGTCGGGCAAATCGAATATCTCGGACGCCATCCGTTGGGTGATGGGGGAACAGTCCACCCGGCCCTGCGGGGAAGATGGAGGATGTCTTCGGCGGCACTGCTCAGCGCCGCCAGACAGGGGTATGCCGAGGTGTCCTCATCCTGGACAACACCAGCCACATCTTTCCCATGGATGAGCGAGGTCATGGTGACCCGGCGGTATTACCGCTCGGGAGAGCGAGTACTATATCAACCGCCGCCCGTCCGGCTCAAGGACGTCAACGAGCTGTTCATGGACACCGGTCTGGGCCGGGAGGGCTACTCCATCATCGGTCAGGGTAAGATCGACGAGATTCTGTCTGTCAAATCCGCTGACCGCCGGGAGGTCTTTGAGGAGGCGGCCGGCATCTCCCGCTACCGCCACCGGAAGGAGGAGGCAGAGCGGAAGCTGGCCCATACGGACGAGAACCTGGTGCGCATCAACGACAAGATATCGGAGCTGGAGCTTCAGGTGGAGCCCTCCGGGAGCAGAGTGAGCGGGCCAGAAAGTTCCTGGTGCTGCGGGACGAACTGAAGGGGCTGGAGGTCTCCGTGTGGCTGGACACCCTGGAGCGGCTGCGGCCAGCCACATCAAGCTGGACGCCGATTATCAGGAGGCTGCCCGGCAGAAGGAGGAGGCCCAGGTGGCCCTGGAGCGGCTGTATGCCGCCGCCGAGGCCCCCTCCGCCCAGATGCGGAGAAGGACGTGGAGGCGGACCGGCTGCGCTTTGAGAGCCAGAGCCGGGAGGCCGCTGCGGCGGAGCTGGAGAGCGCTATCGCGGTGCTGAAGAACAATGTGCAGAACAACCTGGACAACGCTCAGCGCATCCGGGCGGACCTGACCAGCAGGAAGGCCGGGCGGACAGCCTGGCGGGCCAGATCGGCCAGCGGCAGGAGCGGCTGGCCGAGATCGAGGACAAGCTGACTCGGATGCGGGAGGAGCTGCAGGGGGCAAGAGCGAGCAGGCCCAGGAGGCGGCCCGGTCTGCCGGGACCCTGGCACGGGAGCTGGAGGAACTGCGGCAGAAGGAGGCCATGGAGACGGCCACCGCCGCCGAGGCCAAGGCCCTGCTCTCCGCCCTGGTGGCTGCCGCTCAGGAGGTGCTGGACCGGGACGAGACGGTGCGCCAGGAGCTGCGGGAGCTGGACAGCCGGCTGGAGGAGGACGCGCCGCCCAGCGTCAGGCCCCGGAAGGCCCCTGGCCAAGGCGGTGGAGGAGCGGGACGCGGTGCAGAACGTCATCAGCGGCTACGCCCTGCGCCTGGAGTCACGCCGGAAAAAGGCGGAGCAGGCCCGGGAGCGCCATATGAAGCTCCAGATGGACGAGAATGCCCTGTCATCCCGGGTGAAGATGCTCACCGAGATGGAGAAGCTCCACGAGGGCTACTCAAGGCGGTCAAGCTGGTGATGGGGGAGGCCCAGCAGGGCGCCTCCAGCATATCCACGGTCCGGTGGCCGACCTGCTGAAGGTGCCGGAGGAGTACACCGTGGCCATTGAGACCGCGCTGGGGGGCGCCATGCAGAACCTGGTGGACCGGAGGAGGACGGCAAGGCCGTCATCCAGTATCTGAAGCGCCGAGACGCAGGCCGGGCCACCATTCTGCCCCTCAGCTCCATCCGGCCGGGGAGCTGAGGGAGGGACAGGCCCCTCCGGCGGGAGCCCGGCTTGGGGGTGGGAGATCAGCTGATCTCCTTCCAGCCCCCAGTACCGGAACGTGTTTTCCAACCTGCTGGGCCGGGTGGCGGTGATGGAGGACCTGGACCACGCCATCGCAGCGGCCCGGAAATACGGCTATAAGTTCCGCATCGTCACCCTGGACGGGCAGGTGCTGAACCCCGGCGGCTCCATGACCGGCGGCTCCGCCAGCCGCAGTGCCGGCATCCTGAGCCGTGCCAACGAGCTGGAGCGGCTGAACGAACAGGGCCGGGGCCTGCGGGAGAGCTGGGCCCAGGCCGCCAAGGCGCTGGAGGAGGCGGACCGGGAGGCCGCCGCCGCCGGCTATGAGATGGAGACGGCCCAGAGCCAGCTGCGGGAGTGGGAGGACGCCATCCTGAAGGCTGAGGGCGAGGCGGCCCACTGCGACAGCGTGGTGGCCGACCTGGAGCGCCAGTCGTCGTCCCAGCAGGAGGAGCTGGAGCAGCTGAAGAGCCGCTCTGCCCAGATCGAGTCGGACGCCCGGGGGCCAGGAGCCGCATCCAGGAGCTGGAGGGGCCGCCGCTGCCCTGAAGAGCGAGGCGGAGGGAAAGGTCAGAGGCCAGACGGATCTCAGGACCGGTCCGCCCGCATCACCCGGGAGCTGTCCGAGCTCACCGCCTCCCTGGCCGCCCTGGAGGCGGAGCAGGAGACCACGGCCAAAAGCCTGGGTGAGCCGAAGAGCCTGCGGGACGACATGGCGGGGGACCGGGAGCAGAACCAGGCCCTCATCGGCCAGTATGAGGAGAAGAACCGCCAGTTCACCCAGGAGATCGGGGAGAAGACAGCACGCCTCCAGGAGCTGCGGGCGGAGAATCAGGTCCGCAGCGAGGAGATCCGCGCCCTGGGCGACGAAAAAGCTGGCCCTGGAGGACAGCGCAACCAGGCGGACAAGGACAGCAGGGCCAAGAACGACGAGCTGCTGGCCATGGAGCGGGAGGTCCCATACTGGAGCAGCGGAAGGTGGCTGCCGCCATGGAGGAGAAGCAGCTGCTGGACAAGCTGTGGGAAAACTATGAGCTCTCCCATGAGGCCGCCAAGCAGCACCGGGTGGAGATCGAGTCGGTGCCCAAGGCCAGCCGGCGCATCGGGGGGAGCTGAAGCGGGCCATCTCCAGCCTGGGCTCCATAAATTTGGGGGCCATCGAGGAGTATCAGCGGGTCAATGAACGATACACCTACCTCACCGACCAGAGAGACGATGTCCAGCGGGCCAAGGGGAGCTGGAGGAGATCATCGCGGACATCACCGGGGGAGATGAAGACCACCTTCGCCCGGGAGTTCCAGACCATCGACCAGGCATTCGGGCAGACCTTCACAGAGCTCTTCGGGGGGGGCGGCAAGGCCACGCTGGAGCTGGAGGACCCGGAGGACATCCTCAACTGCGGCATCGAGATCAAAGTGCAGCCCCCCGGGCAAGGCGCTGAAGATCATCACCCTGCTCTCCGGCGGGGAAAAGGCATTCGTGGCCATCGCCCTGTATTTCGCCATTTTGAAGGTCCGGCCCACCCCCTTCGTGGTGATGGACGAGATCGAGGCCGCCCTGGATGACAACAATGTGGCCCGGTTCGCCCATTACATGCGTTCCATGGCGGACAAGACCCAGTTTATCGTCATCACCCACCGGCGCGGCACTATGGAGGAGGCCGACGTCCTCTGAGCACGCGTCACCATGCAGGAGCAGGGCGTGAGCCGTATGCTGACGATCAATCTCAACGACGTGGAGAAAGAGCTGAAGATCCGGTGAGATCTCATTCCTCCCCCTGAATGAGGACGATTTTTGCTGGATCACTGGGCCTATATCGACCCCAATACTGCCCGCTGGGCGGAGAACAGATATTTTACGGCATAGAACCGGGGAGGACACATTTGAAGGAGAAGGAAAAGGGCGGGTGGCTGCCCATTGTGGGGCTGATCCTGCTGATTGCGGTCCTTTTTGCGGGGGTGAAGCTGGTATTCGCGGGGCTGGGATATGTTATCCCCCAGGACGAGGGTCCCGAAGAGACAGGGACCTGGTACCAGATGTACAACGAGCGGGGGAGGCGGTGCGCTACACTCTGCGGGAGCCGGGAGAGATCGACCTGTCCGCGCCGGACATCGCCCAGTGGATGGAGCAGGCGGCCGGAGAACTGGAGCAGCCCCCGGAGACAGAAGGGATTGTCTTCTGGCTCTACCGCCAGGACACCGACAGTATCTGCTCTATCTGCCGGACCAGGACCGTTCCCTGCTGGAGGGCGGGCTGACCGCCTCCGAAGAGACGGAGGAGGACAGTGAGGTGTGCCTGGTCCTGCGGGCCCGCACCCCGGAGAACAGCGAGCCGGTGGCGCCGGAGGAGACGCTGTACTGCTTCGCCACTACCTCCGACAGCTGGAACGGAATCGGGTCCGAGTCATCCTGGACGGCCGGGAGCAGGAGGTCCGCAAGCTGACCTCCATTGAGACCGGCTGTACTCCACGGAGGAGACCTATATCGGCCGGGACCGACTGGAAGGGAGCAGGACATGAGCCGGAGGACCCTGAGATGTCTGCGCTGCGGCGGGACGATGGAGCTGCTGCGGCGGGAATTTCTCCAGCTGGGAAAGACAGGGTGGGTCCTGGGAGATCTGGACAACCTGCTGGCCGGGGCGCTGGATGTGGATATCCTGTGCTGTTCAGACTGCGGGAAGCTGGAATTTTTCCGGGGAGAGTGGTCTGAGCTGGAGGACCCGGAGGGCAGCGGCATCGCCCGGATGGAGTGTCCCAGCTGCGGCAGGAGCTATGAGCTGGACAGCCCCAAGTGCCCCTTCTGCGGAAAGAAGAATACCAGATTGTTTTAAGAAAGGATCAAACGTATGGGCTTTTTTGACAAGCTGAAAAAGATCAATATTTTTGCCAGCTTCGGTTCGGAGCTGACCGACGACTTTTACGACGAGCTGGAGGAGTCCCTTATCCTGGCGGACACCGGCATGGACACCACCCTGGAGCTGGTGGAGGAACTGCGCCGCCGGGTGCGGGAGGAGCGCATCAAGACGGTGGAGGAGGCCCGGACCTGCATGTGCCGGTGTATCGCCGGCGCCATGCAGGTGGGCGACCCAGCCCTGGACCTGTCCACCAAGCCTTCGGTGGTACTGTTCATCGGGGTGAACGGGGTGGGCAAGACCACCACCATCGGCAAGATCGGGGCACAGCTGAAGAAGGAGCGGAAAAAGGTGCTGCTGTGCGCCGCCGACACATTCAGGGCCGCCGCCGCAGAGCAGCTGACCATCTGGGCGGACCGCTCCGGCCTGGAGATCATCAGGCAGCACGAGGGCGCGGACCCGGCGGCTGTGGTCTTTGATGCTGCCTCCGCCGCCAAGGCCCGGAACACAGACGTGGTGCTGGTGGATACCGCCGGGCGGCTGCACAACAAGCAGAACCTGATGAACGAGCTCAACAAGATTTCCCGGGTCATTGACCGGGAGCTGCCTGGCGCCGACCGAGAAACTTTGCTGGTGCTGGACGCCACCACCGGGCAGAACGGTCTGATCCAGGCCAAGCAGTTCCAGGAGGCCGCCGGCATCACCGGCATCGTCCTCACCAAGCTGGACGGCACCGCCAAGGGGGGCATCGCCATCGCCATCGCCAAGGAGCTGGGCGTGCCTGTGAAGGTACGCCGGGGTAGGCGAGGGGATCGACGACCTCAGACCCTTTGACGCGCTGGAGTTTGCGCAGGCGCTCATTTGAGTTAGGGATTAGGAATTGGGAGCCGGCCGTCCTGGCGCTCGCCGTTGTAAGACCATGTCATCGGCGGGGCAGCTGCCGCCTCAGAGTTAAGAAAAATTAAGAGTCATATTCATATCTATTTCAACATTTTTCCTCAGCGATATGGTAAAATAAAATGACGTCTCCCGGAACGGGAGGAATACGGAGGGAGGGCCTGCCGTGAAGCGTATCGGGAAGATATTTCTGGGCGTGCTCTGTGCCGCCGCATTGGCGGCGGGGGGCTTTTGGATCAACGACCGCCTCTCCTACCCCATCGATCCTGGAATGGACGGGCTGGAGGGCTCTTTGACGAACTGGCTGAACCGGGGGATAGACGCGGTCCATGGCTATCAGCCCCGGCTGCATGAGCCGGTCACCCTGGGAGAGCGGACCTAGGTCCCCATGGAGGTGGGGGAGAAGCTGGGCTACGCTCTGCTGGAGCGGAGCATCACTGGCAGATATCGGATCGCCCACACCTCTTCCGGAAACGCCCCTTTCGGTGCGGTGTGATCGAGGAGAACGGCGGAAAGCAGCTGCTTTTTCAGGGACGGAACACCTTCGGAGAGATCGACAGGGTCCAAATCACACTGGACAGGGGCTATGAATATGAGCTGAAGCTGCCCCGGAAAGAGGTCTTTTTCATCCACACCGGGGTGGACAGCCGTATCCCCACCGGACTTGTCTCCGTGGAGCAGATCACCCTGTACGACGGAGAGGGGCAGGACATCACCGAATCATTTTTCATGAGCATGGGAGGCATTCAGTAAAGACCGCATAAAACAGAGGGGCCCTCAGCGGGCCACTCAGAGAACAGGGAGAGGACAAGACGATGCCGCGTATTGACGGAAGAAAAAACGATGAGCTCCGAACTGTGGAGATCATCCCCCATATCAACAAGTTTGCCGAGGGCTCCTGCCTCATCCGCTGCGGCAACACCCATGTGCTGTGCACCGCCAGCGTGGAGGACAAACCCCCCCGCCACGTCCCCGAGGGGGAGGGGCTGGGTCACCGCCGAGTACTCCATGCTCCCCCGGGCCAACCGGGAGCGCTCCCGCCGGGACATCTCCAAGCTGAAGCTGAGCGGCCGCTCCGCCGAGATCCAGCGGCTCATCGGCCGGGCCCTGCGCTCGGTGGTGGACCGGAAAAAGCTGGGACCCTGGAACATCACCATCGACTGTGACGTGCTCCAGGGGACGGGGGCACCCGCACCGCCTCCATCACAGGAGGCTATGTGGCCATGATGCTGGCCTTCCGAAAGATGATGGAAGCAGGCCAGCTGGCGGAGTATCCGGTCAGCGGCTATGTGGCCGCCGTGTCCGCCGGCATCGTGGACGATGTGCCCCTGCTGGATCTGTGCTATGAGGAGGACTCCGCCGCCATGGTGGACCTGAACTGCGTCATGGACGACCAGGGCCGCCTCATCGAGATCCAGGGCACCGGCGAGGAGCGGCCCTTCACGCTGGATGAGCAGCGTCAGCTGGTGGAGCTGTGCGAGAAGGGTATCCGACGGCTTCAGACGGTCCAGCGGGCTGTGCTGGAGGGGAGGAGACCCAAACCTGAGGAGGCGGAGGCCTTCTACTGTCCCCGACTGCCGCCGGATTATTGTCCCTGTGCCGGAGATCGAGACCACCGGACAGAAGCTGAAAAAAAGCTGGATCAGATCAGGTCTGATATAGAAAAAGACCCGGGAGAACTGGCAGGAGCAGAAGACGGAGCAAAAAGAGGATAAAAAGTGGAACAAACGAAAGGGCAAGGACCCGTGGGAGTGGTAACTATGAAGCTGGTACTAGCAAGTAAAAACAAGAAAAAGCTGGCGGAAATGAACGATATCCTGTCCCATCTGGGCGTGGAGGTCTGCTCCGAGGCCGAGGCCGGGGGTGGACGTAGAGGTGGAGGAGACTGGAACTACCTTTGAGGAGAACTCTCTGCTCAAGGCCAGGGCGGTCATGGAGGCCAGCGGCCTGCCCGCCATCGCCGACGACTCCGGGCTGTGCGTGGACGCCCTCAACGGCGCGCCGGGGGTGTACTCCGCCCGGTACGGAGGGCCTGGGCTGGACGACCCGGGACGGGTGCGCCTGCTGCTGGAGAACATGCGGGGCCAGATGCCCCGGACCTGCCGCTTTGTATCGGTGATCACCTGCTGCTTTCCCAACGGAGACGTGCTCTCTGCCAGAGGAGAATGTGAGGGCACCGTGGCCTTCACCCCCATGGGGGAGGGCGGCTTCGGCTATGACCCGGTGTTTTTCTGTTCCCACGCTGAAAAAAACCTTTGCCCAGCTTACGGCCGAGGAGAAGAATGCCATCTCCCACCGGGGAAAGGCACTGGAGGCATTTCAGGTGAAGCTGAGGGAGTATCTGGAGAAAAGCTGACGCCCGGCCCCAAATGGGAGCCCAGCGGAGCGGGTCCCATTTGGAGAGGACGAGCAACGGAATAGAGCGGATGTCCGCCGGGAGGCGGACGGAGCGGAATGGATCGAGAGGACAGGCCGGCAGGGCCGGCCCCAAATGGGAGCCCAGCGGAGCGGGTCCCATTTGAGAAGGACGAGCAACGGAATAGAGCGGATGTCCGCCGGGAGGCGGACGGAGCGGAATGGATCGAGAGGACAGGCCGGCAGGGCCGGCCCCAAATGGGAGCCCAGCGGGCGGGTCCCATTTGGAGAGGACGAGCAACGGAATAGAGCGGATGTCCGCCGGGAGGCGGACGGAGCGGAATGGAGTTTGTGAGGACGATGGATTTGACAAGCAAACAGCGCGCCCAGCTGCGCGGTCTGGCCAACGGGATCGACACCATCCTGATCGTGGGCAAGGAGGGCATCGGTGACAATCTGGTCAAGCAGGCCAACGATGCCCTGGAGGCCCGGGAGCTGATCAAGGGCAGGGTGCTGGAAAACGCCCTGATGTCGGCCCGGGAGGCGGCGGAGGCGCTGGCCCCCTGACCAGAAGCGAGGTGGTCCAGGTGATCGGGACCAAATTTGTTCTCTACCGCCAGAGCCACCGGAAGGACAAAAAGGACAAGATCGTGCTGGTGGAGGGAAAGAAGAGAAAAGCGTACCCCAGAGGGAGCCATAAAAACAGAATTGTCTCTGAGGAGCGGCAGCAAGAAGGACTGAAGCGGAAGAAGGGCTGAGAGGAGGCTTGTCTCTTGAAACGGAGAAAATGGCGTGCGGCCCTGACCGCCCTCCTGCTTCTGGCTGCGGTGGGGGGGACTGCTCTGGTGCTTCTTTCCCCCGCTCCATGATGGAGGGAGAGCTGTACTGTGTGACCCTGTGGGACGGACAGGCGAGGGTAGACCTGACGGACCGGGCAGACCGGGAAGCTGTGACAGAGCGGATCGCGCGCTGCCGACGGGGCTATGGCGGGAAGGTGGGCGGCTACCAACTGGATAGGTGCCCCTTAGAGCTGGGCTTCAGCTACCGGGGGCAGCTGGTATCTGATCGCCGGACCGGAGGGCGCCTTCGCCTATGACAGCGGGGAGCGTTTAAACTGGCGCATTCTGGACGGAGAACAGCTGTGGCGGGATCTGGCATCCGCTCTCCCGTCCAGCTCAGAGCCGGGGGGAGCGGTGAACTTGGAAAGGAAGGGTGTCTGTATGAAAATTGGGATCTATGGAGGGACCTTCAACCCACCCCACCTGGGGCATCTGGAGGCGGCCCGGACGGCGGTCAAGGTGCTGGAGCTGGACAAGCTGATCCTGATCCCGGCGGCGGTCCCGCCCCACAAGGCCCTGCCGGAGGACGCCGGAGGGGCGCCCACCGTCTGGCCATGACCGAGCGGATGGCGGACGCCCTATCCATGCCGAAGGTGGCGGAGGTATCCCGCATGGAGCTGGACCGGGAGGGCAAGAGCTATACCGCCGATACCCTCCGGGCCATCCGGGCTCAGTACCCGAACGCCCAGCTGTGGCTGCTTATGGGGACAGACATGTTCCTCACCCTCCACCTGTGGCACGACCCGGAGGTCATCACCCAGCTGGCGGGGATCTGCGCCTTTGGCAGAACAGAGCAGGACGGAGAGGAGCTGTTCGCCCCCCAGAGGGAGTTCCTCTCCCAGAAGTATCAGGCCCAGATCGTCACCATCACCCTGCCGGGACTGGTGGATGTGTCCTCTACCCGGCTGCGGGAGCTGCTGGCCCGGGGGGAGGGACAGGAGTATCTGCTCCCCCAGGTGTACGGCTATATCCTGATGAACCGGCTGTACGGCACCCACGCGGACCTGAAGCGGCTGGAGCTTCCGGAGCTGCGGGCCTGTTCCTACCCATGATCCGGGCCAAGCGGGTCCCACACGTCATGGGCGTGGAGGAGGAGGCGGTGCCCTGGCCGATCGGTGGGGCGGGGACGAGGGGGATGGCCCGCCGGGCCGCTATCCTCCACGACTGCACCAAGTATCTGGAACTGGACGACCAGCTCCGCCTGTGCCGGCAGTACGGGGTGGAGCTGGATGAGCTGGAACAGCAGGCGGTGAAGCTGCTCCACGCCAAGACGGGGCCTGTATCGCTCGGGACATTTTTGGAGAACCTGATGAGGTGTACGAGGCAATTTTCTGGCACACCACGGCCAAGGCGGACATGACCCTGCTGGAGAAGATTATCTATATCGCCGATTACATCGAGCCCAACCGGGACTTCGAGGGGGTGGAGGAGCTGCGCCGGCTGGTGCATGAGGACCTGGACCGGGCCCCTGCTGCTGGGGGTGGAGACCACCATCCAGGAGATGTGGGACCGCCGGCTCCCTATCCACACCAATACCCTCCGGGCCCGGGACTGGCTGAGAGAGCACGGGACAAAAACAGAGGAATGACAAGAGGAACGAGCAGATGAGCACTGAGAACAGAGGACGCAGAGAGCAGCATCGGGGAGCGGCGCTCCCTGGGAGAGAAGTTTCAACAGTGGCGGCAGCAGCGCCGGGAGTGGATCGCCGGGATGACCCGGGGACAGCGCATCCGGCACCGCCTGCTCCAGGCGGCGGTGGTCCTGGCCATCGCCATCATCGCGGTCTGGGCGGTGATGAGCGCCTGGATACGGGTGCCCAAGGTGCCTGACCCGCCGACGGCCGGCCCGGACACCACCCAGCAGCCCGGGGAGGGAGAGGACATCCAGTTCACGGGGGCAGAGCTGCCCAATGTGGCCAAGAGCGGACGGAAGGAGGGCTACTACACCTTCCTGGTGGTGGGGCGGGACGTGGCCAGCGGCCTGACGGACACCATCCTCCTCTTTACGTTCGACACCAATAACAAGAGCCTGAACGCCATCAGCCTGCCACGGGACACTATGATCAATACCAGCGCCAAGGGCGGTTCGCTGAAGCGGATCAACGTGGTGTACAACCGCAACCGGGGCCCCTCCTACCTGCCGGAGGCCCAGCGGGTGGAGAACGGCATGACTGCCCTGAAGCAGGAGGTGAGCCGCCTGACCGGCATCTACCCCGATTTCTACGTGCTGGTGGAGTGGGAGGCCATCGGTGAACTGGTGGACGCCCTGGACGGGGTGTACTTCGAGGTCCCCTTTGATATGAACTACGACGATCCCTATCAGGACCTGCATATCCACCAGGAGGCTGGCTACCGGAAGCTGAGCGGGGAGGACGCCATGGAGGTCATCCGCTGGCGGAAGAACAACGGGGAGCCCTCTCCGGGCGATGTGGGACGTATCCAGATCCAGCAGGACTTCCTCTCCGCCATACTGGACAAGTGCCTCCAGCCAGCAACCCTGCTGAAGGCCCCGGCACTGGCCCAGGTGTTCCTGAACAACGTGACCACCGACCTGACAGTGGGCAATATCCTGGCCTTCGCACAGCTGGCCATCGGCATGGACCCGGAGAGCGATGTGAAATTTTCCACTATGCCCCTATACCGGGGTCATGTATGACAGGGGGCCTCACTGGTGCTGCCGGTGGAGAAGGAGCTGCTGGAGATCCTCAACAGCGGCATGAACCCCTATGTGGACCAGATCCAGTCCAGCGACCTCCAGCTGATGTACAAAAAAGAGCGGCGGGGGATACAGGGGTCACCACCGGCACCCTGCTGGACTCCAGCATGGCTTACGCCGGGTCCTCCAGCTCCTCCTCGGGGGACACAGACTACCCAGGAGACAGAGAAGCCTGAGACAGAACAGCCAGGGGAGACGGACGCCGGGACGGAGACCCCCGGCACCACGCCCCCGGAGGGCACGGAGACCGGAACCGGGGAACCCGGCAGCACCGGCTCGGAGACTGGGGAGCCCGGCACGCAAGGGCCGGAGGGAGACTCCCCGATACGGATGACCCCGGGGCTGTGCAGCCTGAAGGGCCCGGCCAGGGGAGGGAGCTGGAGCCTCCCAGCCGGAGCAGGACCCTGGCGGCGGGAACGGGGGTGCGTCACAGTCCGAACCCTCCCAGCCCGGCACAGAGGGGGAGAGCGGCGGCAGCGATCTGCCCCCGGGTGGCTGCTGCCTGATGTGGCGTGATGCCTGATACAGAATACAAAAAGGAAAGGAATTTTGCCCATGACATCCCGAGAGAGTGCGATCGTGTTAGCCAAAGCCCTGGACAGTAAGAAGGGCATGGAGATCAAGGTGCTGAAGACGGAGGAGCTGACCACCCTGGCGGACTACTTCGTCATCTGTACTGCCTCCTCCACCACCCAGATCAAGGCCCTGTCTGACGTCTGCGAAGAGGCGATGGAGCGGAACGGAGAGCGGGTCCACCACATCGAGGGCCACCGGGACGGGGCCTGGCTGCTGATGGACTTCTCCTCCGTGGTGGTCCATATCTTCATGGACGAGGCCCGGAAATTCTATGACCTGGAGCGCCTGTGGGGCGATGCCCAGGAGGAGGATCTGAGCCAGGTCCTGAAGCCGGAATAAGAGAGAACGATAAAAGAACAAAGAGGCCGGTGCGCTTGCGCACCGGCCTCTTTCGGAGTAAGAAAGAGAAACCACCGGGAAGTTGGTCCTCTGATCGAATGGGAGATGGGGGCGCTACGCCAGAGCGAGGGCGGGCAGGCCCCCCATGTCCCCCTGGTGGACCGTCCGGAGCTGATGGATCTGACAGAAGTCGGCAGGACGGACCAGGGCCGGCGGCTTGGAGAGTTCCAGCGCCCCGCTGTCCCGCAGGAGGCCGGCCACGAACTGGGAGCAGAAGTAGTGGTCACGCCGGTCCAGCGGGAGGTTGAAGAAGCAGGAGAGGGCACCCAGCAGATTGTAGTGGTATCGCTGCCGCTGGGCGTACATAGCACTGATCTGCCGGCGGAGGCTGGCGTATATCTCTGGGGAGACGGACAGCTCATAGAGGCAGCAGGGGACCTGCTGCCTCTTGGTCCGGAGCTCCGGACCGATTTGTTCCTCCACCAGCCCGGCCGGGAGGGGCAAAGTGGGAGTATTTCCGGGCAAAGCTGTAAAAGGGGACCTATGGGGCCGTCCAGTCCAATGGATGCATGGGTATAGGAATCCGCAGTGGCCAGATGGATCAGACGGGAAAACCAGGTCCCGGAGCGGGTCAAAAGGATGTAGATGGTGCGCGCCTCTGTGGTGTTTCCCATGATGTTTTCTCCCTTCCTGTCTGTGTGCATTCAGGATACAGGATGGATTCTAAGAGGCAATAAAGAGAAGATTAAGATTTTTTTGAAAGAGAGATGAGAATTTTTTTTATCATCTCTTCCGGGAGACGGACGCGGAAAAAGGGGGAGCGGCCCTTGCAATCATCGAAATTTTCGGATATAATATTACGGAATTTATGCGTATGCCTGCCGGAGGGTTCACTCCGGCGCAGAAATACAGGAAAGTGTGATTGATTTGAAGTACGATTTCACAGCCATCGAAAAAGAAGTGGCAGAGCAGGTGGAAGGAGGAAAAGACCTTCGCCTGCCAGAACGGCGACACCTCCAAGCCTAAGTTCTATGGCCTGGTAGAGTTCCCCTACCCTTCCGGTCAGGGACTGCACGTGGGCCATCCCCGGCCTTATACCGCCATGGACGTGGTGGCCCGGAAGAAGCGTATGGACGGCTATAATGTGCTGTTCCCCATCGGCTACGACGCCTTCGGCCTGCCCACCGAGAACTACGCCATCAAGAACACATCCACCCCGCTAAGGTGACCCACGACAACATCGCCAACTTCACCAACCAGCTGCACATGCTGGGCTACTCCTTCGACTGGGACCGGGTCATCAACACCACGGACCCCGGTTACTACAAGTGGACCCAGTGGATCTTCCTGCAGCTCTACAAGCACGGCCTGGCCTATAAGACCACGATGCCCGTGAACTGGTGCACCTCCTGCAAGTGCGTGCTGGCCAACGAGGAAGTGGTGGAGGGCGTGTGCGAGCGCTGCGGCGCCCCGGTCATTCGCAAGGAAAAGTGCCAGTGGATGCTCAAGATCACAGAGTACGCCCAGAAGCTCATCGACGGTCTGGACACTGTGGACTTTATCGACCGGGTCAAGACCCAGCAGCGCAACTGGATCGGCCGCTCCACCGGCGCCGAGGTGGTATTCAAGGCCACTACCGGCGAGGACATCAAGGTCTTTACTACCCGGCCCGACACCCTGTTCGGCGCTACTTACATGGTCCTCTCCCCGGAGCACGCCCTGGTGCGGGGCTGGCTGGAGAGCGGCAGGCTGAAGAATGTAGATGCGGTCGTCTCCTATCAGAAGGCGGCGGCCTCCAAGTCTGACCTGGAGCGCACCGAGCTGAATAAGGAAAAGACCGGCGTGGAGCTCTCCGGCGTCCGGGGTGTCAACCCCGTCAACGGCAAGGAGATTCCCATCTTCATCTCCGATTACGTCCTGTCCACCTACGGCACCGGCGCCATCATGGCCGTGCCCGCCCACGATGACCGGGACTGGGAGTTCGCCAAGAAGTTTGGCTGTGAGATCATCGAGGTGGTGTCCGGCGGCGAGGATGTGCAGAAGGCCGCCTTTACCGCCAAGGATGAGACCGGCATCTTGGTCAACTCCGACTTCCTCAACGGCATGACTGTGAAGGACGCCATCCCCGTCATCACCAAGTGGCTGGAGGACAAGGGTATCGGCAATGCCAAGGTCAACTACAAGCTGCGGGACTGGGTGTTCTCCCGTCAGCGGTACTGGGGCGAGCCCATTCCCATGGTCCTCTGCGAGAAGTGCGGCTGGCAGCCCCTGCCCGAGGACCAGCTGCCCCTGCTGCTCCCCGACGTGGAGAGCTACGAGCCCACCGACGACGGCGAGTCCCCCCTGTCCAAGATGACCGACTGGGTGAACACCACCTGCCCCTGCTGCGGCGGCCCCGCCAAGCGTGAGACGGACACCATGCCCCAGTGGGCGGGCTCCAGCTGGTACTTCCTGCGGTATATGGATCCCCCACAACGACAAGGCTCTGGCGTCCAAGGAGGCCCTGGATTACTGGTCCCCGGTGGACTGGTACAACGGCGGTATGGAGCATACAACGCTGCATCTGCTCTACTCCCGGTTCTGGAACAACTTCCTCCATGACATCGGGGTCATCCCCTACCAAGGAACCCTATGCCAAGCGCACCAGCCACGGCATGATCCTGGGCAAGAACCCCATTATGTGGGCAATGTGGAGACCGGGAGGAGAAGCAGGCACTCATTGAAAAGTACGGCAATCCCGCGTCCCTCTGTCAAGATGTCCAAGTCTCTGGGCAACGTGGTCAACCCCGACGACGTGATCCGGGATTACGGCGCGGACACCATGCGCCTGTATATCATGTTCATCGGCGACTTTGAAAAGACAGCGGTTTGGTCCGACGAACTCCGTCCGTGGCTGCAAGCGCTTCCTGGACCGGGTGTGGAACCTGGCTACTGAGCAGGAGCACACCGGCGAGGGGAGTACTCCAAGGTCAACGAGTCCGCCATCCACAAGGCCATCAAGAAGGTATCCGAGGACATCGAGGCCATGAAGTTTAACACCGCTATCGCGGCGCTCATGGCGTTGGTCAATGATTTCTACGCCCAATGGTGCTAGCCGCGGAGATATGAAGGCTCTGCTGCTGATGCTCTCCCCCTTCGCTCCCCCATGTGTGAGGAGCTGTGGGAGATGGCCGGCTACGGCGGGGCAGGTATGCCTCCAGGCATGGCCTGAGTATGACGAGAGCAAGACCGTGGCCGCCACTGTGCAGATGGCAGTCCAGGTGGGCGGCAAGGTCCGGGCCAACATCGTGGTCCCCACGGACAGCGACGAGGCGGCTGTAGTGGCCTCCGCCCTGGCGGAGCCAAGATCGCACGCATGGCGGAGGGGATGGACTTAGTCAAGTCCATCGTGGTCAAGGGCCGCCTGGTGAACCTGATCTTCAAGCCCAAGGCGTGAGACCCATCCGGGCGGAGCGGGTTTTCATAAAATGTTCAAATTTTTCTCGGGAAACTGGAGCTTGACAAGAAGGAAAAAGTCTAATATAATGAATCTGTTAAAGCCATATGAATGGCCCTTATTCGTGGCAGGGGACGCCCCGCCGCGCCGGAGGGGGAGGGAAATATAAATGTCGGAAGTCCGTGTAAGAGAAAACGAGTCTTTGGAGAGCGCTCTGAAGCGCTTTAAGCGCAGCTGCGCCAAGTCTGGTGTGCTGGCCGAGGTCCGTAAGCGTGAGCACTACGAGAGCCCCAGCGTCAAGCGCCGCAAAAAGTCCGAGGCTGCCCGCAAGAATCGCAAGAAGTTCTATTAAGGCATCAAAAACGCCGCAGCGTGAGCTGCGGCGTTTTCTAATGACAAAAGCCCTCCAGACCGGAGGGCTTTTCCGCTTTTCAGGCAGGAAAGGGGGTCACAGCTCGATGTTGCCGGCGGCCTTGTCATTGACCACATAGTAGGCCTTGCCATCCTCCGGCTTGACATACAGGCAGAGCTTCTTGATGGAGGCGGCGCGGTGGCCCTCAGCCAGATAGGCCGCCTTAGCGCGTTCGGCTAACTCAGAGACGTTCCACTCTCCGCTGCCAAACTGGACAAAGATATCCTCCGTCTTCTGGGTGCGGCCTTGGCAGCGGGCTGCTTTTTAGCCTTGGCGGCCTTGGGCTTGGCGGCGGTCTCAGCGGCCTTTTTCTGTCACAGGCTTGGACGCCTGTTCCCCTCCGGTCTCGGCCGCCTTCTCAGCGACAGGCTCAGCCGCCTTCTCAATTGTCTCCGGGGTCTTCTTCATAGTAGGACACTCCTTTTTCTTACGCAACATGATGCGATAGTGGGCTGAGGAAGAAAAATCGACCTTTCTTGTATGTTACACTTTTTATTCTGTCACTTTCAAGAGTATGATGGAAAATAATTGAATTTATTCGCTCAAAACAAAAAAAAGCGGAGGAAAAAAGCCCTTTTCTTATGAGGTTTGTTGGTGTGTTTTTGGAGGAAATAGGATAAATTTAAAAAACCGGTTAGGAAGCCCGCATTGGAAGGGGACCTTACCGGCGGAGGAGCGGAAGAAAGCACAGGGATGGCCCCACAATTTTATCAGTTCTTAAGATTTTCGGTCTTGCAACTTAAACTGTCTATGCTATCCTTATAGTACAGTCGGGCCGGACCTGCTGAGCCGGCCGGAAATGAAGCTTCTGGGGGAGAGAGTATGTACACGATACTGATTTGTGACGATGACCGGGACATCGTCTCCGCACTGGATATCTACCTGACCAGCGAGGGTACCGCACCATCGCGGCATATAACGGCCGGGAGGCTATCCAGGCGGCGGAGGAAAACGAGATCCATCTGATCCTGATGGACGTGATGATGCCTGAGCTGGATGGCATCCGGGCCACGGCCAAGCTGCGGGAGGGGAGCAATGTGCCCATTATCCTGCTTACCGCCAAGAGCGAGGATACAGACAAGATCCTGGGACTGAACATCGGGGCGGACGACTACATTACAAAGCCCTTCAATCCCCTGGAGGTGATCGCCCGGGTGAAGAGCCAGCTGCGCCGCTATACGGCACTGGGGGGAGCGGAGAAGGCGCCCGGTATGCTCACCGTGGGCCCCATCTCTATGGACGACGGGTCCAAGCAGGTGATGGTGGACGGTGCGCCTGTGTCCCTGACGCCCATTGAGTATAACATTTTGAAGCTGCTCCTCTCCCACCCGGGACAGGTCTTTTCCTCTGCCCAGATCTATGAACAGGTATGGAACGACCCCGCCTACGGCTCAGAGAACACGGTGGCGGTTCACATCCGGCATCTGCGGGAGAAGATCGAGATCGACCCCGCCGAGCCCCGCTATCTGAAAGTAGTGTGGGGGCTGGGCTATAAGATCGAGAAAGGGGGGAGCGTAAGTGAGCGATGTCCGAAAGAGCGTGCCGGCCAAGGTGATCGCCTCACTGCTGATTCTGGTGTCCGTCTTCAGCCTGTGCTGGCAGGGGATGGCTGTGCTGCGGGGATCGACTATGTGCTGACAGACAGCTGGCAGGATACCTGGGAGTTCAAAGAGCTGATCCGGGAACGGGAGGACCAGCTGGCCGAGTGGTTCGCGGCCAGAGCCGCGCTGGAGGATCCTGGACTGGCCTATCTGGACCAGGTGCGGTATGAGACAGATGCGGAGCGGATCGGAGCAGCAATGGCGCAGGATCAGACCTCTTTCCGCTACCGGGTGCTCAGTCAGGACGGGACAAGGTCCTAGCCACCAATCTGGCGCCGGGGGGAGTCCCTGGAGCAGCTGGTGCCCGAGATCCACTCTGCTGTGTTCCGTCCAGGGGAGCACCTGACCCAGCCCTGGAACAGCAGCCCCCGATGCGGGGACCCTGCGCTGGTGACGGAGGGGCGGAGGAGAGCGGAGATGCCTATTATATCATCGAGTGTGGCGTCCCCAGGAGCTGTCCGGGGCAGAGGATGAATTTTCTGAGCTCCATGCCCCACGCGACACAGGGGGCCGGAAAGAGATCCCCCTGAGGATCGCTGCCACCTGTGTGTGCCTGGTGCTCTCCCTTGCCTGCTTTGCCTTTCTCATGTGGTCCTCCGGCCATAAGGAGGGAGTGGAGGGGATCGTCCTCACCTGGCAGGAAAAAAATCTATTTTGACCTGTATCTGATCGGGGCGGGGGGCCTGTTTTCATTCTGATTTTCCCGCTGATGGAGTTCCTGTACGGCTGGGGGTATGCGTCTCAGGAGAGCTATGAGAACCAGGTGAGCGCCACCGTGGTCTCTCTGTGCGTAACGGCTATGACGGCGCTGGCCGTGCTGGTCCTGCGCACCCTGGTGGTGCGCTGCAAGGCGGGGTCCTGGCCCGCACCACCCTGGTTTGCCGGGCATGCAGCTGGATATGGAGCGGTCTGCTGGATGCCATCCGCTCCTTCCCCATGATATGGAGGAGCGTGGCGGGGTTTTTGGCCTATCTGGTGCTATGCTTTTTTGCCCGCCGCATCTGGTGGGACAATCCCATCCCTCTGTTTCTGATCAATCTGGGGATGCTGCTGTGGCTGTGCCACTGGAGTGTCTGCTTCCAGCGCCTGCGGAAGGGGGAGAGCGAGGCCATCGCGGGCGGCAACCTGAACCACCAGATCGACACTACCCGCATGCCCCACGATCTCAGGCTCCACGCCGAGGCGCTCAACAACATTGCTGACGGGCTCAACGGTGCGGTGGACGAGAAGATGAAGAGCGAGCGCTTTAAGGCCGAGCTCATTACTAACGTCTCCCACGATCTGAAGACTCCTCTCACCTCTATTATAAATTATGTCAACCTCCTAAAAATGGAGGAGGTGGAAAACCCCAAAGCCCGGGAATACATCGAGGTGCTGGATCGGAAGTCCCAGCGGCTGAAAAAGCTCACAGAGGATCTGGTGGAGGCGTCCAAGGCCTCCACCGGCGCGCTGACGGTGAACCGGGAGAAGATCGGCATGTGCCAGCTGGTGGACCAGGCTCTGGGGGAGTACGAGGAGAAGCTGGAGGCCCGGAAGCTCACAGTGGTCCCCAGTCTGCCGGAGGGGGAGACCTATGTGTATGCGGACGGGCGCCACCTGTGGCGGGTCATCGACAACCTGCTGTCCAACTGCGCCAAATACGCCATGGAGGGCACCCGCATCTATGTGGAGCTGGTCCGGGGAAGGGGCAGGTGACCCTGTCTATCAAGAACATTTCCCGGGACCCGCTGAACGTGCCGCCGGAGCGGCTGATGGAGCGCTTTGTCCGGGGGAGGAGTCCCGGACCAGCGAGGGGCTCCGGGCTGGGGCTGTCCATCGCCCGCAGCCTCACCGAGCTCCAGGGCGGGACCTTCGAGCTGGCGGTGGACGGGGACCTGTTCAAGGCCACCGTGACCATGCCCCAGTCGGGCTGAGCGGAAAGAGAGGAGAGGCATCCGCCTCTCCTCTCTTTCTGTCCCCTGTGCGAAAAAAGGGCGTGTGTGCCTGCCTCTTGCATTGGAACTGGTTTCCTGCTATAATCAACACGAAAAACAAAAATGCGGCAGTTTGCGGGTGCGCCAACGCCCGCAAACCTGCGCAGGTGCTGACACCACCTACACAACGGCCATCCGGCCGCACCGCATGGATATTATACGACATTCCGGTCTTTCTTGTAAAGGTCGGTTTTGCTGTTGTACTCCTGCGTCCGTGTTGCATGGAGAAGCCCGTGCTTCTCGCTGTGTAGGCTTGCCCTGCACGGCGTTTTTGTTTTTTCGCCCGCCGCCCGGGGGCGGGAGCCCCCGGGGCCGGTGCGGTGAAGAACACAAATGGAGGAGTATCGAACATGGACGCAGAGACACAGAGACAGACGCCAAAGCTTAGGACCAACCTGGACACGAACTTTTTGAAGCTGTTCGCCATCCTGACTATGGTGGTGGACCACGTGGGGACCGTCTTTTTCCCCCAGCACCCGGAATTCCGGTGGGTAGGACGGCTGGCCTTCCCGATTTTCTGCTACTGCCTGACAGTTGGCCTGATGTACACACGGGACATCGGGCGGTATCTGGGGCGGCTGGCGCTCTTTGCAGTGGTCTCCCAGCCCTTCTTCGTCCTGGCCTTCCATCCCCACGACTTCTGGGAAAATCTGACCAACTGGAACATCTTCATCACCCTGTTTTTCAGCCTGCTGGCCATCTACGGCGTCAAGTCCCGAAAGTGGTGGTGGTTCGTGGTCGGGGTGCTGGCCATCAACGTCCTGAACGCGGACTACGCCAACACGGGAGTCATCCTGCCCCTGATCTTCTACCTGTGCCGGAACAAGCCCTGGCTGGGAGCCCTGATCTATGTGCTGAGCTACCTCCCGGCTCTCTGGGGCGGGTCCCTGGAGGACCCAATGGCCCTGGTGGTGGGGGACACGCCATCGGCTTTGAGATCTTTGCCCTCCTGTCCGCACCGCTGATCTTCCCTACCCACCCACGTGGAGCCCAAGATTCCTAAGTGGTTCTTCTACGCCTTCTATCCGGGCCACTTGTTGGTCATCTTCCTGGTGCGGACGGCCCTGGGGATATAAGAAAAACAGAGAGCCGCCCGGCGATGCCGGGCGGTCGCAGAACGATATCTTCTCAACGGCTATGGTTAGGAGGAGAAAAGCCTTGAACTTTCACGAATTTGGGCTGCGCACCGCCCCCCATGTCATGCTGATCCATGGGGGTGGGAACGCATGGTGGAACTATTTGAGGCAGGCGCGGGCACTGTCCTCCCACTATCATGTGATTCTGCCTACCCTGGACGGGCACGGGGAGGAGTACCAGATTCCCTATCGCTCCACAGAGCGGACCGCAGACCAACTGATGGACTACATCCGCTGTGAGTGCGGAGGCCGCCTGTTCGCCCTGGGCGGTGTTTCACTGGGTGGACAGATCGTCATGGAACTTCTGGCCCGGAACAGGGATGTGGCTGAGAAGGCCATCATTGACGGGAGCCTGTGTATTCCCCAGCCGGCTCTGGCACGGTTCTGCATCGCCTCCGTTCACCTGCTTGGGCCGCTTCTGTTCAGCGAAAGGGCCTGCCGCCGCCAGCTGGCCCTGATGGACCGATTCCTGCCGGAAGAGATGAGATATCCGGAGGAGATCAAGGCGTACTACCTGCAGGATATGCCAAAAGCTGCCCCAGGGAGACGCTGTATGCCATGTATCGGACCTATATGATGCAGTACCGGCTGAAGGAAAGCGTGAGAGACAGCGGTACCCAGGTCATGTATTGGTATGGGGAGAAGGAGATGCGCTGTGTCAAGGAGTCGGCCCGCCTGTTTCAATCGATGCTCCCGACCTGCCAGCTCTATGAGGCGAAGGGATACGGACATGGGTACCTGTCCGTTTACCGGCCGGAGGAGTGGCTGCAGATTGCGGTCCCTTTTCTGGAAGGGAAATAAAAATGGTTCCGGTCTGTCAGGACCGGAACCATTTTTTCGTTATACGCGCTTCCACACAGCTCCGCCGGGCACGTCGGTGACTTCGATGCCCCGGGCGGTCAGCTCATCACGGATGCGGTCTGCCTCGGCAAAGTCCTTGGCCTTCTTGGCCTGGCCACGGGCCAGGACCAGGGCGTCGATGTCCGCGTCGCCCTCGCCGGTGACAGTGTAACCCGCCTGGGCCTGGGCGGCCTTTACCTTGGCCTGCTCCTCCCGCACTGCGGCCGCCTTTTCCAGCAGGGACAGGGACAGCACCTGGTCGAAGCTGGCCAGGATGGCCAGCCGGGTGGCTCCGCTGGCCTTGGCTTTCAGGGCGTCGTACAGCAGGGTGACGGCCATGGAGGTGTTCAGGTCGTTGCCCATCTGCTGGAGGAATTTCTCTTTATACTCCGCCAGAACGGCCTCGTCCACCGCTCCGTCCGCCGGGTCCAGGGCGGCGATGCGGGCGATGAGCTTGTCAAAGGCGGCCTTGGCGTTGTCCAGGTTCTCCCAGGAGAACACCAGCCCCTTTGCGGTAGTGGCTCTGGAGGCAGAAGAATCGGTAGACCAGGGGATCATAGCCCTTCTCCTCCAGCAGGGAGACGGTCAAGAACTCCCCCTTGGACTTGGACATCTTGCCGGTGGTGGTGTTCAGGTGGTGGACATGGAACCACTGGGGGCACCAAGGGTGGCCCAGATAGGCCTCTGACTGGGCAATCTCGTTGGTGTGGTGGGGGAAGGCGTTGTCGATGCCGCCGCAGTGGAGGTCCAGGTACTCGCCGTTATACTTCATGGAGATGCAGGAGCACTCAATGTGCCAGCCGGGATAGCCCACGCCCCAGGGGGAGTCCCACTTCAATGCCTGGTCCTCAAACTTGGACTTGGTGAACCAGAGGACGAAGTCGTTCTTGTTGCGCTTGTTGATGTCCTCCTCCACGCCCTCCCGGACGCCCACGGCCAGATCCTCCTCGTCGTGGTCGTTGAACACGTAGTAGCGCTCCAGCTTGGAGGAATCGAAGTACACATTGCCCCCGGCCTGGTAGGCGTAGCCCTTCTCCAGCAGCTTGGTGATGATCTGAATATACTCGTCGATGCAGCCGGTGGCGGGCTGCACCGTGTCAGGGCGCTTGATGTTCAGCTTTCCGGCAGTCCTCAAAGAAGGCGTCGGTGTAATACTGGGCGATCTCCATCACGGTCTTGTGCTCCCGGCGGGCGCCCTTGAGCATCTTGTCCTCGCCGGTGTCAGCGTCGGAGCTGAGGTGGCCAACGTCAGTGATGTTCATCACCCGGTTCACGTCATAGCCGGACCAGCGCAGGGATTTTTCCAGCACGTCCTCCATGATGTAGGAGCGCAGGTTGCCGATGTGGGCGAAGTGGTACACCGTGGGTCCGCAGGTGTACATCTCCACGTGGCCGGGGGTGTGGGTCTGGAACTCCTCCTTCTTGTGGGTGGCGGAATTATATAACAGCATGATAAAAAACCTCCATTTTCTTCGGTGAGGGCGGCCTGGGCCGCCCGGGATCGTGAAGAACTATGCCCGTTCCTTCAGGAACTGGTCATCCAGCAGCTTCTCCAGGAATTCCACCCGCTGAGACAGGGCTTCCAGCCGTTCCAGGGTGGGATTCTCCACGCTGGTCTGGTCTACGTCATCGGCGTAGTGGGTGACCCGTCCGGCGATGCGGACGATCTGGGCGGGGATGCCCACGGCGGTGGCGTCCTCCGGCACCTCGGACAGGACCACGGCGTTGGCCGCGATCCGGGAGTTGTCGCCCACCCGGAAGGGCCCCAGCACCTTGGCCCCGCAGCTGATGAGCACGTTGTTGCCGATGGTGGGGTGGCGCTTGCCCTGGTCCTTGCCCGTGCCGCCCAGGGTCACGCCGTGGTAGAGCAGGCAGTCGTCCCCCACCTCGGCGGTCTCGCCGATGACGATGCCCATGCCGTGGTCGATGACCAGGCGGCGTCCGATCATGGCCCCGGGGTGGATCTCAATGCCGGTGATGTGGCGGGCCAGCTGGGAGTTCAGGCGGGCCAGGAAGGGAAGGTGGTGACAGTAGAGCCAGTGGGAGACGCGGTGGAAGATGACGGCGTGGACGCCGGGGTAGAGGAGAAAGATCTCCAGCTTGCTGCGGGCCGCCGGGTCGCGCTTCTGATAGGCGCCCAGCAATTCACTCAGTGACTGAAACATGATGTCCTCCTTGGGGGAGATCCATTCCGTCTCCCCATTTATTGTGGGCGGGAAGAACAGCACCCGGGACATCGCGGTGCGCTCCGGCGGCTGTGCCGGAGCCGGGGGAAAGGGAAGATGCAAGGGAAACGCCTCCTTTTCGCAGCTTGGACACAAACAAAGCGCCCCTCATGCCCACAGGCATAAGAGGCGATCGCTCGCGGTTCCACTCTCATTTTTCACTCAAAGGCCGCTATCGGGGCCAGACCTGGCGGCATTACCCGCCGCGCTCCCGGACGCACTTCACATCCCGCGGACTGGGACCGCTCTCAGTCGGTGGCGTTCCCTCTCTGTCGACCGGTGGAGGATGCTACTTTTCCGTTCACAGCGCTTACAATTTATTATACTATCATCTGAAGGAAGGGGGTGTCAAGGAGGAGGGAGGGCTTTTCAAAAATTTTCCCGACGCCCCGCCGGGCGCCGGGAAAAGGGTCATCGGAAATAGACCAGGGGATCGTCCGGGCGGTCGGCCCGCTCCACCCGCTGGGCGTAGAGGACCACGCCCTCCCCTGATAGACGGGGGACTCCTCCCACTGGATGCGGGCGGCCACCATGACCCATTCCCCCTTCTTCAGGGAGCAGGACCGGTCATACTTGCACAGGAAGCCGAAGAAGCGGATGTCCTCGGCGCAGCAGGTCATGGCGTTGCGGCCGGGGATGAAGGTGCCCTTGGGCAGCTTCATGCTGGTCATGGCCTGGGCCCGGAAGACCACGGTCTTGCCGGTGTAGCGCTCTGGGTGCTCCTGGATGTCCAAGTACCAGATGCCGTAGTCCTCGTCCTCAAGGACGATGGTGTCCGCCTCCAGGGAGTAGGGGAGGATGTCCTCCACCTCCAGCTCCTCCCCCTTCTCGTCCTCAAAGACGATCTCGCACATGCGGTTTACCGCCCGGATGGAGCGCTTCCAGCCCGACAGGGGCATGTCCGGCGTGCAGCGGTTGAAGAGGACCATATCGGCCTCGGTGACCATGTCGATGACCATGGACTGCATGTTGGAGCGGTACATCTCGAAGGTGGAGCCGTCGATGACGTCGATGGCCTGGTAGAGCCCCCAGGTCTTGGGCAACTTCAGGTCCCGGAGGATCTGGATGGGCCACATGCCGTTGTACTCCAGGAGCACCCGCTCCGGCTGATAGCGGCGGTCGATCTCCTGGAGAAAGCTGGTGTTCAGCTGGGCCTGGTCCTGGACAGGGACCAGGCGAGTGTTCAGCCTGGACAGCTGCTCCGGATCATACTCCGTCTCGCCGTCCTCGCACATGAGCAGCACGGTGCGCTGGCCATCGGCAAAATAATCCATATTCAGGGTGTCGGTGAGCAGGGTGGTCTTGCCGCTGTCCAGAAAGCCGGTGATGAGGTACAGCGGGATACGGGGATCTTTCATGCAGCCTCACCTCACGCCAGCAGGAACAGCTTTTCCAGCCTGGCCTCGTCCAGGCCCGCGCCGATGACGCACAGGCGGCCGGTGTAGTCGGCGCTGCCCTCCCGGATCTGGAACTCGCCGGGGACCAGGTCGAAGTGGAGCCAGCCCTCGCTGTCCTGATCGGGGACCATGCCCTTGGAGCGGAGGATGGTGCCATAGTCCTCCGTCATGGCCAGGACGGAAAGAATGTCCTGGAGTTCCTCCCGGCTGTACTTCCGAGGAGTCTCCCGGCCCCAGCTGGTGAACACCTCGTCGGCATGGTGATGGTGGTGGAAGGTGGAGTGGATGCAGCTGTCGCACAGGTCGCAGGAGCCGCAGGCCCCCTCGCAGCCCAGCTCAGCGTGGATGGCGTCCAGCTCCTCCTGGGTGTGGTGATGGCCGCAGGAGCAGGAGTCCCCGTGGTCATGGTCGTGGTGGTGCTCGTGCTCATGCTCATGCTCGTGGTCATGGTGGTGGTCATGGCCGCAGGAGCAGGGCTCGTCCTCCCCGTGGTCGTGGTGGTGTCCGATCTCCTCCATCAGCTCGCGGGCCAAGTCGTGGCCCCCCTCCATGGCAGAGACGATCTGGGCGCCGGTGAGCTGGTCCCAGGGGGGTGGTGAGGATAGCCGCCTTGGCGTTGTGGGGACGCAGCATGGCTACGTCGGCGGCCAGCTTGGCCTGGTCCATGTTCTGGGTCCGGCTGAGGAGGATAGCGGAGGCGTGCTCCACCTGGTTGTTGAAGAACTCTCCAAAGTTCTTCATATAGATCTTGCACTTCACCGCGTCCACCACGGTGACAAAGCTGTGCAGTTCCAGGGGGCACCGCCGTCCCGCACCCGCTCCACGGCGGCGATGACGTCGGACAGCTTGCCCACGCCGGAGGGCTCGATGATGATGCGGTCGGGGGCATAGGCGTCCAGCACCTCCTTCAGGGCCGTGCCGAAATCACCTACCAGAGAGCAGCAGATACAGCCGGAATTCATCTCGGTAATCTGTACACCTGCATCCTTCAGAAAACCGCCATCGATGCCGATCTCACCGAACTCGTTCTCGATCAGGACCACTTTCTCGCCATGGAAGGACTCGGAGAGGAGCTTCTTGATGAGCGTGGTCTTGCCGGCACCCAAAACCCGGAGATAATGTCGATTTTGGTCATGGTGACACAGATCCTTTCTTCAAACAAGGCGGCAGGGCCGCCGGATGGACAGAGGGGAAGGGGGAGCGCCGGATACCAGAGCCTGGTATCCGGCGCATAGCAGTCCGGGAAATTACTTCTGCCGGACGGTGATCTCGTTGCGCTTGGGTCCGGTGGAGACCAGGGTGATGGGATAGCCGATCCTGGACTCCAGGAAGTCCACATAGGCCTTTGCCTGCTGAGGCAGGGCCTGGTAGTCGGTGCAGCCCCGGATGTCGCACTTCCAGCCGGGGGAGCGTGGTGAACACGGGCCTGGCCCGCATCAGCTCCGGGGTGGTGGGGAAGCGGTCGGTGACTGTCCCGTCGATCTCATAGCCGGTGCACACCGGGATCTCATCCAGATAGCCCAGTACGTCCAGGCAGGTCAGAGCCACCTGGGTGGCCCCTGGACCATGCAGCCATACTTGGTGGCCACGGCGTCAAACCAGCCCACACGGCGGGGCCGCCCAGTGGTGGCGCCAAATTCGCCCTTGTCGCCGCCCCGGCGGCGCAGTTCATCTCCCGCCTCGCCCAGCACCTCGCTGACGAAGGGCTCGGTGTGGGAGCCCACAGAGGAGGAATAGGCCTTGGTGACGCAGATCACATCCTCCATGGCGGTGGGGGGCACGGGAGCGCCCACGCAGCCAAAGCCCGCCAGAGTGTGGGAGGAGGTGGTCAGGGGAAGATGCCCAGGTCGGGGTCCTTCATAGAGCCCAGCTGGCCCTCCAGCAGGACGGTCTTGCCCGCCCGCAGGGCGTCGTGAACAAAGGTGACGGCGTCCCCCACATAGGGGCGGATCTGCTCCCCGCAGCTCCATCAGCTGCTGGTACAGCTCGTCCACGTCCAGGGAGGGCTTGTGGTACAGGTGCTCGAACAGCACATTTTTCAGGGAGACGGCGGCGGTCAGGCGCTCCCGCAGCCGGTCCTCGTGGAACAGGTCGCAGACCTGGATGCCGATCTTGGCGTATTTGTCCGAGTAGAAGGGGGCGATGCCGCTCTTGGTGGAGCCGAAGGCCTTGCCGCCCAGGCGCTCCTCCTCGTAGCTGTCCTGGAGCCGGTGGTAGGGCATCAGGATCTGGGCCCGCCCGAGACGATCAGGTTGGGGGCGGGGACGCCCTGGCTGGTGATGGAGCCCAGCTCGTCTACCAGCTTTTGGATGTCCAGGGCGACGCCATTGCCGATAATATTGGTGATGTGCGGGTAAAAAATGCCCGAAGGGAGGATGTGCAGGGCGAACCGGCCGTAGTCGTTGATAATGGTGTGGCCGGCGTTCGCTCCGCCCTGGAAGCGGATGACCACATCGGACTCCTGGGCCAGCAGATCGGTGATCTTGCCCTTGCCCTCGTCGCCCCAGTTGGCGCCCACAATCGCTTTTACCATATGTGTTACCTCCGTGGACCGGGATTCGCAACCGCTTTGGCGGATTTGCCTTATCCGGCCAACATGACAGCATTCTTATTATACTTCCTCTAAAAAGAGGGATGCAAGGGAAAAAGCTGTTTTTCCCATGTATTTTTCCGAACAACGGCAGAAATGGAGCCCATGAGTCTGCGGAGACGATAGGGGCGGGAGAACATTGACAGAATGGTAAAAAACATTAAAATAAAAAAGCGCCTTTTTTGGTCGGAATGGACAAAGCTCTGCGGTGAGCCGGCGCGAGTGGAAGAAATTTTCCCCGGGACAGGCGCTCAGACACCCCGGACTGCACATGCGGTCCGGGAGAAATAGGGAGGTAGCAGAGTATGAGAGCAATGACAAGACGCGCGCTGGCGCTGGTGCTGACCCTGGCTATGGCGCTGTCCCTGTGTCTGGCGGCCCAGGCCGCCGGCCCCCAGGTGACGGTGACCCTGGATGGGACGGCGCTGGAGCTGGAGGTCCCCGCCTATATCGACGGGCAGGACCGGACCCAGGTCCCCCGCCAGCATCGGCCCAGCTGGGGCTGACGGTCCAGACTGGTGACGGGAGCGTCACCTTCACCAAAGGAGAGAGGCCAGCCTGACCTTCCAGGACGGGGCCAAGGAGGCGGGCGGCGTGACCATGGACACCGCCGCCGACCTGTCCGGCGAGGTGGGCTATGTGCCCCTGACCTATCTGGCCCAGTTCTTCGGCTTCCAGGTGGCCTGGAACGGCGTCACCCGCACTGCGGCGGTCACCAGCACGGCCGCGGAGGAGGAGACCGCTGTGACCAAGCTGCCCCAGCTGGTGTATTCAGAGCTGGAGAGCCTGATGGCCCAGCAGGCAGCCCAGTATCAGACCAAGGACAACGTGGTGCCCATGCTGTGGCAGGGCGTGCTGGAAATGGACATCCAGGTGGGCGATGCCGCCCGCACCGCCAAGCTCTATGTGCCCCAGGGCACGCCCCAGGGCGCCATGTTCGTGGTGATGAACGTCCCTGAGGGCCTGAACGCGTGAGCTTCATGGAGACCAGTGGCTGGATGGACAAGGCGGACGAGGAGGGCTTTTGCCTGTTCGTGCTGGAACCCGCCCAGGGCACTCCCTGGGGAACTCTGGAGGAGGAGCAGGCATACATCAATGCCGGCATCAGCGCCGCCAAGGCGGGCAAGTGGCTCCAGCCCGGTCCCAGCATGTACCTGGTGGGCTACGGTGCCATGGGTACCTGCCTGCAGAAGTACGCCATGGAGAATCCCCTGAATATCGCCGGAGCGGTGTTCCTGGATGCCAGCCTCATTGACGCCGGCTACATGGCGTCCAACGGGGATGTGTCCTTTGATACCGATACCAAGACCTACGGCGTCACCCGCAAGGAGGTGCCGGTGCCCGTCAAGATCGTGGAAAGCACCATGACGGAGCAGGCAAAGGCTGTGGCGGACTACTGGCAGGCCGCAGCCAACGACAAGAACGCCGTGGAGCGCTTTGCTCCTGAAGGCGGCGAGATCCTGGCGGCCGCCGTGGTCACCGAAGAGGGGAACTATGACTACGCCCTGCCTGCCACCACCGACATGATCTGGGACTTCATGGGCCAGTTCTACCGCTACGGCGGCGGTGTGCTGTCCAACGCTATCTCCTGGAAGGTGGACTATGAGGAGATGGGAGTGGAGTTCCGAAGCTTCACCGACTCCCAGGGCATCGACCGGCAGTATCTGGTCTATATCCCTGAGGCTTACCGCGGCAGCGGGCGAGCAGCTGCCCGTGGTCATCGCCTATCACGGAGCCTCCACCTCTATGCGCAATTTCTTTGAGAATACCTTGTGGTACAATATCGCCGATGAGGAGGGCATCATGCTGGTGTTCCCCGAGTCCACCCTGGTGCCGGTGCCCCCACCCTGGGCGGCGGCGAGGCCAACCCCACCGCCTACCGCGCGCTGTGGCAGGTGGAGGACCCTGAGCTGCGCTACACCGACGTGGTGTATGCCGAGGACCTGCTGGACCAGCTGATCGCAGTCTATCCCCAGGTGGATCAGGGCCGCATCTACTGCACCGGCCACTCCATGGGCTGCATGATGACCCACTACCTGGGCAGTGCCGAGGTTTCCCACCGCTTCGCCGCCATGGGCGCCACCTCTGGCCCCCTGATGGCCAGGGAGGAGACGGGATCCCAGACCGTGCCCATGTTCATGACCATGGCCCAGTACGACATGTGGAGCTATGACCTGAACCAGGACGACACCATGACCACCCAGGCGGTGGACATGTGGCTGGTCCGCAACGGGCTGGCGGACGCCTCCAACGTGGTCGAGGTCCGTAAGACCGGGGCCACTGAGACCTATGTGGAGGGCCGCTACAACAACTCCGTCTGGGAGAATGAGGACGGCATCCCTCTGTTCCGCTACGCCTGGGTCACCGGCAAGGACCATGTGAACCTGCCGGCAGAGAACCAGCTGCTGTGGGACGAGTGGTTCAGCCAGATCACCCTGGACACTAAGACAGGCGTGCGC
>VOFC01001753.1_pt1 | contig 47430 bp, 61 predicted proteins | sample 5384161 | NCBI WGS metagenome assembly VOFC01 (sample SAMN12384722, study PRJNA508395) | human gut metagenome | isolation source: healthy gut B | host: Homo sapiens | reverse complement strand
GGTACCGGTACTATGACAGCTTTGGGATTCCGGTGCGCTTTCCCTTTGGCTTCGGGCTGAGCTATACGACCTTTGCTTACGACAATTTGAAACTGAGCAGCGAAACCTACGAGGGCGGAAAGCTGCAAGTTTCTCTGGATGTGACCAACACCGGCAGCGCGGCGGGGGCGGAGATCGTGGAGCTGTACGTGGAAAAAATCCGCCCGCCGATTATCTGCGGGCGAAGAAGGAGCTGAAAGACTTCCAAAGGTCATGCTGGCGCCCGGCGAGACGAAGCGCGTCACGATGGAGCTGGACGAAAAAGAAGCTTCTCCATGTTCGACGAAGGCCGGTTCCGGATGATCGGCGGCAGTACATACCGGTGCTTATCGGAAGCTCTGTGCAGGATATCCGTCTGACGCAGACGGTAACAGTGCAGGGGGAAGCCTGTACGCGCAATGACCGGGAGAGACTTTCCGACTACTTCCAGAAAGATCTGCACGGCGTGACCCGGGAGCAGTTCGCGGCGCTTTACGGAAAACCCTGAGCCACTTTGACGACCGGAAGCCGGGGAATACAGCCTGTATGACTCCCTGAACCAGCTGTCGGCGGCGTCCCCCCATCGCGAGAATGGTACGCAAAGCGGCGCGGCCGCTGGTGTATTCCATGTTCAAAGGGCATCCCCGACGACCCCCAGGTCGTTATGGTCCTGATGGGCATGGAGAACGGCATGATTGACAGCGTGGTATGCCAGAGCGGCGGAATGCTGCCCATGCGGGTGGCGGAAGCCATGGTTTTGCAGGCAAACGGCCACCGCGGCAAGGCGCTCCGGAAGCTCATAAGGGGGATAATGCGGATGAAAAACAGTTTGGATAAAGAGAACAAATGGTGCTACTGCATCGGCGCGACGGGGCGGGACGCCGCCACGCGCTGGTGAGCATGTATCTGCTCACTTACGTCCAGTACACCATGAAGCTGACCGTCGCCCAGTTCGGCGTGATTTCCGCGGCCATCGTGGTCTGCCTGATCTGGGACGCGGTCAACGACGCGCTGATGGGCATTATCATCGAGAACACCCACTTCAAAAGCGGGAAATTCAAGCCGTGGATCATCGTCGGCGCGGTTCTGAACGCGCTGGTGATCGTGGCGCTCTTTACCCTGCGGCCGCAGGGCTGGGGCTTTGTCGCCTTTTTTGCCACAGGGTATCTTCTCTGGGGCATGACCTACACCATGAACGACATCGCCTACTGGGGAATGCTCCCCAGCCTGAGCAGCGACCCCAAAGAGCGGGACACGCTGGTGACGCTGATGAGCGTATTCATCTGCGTCGGTCAGTTCGCGGTGGCGGGGATCGTGCCCACGGTGGTGGCGGGAAACGCGATTCAGGCGTACCGGGTGACGGCGCTGATCGTCGCGCTGGCGTTTATCGCGTTCCAGACTTTAGTGGTTCTGGGGGTTCGGGAAGCACCCCGCAGGGACGATGCGGAGAAGGTGACGCTTCGGAAGATGTTCACCATTTTCATGCGGAACGATCAGCTGGTGCCCATCGGCATTGCGTCCCTGCTGTTCAATATCGGGAACGGACTGCTGATTATCTTCGGCGTGAATTTCTTCTATTTTGAGTTTGGCTACGCGGACAGCGGTGATCTGATTTTCCTGTTCACGGTGATGTACGGGCTGGGGACGCTGTTCTCTCAGGCGCTGTACGCTTTCCTTTCCAGCCGGATGCACCGCATGACCATCCTGAAGATCTGCATGGCGGCCATCGCTGTGGGCTACGGGATGCTGATGGGCTTCGGCTATGTGCTGCCCAAAAACGTGGTTCTGCTGAACGCCATTGGATTCATCATTTTCTTCTTCCAGGGGCTATACAATCTGGCGGTGATCGTGATGCTCAACAATACCATTGAGTACGACGAGCTTCGCTTCGGGGGAGCGCCACGACAGTGTCATTTCCGCGATCCGTTCCTTCTCCGTCAAGCTGGCGGGGGCGGTGAATCAGGGAATTTCCGCGCTGGTGCTCATTATCAGCGGCATTTACACCGTCAGCCAGAACATCTCGGGGCTGGAAATTGAAGTGGGAAAGGGCGGCATGACCAGCGCCCAGGCGTTGGAGAAGGCCAACGCTTTCACGGCGCAGGTGCAGCCCCGGCAGACGCTGCTGCTGAGAATCGGCATGGTGGTCATTCCGGTTCTGGCGCTGACGTGTGCCTATGTTCTGATCCGCAAAAAGTACAAAATTACGGAAGAAGCCTATCAGAAAATGGTCGCGGAGATCGCGGCGCGATAATCCTGTAATATCGAGGGCGGCTGCCAATTGGCAGCCGCCTTTCATGTAGAAATTTTGGCATAAATTTTGTGCGGAATGCCAATAGCCGCTGCCTTTACACAGACGGCAAAATGCGGTAAAATTATTGCGATATTTGTGGATAATTCTGATTTTCTGCAATGAAAATACGTACGTTTAACGAATATTTTTATTACATTCAGCAATTTTGTGATTTATAGGAAAGAAATCCTGAACTCCATGCCCTTCAGGCGCAAAGAAGGCCGGGATTTTTTATTACATTCCTTGGTTGCCTGAACCCCTGCGCGCAGAAGGCCGGAATTCAGGCAGGGAGGGCTTTTTTATGACCTGTACTGTTACCGTTCTGCCCGCCGGGAGGAAGCTTTCCGCCCAGCCGGGAGAGAACCTTGCTTACTTTGCTGCGAAGCGCGAACCTTGCGCCGGAAGCGCGCCCTGCGGGGCAACGGGAAGTGCGGGAAATGCACCGTCCTGATCGGCGGAAAGCCGGTGCTTGCCTGCGGCTATACGGTTCCAGGGGACGTGACCGTCCACGTAACCGCAGCCAAGACCCACGCCCGGATACTCACTGACGGTTACGGGGCAGAGGTAGAACCCCAGCCCTTGCGGGATGGGGCAATGGCGGCTTTCGACATCGGGACTACCACCGTGGTGTGCTACCTTCTGGAAGCGGGAACCGGCCATCTTCTGGCGGCGGCCTCTGCCGTGAATCCCCAGCAGAGCTACGGCGCGGATGTCATCAGCCGCATCCAGCGGGCGCTGGCGGGGAGATGGAAGCCCAGACCCGGCTCATCCGGGAGCAGATGGGGTCCCTGCTGGGGACGCCTGCCGTCAGGCCGGGGTGCTGCCGGAAACGGTGGGCGTTATCAGCGTGGTGGGGAATCCCTGTATGCAGCAGCTGTTTCTGGGAATTATGCCGGAAAATCTGGCAAAAATTCCCTTTGCCCCGGTGCTGACCAAAGCTGAGGTCGGGGAGGCGGGAGACATTTTCCCCTGCTGTCCCCACGCGGCGCTCGTCACCGTGCCGGATATTTCCGGCTATGTGGGGCGGATACGGTGGGGTGCGTTCTGGCTTCCGGCCTCGACCGGGAGGAGAAGCGTACACTGCTGGTGGACATCGGCACCAACGGGGAGATGGTTCTGGGGAACCGGGAACGGATGATCGCCTGTGCCACCGCCGCCGGGTCCCGCGCTGGAGGGCGCGAAAATCCGCTTCGGTATGCGGGGAGAGCCGGGGGCCATTGACCACGCCGCGCTGGTGGGAAATACGCTGTCCCTGTCCGTGATCGGCGGCGGGGAGGCCATCGCTGGCATCTGCGGCTCCGGCCTGATTGACATTGCCGCGGTGCTGCTGGATGCGGGCGTGGTAAACGAACTGTCTGGCGGTGAGCAGCAGCGTGTCGCCATCGCAAGAGCGCTTGTCAACAATCCCAGCGTCATCATCGCCGATGAGCCCACGGGCAACCTTTGACCCGGCGCGCTCACTCGAAATTATGATGCTGCTCGAACAGATCAACGCCCTCGGCACCACGGTTCTGGTCGTCACGCACGAGCGGGAGCTTGTCAACCGCTTTACGAAGCGTGTCGTCGCCATCAACGAGGGCAGGATCATCAGCGACGGAATGGACGGGTATTATCTCAATGAAGAAGAATAACATCGGTTACTTACTGCGCGAGGGCTTCCGCGGCGTGTTTCTGCACGGCTTCATGTCCTTCGCGGCAATCTGCGTGACGGTGGCGTGCCTGATTATCATGGGCTCGTTCTGCCTCATCCTTTATAATACCAGCGCAATGGTCAAGGAACTCGAGAGCGAGAATGAGATGCTTGTCTACATTGACGAGAACTATTCCGAGGCCAAGGCCAAATCCGTCGGCTCGCAGATCAACCTTATCACGAATGTCCGCTCCGCGACCTTCGTCTCACGCGATCAGGCGCTTGATGATTTTGTCGAGACCCTGAACGACCCGGATGCGTTTGCAGGCCTCGACCCCGATACGCTGCGCGACCGCTATGTCGTCACAGTCGAGGACAATTCTCTTTTGAAGCAGACCTATGACAAGCTTACGCAGATCGAGGGCGTTGCCGAGGTTGTTGCCCACTTTGAAATCGCCGAGGGCTTCCAGACGGTACAGAATGTTCTAAATATTGCGTCCTTGATCATCGTTTCCGTTTTGTTTGTCGTCTCGCTGTTCATCATTTCCAATACCGTCAAGCTTGCCATGTACTCCCGCAGCGAGGAAATTGCCATCATGAAAATGGTCGGCGCGACGAACGCCTTTATTCGACTGCCTTTTGTCGTCGAAGGCTTTATCATTGGAATCATCGCCGCCGCAGTCGGATTTTTCCTTGAATGGGGTCTGTACGATTTTGTCCTTTCAAAGATCGCACAGCTGGACACGCTCAAGTTGTTCGTCCTGACACCGTTCACGGACGTCATTGAGATCGTTGCAGCCGCCTATGCGGTTACGGGTTTCCTCGTGGGCGTGTTCGGCAGCTTGCTTTCCATTCGGAAGTTCCTGAAGGTGTAATACCGGGAGGTATCCTTACTTATGAAACAAAAGAAAAGCGGCTCTGCCCGCCGGATCGTCTGCCTGGTGCTGGCTGCCGTGATGCTGCTGGGCCTTGTCTCAAGCGCCCTCATTATCATGGTCAACGCCGCGTCCAGCTCGGAGATCAAAAAAGAGCTCTCCGGCCTCCGCAATCAGCAGGCAGAGCTCAAAAAAGGAGCGCGAAGCGCTTCAGGCAAAAATCAAAGAAAATCAATCCAAAACACAGACACTCGTCGATAAGAAGTCCGATATCGACCAGCAGATCAGCGTGACGCAGGCATCTATCAGCAACCTGAACGAGCAGGTGCAGCAGTACAGCCTGCTGATCGCCAATAAGCAGGCCGAACTCGAGGCGTCTCAGGCCGAGGAAAAACGCCTGAACGAGCAGTATAAGACCCGTATCCGCTCCATGGAGGAGACGGGCAGTATTTCCTACTGGGCAATTTTGTTCGGCGCGAACAGCTTCTCGGACCTGCTCGACAAGATCGACGTCATTCAGGAGATCGCCAAGGCTGACCAGCTGATGATGGATAAGATGAAGGCAGTTTCCGAGAAAATTACTTCTGAGCGTACAGAACTCGAGCAGCAGATGGCAGAACTCGACGTGACGCGTGAGGAACTCGATCAGCAGGAGCAGGAACTGGAGGATCAGCGCGCTGAGGCGGATACCCTTTTTGGGCGATATGATGAAAGCCTACGAGGAAATGAACGCCGACTACGAGCAGAACATGGCCAATGAGGCGGAACTTTCTGATGAGATTGCCAAGTCTGAGGCTGCCTATTATGCTGCGCTATCCAAGGAAGAGGCAGAGCGCATCGCTGCGCTGAACCGGCAGAACAACAATAAAGGCTCGAACAGCAATTCCAGCGGCGCAACCAACACCGGCGGCTGGCTGTATCCGCTGCCATATCAGTGCCAGGTCACAGACTCCTACGGCTACCGCACGCATCCGCTGACCGGAAAGTACAGCTGGCACAACGGCGTAGACTTCGGCGCGGCAGCCGGCACGGCAATCCTTGCAACCAAGTCCGGCACGGTCACGACTGCAGCCTACTCCGCCGCGTGGGGCTACTATGTCGTGATTAACCACGGCGACGGCTATTCCAGCCTCTATGCCCACCAGCCGTCCTGCTCCGTGTCCGTCGGCGATTACGTCACGCAGGGACAGACTATCGGCTATGTTGGCTCCACCGGCTGGTCTACCGGCCCGCATCTGCACTTCACCATCTATTATAACGGCGCCGACGTTAACCCCTTCAACTACATCGGCTGAGTACCGAATCGATTCCCACAGCCCCTTTGCGGGCTGTGGGAATTTTTCTCTTCTATGCGTCGCATTGACTGTGAGCACCATACCGCGCGGCAAACGAAAAAGCATCTCTAGGCTTTTGACATTTCCTGTTCCCCGTGCTACACTATAATCAATCAGCATAAACAGCGGATTCCAAGAAAAAAACAGGAGGACGTGTATGTCGCTCGTTCCGTATTATCTGCAATATTTATCCGAGATCTGCGAGGGGACGCGCAAAGCACCCGCGGGTATTGCGCTCACGGAGCAGGAGGATCCAAGAAGGCGCTGCAATTACAGGCGGAGATCGCAAAAATGGGCATTCCCGCGTTTGTCAAAGCCTGCGCCGAGGCCGATGGAACCGAAATTCCGCAGGAGGAATATGACAGCTTTGACCCGGCCGAATTGAATGCGGCTGTTGCGCAGCTTGCCGCAGCAGCCCAGCCGCAGGAGCAGGCAGAGCCGGAGTCGTCGCAGGAGCCGGTCAGGACGGAGACGCGTGATATCTTTGAGGTGTTCCTTGACAGCGTTTGCCTGGATGATAATCTGCTGACGTATCTCATCGATATCCTCAAGCGCCGCCCGAGCCGGAATTCGCCAAGCTTTCCCACGCTGCGGCCCGTACGGAACTGAAGCTGGACGATTTTCTTGCATGGCTCGGCAACATGGAACTGCTGGCAAGCGAGGATGAACAGGCCTGCGCCGCTATTATGGACAAGTGTCTGTACCGGCTGGAGCAGGAGGGCGAGTTGGAACTGATCGCGGCGCTTCTTTCCGGCGATGAGAAGACGTTTAAGCTTTTCCGCACACAGGCACCGGAACTGCTGCATCTGCCGGATGCGACCTATGAATGGTACTGCAAACACTATCTGGACCGCTATTATCCCGTCCGTTTTATTCTGCATCACCAGGGGATTGAGTTTCCCCGCGCATAAGGAGGCTTCTCATGGAACCCATCTATGTTACCGGCCACCGCAACCCCGATACCGACTCCATCGTTTCCGCCATGGCCTATGCCGCGCTGCGAAACGCCTTGGGCGACCGGGAATTCGTTCCTGCGCGTCTCGGGCATATTTCTGACGAGACGCGGCTAGTGCTCGACCGCTTCGGCTTCGAGCCGCCTGTGCGCATCCAGACCATGCGCACGCAGGTGCGCGATCTGGACTATGACACGCCGCCTGCCCTGTCTGGTGCGGTCACGGTCAGCAGGGCATGGGCGGCTCTGCAGTCCAACAAGGCAAAATCCATTCCCGCCATTCCCGTGACAAACGAAAACGGCGAACTGTACGGCATGCTGTCGCCCAGCGAAATCGCAAGCTACGACATGCGCACGCTTTCCGACTCCCGCGTGGACAAGATTCCGGTTTTCAATCTTTTGAGCGTCCTGGACGGCAAGATTCTGAACGAATCCGGGTATCTTGCCGACACGATCAGCGGAGAGGTGTCCATCGCCCTGCCGCAGAACAACGAAAATCTTCTCTTTAAAGGCCCGGACGCCATCGTGATTGTTGGTGAGCAGCCGGAAATGGCGCGGCGCGCTGTCGAGCAGCAGGTCAGCTGTCTGATCGTGTGCCAGGCGGAACTGCCGGAGCAGCTGCGGCAGATGCAGACAAACACCTGCATCATCGCTACGCCTTTCGATGCCTACAAGGCTGCGCGCATGATCTATTACGCCATTGAGGTCGCACGCGTATGCCGGACAGACGATCTGGAAGCATTCCATTTGACCGATTTTGTGGATGATGTGCGCGAGGTCGTGCTCAAAAGCCGCCATCGCAGCTACCCGATTCTCGATGAGAATGACAAGGTTGTCGGCACCCTCTCCCGGTATCACCTCATCAAGCCGCGCCGCAAGCGCGTCGTGCTGGTCGATCATAATGAGGCGGCGCAGTCCGTCCCGGGGCTCGAGCAGGCGGAGATCGTGGAGATCATCGACCACCATCGGCTGGCCGACATCCAGACCGGCGGCCCCATTTACTTCCGTAATGAGCCTGTCGGCTCGACCGCGACGATCATCTCCGAAATGTATCAGGAACGCGGCCTCATGCCGCCCGCAAAGCTGGCCGGTCTGATTGCAGCAGCCATCGTCGCCGATACGGTCATGTTCAAATCGCCGACATCCACCGCTGTTGACCGCCGCATGGCCGACCGCATGGCGCGTATCGCCGATGTCTCGCTCGATGAACTGGGCAAGACCATTTTCTCCGCGTCCATCTCCGACGATAAGCCCGCCGATGCGCTGCTGTTCACGGATTTCAAGGATTTCCATATTGCCGACCACGATTTCGGCGTCAGCCAGATCACCTGTGTTGATTCCGAACGCATGATGGAGCGCAAAGACGAGTTCCTGTCCGTCATGCAGAAGACGATGGACGAGCGCGGTTACACGCTTATGATCCTCATGCTGACGGATGTGCTGCTGGAGGGCACACACCTTCTGTATCTCGGCGACGAGGATATCATCACGCAGGCCTTTGGTGTAAAACTCAAGGATCACACCTGCTTCCTGCCGGGCGTGGTGTCCCGGAAAAAACAGGTTATCCCGATGCTCACTGCACTGTGGGGCTGAGCACGGCCGTTCAAAGGAGTCTTTTTCATGCGTCTAATTTTCATTCGCCACGCCGAACCCGATTACGAGCACGATTCGCTCACCGAAAAGGGCTGGCGCGAGGCAAAGCTGCTGGCTGTCCGCACGAAAAGCTGGCAGGTCGATGATTTCTATGTTTCCCCGCTCGGCCGCGCGCAGGATACCGCGTCCTTTACGCTCAAGGCGCACGGAAAGACGGCGGAGGTCATGGACTGGCTGCACGAATTTCAGGGCGCGCTGCCGGACGGAACCGGCGGCACGCGCCTCTGCTGGGATCTGATGCCCGACGCCTGGACAGCACAGCCGGAGCTGCTGCAGCCCACCGGCTGGGAAAACGCGCCGATCCTGCAGGGCACAAACGTCAAAGCCGAATATGACCGCGTGACTGCCGGACTGGACGCGTTGCTTGCGTCATACGGCTATACCCGGCACGGTGGATATTATACCTGCCGGGAAACCTGTGAAAAAACGATCGTCTGCTTCTGTCACTTTGGCATTACAGCGGTTTTGCTGTCCCATCTGTGGAACGTCAGCCCGTTTGCCGTGCTGCACGGTGCGTTTCTTGCTCCGTCATCCGTGACGGTTCTGAACGCAGAAGAGCGCCAGCCTGGTGTCGCCTATTTTCGCTGTCAGACGATGGGAGATACCTCACATCTTCTGATGGGCAGCGAACCGGTATCCTATTATGCCTCCTACGCCGAGCCGTTTCAGGGCTGATACATGTTGACCGGTTACGCGACTCCTCCCGCATCACTGCGGGAGGAGTTTTTCTTGACTTTTCGGCCTCTGGTGCTATGATAGGGGATATTCCATAGTAAAACTCTAGGTTATAAAGGGATGATCCTATGATCCGGACAGAACGGCTTGTGCAGTCCTTTTTGGAACTGACTGCGATTGACAATCCTACGCTCTATGAGCGTGAACTGAGTGAATGCCTGCGGCGGCGGTTTGCTGCACTTGGTATTGTGCTGGCGGAGGACGGTGCAGGCGCCGCCATCGGCGGCAATGCAGGAAATCTTTACGCATATCTGCCGGGCGATGAGACGCTTGCGCCGATTTTGCTGTCGGCGCATATGGACGCGGTTGCGCCTGCGTGCGCCAAAAAGCCTGTGCTGCACCCGGACGGACGCATTACCTCAGACGGGACGACAGTCCTCGGCGCAGACGATGTATCCGGCCTCTGTGTAATTTTGGAAGCTGTGACCTCCGTTCTGGAGGATGGTACACCGCACCGGCCCATTGAACTCCTGTTTGACGCTGCGGAGGAAAGCTATTGCACCGGTATCCAGAAGTTTGATTTTTCTCGTCTGCGCGCAAAGACTGCTTATGTCTTCGACCTCAGCGGTCCGGTCGGAAACGCGGCCTACCAGGCCCCCAGTATTGTGTTCTTCCGTGCGGAATTTACCGGACGCGCTGCCCATGCTGCATTCTCTCCCGAGGAAGGACTGCATGCAATCAAGGCGGCGGCCGAAGCCGTCTCGCGCATCGACTGCGGCCGGGTTGGCGATCTGACCGTCAACGTCGGTACGATTACGGGCGGAACGGCGGACAATATTGTACCGGAAACGTGTGTACTGACCGGCGAGGTGCGTGGGTTTGACCATCCGTTGGTGCTGCAGAAGCTGGCGGAAATCGAAGAAGCCGTCCGGCAGGCAGCCGGACATTTCGGCTGCGCGGCCCGATTTACGACCGAAACACTTTGCCAGGCTTTCAAGGCAGACCCGGAGGGACCGGCCGCACAGCGCTTCCGCGCAGCCTGCGCGGCGGCCGGGCTGGAAAGCAGTCTGACCGTAACCTACGGCGGCAGCGACAACAACCATTTCTGCCAGCACGGACTGACCGGCCTTGTTGTCGCGCCAGGTATGAGTGCCTGCCACAGCTGTCAGGAATACACAAGCGCGGATGAACTCACGCGTGCGGCGCGGCTTGCCGAAGCGCTGATTGTATCAAGGAAGTGATGCAGAATGAAAACGCCTCTGCATTATCAGATGACCGAATACGACTGCGGCCCCATTACGGTGATGAACGCGATCATCTATCTGTTTGAACGTGAGCAGATCCCACCGGATCTCATCCGCAATATCATGCTCTACTGCCTTGATGGCTACGGCGCGGAGGGGGCACCCGGAAAAAGCGGTACGACGCGCGCGGCCATGATGTTCCTCAGCAACTTTCTGTGCAGCTTTGGCCGCACAGGGCAGCTTGAAATCTCCAGCCGCTATCTGTCCGGCAGCTGTGTGCGCGTGAGCCAGAACAGCAGCGTCACCGACTGTCTGCGGCGCGGCGGCGCGGTTGTTGTGCGGCTGTATCTGCTGGAGGACCCGCATTACATCCTTCTGACCGGCGTGGACGAAGAACGTATTTACGCGTTTGACCCGTATCTGCTCGAAGAGCCGCTGCCGGAAAAAGACATTATCGTGACCGACGCACATCCATATCGTTATAACCGCGTCATTCCGTTTTCCTACTTCAACCGCACGGGTCATACCCAATACGCTCTTGGCGAGACAGCCGGCCGCGAGGCCGTTTTGCTGTTCAACACTCACACGGAATTGACCGAAGAAAAAACAATCGAATATATTATCTGATCAAATGCGAACCAAAACGACCGCTTCATGCCGAGACGGTCGTTTTTCTGACCGTTTATTTCTCCTGCGCATGCAAGCAATGGCTTTGGAACCAGTACAAAACGAAAGACATGACCGCTGACGTGATAAAAGCGGCGCTTGCATCCTGCGCGGGATGTGATAAGATAAAGGAAAAGAAAAAAACAAGGAAGCGCATTGCATGGAAAAATCAGAAGCTGCCGGAGGGCGTGGAACTTTTTTTATACGGACAGGGCCGTTCATCTGACGACAAATGAGGCGCTTATGACCTATCTGCGCCAAAAGGGGAACGGTTCGCTGCCGCTCAGCCGCACGATTCTGGACGGCTATGCCGAAGAGCGCGGCATGCAGCTGCAAATCACGGAACGCTCTATGGCCACAGAACTGTTGATCCACGCATATCTCGACGGGCTCTTTGACCGCTGGGAGCGTGCCGGGAACGCGCATGGGCGTCAAAACGGGAGGCTGTACAAGATGGCAAAACGCCTGAAAAATGCGACTGCTGTGATCGATATGGGGAGCGCAGCGTCGATACAAACCGATGGGTCTTCGATCTGCTTGCTCCAGGCTACAGAATGCTCTGCGTGCTTTTTGGGCAGCAGGGCGTGAGGAGTCTGTATGAACGCATTGACGGAAAAACGATATCTGATGCTGCCAAAGCCAGCGGCCGGTGAGACGCTTGCTTTGCGGGAGCGGCTGCTTGCTGCGTTGCCGGAGGGCTGCCGCCTGACGTTTGGGTGCATGCAGCAGCTGTATCCGGCCTTGCCGGAGGCAGACTACTGCATCACCGTGACACTCTGCCCAGGTGAGGGCGGGACGGATGTTGTGCGTGTTGAGCCAGGAGACACGACAGAACAAAAATTATGGCCTGTGCCTTGATATTGGCAGTACGACCATGCAGATGGAACTCGTCGATCTGCATACCGGGAAAACGCTTGCCGAAGCGGCCTGCACCAACAGCCAGACACGGGTCGGTGCGAATATCCTCGACCGTATTCTGGCTGTGAAGGAAACCCACGAAAACCTGTACACACTCCAATCGCTGACGCTTGACGACGTGCGGCAGATGATCGGAAGCTGCTGTAGGCAGGCTGGTATCCCGCCGGAAGCCGTTTCGGCCATGACGGTCGGCGGCAACACGACGATGCTGCACTTTTTCCTCGGCTGTGACCCGTGGCAGGTGTTCCAAAGCCCGTATACGCCGGTGTTTTTTGACCCCGGCATCCTGCGTGCGTCAGAACTGGGGCTTCCCATCTCGGGCAATGTGTTCTGTATGCCTGCAATCGCAAACTATCTGGGCGGCGATATTACAAGCGGCCTTCTGATGACCGACCTGGACACGCGGGAGGATCTGGCGCTGTTTCTGGACATTGGCACGAACGGCGAACTGGTCCTCGGCTGCCGGGAGTTTCTGCTCATGGGAGCCGGGGCTGCCGGGCCCGCGCTTGAGGGCGCTGTCAGCAAATCCGGCATGCGCGCCGAGCCGGGCGCGATCTGCAGCATCAAAATCGGCTCCGACAATCGCTTGCGGTATGAGACGATCGGCAATCTTCCGCCGAAGGGCATCTGCGGCTCCGGTATTCTCGATCTGATCGCAGAGGGGTTCCTCTCCGGATGGATCGATTCGGCGGGGAATCTTCAGAAAAGCGCCTCGCCGTGCATCCGCGATGTGTGGGACGATATGCGGCAGCGCAATGTTCCAGCCATCATTTACGCCTATGACGGCAAAGTACCGCTCTATTTCACACAGGACGACATCGGGGAGTTCCTGACCTGCAAGGCCGCCGCACATACGATGGTCGCAACGCTTCTGGAAAGCGTGAACGTCAGCCCGTCGGAGATCGGGACGTTTTATCTTGCAGGCGGCTTCGGCACGCATTATAATCTGGAATCCGCGATCACAGTCGGCCTGTACCCTGATCTGCCGCGCGAAAAATTTAAAATCCTCGGCAATTCCTCCCTTGCGGGCGCAAAGCGCCTGCTGCTGGACAAAGGCTGCCGGGCGCGGCTGAATCGGATTCGCGCACTTGCGACCTATGTGCAGTTCGGCGAGATGGAAAAATTCGTGGAAAATATGCAGGCAGCCAGATTCCTGCCGCACACGGACGCGTCGCTCTATCCGAGCGTAAAGCGGCGCTCCGCAAGGCCGTAACATTCAAAGATTCTACCGCAAACAGGCAGAAAGCACGCCGACTCATGCAGCCGCCCAGCCGCGTGAGTCGGCTTCTTAACAAAGCCTTAACGCGACTGCCTGTTTCTTTTATGCTATTATATACTGGGTGAGGATTCATGGATATGACGCGAAATACAAAGGATCAGGCCTTTTGGGACGGCTGCGGCAGATATTCCCGTTTTTCCTGGCGTGACTGCGGCGTGTGTCTCGGCATACTGGGAGCGGCGGCACTGCTGTGTGCGCTGCTGCGGATGATCGACTCGTCCGACGTCTTTGTTGCGCTGATCTTTGAATGCGCGGTCGTGCTTGTCTCGCGCTTCACCGACGGGTATCTGTTCGGACTGCTGGCCTCTGTGATCGGCGTCGTCGGCGTGAACTGGATTTTTACTTACCCCTATATGCAGTTGAACTTTACCATCTCCGGCTATCCGCTTACATTCCTCGTGATGCTGGCTGTCTCCGTTGTGGTCGGTACGCTGACCACACAGATCAAGCAGCAGGAAAAGCTTCGTGCGGAGGCGGAAAAAGAAAAAATGCGCGGCAATCTTCTGCGCGCCGTTTCCCATGATATCCGGACGCCCCTGACCGCCATTGTCGGCGGCATCGATGCGATTCTGGAAAACGGCGATCAGATTTCACCGGAAACGCGTAAGAGTCTGCTGGAGAACATGCGCGATGAATCCAACTGGCTGATCGGAGTGGTGGAAAATCTGCTGTCCGTCACGCGCATGTCCGGCGCATCGAATATTAAAAAGGAATTGGAGGCGGGCGAAGAGGTCTTAGGCGCGGCCTCCATGAAATTCAAGCGGCACTATCCTGCGGTCGAGGTCAGCATCACCGCACCCGATACGCTGCTCATGATTCCGATGGACATCATTCTCGTTGAGCAGGTGCTCATCAATCTGATGGAGAATGCTGTCCAGCACGGCAAAACGACCACAAAAATTGAACTGCGCCTGTCGAGTACTGGTGGCTTCGCTGTTTTTTTGAGGTCGCGGACAACGGCTGCGGCATTGAAAAGGAACTGCTGCCGCATCTGTTTGAAGGCTATCTCACCCGCGATCACGAGGAAATCTCTGATCAGCGGCGCAATATGGGCATCGGCTTGTCCGTCTGCATGTCCATCGTGCAGGCGCACGGCGGTACGATGCGCGCGAAGAACCGAAAAAAAAAGGCGGCGCTCTGCTGCAATTTACATTGCCATTGGAGGAAATTAGCCATGAATATCAAAGAGAAGGTTCTTCTAATTGAGGATGAGCGGACGATCCGAAGATTTATGCAGGCAATCCTGACGGCAAACGGCTATGATGTGCTCATGGCCGGCACAGGCGCAATGGCAGATACCATGATCTCGTCGCACTGTCCGGATATCATCATCCTCGACCTCGGCTTGCCGGATATGGACGGCATGACGATCCTCAGAAACGTCCGAAAATGGTCGAAGGTTCCCATTCTGGTCGTTTCTGCACGCAGCCATGAGCGCGATAAGGTCGAGGCGCTCGACGCGGGCGCGGACGATTATCTGACCAAGCCCTTCGGCACGGAAGAACTGCTTGCGCGAATCCGTGCTGCTGTTCGTCATACCAGAACACCAGACGGCGCGACTTCTGTCGCAAATTCGGGTGTGTTTACCGCGGGCGATCTGACGATCGACTATGCCAAGCACCATGTCTATGTCGCGGGCCGCGATGCAAATCTCACGCAGAACGAATATAAGCTGGTCGCGCTGCTCGGCCTGCACGCGGGAAAAGTCCTGACGTATGATTATCTTATCAAAGAACTCTGGGGCCCCAGCGCCCGCAGCGACAATCAGATCCTGCGCGTCAATATGGCAAATATCCGCCGCAAAATCGAACAAAACCCCGCCCAGCCCGCCTACATCTTCACCGAATCCGGCGTAGGCTACCGCATGGTAGAGGGCGCTTGAGCCTGCTTTTCATGACGTACTGGCGCGAAACTGACTGAGAGGTCGAGCAGCAGGCAGCGGCAAAAAGCGAAGGTTTTTCGGCGAATTCGTACTGCATGTTCCTGTTTGAATGTAGGGGCCGATGCCCACATCGGCCCATTTGAAAGTTGCAAATTCGCCGAAAGTTTCTGTATAATCGGTACCTTCTGCCGAACCAATGCGGGCATCGGCCCCTGCAGTGACAGCGCGTTTTGCATTGCCTCAAAATGGTTTTCAATCTGCCAGCCGCCGCTTTCTCAAACCGGGAAAGCGGCGGCTGTTTTCTGCTCTGCGGTTCCGCTTGCTTTTTTCTTGGAACTGTGGTATGAAAGAAGAAAACAAATCTGGAGGGATTTCTTATGAAAGTTATGCTTGTAAACGGCAGCCCGCATGAGCATGGCTGCACCGACGCTGCGCTGCGCGAGGTCGCTTCCGCGCTGAATGCGGACGGGATCGACGCCGAAATTTTCTGGATCGGCAATACGCCCATCGGCGGCTGCATCGCCTGCGGCGGCTGTTCTAAGGCAGGCAAATGCGTCTTTGGCGGCTCGGTCAACGACTTTGCCGAAAAAGGCAAAGCATGCGGATGGCTTCGTGTTCGGAACGCCTGTCCACTATGCGGCGGCCTCCGGCAATATGACCGCATTTATGGACCGCCTGTTCTATTCCGCGCCGAAGGAAACGTTCTGTCGAAAGCCCGCCGCCGTCATTACATCTGCCCGCCGCGCAGGCACTACGGCCGCCTATGAACAGCTGCTCAAATACCCCGGCATCACGGAAATGCCCATTGTTTCCTCCTGCTATTGGAACAATGTCCACGGCTCCAAGGCCGAGGATGTTCAGCAGGATGAAGAGGGCGTGCGCATCATGCGCGTTCTGGGACACAACATGGCATGGCTCCTGCGCTGCATCGAGGCAGGCAAGGCCGCAGGCGTTCCCAATCCGCGTAAGGAGCCGCTTGCAAAAACGAATTTTATCCGGTAAAAACTGCACAAACTAATGCAACGCAAGCTTGAAAGGAGTGCAGCGCAAGATGTACTGCGATCACATATCAGACAAAGCAGCTTTATTTTGGCCGGACGCTGGATTATGAATGCAGCTACGGCGAACAGGTGACGGTTACGCCGCGGAATTACCCGTTCGATTTCCGTCACGCAGGCCCGGTGCATACGCACTATGCCATGATCGGCATGGCCCATGTGGCGGATGGGTATCCGCTTTATTACGACGCTGTCAACGAAAAGGGCCTGTGCATGGCGGGACTGAATTTTGTCGGCAACGCCGTGTACGCGCAGCCAAAGCCGGACAGGACGAACATTGCGCAGTTTGAATTCATCCCATGGCTGCTGGGGCGCTGCGCGTCCGTCGCGCAGGCGCGGACGGAACTTTCTAAACTCAATCTGACCGGAACGCCGTTCAGCGCCGCTCTGCCTGCCGCGCAGCTGCACTGGCTGATTGCCGATCAAAAAAGAGGCTGTCACCATTGAGTCTGCCGCAGACGGCCTGCACGTTTATGAAAATCCGTCGGCGTTCTGACCAATAACCCACCGTTTGAGCAGCAGCTGTTCAACCTGAACAACTATATGCAGCTTTCGCCCAAACAGCCGGAGAACCGCTTTTTCGGAATCGCTGCTGCTGCACTGCTATAGCCGCGGCATGGGCGCGCTCGGCCTGCCGGGCGATCTGTCGTCCATGTCGCGCTTCGTCCGCGCGGCGTTCACAAAGCTGAACGCCGTCTCCGACGGCACAGAGCAGGGGAGCGTCAGTCAGTTCTTCCACATTCTCGGAGCTGTGGAGCAGCAGCGCGGCTGCTGTGAAGTAGCGGAAGGGCAATATGAGCGCACGATCTACACGTCCTGCTGCAATGCGGACATGGGTGTCTATTATTATTCCACCTATGATAACCGCTGCCTCACAGCAGTCGATCTGCACAGGGAAGATCTCGACGGCAGTACGCTTGCTGCCTATCCGCTTGTAACAGAGCAGCAGATTCTCTGGCAGAACCGCAGGTGAAGCAAAGATTTAGATGTATCTGGAAAGAGCGGGGGCACCGCCCCTGCCAACTGTGCCCTGTTTTGCCGCTTTTGCGCAGAACGAACGCGGCCGCCCAAAATCGGGCGGCCGCGCTGTTCTTTTATTTTGTACCTGGATACAGGCACTCGATGTTATGGTCTGCGAAATAGTCGAGCCATGCTTTGCTGGGGACGGCGTTGGTCACAACGGTGTCAAATGCGTCCAGCGGCGCGATATCGATGAATGAGACTTTGTCGAATTTGCTGCTGTCGAGGATCAGGATCCGCTTTTTTGCGCAGCACAGCATGGAATGCTTTGTTTGCGAATGGAACTCGGAGGAGTCCGTAACGCCGGATTCCAGATCGATTCCCTTGCAGCTCATCACGGCCTTGTCAACATGATAGCGCCGCAGCGACTGCTGTGTCTGGTCGCCCACAAGTGCCAGCGACTCTGGCTTAAGCCGCCCACCGGTCAGAATGATTGTCCAGCCCTCAACGCCGCTCAACTCCACAACCAATTCGACCGAGTTCGTGATGACGGTCAGACCCTTTTTCTCCTTGAGTTTTTTTGCCAGATATAAGGATGTTGAGCTGTCGTCGAGCATCAGATGGTCGCCGTCCTCAATGAGACGGCTGGCAATGGCAGCGATCTGATTTTTTGCATCCACGTTGGTCTTGTTCCGGATGGTATAGGACAGGTCTGTCTTTGTGCTGTTGCCGAGAATCGCACCGCCGTAGGTCTTGGTGGCGTAGCCCTCCTTTTCCAGCTTGTCCAGATCGCGGCGAATTGTTTCCTCTGTAACGTGATAATACTCGGCAAGGTCGCTGACAAGTACACGCTGTTCCGCGCGCAGCTTGTCCAGAATCTCATTTTTCCGCTCAATAGCCAGCATGCCGGAATCCCTCTACTTTCCTGTGGCAATCCCACATAAAACAACATTAGTATAACACGGAAGATTCGGGAAAGCAAGGGCTGCACCGCACAATTCAGCGCGCCGACGCATTTGTGCGGTGTTGCCCGAGATAAGCTTTTTGCGGGATGGAAGAAAAAGTTGTGAAAAGCAGCCGATTCCGCTTGAAAATTGCGGCGCTATCTGTTAAATTAAAAAGTCGAATTATGTAAATCAATGTCGAAGCTGGAGCGTTTGTGCCATGGTCTTTTCCAACCTGATTTTTCTGTATCTGTTTCTGCCGGCCTGTCTGATTTTTTACTTTCTCTGCCAGAATATCCGCGCCAAAAATGCGGTGCTGATTGTATTCAGCCTGATTTTTTTACGCGTGGGGTGAGCCGGTCTATCTGCTTCTGATGCTCGCCTCCGTCGCGGTCAACTGGGGCTTTGGGCTGCTCATCGAACGCAGGCGGAAAAAGGTCTTCCTGATTCTGGCGCTGGTATTGGATCTCGGCTGTTTGGCAGTTTTCAAATATGCAGGCTTTTTGTGGAAAACCTGAACGCACTCTTCCGGATTTCGCTGACCGTCCCGCAGATTCCGCTGCCCATCGGCATTTCCTTCTATACCTTTCAGGCGCTTTCCTATACGGTCGATGTTTGGCGCGGTGATGTGCCGGCGCAGCGCTCGTTTGCAAAGCTTCTGCTTTATATCTCGCTTTTTCCGCAGCTGATCGCCGGGCCCATTGTCCGCTATTCGGACGTTGCCGCGCAGATTGATGACCGGCAGTTCGACGCCTCCGAGGCGTTTTACGGCGCGACGCGTTTCTGCGTGGGCCTTGCAAAAAAGGTGCTTCTGGCCGACGCGGCGGGCAAGGTCGCCTCGCAGATTCTGGACGGCAGTCTCGCATCCTCGACGACGGTCGCCGCATGGCTTGGCATTCTTCTGTATACGTTTGAGATTTATTTCGATTTCTCTGGCTATTCCGACATGGCCATCGGCATGGGGCGCATCTTCGGCTTCAAATACATGGAGAACTTCCGCCTGCCGTATACCGCGAAGTCCATCACCGACTTCTGGCGTCGCTGGCACATCTCGCTCTCTTCCTGGATTCGCGACTACGTCTATATCCCGCTGGGCGGCAAGAAAAAGCACCGTCTGCTCAACATGGCGATCGTCTGGGCGCTGACGGGCATGTGGCACGGCGCAAGCTGGAACTTTGTACTCTGGGGACTGTATTTCTTCGTGATCCTCGCCATTGAAAAAGCAGCTGGGAGAAAATCGATGCGTCGCGTGCCGTATCTGCTGCGCAGGCTCGGCACGATGCTGCTGATCATCTTCGGCTGGAACATTTTCTATTACACCGACATGACGCGGCTCGTGCAGAACTTCGGCGTGATGTTCGGGCTTTACGGCGCAGGCTTTTCCAACGCGCAGGCCGGTATCCAGCTGACGAACAATCTGCCGCTGCTGCTCCTCTGCGCCATCGGTGCAACGTCTATCCCACACAATCTCGGCAATCTCCTCGGCGGTGTGTGCGCGCAGGGCGGAAAAAAGAGCGGGCAGATCATCTATGCCGCCGTCTCGTTCGTGTTTGACGCGGCGCTGCTCGCGCTGTCCACGATCGCGCTGGTCGGCTCGACCTATAACGCGTTTTTGTATTTCCGGTTCTAAGGAGGCGGGCTTATGAAAAAAATATATACGGCGCTTCTGCTGGTTCTGCTTACTGCCATGTTCTCCGTTGGGGTCTATTCGCTGGCCGACTATGACGCGACAGGCTCTGCATCCGAAAAGCGCGAGTTCATCAAGCCGGAATTTTCCGTGAAAGCACTGCTGGACGGGACATATATCCCCGCGCTGGAGCGGTATTATTCCGATACCTTCCCGGGACGCGAATCGCTGCTGAAGGCGAACCGGACGCTCAATAAATTCTATTATTATTCCGGCAGCGGTGAAGACAGCGTTCTGATTCTCAATCAGAGCGACTCCGCCGCACAGGGCGGCGAATCGCTCGATGCCGTGCAGAAAGCAAACGGACAGTCCCCGCAGCCGGAACAGCCGACATCTGCACAGCCGGAAACGACAACGGAAGCCCCAGCTGAGCCGGTGCAGGTGCCGACCGATACGGCCGGTGCGCCGCAGACGCCTGAAATGCCCGAACAACCGGAGGAACAGCCGGAGCAGCCAGAGACTGACCCTGAACTCGATACGCCGGAGGAATCCGACGCCAGTTATGCGGGGTCTGTGGTCGTCGTAGGCGACCGCGCGATGGAAATTCCCACGCGGCTGGATGATCTGATCACCAGCTACGCCGGTGCGGTCGGTAATCTGGCCGCCGCCATGGGCCCAGACGTGCGCACGATCTCGCTGATCACGCCGAACGGCGGCGAATTTTACTCGCCTGAGAGTCTGCACACCGGTGAGCACAGCCAAAAGGACATGATCGACTTCTGCTACAGCCAGATGGATGACAAGATTATCACGGTCGATGCTTATTCCAAGCTTCGCAGCCACACGGACGAATATATTTATTTCCGCACTGACCACCACTGGACGCAGCTGGGCGCGTATTACGCCTACACCGCCTTCTGTGAGGCTGCGGGCTTTGATGCCGTTCCGCTGGATCAGTTCCAGACGGGCGCTACGACATCTTCCTCGGCTCCATGTATGGCTTTACCGAGGGTTATCCGCAGAGCGAGGTTTTGAAGCAAAACCCAGACTATCTGGAATACTATCTGCCCATCGCCGACACCCATGCGCGGTATTACGCGGATGGGAATCTGCGAAACGGCACACCGGTGAGCGTCGTGTATACAGAACTGGACGATTCGGTTTCCAATAAATATCTCTGCTTCATCGGCGGCGACACGCCCATCTGCATTGTCGAAAGCGACGTGCCTGGGCCAACGTGCATCGTGCTGAAGGAGTCCTACGGCAACGCGTTCGTGCCGTTCCTCACGAGCCATTATGGACGCATCATCGTCATCGATCCGCGCGAATTCAACCGCGACGGCAAGCCGACTTTGAATCTGACTGAATTTGCCGCCGATCAGGGTGTGGATGATCTGATCGTCATCAACTATCCCTATATGATCAACAGCAAGGCGTTCATCCGCTATCTGAACGCACTTGCCGGCGTACAATAAAATTTATGAGGTGAACATTATGGAATACCGGAAGCTGCCCCACGGGAGCGAGCGGATCAGTGTGATCGGCCTAGGAACCTCTGTTGTCGGAGAACACTCCGTTCAGAACGTCGTGGAGACGGTGACGTTCGCGCTGGACAGCGGTGTCAACTATATCGATCTTGCAGGCGGTCACGCCGCTATTTTTCCCCGGCATCGGCGAAGCCCTTTGCCGGACGGCGGAAGGACGCGTATGTACAGCTGCATTTCGGCGCGGACTATACCTCCGGCGAATACGGCTGGAACCCGACGCTGGACGGCGTCAAAAAATCCGTCGCATGGCAGCTGGAGCAGTTGAAAACAGATTATATTGACTTTGGCTTTATCCATTGTCTGGATGAGATCGGTGATCTGGAGGATTATGAGCGAAACGGTATTCTGCACTATCTGCTTGACCTGAAGGCGCAGGGCGTTGTGAGGCACATCGGACTGTCCACCCACGCGCCGAAGCTGGCAAACCGCGTGCTGGATATGGGAATTCTCGATATGATGATGTTCTCCATCAATCCGATGTATGACTACGGCCACGGAGAATTCTCCATCGGCAGCGCTTCCGAGCGCTACAGCCTCTATACCCGCTGCGAAAAGGAGGGCGTCGGCATCTCTGTCATGAAGCCGTTCAACGCAGGCCAGCTGCTCGACGCGAAAAAATCCCCCGTTCGGACAGGCGCTCACGCCCGCGCAGTGCATCCAGTACGCGCTCGACCGCCCCGCCGTCCTGACCGTCATGCAGGGGGCAGCCAATGTGGAAGAACTGAAGCGCAATCTGTCCTATCTTGATGCAAGCGCGCAGGAGCGGGATTAGTCCGTCATCGGTTCCTTCACACCGAAGGACATGAAGGGTACATGCGTGTATTGTAAGCACTGTCATCCCTGTCCTGCGGGGCTGGATATCGGCCTCATCAACAAGTATTACGACCTGTCCCGGCTGGGCGACGTGCTGGCGAAGGAGCACTATCTGACGCTCGAAAAGACCGCCTCTGACTGCCTGCAATGCGGTCACTGCAACAGCCGCTGTCCCTTCTCCGTTGACCAGATGGCCCGGATGGAAGAGATTCAGAAATATTTCGGCAGATAACGTCCGCACTGCAATCTACGCATAATCTTGGTAGGGGCGAAGCAGAGTTCCGCCTCTACCAACTGCGGTTGAGTTGATGCTTTCGGACAAAGAAAGGAGCCGCTATGCGTTTAATGCTGCCTGACCGTGAGATTCTTGTCCGGACGATTCGCATTCCTACGGCGCACGGGAGTATCCCGGCGCTGCTGCTCTCGCTGCGCACTGCGACAGACAATGCCACCGGCGTTTTGTGGCTGCATGGCGGCGGATTTTGTAGGTCTTCCGCCTGCATATTCCTTTGTGGCGGACAGCGAACCGTTTTATGCGGAAACTGTCCGCTATTTTGACAGTCTTCGAGCCGCAGGCGTTCCAGCCGAACTGGATATTTACCACACAAATATGCACGCGTTTGACATGATGCGCCCGCGCGACGCGCAGAGCGTTGCGGCTGCGGAAGCCTTTGAGCGCCAGTTTGCCGACGCGCGGGCGCGTTATTTTGCGCCGCAGGAAAACACTGTATAGATAGGGAGAGAACGATGAAGGTTGAACAATTTTGATGGCCTACGGCGTGGACAGGACCGGCTCCGGGCGCTTCTGCCGGACGGGTTTTCTTCGCTTCGGCCCGTGCTGCGCATCAACGCGGAGATTCGGGACGGAAAAACAGGATATGTAGAATTCAATACCGCCGCAGAAAAAAACGGCGTTCGAGGCTGACTCAATATTGCCTTCTGGAATGACGTACCCTTTGAGCAGGACGGGAAAACCACGCGCTTTCTCACGGATTTTCTGGATATCCGCTTTACCGGCGTCGGGATCGAGGGCGGCTGCCCAGCAGAAAAGGACAACGCAGGCTGCTTTTTCCTTCATCCCGCGGAGGAACTGCGCCCGCCCGAGCTGATCACGGTGAAAAAGGAATTCTGCGACTGTTCGTTCCAGTGGCGCTTTGCTCCCGGCGGCGCGCACGGCGTAAGCATTGGCAAAACGCTGCCCGCATACCCGTCCCCGCAGCAGACCGTCTATCCCAGAGCGCCGTTTACCGCGCAGAACGCCGCTCAAATTTCCTGTCAGCAGGTGCTGGGAAGCTATGCCGTGCGGTTTGAACGATAAAAACCAGCGGCCCGTAGAGAGGGGTTCCCCCTCCACGGGCCGCTTTTTATCATGCACACACCCAAAGCCTCCTCTTGCCGCGCCCCGCGCGGTAAGGGGAGGTGGCATTTGCGGAGCAAATGACGGAGGGGATTTGTTTTAAGTTTCAGAGTGCTCCAAAAAATATGACGTTCGAATCCCTTCAGGCCCTTCGGGCCAGCTTCCCTTGTGCCCAAGGGAAGCCTTGGACTTAACGTTCCGCCAGCAGTGCCGCTGCCTTTCTGGCGACGATGATCTCCTCATCGGTGTGGACAGTGAAGACGCGGACGGGGGGCATCTTCCATGGAGATATCCATTCCGGCAATCGCCATGCGGTTTTTGAAGCCGTCAAGGCGGACACCCAGGAACTCCAGCCCCTCCAGGCTCAGCGCCCGCACCAGCGCGCTGCCGAGCCCGATGCCGCCGCCGAAGACGATGGCGTCCAGCCCGCCCATGACGGCGGCGTATGCGCCGACGTATTTTTTGATCGAATAGCAGTATGCGCGGATGGTCAGCTCCGCGTCCTCATTTCCTGCCTCAGCCGCCGCCTGCACGTCGCGCATGTCGCGCCCCGCGCCGCCGGACATGCCGTACAGGCCGCTTTTCGTCTGCAGCATGTCCTTGACCTCCTCGAGCGTCATCCCGCAGGACTCGACGAGGTAGAAGATGATATAGGGATCGATGTCGCCGCAGCGGTTGTTGTGCATCGTGCCGCACTGCAGCGTCAGCCCGAGCGAAGTATCGACTGATTTCCCGTTTTTGACGGCACAGATGCTTCCGCTGCCGCCTAAGTGACATACAACGAGCCGCAAATCCTCCCGTTCCATTCGCTCCTGCGTCCACTCGGTCAGATATTCAATGGACGCGCCGTGGAAGCCGTTGCGGCGGATGTCGTATTTGCGGGAAACGTCGATGGGGATGGAATAGCAGTACGCCTCCGGCGGCATAGTGCGGTGGAACGCTGTCTCAAACGCGCCGATGAGCGGCGTATTTGGCAGAAGCGCGCGGAACTGGCGGATGGCAGCAAGATACGGCGGGTTGTGCGCAGGCGCGATGGAACTGAATGCCTCCATTTTGAAAGCACATCGTCCGTCAGGTACTGCACGCCGCTCACGCCCTTGGCCAGTACGACCTTGAAGCCTACGCAGTCCAGTGCGGCCAGATCGGGAAGAACGGTGTCGGTCAGCTGACTCAGCATGCGCGCAATGGCCTCGCGCTGCGTTGGGAAGGCGGCGCTTTCCTCGACAAGTGTACCGTTTTTTATGCGTTTTGGCGTAAAACGACCATCGCCCGCGCCGACGCGCTCAACTCCGCCGGAGGCCAGAACAAGTTCCTCCGGCATACGGAACAGCTGATATTTCAGGGACGTACTGCCGACGTTGCAGATTAGAATATTCATAGTTTGCTCCTTGTTTTTTCTGTACTGTAGCAGATGGAGCGGAAATTATCAATACACCGGAGAAACCAGAATTCTATGCGGCAGTACAATATATGCACGATCTTGGTAGGGGCGGGGCTCTGCTCCGCCCGGCAGGATGCAGTTGTTCTATAGAAATTTTCGGCAAATCCGCATGCATCTGCGTATTTGGTCGTAGGGGCCGATGCCCACATCGGCCCGTTGGGAAGTTGCGAATTCGCCTAGGATTTTCGTAAAATCAGTGCCTTCTGCGTGGGCCGATGTGGGCATCGGCCCCTACAGGGTGCTCTGCTGATCCGCAGCTTCCCCATCGCCGGAGGCGAGGGTGTAGAGGCCGCTGAGATACGCCCATGTCGTCTGGTCAATCTCGCCGGTCTGCGGAAGCGCGGCCAGTCTTTGCAGCCATTTGACTGCCGCAACCGAGGGTGCGTCATGAACGCCGGTCACGGTAAGCGCGGGCACGTTAGCATAAAAGCGTGCAAGCGACTGGAGCATCGATTGGATGAGAAACAGATGCGAGTTCCGGCTGCCTGCGGCAAGCACACGGTTCGGCGTCCAGCGGACCGCGACCGGTGCGGCAGGCAGGACCGACGGACTCTGAACAGTATAGATTGCAACGAGTTTATTCCATGTTGTGTTGTCGGTTTCGCCGGTGACGGGCAGACCGTTCTGCCGCTGGAATTCACGGACGGCCTGCACGGTGTTTGGTCCGTAAATGCCGTCCGGCACGAGTTTCAACAACGTCTCGTCTGCGTGTGCGAGGGTTCGGAGCATCGTCTGGAGGCTCCGGATGGGCTGGCCGACGTAATTGGACGGTGTATTCATACGCTGCGTACCTCCCTGTCCTGCATGCCGGATTTGAGCGTCATTCCCGGAAACTGCACAAAGCGCGTGGACTGTGCATGCTGCAGCAGAAACTGCATGCCTGCCAGATCAGATGCGCTCTGCGCGTCCGGCGTGCCGGTCGGAGTGCTTCCGGTCAGACGCTGGAAGACTGCGAGGCTCCGCTTCGTCTGCGCGTCCAGCTTTCCAGACCGCTTCGGCGCGTCCAACTCCGGAAAGGCTGCGGCAGCGGTGATTAACTGCTCCTGCAGATCGGCCTCTGTCACAGCCATCGGCGGGCGCGTGAAGGGGAAAAGCGCTTCGTTTCCGAAAACGGTTGTCTCAATGCCTGCAAACTGAGAATAGATGCTGTCCCAGGTCGCACGGTCAACTGTGCCTGTCTCCGGCAGATTGTAAGCGCGCTGGAATGTCGTGACGGCTTGTGTAGTCGTGTCGCCGAATACACCGCTGACCGGCGGCTCGTGCACGGCGGAATTGAATTGGGAAACAACGGACAGCATATATTGCAGATGCGTCACCTTTGCACCCTGCTCGCCGGGAAGAATCTGCTCAGGGTATTCCCACGAATAGCCGTAGAACGTCTGCCCAAGCGATTGCAGTTCGCCCAGCTTGAGAACTGCCGTATAGAGCATTACGATCGTGTACCATGTCGCGCGGCCCACAATGCTGTCAACCGTCAAAGAAAATATGGACTGGAACGAACGCACGGCGTTTTCCGTCGCTTCTCCGAATATGGCATCAACGGGAACTTTGGGAATGGCGGGATAGTTTTGTGAAATGCGGTTGAGCGCGACCTGCAGAAATGACACATTGACGCCGATATCGCCCCGCCGCACAGGACTGCCGGGGTAGGATTCCTGCAGATTCTGCACGGGCGCGTTCGTCACAAGTTCCACGTCCTCCCCGTAATATGTACGCAGAATATCGATAGAGTTTGCTCCGTCCTGCGCCAGATACTGTGAACCCCACTGACTCAGGCCCTGACAGGTGACCGTCACACCGTTGCAGAATTTTGCTGCCAACGGCTCGACAAAGCCCTGCTTCCGGAGATAATCCGTGAACAATTCGTCAACCAACTCGGAGATATTGTCATAGATGTTGCGGCCATTGATGAATTTCTGGTCGATTGCCGTTGAAGACGTAATATCGAATGGATATCCGCGGCTGCGGTAATATTCGGTGTAAATCCGGTTGAGGGCGAACGAGATGATTGCCAGCGCGTTTGCGCGCAGCGCGGCAGGCTCCCACGTCGGGTAGACTTCGCTGGACAGGACGTTTTTCACATAGTCGGAAAACGACACCGTTACGTTTTCAGCACTCGAATTCGGCGAGCCGAGATGGACAGTGATGCTTTCGGGGATATACGGGGCGATCGTCGCCAAGAAACTACCTCCTTTACAAGTCTTGCGCCTGCGATGGAATATCGAATTCCTGCGTCTGCGCGTAGTTGTCCGGCAGCGTCGGCGTCGGGATGAGTACAATCTGCTGCAGGGTCTGGATGCCAGGGAAGACCTGCGCGTTGTGAATGAATACGCGGTCATAGCCTGCATGTTCTCCGCGCAGATCGACAAGGGCGTAGGGCGCCTCGGCGGTCTGCCGCGTCTGACTGTCGGACGCCGGGGGTGTTGGGACGTCAAAGGGCTCGGTAAAGCCGTCGTAATTCGTCATGCGCACGGCCAACAGTTCCTGCCTGCCGTCCGGCAATTCGCGTGTAATGGTGAGCGTCGCGCCCGGAATGGGGATCTGTGCGGCCGACGTCACGATCTGCGCGGTTACGGTTCCGTATTCCTGCATCATGCTGCCTCCTTTTTTGCTTTCAGCCGTTAGCATATGCGGCAAATACAGATTTTGTGCATGAATGCGGGCCATGCGGCGGATACTATGGATAAAAGAGTAAGGGAGCGGATCAGAATGAACATGTCTCCAAAGGAATACAACCGCTATGTGGCGCGGCTGGCTAAAAAATCGCCGCTGGGAAAGGATCTGCTGAACAGCTTTCTGATTGGCGGCCTCATCTGCGTGATTGGCCAGCTGATCCTGAACGGCTACACCGCGCTGGAACTGTCCGAACAGGATGCGGCAGCGGCGACCTCGGTCAGTCTCGTGTTTTTAAGTGCCGTGCTGACGGGCCTGAGCGTCTATGACGATCTGGCAAAAATTGCGGGCGCCGGAACGCTCGTGCCAATCACTGGCTTCGCAAACGCGGTCGTCTCGCCTGCAATCGAGTTCAAAGCCGAGGGCTTCGTCACCGGCATGGCGGCCAAAATGTTCATCATTGCTGGTCCTGTCATTGTCTACGGCACGGTCGCCAGTGTTCTTTACGGCATCATTCTGGTGATTTTCGGCGGTTAGCTATCTCTTTGCGCGTAAAGCAGCCGGTTTCCCATCTGGCGGGAAACCGGCTGCTGTGTGTTATGCGGGCTTTGTGTGCAGTTGATCAGCCTGCGAGATAAGCGTTCATCTGTTCGTTGGCGGCGTCAACGAAGGTGTTGATTCCGGCAGCCTCGAGTTTAGAAAGGAACTCGGGCAGGACGTCGTCGGGGTTGACTGCACCGCTCATGAGGTTGAAGGCGTACTCGGCCCAGACGTTGGCCAGAGCGGCTGCTTCCGTCTCGCAGACAGAGGAGTCGAAGATGAAGCCGCCGTAGGGGAGGGTCTCTGCCGCGTCATAGTACGCGGAGAAGCGCTGCCAGAAATCGGCGCCCTGGTCGCTGGTCGGCGGGAGGATCCGCACATTGCCGACGCCGTTCGTCCACGGAGAATAGGTCGCACGGGCATCGTCGATGAAGGTGATGGTGCCGTCGTCGTTCTTGTTGTAGGTGAAGCCTTCCACGCCATAGTTGACATAGGTCATAACGACGGGGTCGGTGTTCAGGAGATTCAGGAACTGCAGGGCCTTATCCGGGTTCTTGGACGTGGCGGAGATGGCCATCATCGCGCCCTGACCGGAGGTGCAGTCCATGTAAGCGGCGGTCGCCGGGACCATGCGCACGTCAATGCCGCGGGCCTTGGAGAAGTCCAACTCACAGCCGAAGGCGTAGGACTGGGTGCAGAACAGGTAGTCGCCGGTGGACTGGCAGGCGGTGCGGTAGTCGTTTGCAGTGGCGACGGACTGGCAGCTCGGGGAGATGAAGCCCTTCTGCGCATAGTAATAGGTGCGGTCGGCGAACTTCTTGAATTCGTCGGTGGCAAACTTGTTGACGATGGTGCTGCCGATGTCCTTGGACGGATGCTCGGCGTCATAGTAGTAGGACAGGACGTTGCCGCCGTTGAGGTCGCCGGTCACGATGGAGGTGTGGGTCACAAGGCGTTCGAGAACGGCCGGCTCGATGAGCAGCGGATAGAAATCGCCGCCCTTGGCGTCCTTGGCCTTCTGGAGCATTTCTTCATATTCATCGGAGTAATAGTCAAGGCCTGCCGCGCAGACTGCATCGACATCGTAGCCGAGTTCAGCCAGCAGCGTACCGTTGACGTCCCAGCAGTTCTGGGTTGCGGTGTCCTTCAGGCCGGGAACGGCGTAGATGCCCATGCCGTCAAGGCCGTTGGTGCGGGCGCATTCCCAGATGCCTTCGGGGGATCGTGGCAAGCAGTTCAGGTGCGTCCTTCTCCAGCATATCGTCGAGTTTGACCCAGTAGCCGTCGCGGGCGTACTTGTTGTACTCGTCGGCAGACCAGTTGCAGGTAAAGTAAATGTCAACATCGTCACCGCCGGCCAGAGCCGTGACGGTGCTGGTGTCGAAATCGCCCCAGGTGCCCCAGATCGGATCGAGCGTGACACCAATCTTCTCATTGAGGTACGGATTCAGTTCGGCCATGACCTTTTCGGAAGCTTCCGGGGTTACGTTGCTGCCGTGGAACCAGATCTTGATGGTGACAGACTCTGCCGTGTCAGTAGCGTCGGCAGGCGTCTGCTCGGTCGTTTCGGTGTTGGTTGTGTCAGCAGGGGCCGGGTCGTCAGTCTTTGCCGGGGCTTCCTTCGTCGCGCACGCGGCGAGGCCAAGCACCATGATGAGAGCCAGAAGAAGCGCAAGGACTTTTTTTCATTTGATGATTCCTCCATTTTAAAATTTTTTTCACTCTATACCAAAACAGCAATTACGCTGATTCAGCCCTTAACGGAGCCGATCGTCAGACCGGCAACAATGTAGCGCTGGAAGAAGGGATACGCGCAGGCGATGGGAACGACGATCATCACGACCAGCGCCATGCGCAGCGTCTGGTTCGGCGCCCGCTGGGCTTCCATGATGGCGGCGGTGCCCATTTGTCCGATCATGCGGTTGAGATATTCAACGTTGTTCTGCAGTTCCATCAGCAGCGCCTGCAGGGGCTGCAGGACCTTCTTCTGCTGAATGTACAGCAGGGAGTTGAACCAGTCGTTCCAATAAGCCAGCGCATTCAAAAGCGCGATAGTTGCAATGCCGGGCTTGGCGATGGGCAGGACAATGCGGAAGAGCGTCGAATATTCGCCGCTGCCGTCGATGGTGGCCGCTTCGATCAGTTCCAGCGGGACAGAACTTTTGAAAAAGGTTCGCATGACAATGATATTGAAGGGACTGACCAGCAGCGGAACGATGAGTGCGGCGTAATTCTCGCTCAGGCCGAGCACCTGCTTAGAGATGATATACGTCGGGACAAGACCGCCGCCGAAAAGCATGACGAAGAAGCTGAAGAAGTTGAAGAAATTGCGGTATTTGAAATCCGGACGGTAGAGCGCGTAGGAATACAGGACGCAAATCAGGGTGCTCAAAACCGTACCGATGCCGGTAATGAGGACGCTGTTGAAGAATGAGCGCCAGATCTGCGGCAGCTTTTCAAACGCGTAGGCGTAGGTGTCCGTGCTCCACGCCATGGGCCAGAAGGAATAGCCGATGGTGCGGATGGATTCCTCCGAGGAGAAGGAAATGATCACGACGAAGATGAACGGGATGATGCAGCACAGGCTGAACAGGGCAAGGACAACGTTCATGACGGCCTCTGTGCCCGCGCTGACGGAATTGAGACGGTGATTTTTCTGTTTCATCAGGCTGCACCTCCTTAGAACAGGGTACTGTCGGAGTCGATCTTCTTGACGACGGCGTTTGCGCCGATGATGCAGATAAACCCGACGATGTTTTGAAGCAGACCTGCCGCCGTGCTCTGGCCGATGTTGCCGGTGTTCATGAGGACACGGTAGATATAGGTGTCGATGACCTGCGTGACGGAGAACAGTGCGCCGTTCTGCATCGGGACATTCCAGAACAGGCCGAAGTCAGCGTTGAAGATTTTGCCAACGTTCAGAATGAACAGAATCGCAATCATCGTGCGCAGATTCGGGAGCGTTACATGCAGGATCTGCTGCCATTTGCTTGCGCCGTCGATGGCGGCGGCCTCGTATTGCGTCTGGTCGATGCCGGCGATGGCCGCGAGATACAGAACCGTGGAATAGCCGACGTTCTTCCAGAGGTTTGCGAACACGATGATATATGGCCACGGACCGGGCGTTGTGTACCAGGAGACGGCGGTTTCGCCCGCTGCGCGCTGAGCCATGGGAATAAGGCCGTACTGCGCATCGATGAACGCGTTCAGGAAATAGCTGACGACGACCCACGACAGGAAATACGGGAAAAACATCAGCGTCTGATATGTCTTGGCGACGAATTTCTTGGAAAGTTCGCTCATCATGATGGCGAAGGCCACGGGAATGATCACGCCCAGAATAATGAACACGATGTTGTAGGCCAGTGTGTTGCGGATCATGACCCACGAATCGCCGGTAGTAAACAGGAACTTGAAATTGTCGAGGCCGACCCATTTGCTGTGGATGAGGTTATTGAGGAAGGTCGGGTCCTTGGGATAGATTTTGTAATTCTTGAACGCGAGGATGATGCCGCCCATCGGCAGATACCGCAGAAGCAGCAGCCAGAGCGCACCGGGGGCCACCATGCTCAGGAGCATCAGCGTCTTCTTCGCCTTTGCTGAACCGTCCGCTGGCGCGCAGATCAGGCACACGCTTTGGTTTCCGGGTTTGCTGCATGAGAATGCCTCCTGTCTTGCTGATATGGAAAGCTGCACAAACCGGACGCAGCTCCTTCGTATTTTCTTATTCTATTCTACCAGTCGATTCGCATTTGGTCATTTACTGCGCTTGCCCTTTTTTTGCATCTGCTTGTCAACTTCCGGCAAGCAGGCAGCAACAATATATGAAATTTGATATATCAATCTTTCTACATATTGCCGTTCCGGGATACGGATTGGCATTCTTGCTTTCGTATGCGATAGAATAGAAACATAAAAACGGCTATTGGGAGGTATGGATTTATGGAACTTCTGAACGGAAAAACCGCCGTCGTGACCGGCGGTACACGCGGGATCGGGCTGGCAATCGTCCGGGTATTTCTACAGAACGGCGCGAAGGTCGCACTGTGCGGCAGCCGGATGGAGACAGCAGAAAAGGCTGTGACTGCGCTGAAAGCAGAAAACGCAGACTGGCCCGTCATTGGCCTTGCGCCGGATCTGACGGACTTTAACGCAGTACAGGCCGCGATCCAGACGGCATGCGAGACGTTCGGCGGCGTTGATATTCTGGTCAACAACGCGGGCATCTCGGCGCGGAGCCGCTGGCCGCTTACAAGCCGGAGGATTTCAAGAAAATCATGGACTTGAACGTCACCGCCGTCTTTAACGGCTGCAAGGCTGTCGAGCCGCTGATGCGCAAAGCCGGGCACGGCTGCGTCATCAACACAAGCTCGATGGTCAGCCTGTACGGGCAGCCAAGCGGCGTTGGGTATCCGGCAAGTAAATTTGCCGTCAACGGTTTGACGAAAAGCCTTGCGCGGGAACTTGGTCCGGCGGGAATCCGGGTCAATGCCGTCGCGCCGGGTGTGACCCGGACGGATATGGTCGCCGCGCTGCCGGAGAAGTTGGTCGCGCACATTTCCGCCCCTATCCCGCTTCGGCGCATCGGAGAGCCGGAGGAGATCGCAAACGTGTTCCTCTTCCTTGCAAGTGACCTCGCAAGCTATGTGACCGGCGCGGTCATCAGCGTTGACGGCGCTGCGCAGACGTAAAAAATGCCCCAAGCCGCCGGTCCTTCAGAGCCGGCGGCTTGGGGTTGGTGTATGGAGGATGATTGTTGGTTATTCGCCGCTGAGATTTTCCGTTACGAACAGGTCGATCACGTTGTCGATGGTCTGCGCGTCGGCACTCGCGTCGATGCCGGCAGAGAGCCAGTAGGCATACGGGCCGGTGAAGTATTTCTGCAGCGCGTCAAGATCGCTGCCGTAGCGGAACTCAATATGATAGGTCGAAGCCATCGTGTCGTCGCGGAAGAGCAGATAGGTAAATTCGCCCGCATCGTCGGTGGACTGGTATACATCGCAGGCAAAAACGACGGGTCGATCTCCTGTCCGTTATAAACCATCGTTTCGCCGTCGCCGACCTTGTATTGGCCGAGATAGGTATAGGTGTGTGTCTGCGAAGAACCGTCCGTCAGCGTGATCGTAGCGGTATCACCGGAGAAGGTAAAAAGGTCTTTGCGCCGTTGATGTACCAGCAGTCAAAGCCGACAAGTTCCGGGGAGGTATAGGCATCAACAGCCTTCTGACCATAGATATCACGGCTGATGTAACTCTTGAGATACGAAGCAGCCTCTGCCGCACCGTCTTCGCCGACGATTGCGGCGCATTTTTCCGTCCAAACGCCGTCATAGTCGGCGCTGAGGATCACATCGAACAAATTGGCATAGGTCGTGCCGTTTTCACCGGCGATTTCCGGGAAGATACCAAAACCGGCTGTCTCGGCAGGCGCATCCGTGGTCTCGGCAGGCGCTTTTTGGCAGGCAGACAGGCAGAATACAAGAACAAGCCCAAGAAGCAGGGCGATCAGGCGGGTCTTTGTTTGCATAGGGAATCTCCTTTTCGTTTCAATAACAGTTAAAGGCCTCTAACCGAGCGCATCATAGCACAGAACCCCACCCTTGTCAAGCCCCGATTTGCAGACAAAATCATTGGCGCGAAGCACCTGAACGGCTGCGGCAGGCAGCGGCAATAGGCAGAAGACGAATGCGAATTCGTGGCGTTTGGTGGTCAATGGTACACATATCAATGTAGGAATTCTTCTTGAAAATCTGCAGCTGCCCCTCAGTCTTTTCTTTTGCTTCTCCAAAAGAAAAGACTGGGAAAAGAAAACGAGCCCGGGGGGATTTCGATTTCCCCCGGTCCTTGAACCGACCAAGAAAACCGCCCCGGTTTTCTTGGATCTTTCCCGCGAAATTTGAAAAACTGCTCAAAATTTCTGGCATTTCTCGAAAAAGAACTTCGTAGGGGTCGATGCCCACATCGGCCCGGCAGAGCGCACCGTTTTTACGAAAATCTTCGGCGAATTCGTAACTGCCCAACGGGCCGATGTGGGCATCGGCCCCTACAGAACTCTGGCGAATCCGTACTGCCTTGCAACTTTTGAACGCAAAGCTGATTCGTCGCAGATATTCTAACGCAACTACCTACAAATTTGGAGCACCGTAACAGGCGGCATGCCCAGATTCCGGATAATGCAAAAGCCCCTTGTCATGCGCTTCAATGAGCATGACAAGGGCCTGCTTTGGTGCAGTCATTTTTTACTTGCAGCGTAATGTGCCGGGTACCAGCGCTGGAACCAGGCCGTGAATGCGCCGAGGAGCATGGGCAGAACGGAATTGAGCGCGCCGGTCAGATACGAGACGGGTGTTTGCAGCAGATACCACGTCCAGATCGGCGTGAGCAGATACAAGACTGCCCAGCAGGCTGTCAGAATGCGGTTCGTGCGCATGAACAGCGGGTTCTGGAGTGCCGTCTCGCCGCCGTAGCCGTTCATGGAATAATACGCCGTCAGCGGCATGGGCAAAAACACCGTCACGCCCCACATCAGGCCAAACAGGAGATAGGACACAGGCAGCAGCAGCGTGAGCGGCAGCGCGTCCAGAAGCGTCAGCACGCAGATCGTGCCGACAGCCAGAATCGAACACGGCTCGAAGATGGTCAGACGGTATTTCAGAAACGCGAACGGCAGCAGCGCACAGGCCGCAAGCCCGACGCAAGCGCCGATCTGCGCGTGGATAGACAGCGCGATCCAGATCGCCATCCACGGCAGCAGCATGAGCGTCATGTTCGTCTTCTTCCGGGGTTCGGCGGACGGCTGCGCCGGTGCGGCCCCCAAGCCGAAGATATCATCCCAGCGGAGCATGACCGAAAAATCGCCAGTCACGCGGTACTGGTGCTCCATCATGGCCTGCTTGCCGTCAAGTTCCCCGCTGCCGATCTTTTGCCAGACGGAAAGCGGCGTTTCAATGCGCGTCGTGCTGGGCAGAAAGTCCGATTGCAGCACGCGCTGGCCGTCCTTTCCGAGCACGATCTGGCAAGTCTCGCCGGTGTCCGTATAGAAAAATTCCAGAACACGATCCTTCCTGTCCCATGTCGATGGGTCATAGAGCGCGGCCATCTGCCGTGTAAAGGCCTGCGCCGGAGACAGCTTCCCGGCCTCCGGGGTCTTTTCCGCGGCAGTATCCTCCCGGCTGACGCCCCAGCTGGCGTCCGCCATCTGCTCAAATACCGCGCGCGGGAACAGTGGCTGACGCAGCGCGCAGGCTGTTTCGGCCGAGATTGCACCGCGCACAAATTCTGCGCCCGCCTGTTTGACCAGTTCAAGATAGGCGTCCGTGCGCTGCCGCAGTGCCGGGACGCGGAACAGTTCGCCCTGTCCGCAGTAAACGGATGTATAGCCGCCCGCACTACAGAGTCTGGAAAACTGCGCGTCCACCGCGTCATAATTGCCCCTCGGCGGTATAAAAGCCGCAGGTTGAGATCACGACCTGCCGTTGGCCGGAGCGGTCGTACCGGCTCGGATGGCCGCCGGATTCGGTGTCGGTCATAAACGGCAGCGACATCGGCAGCTGCCGGTCGATGAGCAGCTTCAGTTGGCCGGGAATGCTGAAATAATAGAGCGGAAAACTCCAGATCAGCACGTCGGCGGCAAGAATTTTTTCAATTACACCGGCCATATCGTCCTGCAGAACACATTTGCCCGGCGTTTTGCTCCAGCAGGCGAAGCAGCCCCGGCACGGCAGCAGATGCAGCTTTCCGACCTCGAGGGTCTCGGCCTCCACCGGCTGCGTCTGCCGCAGGCCGTCCAGAAACGCGCTTGTGAGCCGGTATGTATTGCTTTTGTCCCCTTGGGACTTCCGTTCAGAACCAGAACTCTCATATCATTTCCTCCAGCCGTTTGATGCAGTTCTCGGCCCACACGATGCACATCTGTGCATAGTCCCTGCCAAACTGTGCCGTAAACGCCCAATACACGGGCGCGCTGGCATCGGTCAGTTTGCCGTAATCCTCAATGCTCTGCGGTACGCTGTCCATGCTCCGCAGCCACGCGCGGCAGCCGTCGGCATAGGCGCGCAGCATTGTGATTGCCTGCTGCGGAGGGAGATTTTCGGCGAAGAAGACCTTCATCAGAAATTCGCTCTTATAGCCGTCTGCTGACTGCCCCTGTTCTGACAGCCAGCGCAGCAACTCCGCGCGTCCGGCGGGCAGAATGGAATAGACGTTCTTATTCGGTTTCCCGTTCTGGATGACCGTCTCATGCGCAACAAGCCCCGCATGCTCCAGCTTGCCCAGCGTCAAATAGATCTGGCTGGTCTGCGCGGGCCAGAAAAACTGTACGGAAGAATGAAATGCCTTTGCCAACTCATATCCGCTGCATGGACCGTAATTTAAAAACCCAAGGATGCCATGCTGTAAGCCCATTGTATCCCTCCTACATCATCTAATTATTTTATATTCCAATATTATAATATAAACATGTGCTTGTCAACTCCGATTTTCATTTCCGCTGTATATGCCAAAGTCTCCCCCTGCCATGGCAAGGGGAGACTTTTTATTGTTTTGCTAAAATTAGAAAGAGAAAAATCTGCGCCGCTAGCCTTCCAGCATCGCATCCATCACCGCGAAAAGCGCACGCTGCTGCGCGGGAGACAGGCGCAGCCATTTTTCCAGCATGCCGCGCTGCCCGGGCGTCAGGGCAAGCAGTGCCTCGCCGTCGGCAAAAAACTGCGAGAGCGTCAGCCCAAATGCGTCGCAGATCTTTTCCAGCGAGGAAAACGAGGGCGTCATGCCCTTCTGGTACCAGGATGAAATGGTAGACTGCGGAAGGCCGGAGCGCTCGGCAAGCTGATATTCCGTCCAGCCTCTGGCTTCCCGGTTTTTTCGGATCAGCCCTAGAACGTCTGTCACATGCTTCACCACCTACGACTTTTCGCTTATTATACTTTGAAAAATCGTTGCATTTTAATCATAAATATCGTATTATTTACTACGACATTACTTACCCTTTTTAAAGGAGGCAGCAAACCCGCATGGAGCACGAAACCAACAGACGCTTTGAGGCATGGCTGGATGACGAGCGCTGCGTCATATCCTTTCACAGCATTCCGGATGCCCGTTATTTTACTGCGCCGGAACCCATCTTCTGGCCTGCAATCCTCGAACTCGTCCTGAGCGGATACCGGATCCAGTAAATATTTAGGAAAAATTAAGAGATTTCAGGGAAAAGCCGTGGTATACTGGAAGAAAAATAAGGAGGAATGCATCATGAAACGCTGTCTGATTCTCATGCTGCTGCTCGGCCTGCTGCTGACCGGCTGCCGGAAGCAGACGAAGCCGGAGCGGCAACCCGCTGCGGAGACAGCCGGCAGTCAAACGGAAACCGAATCCGATGTGCAAACACCGGAACGGACGCTGATGCTTGGTACGATCGATTTTGACTCGGAAAAGAGCGTGCTCCGCAGTATGATCCAGAGCTATAATTTCTCCGGCGCACCGGTCAGGATCGAAGTCCTCAACTACGCCGACGGCGCGGAAAAGCCGCGCGGACGCCGTGACGCGCATGACGACGGAGCTGCTGGCCGGGAATGTGCCAGATCTGCTCGATTGCAGCGATCTGAGCGGCGCGCAGTACGCGGGCTACGCGAAAAACGGCATTCTGCTGCCGCTGGACGGGATGCCGGAAGCGGAGCTTCTGTCCGGTATTCTGAAGCCGTGCTATGTGGACGGGACGCTCTATTCCGTCGTCGGGGCTTTCGCGCTTGACCCGCTGTTCGGCCCGGCGGAGAAGCTCGGCGCGTCGCTGGAAACGTCGGTCGAGGACGTGCTGTGCGGCGCAGTTCCGGACGTCAGCTTTTTCTGGGGCGGTGAGGATCTGCTCAGCGTCTACTGCCGCCACGCGGCGGAGCAGTATCTGGACTATGATACACAGACCGCCTCCTTCGAGAGCGAGAAATTTTTGAATATTCTGACGGCCTGCGCAGCCATTTCTTCCGCAGTGCCCGCCCCGGACAGCATCATGCAGCAGCCGATGCACTCCGCCGCGATGTACCGGTCCATGCAGATTTCCTGGTACCAGCAGACCGGCGGCGCGTTCCGTGTGCTTGCTCTCGATTCGGACGGCGGGACGGCGTATCAGCCGGTTCTGCAGCTTGGTGTCTGCGCCGGTTCCGCCATGCGGGAAGCGGCGGCGGAGGCGCTGCGGAACATGCTGCGGGAAGACTTTCAGCAGACCGTTGCGGACGCGTTCCCGGTCAACCGCGCCGCGCTGCGCGAGCTGATGCAGAAGGAGATCGAAGCGCAGAGGGCCGAACAGCAGACGGCCATCCGCGAGGAAGGCCGCGTTGAGGTCGGCGAGGCAGGCGATCTTGCGTTTCTGTTTGACGAAGCCGCCGCCGATGATCTGATGAACGTACTGGAGCACGCCGACTGCCGTTCCTGTGGCAATCAGGAAATTTTGAAGATCATCCTTGACGAAGCGGACGCCTATTTCAAAGGCCGGAAAACCGCACAGGAGGCTGCACAGGTCATGGACAGGCGCGCGGCGCTGTTTATTGCGGAAGCCGGATGATACAGCCGGTTTTTGCTGTTGACAGCCGTAACCATTTGTGCTATACTATGATTACAGGCGTAAACAGCAAGATGAAAAAACGTGAGCTTGACGAGCTGTATGCGCTGCTGCGGAATATGGAGGAGAAAAAAAGCGCCATGGCTGAATGGTTTGTTTCGTCCGCCGTGTTGGCGGCGCTGCTCATCGGAGCACACTATCTGCTGCGCGGGAAAATCAGCGCAAGATTGCAGTACGCGCTGGCTGGTGCTGCTCGTGCGGCTGCTGCTGCCGCTTTCCATCGGGAAAACTGCCGTCAGCGTGGCAAATCTTCTGCCGGAGGCCGAACCGGCCACGGTCATACAGGCGGAACCTGCCGCTGTGCTGCCCGCGCAGGCGGCCAGCGCACCGGAACCGTCTGCGCCCGCAGCGCCGGTGCAGATGCCCGCACAGCCGGTGCAGCGCCCGGCGTCCACGCCTGTGCAGACGGAAACGGGCAGCGCAGAACCGGAAAAATCTGCACAGAAGCCCGCCGTTTCCGTGTGGAAGATATTCATGCTTGTATGGGCCTCCGGCGCGGCTTTGCTGGGGCTGTGGTTCCTGTTCTGCAATCTCCGGTACGGACGGCAGCTGCGGGCGGGCGTTTTGCGCGCGATCGCGCCGAAGGAGGGCCGTCCGGCTGTCCGGCTGACGCAGACCGCGCTGTCGCCGTGCCTGTTCGGGCTTTTCCCGCCGGCGATCTATGTGACAATGGACTGTGCGCAGGACGAGCAGCTGCTGCACCACTGCGCGGAGCATGAGTATACGCATTATCTCCACCGCGACCACATCTGGGCCGTTCTGCGCGGCGTGTGCCTCGCGCTGCACTGGTTCAACCCGCTGGTGTGGTGGGCAGCGGCGCTTTCCCGCACCGACGCGGAGCTCTTCTGCGACGAGGATACCGTCCGCCGTCTTGGCGAGGACGCGCGTGCGGACTACGGCCGCTCACTCATCCGCATGACGTGCCGCGAGCGGGTCCATCCCCTCAGCGCGGCGACAACAATGTCGGGGCGCGGCGGGCAGCTCAAAACGCGCATCGTTTCCATCACAAAGCACCCGAAAACCGCAATTCCCGTTCTGATCCTCGTGCTTCTGCTCTGCGCCGCGGCAGTCGGCTGCACCATGACCGGCGCGAAGGATGCCGCGCCTGCACAGCAGACGCAGCAGACATCGGAAAGAATGGAGAACACGCCCAAGGAATCAGAAGTGCAGGAGGCCACACGCGAGGAACCGGAAGCGGCGGTGGAATTCACCACCACACAGGACACGGTCACGCTCAGTGTCCCGGCACGATACGAAAACGAGATCACTGCGGACGATTCGTTTATGATCGAAGCGCCGGAGACCGGCGAGCATGACCTGGACGATGTGCTGTTCTCCTTCTACGACAAAAGTCAGGCAGCAGAAGACCGCCTCGGCCTCGTCTGGGCGATCCGCGCGTTCCAGTTTGAAGACCCGGCGGAGCTGGTCAAGGACGGCGCAGACCGATGGGTCGAGGAAAATCTTATGGCGCTGAACACGCATCTGCTCGGCACACGCGGCAGCACGGCATATTATTTCTTCTGCCTGAGCCCGTCAGACAAGGCGGTACGGCAGTATGACAGTTCGGACACAGCGGCGGTCAGCTCGTATTACCAGCACGCAGCCGACGGCTTGGATATCTTAAAGGATTTTGTTGTCCGCAACGGCCTTGCGCCGGTGGAGGGCGCGGTCGACTGGGAGGCGTGGTATCAGGAATTCATTCTGCCGCGCATTGAGGCCGAAACGGACCCCCCGCGGACGCGGCATGGTTCGCCGCGCGCGAGCCGGTGGAGCAGTGGCCCGAATTTACCGTGAACGGCACGTCGATCTATGATCTGACACTGGACGACATCCAAAATGTTTACGGCACATATGAACGCATTTACCACTGGATGATCCTCCAGACGGACTACTATGACATTGTGCAGTTCGCGGACGGCTCACAGGCCGCGGGCTGGATGGGCGACGACGGCGCAATCCACTATCCGAACGCCGCATATCTGCGGCTGGATGCCGGGGTCGAGGTCTGCGGCATCCGCTTCGGTGAGGATTACCGCGAGGCGGCGAACCGCTTCCCGCGCGACAAAACGCCGGTATTCGAGCAGTTCGACGAACACACGGCGCGGCTGATGCTCGGCGGCGAGGTTCTATACATGGGCAAATACAGCTGCATTGCGTACACGGACGGCATTCCCACAATGCTTGTCGTGTGCGACGAGACAGTCATGACGTTCTACATTGAAAACGGCGTGATCGCCGCCGTCAGCTGGATGGCGCCGGAAGAGGCCATGCGGCTGCCCATCACGGAGCAGGAGGCGCAGCAGCGTATGACGATCGACCCGAGCCTTCTGACGGATGAGAACCTCCACAGCATTCTGATCGGCCCGGAGATCGTGCTTGTCAACGACGGCTTTACATTTGATTCGCCCGAAGACCTGTCGTCCGAGCAGCTGTTTATGCTGTTTCTGCACTGGTCGTCAGATTACACATACACGCGCGATAATTACAAGCAGGCCGACGGGAAGTATCACTTCACGGAGAGCTTTGTGAACAGCGTTTTGCGGTATCATTTCGGCGACGGCAGCTTCACGTTTGACATTACGCAGTGCGGCTGCTACGACGCATCGGAAGGCACGGCGGTCATTGAGAACGTGTCCGGCTTCGGCGGAGACCCGGATCTGCGCATCGCAGACGTGCAGGTGCTGGGGGGGCAGCACCGTACAGGTCACGGCGGATTTTTATAATGCCGACCCGTTCTTTGACAACAGCGGCAGCGAACTCCGCTACGCGCGCAAGGTCTACACGCTTGACTTCTACTACGGCGGCGCGCTGTTCCAGTCGGCACGCTTCGCACCGCTTCCAGAGGACGATCTGCGGGCGGCCCTGCAGCTGCACACCGGCGAGACGACGGACGATCTGGCGCAGCTGTTCTGGACGTATGCGCGGCAGCCGCAGACGCTCATGCAGCTGGTGGAGGATCTGAAGCTTCGCGCCGGGTGGTCGGCCAGCACGAGCAAGACCATGGCGGCCCGGATGAGCGAAAAGGGCCTGCTCCGCTATGCGAGGGCAAAAGCTTCGCCCCGGCGCTACTAGCACCCGAACGTCACGCGCGAGGAAGCGGGCTTGAGGAGACCGGGCCGAACAGCTGCTCTCCCGCGCGTTCGGCGGCAGGCTCGGCCTGCTCGTCAGCAATTTCGCCGACCACGGAAAGATCGGAAAGGATGAGCTTGAAGAGCTCTACGCCATTTTGGACAAGGCCGCGGGCCGCGGCGAATAGGGGGAGAGGCGGTATGACGGAAGTCCTCGTTTCATCCACCGTTCTGATCCTTGCGCTGGCCGCACTTCGGCTGTTTGCTGCGCGGCAGGATCAACCCGCGGCTGCAGTATGCACTGTGGCTGCTCGCCGCGCTGCGGCTTTTGCTGCCGGTCTCGCTGGTCAGAAGTCCGGTCAGCGTGATGAACGCTGTCCCGGACGTGCCCGTCGCCATGCAGCGCCTGACTGCCCCGGAAGACCGCCGTGCCCCGCAGACCCGACGGACAATACGCAGTCCCCAGCACAGACTGCATCTGCAGACGGTACAAACACAGCCGCAAAGAAGCAGACGCGGCTGACCGGTCCGGACGATTTTGAAATTGATCTGGCTGCCGGCGCGGCGCGATGGCGCTGGCCGTTCTGGCGCAGAATCTGCTGTTTCTCCGGAGACTGAAAAGAATCCGGTGGCCGTTTGCCTGCCCGGAAAGCCCGGTTCCGGTCTGGGTGGCGTCCGGACTGCCGTCGCCGTGCCTGGTGGGGCTGTTCCGGCCCGAAATTTACCTCACGCCCGAGGCTGCCGCCGAGCCTGCGATACCCGCTGCTTTGTCCTGCGGCACGAATTGGCGCATTTTCACGCGAAAGACCAGCTGTGGAGCCTCCTGCGGCTCGTCTGCCAGTGCCTGTACTGGTTCGACCCCTTCGTGTGGCTTGCCGCGGCGCTTTCCCGGCGGGACTGCGAATTGGCCTGCGACGAGCGGGTGCTGAAAAACCTCGACCCCGGCAGCCGGGCAAGCTACGGCCGCGCACTGCTCAGCCTCGTCGCGCCGAAGCGCGCAAAGGCCAGCTGCTGTCCGCGCAACCACGATGCAGCTGGGCAAAAAGAGCCTCAGAGAGCATTACGCTCATCGCAAAAAAACCGAATATGGCAGCGTATACGCTCGTGTTTGTGCTCATTCTGAGCCTCGTCCTGACGGCCTGCACGTTTACAAGTGCGCCGGTGCAGCCGGAACCGGAGCCTGTACCGGAACCCGTACAGACAGAACCGGAGCCGCAGTACAGCCGGAGGAACCGCCGGCTGATGCAGAAGCGCCCCAGCCCGTCGAGGATGACCCGGAGGCAGACTTCCAGATGGCGTTTCCGATGCTGAACTACGCGTCGTTCCAGTGCTATCTGGACGAGCATCCCGAGACGCTGAATAACGGCTGGGAGCACATCCGTATCAATGAAGCAGGTTTTGATGATGCGGCACGAGCATCGAGACGCAGCAGGGCGATCAGGTGCTGGCCGTCGATGCGGAATACGGTATTCTGCTCGTGCGTATCACCGGCGACGGCTATCGCGGCGTGCTGGCCATCTGCCGGTATCCGGAGCTTCTGCGGCTGGAAATGGCCTCGACCTATGGCACGGAAGGGGAATTGGCGGGCAAGATCGCGTCCGACCACGGCGGCATCCTCGCCATGAACGCTAACGGCTTCCAGGACCCAAACGGCAAGGGTAACGGCGGCCAGCTTGCAGGCTGGTGCATGGCGCAGGGTGAGACGCACGGCTATCACTTCGGCGGCGACGTCTACCAGCGCGTCGAGCTGAGCGGAAACGGCCTCGACTGCCGCATCGTGCCCGCGTCCGACCCGGTCGGGGAGGGAACGTACAACGCCGCCGAATTCACGCCCGCGCTGATCAAAGACGGCGAAAAGCTTGAGGATTCCTTCTGGACCGGCGAGCAGCCGCGCGCGTGCTTCGGCACGGGCGATCAGGGCATCTGTATGCTCGTCATCGAGGGCAGCTACCCGACGAGGGCATCCGCGGCACGAGCGTCAATACCTGCGCGGATATCCTGCTCGCCTACGGCTGCCGGAACGCGTCAACATGGACGGCGGCTCAAGCGCGATCTTGTGGTACGACGGCGAATACGTCACGCAGTCGTCCTCCTCGACCTGCGCTATACCGGCGGGCGGCCCGCTGCCGAACGCGTGGGTCTACGGGTGAATTTTCATGTTGACAATCGAAGAAAATGTGGTAAAATATCTGCGATATCAAAAAACCGCGTTGAAAAACCGAGCGTTCCGGAGCGCTTTCAGAGAGAAGGGGACAGTGGGAGCCCTTCAGCAAGCCTGTCCCGCAGCCAGTTTGGAGCGGCCGCGCGAAAGCGCGGCGGGTGCTTCCCGATACAGAAGCGCTGAGATGTGCGCAAGCACAATCAGGGTGGTACCGCGACTGACCTCGCCCCTGTCATGGGGCGAGGGTTTTTATGTTTGAAAGCCCTCGCCAAAGGCTCCCCTTGTGCCCAAAGCTGTCCCGAAAGCTGACTGAGGGGAACAACCTATCAAAATTTTGGAGAGCCTCCGAACCTCGCATTTGTCCGATGCCCACTCGGCCCGGCATGGCACCGTTTTTACAGTAATCCCCGGCGAATTCGCAACATTTTTCGGGCCGACAGAGTCGTCGACCCCTACAAGTCGTTTTCACCCCCGGCGCGTTGTGGGGCGGACGACTCTGTCCGCCCGCAGGATATACCGATTTTACGGGAATCTTCGGCGAATTCGTACATTTCCCCCCTTGGGCACAGGGGAATCGGCCCCAGCGAAGCTGACTGGGGGATTCGAACGCAGCAAATTTCGGAAGCACTCTGAACCTTGCGACAAATCCCCTCCGTCATTTTTCTTCTGCCACCTCCCCTTAAGAGGCGGCTTTGGAGCGGGGTAGTCGGAGACAATGGGCAGCGATAATTTGTTTGAAATTTTAGGCCTCAATGAGCTGCGCGAGATGTATCTGAAGTTCTTTGAGTCGAAGGGACATCTGCGTCTGCCGAGTTTTTCGCTCGTTCCGCAGAACGACAAGTCCATCCTGCTGATCAATGCCGGCATGACGCCGATGAAGCCCTGGTTTACCGGCGAGGAAGAGCCCCCGCGCCATCGTGTGACGACCTGCCAGAAGTGCATCCGCACGGGCGACATTGAAAACGTCGGCAAGACCGCGCGTCACGGCACGTATTTTGAGATGCTCGGCAACTTCTCCTTCGGCGATTACTTCAAGAAGGAAGCCATTCCCTGGGCGTGGGAATTCCTGACCAGCCCGGAGTGGGTCGGACTTGAGCCGGACCGTCTGTATCCGTCTGTCTTCGCGGGCAACGAGACGACGCCTGCCGACGACGAGGCCTTCGCCATCTGGCGTGACGTGATCGGCATTCCCGAGAACCGCATCTTCCGCTTCGGCAAGGAGGATAACTTCTGGGAGCATGGCTCCGGTCCGTGCGGCCCCTGCTCCGAGATCTATTACGACCGCGGCGCGGAGTACGGCTGCGGCAAGCCCGGCTGCACGGTCGGTTGTGACTGCGACCGGTACGTTGAGGTCTGGAACATCGTCTTCTCGCAGTTCAACAACGACGGGCACGGCCACTATGAAGAGCTGAAGCAGAAGAACATCGATACCGGCATGGGCCTGGAGCGTCTGGCCTGCGTGTGCCAGAATGTGTACTCTCTCTTCGACGTTGACACTGTCATGAACATCACCAACAAGGTCTCCGAGCTGACGGGCGCGCATTACGGGGAATCCCACAAGACCGACGTGTCTCTCCGCGTCATCACCGACCATATCCGCTCTTCGACCTTTATGATCTGCGATGGCATCCTGCCGTCCAACGAGGGCCGCGGCTATGTCCTGCGCCGCCTGCTGCGCCGCGCTGCACGTCATGGCAAGCTGCTGGGCGTGAATGAGCCGTTCCTCTATCAGGTCGTGGATACTGTCGTTCATGAAAACGAGTGCCAGTATCCGGAACTGCGCGAAAAGCAGGCATATATTACCCGCGTGATCCGCACCGAGGAGGAGAATTTCGCCAAGACCATCGACGGCGGCATGAAGATCTTCTCCGAGATGCTGGAAAATCACAAGGCAAACGGTCGAGACGACCTTCTCCGGCGCCGACGCGTTCAAGCTCTACGATACCTACGGCTTCCCGATCGACTGACCAACGAGATGGTCGCGGAGGAAGGCATGCAGGTCGACGAGGCCGCCTTCCAGCAGCTCATGCAGGAGCAGAAGGCCCGCGCGCGTGAGGCCCGCAAGGCCCTCGGCGACCTGGGCTGGGCCGGCGTGGAGTTCGGCAAGGAGATCCCCGCCACCACCTTCATCGGCTACACCAACATGGAAGCGGAAGGCAAGATCGTCGCCATCGTCGCCGACGAGGAACTGCAGGGCGCCATCACCGCCGGGACCGACGCCATCCTCGTCCTCGACCAGACCCCGTTCTATGCCGAGATGGGCGGCCAGGTCGCCGACCACGGCACGATCTGCACCGAGAACGCCGAATTCACCGTCACCGATGTGCAGAAGAACAAGGGCGGCAAGTTCATGCACTATGGCAAGCTCGTCTCCGGCTCTCTGTCCGTCGGCGATACCGTCACAGCTTCGATCGATGAAAAGCGCCGCAAGGCCATCATGCGCGCACACTCCGCCACGCACCTGCTGGACTACGCGCTGCGTACTGTTCTCGGCGACCATGCCCATCAGGCAGGCTCTCTCGTAGAGCCTGATCGTCTGCGTTATGATTTTACACATTCTCTGCCGTTACGGCCGACGAGCTGGTCAAGATCAGCCGCCTCGTGAGTGAACTTGTGCTGGACGGCATGCGCGTCGAGACAAAAGAAATGCCGATTGACGAGGCCAAGAAGCTCGGCGCGATCGCGCTGTTCGGCGAAAAATACGGCGACGTCGTCCGCGTAGTCAATATGGGCGGCAAGTCCATCGAACTCTGCGGCGGCACGCACGTTGATAATACCGCCAAGGTCGGCCCCTTCCGCATTACAAGCGAATCCTCTGTTGCCTCCGGCGTGCGCCGCATTGAGGCCGTTACGGGCGAGGCGTTCCTGAACCTCGTTGATGAGATGAACATGCGTCTGGTCAAGGCGGCCGAACTGCTCAAGACCACACCGATAGAACTCATCAATAAGGCCCAGAGCAGCATGAACGAGATCCGCGAACTGCATCAGACCATCGAGAAGATGAAAGACAAGCTGTTTGCAGGCGATGTTGACAGCCTCCTGTTCTCTGCCAAGGATGTAAACGGCCTCAAGGTCGTCACGGCCAGCCGTGAAAATACCGATGCAAACGATCTGCGCAAGCTGGGCGATTTCCTGCGCGACAAGAACCCGAACACCGTCGCGGCCCTCGGCTCTGTCAATGGCGAAAAGGTTACGCTGCTTGCTGTCTGCGGCAAGAATGCCGTTGCGCGCGGCATCAAGGCCGGCGACATTATCAAGAATATTGCGCCCATCGTCGGCG
>VOFC01000156.1_pt1 | contig 47435 bp, 50 predicted proteins | sample 5384161 | NCBI WGS metagenome assembly VOFC01 (sample SAMN12384722, study PRJNA508395) | human gut metagenome | isolation source: healthy gut B | host: Homo sapiens | reverse complement strand
ATGCGGCTCATCACGGCATAGCGGCGGTCCATCTCGCGGGTGAGCCACTTGAGGGCCGAGGCCGCCTTGTTCATGTCGGTGACGACGGGGCAGAGAAGATGCGGAATGCCGTTGTAGAGCGAGAACTCGAGCATCTTCGGGTCGATCAGCACGAGCCTGAGGTCCGCGGGCGAATTGCGGTAAAGCATCGAGAGAATCATGGCATTGATGCCAACCGACTTGCCCGACCCCGTCGTACCAGCCACGAGCAGATGCGGCATCTTGGCGAGGTCGATCACGAAGGCCTTGCCGCCGATGTCCTTGCCGAGCGCGAGCGTGAGCGGCGCCGTGCTTTCTCGGAAGGCCTTGCTCGAGGATCTCCTTGAGGCGGACCGTCTCCCGCACGGGGTTCGGAACTTCAAGACCAATGAAGCTCGTGTTCGGAATGCTCGGCACGACGCGCACGGCCTGAACGCCGAGCGTGCGGCGCAAGTCGTCCCTCACGTTGTCGATCTGCGAACCCTTGACACCGGGACCGGGCTCGAGCCAGTACTGGGTGATCACGGGACCGGGCTGGATGCCTCCGATCGAGGCCTCGATGCCGTAGCTCTTGAGCTTGGAGACGATGAGCCTGCCCGTCATCTGCAGGTCGTCGGCGCTGTTGGCCTCGCGATGAGCGGGCGGCTCGTCGAGAAGCGACATGCTGAGGGGGCAGTCCGCATGCTTGGAAGCCCTCGGGGCGGCCTGCACTGCAGGACCTGCGGAGGCCGGAACGGATGCAGAGAACGCATCCGCCCTAGCGAGCGTCTCGACAAATGCGGCGGGCGGAGTGTCATCATCGACCACGCGCACGATCGGCACGATGCTCGCATCCGTGTCTACGGTCTCGGGCTCATCCTGGGGTGCGAGCACCTCCTCGCGGCGCTTGGTCTTGAGGAGACGGGCCACGGATCGATGAACCAGCAGCAGATGAAGCGGCCGATGCGCTCCGCGACGTCTCCCCACTGGAAGTCCATCAGAAGCGAAAGGCCGACTGCAATGAGCGAGACGAAAAGCACCGTGGAGAGTCCGACGCCGATGTAGTGGCGGATGCCCCAGGCGAGGCTGTCGCCGAGGATGCCGCCCGGCTCGCCCGGAAGGATCATCTGGAAGCGGCGAAGACGCAGGGCCTCGAGGCAGGTCGAGCCCACGAGCACCGCCAGAAAGCCGACGGCGGCCGATCTTGGGAGGATTGATGCGAAGAGGATCCGTCTCGCCCTTCATGCGGCGCCAGGCCGTGCGGATCGCGAAGAAGCCGATCATCGCGCTGCCGAGCACAAACCACCAGGCGGAAAAAGCCGAAGGCCGAGAGCATGAGATCGGCCGTCCAGGCGCCGAGCGCGCCGCAGAAGTTCTCGGGCGTGCGACCCGTCGAAACCGAGAAGGACGGATCGTTGAGCGAATAGCCCCGAGCGTAAGCGCGATCACGATGGCAAAGAAGACCGACAGCAGCCAGCTCCATGCCCAGAGGGTCCTGATCGTGTTCATGAACCATGCGCACAGCAGTCCCTTGAGGTCGCGGCCAGGAACGGCCGCCGCCTGAACGACAGGCTCGGTCGCCTGATCCCGGACGTCTTTCTTCGTCTTCTGCTTGCGAGTGCCTTTTTTCGTTTCTCTTGCCATTTTTGCGCTTGACGTGTAGGGAGGCCTGTCTGCGCCTCCTCCTGATCCACCTAATTCTAAAAGTTCGGCCGCCGTCGTCGGTCCCTTTGCCGCCGCGGCAGGCAGCCGGCCATGCATGGAAATCGTTACAGCGTATTGCCCCGCCCGCGAAGGCCGGGACGCCTTAAGACATCACTATTAATTTTAGGTCTAAAATCAAATTCATCTATCATTTTTGCATGAGGGCGCCCCCGAAGAGTGCGCCCCTCATGCCGCCTGCGCTCCAAAGGCGCAGGTCCACCGGAGATTTTTCCCATGGAAGCCAAACACAGCAAGCTCATCGTCCTCGGGTCCGGCCCCGCCGGCTTCACCGCCGCCATCTACGCCGCCCGCGCCAACCTCAAGCCCATGCTCATCACGGGCATGGACCACGGCGGTCAGCTCATGACGACCTCCGAAGTCGACAAACTGGCCCTCCGCCGTCGACGGCATCCAGGGCCCCGAGCTCATGGAACGCCTTCAGAAGCAGGCCGAGCGCTTCGGCACCGAGGTCGCCTTCGACATGATCACCTCCGTCGATCTTTCCAAGCGTCCCTTCACGCTCAAGGGCGACATGGGCGGCGAATACACCTGCGACGCGCTCATCATCGCGACGGGCGCCTCCGCCATGTACCTCGGTCTAGAAAGCGAGGAGCAGTACAAGGGCAAGGGCGTCTCGGGCTGCGCCACGTGCGACGGCTTCTTCTACCGCGGCAAGCCCGTCGCGGTTGTGGGCGGCGGCAATGCAGCCGTCGAGGAGGCCCTCTACCTCTCCAACATCGCCAGCCACGTCACGCTCGTGCACCGCCGCGACACCTTCCGCGCCGAACCCATCATGGTCGACCACCTGATGGAGGCCGTCAGGGAAGGCCGCATCACGCTCGAGCTCGACCGCACGGTCAAGGAAGTGCTCGGCGACGGCAAGGGCGTCACGGGTCTTGAGCTCGCCTCCACGAAGGGCGAAGCCGACAAGACAGTCGACGTTGAAGGCGTCTTCATCGCCATCGGCCACCGTCCGAACACGTCCCTCTTCGAGGGCAAGCTCGAGCTCGACCGCGGCTACATCGTCACGGCCGGCACGCGCAGCCCCGCCGCTACCGCCACCAGCGTTCCCGGCGTCTTCGCCGCAGGCGACGTGCAGGACCAGACCTACCGTCAGGCCGTCACCTCCGCCGCCACGGGCTGCATGGCGGCGCTCGACGCCCAACGCTTCCTGGAAAACCAACAGTAACTTCAATCAAGGTAAATCCCTTCGGATTCATCACAAATGCCAGTCATCAACAACTTCGCCGACCTCAAGCAGGTCAGCAAGGCCCTCAAGGAAGAGGCCAAGGCCCGCGAGGAGGCCGAAAAGAAGCGTCGTGCCGAGGAAGCCCGCAGGCATGCCGAAGCGAACCAGTTCGCCGCCGCCATGGCGGAGTTCGGCGTCCGCAAGATGTCCCAGAAGAAGCTTGCCGACACCAAGGCTCCGAAGCCCCGTCCCGTCGCCCTCAATCTCGGTACGGGCGAGGACAAGGAACCCGAGTCGCAGATGTCGGACCTTCTCGACGCCTCCGTCTTTCTTGAAACCGAAGACGGCCGCATGATGCACCGCAAGGGCGTCTCGCCCGACATTCCCCGCAAGCTCTATCGCGGCGAATGGCCGGTCGAGGCGGCGATCGACCTCCACGGCATGCGCGTCGACGAGGCTCGCGAAGCGGTCGCCCGCTTCATCCTCGAGAACCACATGAGCGGGCGCCGCTGCCTGCGCATCGTTCACGGCGTGGGCTACGGCAGCAAGGGCCAGGGCGTTCTGCGCGACATGGTCCGCCGCTGGCTCAAGCAGCGTCCCGAGGTGATGGCCTTCGTCCAGTGTCCGCCCAACGACGGCGACGAAGGCGCCGTGCGGGTGCTCGTCACGCAGCAGAAGCGCGACTGAGGAAGGACTCGGGATCTTCTGGCAATAAAAGCAGAGGGACAGGCTCATGCCTGTCCCTCTGCCTTTCAATTTCATCCTGCAGGCCTCGAAGGCGCGCACGCGGGATGCCTGTCAGACGGCGTCCTCGCCCATTTCGCCCGTACGGATGCGGATCGCCTGCTCGACCTCGTAGACGAAGATCTTGCCGTCGCCGATCTTGCCGGTGTAGGCGGCCTTGCGAATGGCCTCGATGGCCTGCTCGAGAATGTCGTCGGCGACGACGGCCTCGATCTTGAGCTTGGGCAGGAAGTCAACGACGTATTCGGCGCCGCGATAGAGCTCCGTATGACCCTTCTGGCGGCCAAAGCCCTTCACTTCCGTGACGGTAAGGCCGTTCACGCCGACGTCGGCGAGTGCCTCACGAACTTCATCGAGCTTGAACGGCTTGATGATGGCAACAATCAGCTTCATGACACATGCACCGGCACAAGGGCCGGGAATAAAAAGACAGATGCTCGGAAGTCTATCAAATGCAGACCCGCTTGCGAGCGCCCGAACCGTTTTTTGAAGACAAAAAAGCCGAACTGCCCGAAAACAGTCCGGCTTTCTTCAGCGGATGACCCGATATCAGGCTTCAGCCTTGGCCTGAGCCTCGGCAGCGACCTCGGCTTCAACCTTTTCCTCTTCAGCCTTCGGAGCAGCCGGTTGGCCGACGCGGTATTCGTACATGGACACATCCTTCACGCGGACGCCGAAATGCACGTCGTTGTTGGGGGGCTGTGCCAGACGTCCTTCTTGGCGCGCCAGGCGTTGATAAAGGCGACGACGTTCCTCGGAACTTCGGGGGAATCCGTCACTTCATTGAGGGTGAACTGCTGGCCGCCAACGAGGTAGACGCGCAGGGAATGCACGAACGGACCCTTGGCGGGCTGCTGAACGGGAGCATCGGCAGACTTGACTTCTTCGGCCATTTATCTCTTCCTTATCAATCTAAAAACTCTTGAACACCATCCTCGGGATGGAATCGTATCCTGCAGTTTAGCAAGTTTGACTCTGTCGTGTCACCGTGAATTTACCAATGTTTCGTCGTAGATCAAGCCTGATGCTCGACGGAAAGGCTCTCGGCCATGCGGGAAGTCAGTTCGGCGGCAAGATACGCATCGTCGGCCTCGACCATGATTCGCAGCAGGGGCTCCGTGCCCGACGGACGGATGAGCACGCGGCCGCGGCCCTCCACCTCGGTGCGGCAGGCCTCGACCGTGCGCGAGAAGTCACGGTCGTTCTGCCAGTCGTAGCCGGCAGGAATGCGCTTGTTGACGAGTACCTGAGGCAGAAGCTGCAGGTCGGCCGTCAGTTCGGCAAGGCTCCTGCCGCTGCGGCGCATGGCGGAGAGCACCTGAAGGGCGCTCACGATGCCGTCGCCCGTCGTCTGGCGGTCGAGCGCAAGAATGTGGCCCGACGATTCGCCGCCGAAAAGCCAGCCGTTGCGCTTGAGCTCCTCGAGCACGTAGCGGTCGCCGACCTTGGCGCGCACGAAGGAGACGCCGAGTTCGCCGAAGCGGCGCTCGAGGGCGTAGTTGGTCATCAGCGTACCGACAACGCCCGCGACTGGGCCCTGCAACATGCGGTCGCGCACGATCACGTAGAGGAGTTCGTCACCGTTGTAGACGTGGCCCTCGGCGTCCGCCATGATCAGGCGGTCCGCGTCGCCGTCGAGGCTCACCGCGACGTCGCAGCCGTGCTCGGCGGCAAGGCGCGAGGTTCTCGGTGGGGTCGCGCCCACGCCGTCGTTGATGTTGAGGCCGTCTGGAGTGTTGCCCACGGCGACCACTTCGGCGCCGAGTTCGTGGAAGACGTCGGGCGCAATGTGATAGGCGGCGCCGTTGGCGCAGTCGACGAAATGCGCAGGCCCTTTGAGGTCCGTGCTGAAATCGATCGTCGACTTGCAGAACTCGATGTAGCGGCCGGCCGCATCGTCAAGGCGGCGGGCCTTGCCGAGTTCGGCCGAAGGCACGCAGGTGCAGCCCGCGTCGAGCTCGTCCTCGATGCCGAGCTCGACGGCGTCGGGCAGCTTCGTACCTTCGCCTGAGAAGAACTTAATGCCGTTGTCGTCGGACGGATTGTGGCTCGCGGAGATCACCACGCCCGCGTCGAGGCGAAGGGCGCGGGTGAGATAGGCGACGGCGGGCGTCGGAATCGGACCGCAGAGCACGATGTCCACGCCGGCGCTCGAGAAGCCTGCCTGAAGCGCAGCCTCGAGCATGTAGCCCGAAACGCGCGTGTCCTTGCCGATGAGCACGGTCGCGTGTCCCGTCAGGCTCTGGCGGCGAAGAACGCGGCCTGCGGCCTGACCGAGGCGCAGCACGAAGTCGGGCGTGATCGGCGCCTTGCCGACACGGCCTCGAACACCGTCCGTACCAAAATAACGACGAGTCATGATTGTTCTCCTTAGGTTGTTTCTTACCTGCGTCCGCAGGCCTCCTCGGACGCGCGCCAGACGGCGACGGCGTCGACGGTCTGGCGGCAGTCATGCACGCGGACGACCTGGGCGCCCTGCTCGACGGCGATAAGCGCGCCGGCGATGCTGCCCGCAATGCGGTCCATGGGCGCCTTGTGGCCCGTGGCCGCCCCGATGGACGACTTGCGAGAGCCCCATCAGATAGGGCTGACCGGATGCAACGAATCTTTCCGTGGAGCCGAGCAGCGCGAAGTTCTGCTCGACGGTCTTGCCGAAGCCGAAGCCCGGATCCCAGCAGATGCGGTCCGCCGAAACGCCGAGCCCCTCGAGGAGGCGCTGCCTTTTCTGAAGGTAGGCCTCGACCTCCGCCACGACATCCTTGTAGTCCGTGGTGGCCGAGCGGTGCATGACGACGAGGCCGCAGTCCGTCGCCGCGGCGGCTTCAAGCGCGCCGGGCATCTCGAAGCCGCGGATGTCGTTGAGGATGTGCGCGCCGAGCGAAGCCACCTCGGTCATGATCTCCGGCTTGGAGGTGTCGACGCTCACGATGAATCCTTCCTTCACGAGTCGCTCGACCACGGGAATGACGCGGCGGCGCTCCTCTTCAAGCGTGACGCCGGTTTCGTTGAAGCCCGGACGCGTGGACTCGCCGCCCACGTCGATGATGTGCGCCCTTCGTCGCGCATGCGGTGCGCCAGGCGACGGCGTCCTCAAGGCCGTTGTGGGTGCCGCCGTCGGAAAAGGAGTCCGGCGTCACGTTCAGAATGCCCATGATGAGCGGGTGGAGGCGGTCGATCTCGAAGACCTTGGCGCCACAGCGCCAGACGCTAGCGCGCTCGTGAAGTTCTATCATCTTGCTTTTATCGCTTTTGTTTTTATCAATTGAAAAAGGCTGCAGGGCCTCTCTTCAGCCCTGCAGCCTATCTTAGCCTGTTCCGAGGTTATTCGGAGCGGCGGTCATCATCGCCCTTCGGGGCACCGGCATTGTCGGAGGAGGAAGCCTCCTTCGCGCCGGCGGCTTCGGGAGCCGCGGGAGCCTCGGCATCTTCGGCCTTGGGCTCTTCTGCGGCGCCTGCCTCGCCCTCGGGCGCGGCGGCCTGCGCCGCTTCAGGCTTCACGGCCTCCTTGGAGGTCTTGGGCGGACGCGGCGCGCGGCCTTCCATGATGTCGTCGATCTGGTCGGCGTCGATCGTCTCCCAGTCGAGAAGCGCCTTGGCCATGACCTCCATCTTGTCGCGGTTTTCCCTCGATGAGCCTGCGCGCGATGGCGTACTGCTCGTCGATGATGCGGCGGACTTCGGCGTCGACGTCCTGCATCGTCTTCGCGGAGATGTTGGTCGTCTTCGTCACGGAGCGGCCGAGGAACACCTCGCCCTCGTTTTCAGAGTAGACCATGGGCCCGAGCCTGTCGCTCATGCCGTAGCGCATCACCATGTCGCGGGCCATCTGCGTGGCGCGCTCGAAGTCGTTCGAAGCGCCGGTCGTCATCTGGTTCATGAAGACCTCCTCGGCGATGCGGCCGCCGAAGAGAATCGCGATGCGCGTGAGCAGGTACTGGCGATCGTAGGCGTAGCGGTCTTCCTTCGGAAGCTGCATCGTCAGACCGAGCGCACGACCGCGCGGAACGATCGTGACCTTGTGGACTGGATCGGACTTGGGCATCAGGCGTGCCACGACGGCATGGCCGGACTCGTGGTAGGCCGTGTTGCGGCGCTCGTCCTCGCTCATGACCATGGCGCGGCGTTCGGCGCCCATCATGATCTTGTCCTTGGCGTTTTCAAAGTCGCACATCTTCACGACGCGGCCGTTGCGGCGGGCGGCGAAGAGCGCGGCCTCGTTGACGAGGTTCGCAAGATCGGCGCCCGAGAAGCCCGGCGTACCGCGCGCGATCACCATGCTGTCGACGTCCTTGCCGACGGGGATCTTGCGCATGTGCACGTTGAGGATCTGGTCGCGGCCGCGGATGTCGGGCAGCGGCACCACCACCTGGCGGTCGAAGCGGCCCGGACGCAGCAGAGCGGGGTCGAGAACGTCGGGACGGTTCGTCGCGGCGATCACGATCACGTTGGCGCCGGAGTCGAAGCCGTCCATCTCGACGAGCATCTGGTTGAGGGTCTGCTCGCGTTCGTCATTGCCGCCGCCGAGGCCTGCGCCGCGTTGGCGGCCGACCGCATCGATTTCGTCAATGAAGATGATGCAGGGCTCGTTCTTCTTGGCGGTCTCGAACATGTCGCGCACGCGGGCTGCGCCCACGCCGACGAACATTTCAACGAAGTCAGAACCGGAGATCGTGAAGAACGGCACGCCCGCCTCGCCGGCGATCGCCTTGGCGAGGAGCGTCTTGCCGGTGCCCGGAGGTCCGACGAGCAGCAGGCCGCGCGGAATGCGGCCGCCGAGACGCTGGAAGCGCTTGGGTTCGCGAAGGAAGTCCACGATTTCCTGAACGTCTTCCTTGGCCTCGTTGCAGCCCGCGACGTCGCGGAAGCGCACCTTGTTGCTTTCCTCGTCAAGCTTGCGGGCCTTCGACTTGCCGAAGCTGAACGCTCCGCCACCGCCGCCCGCACCGCCCTGCATGCGGCGCATGAAGAAGATCCACACGCCGATGAGAAGGATCATCGGGAACCAGGAGATGAAGATGGTCGTCAGAAGAGACGGCTCCTCCTCGGCCTTGCCGTAGATCTGAACGTTGCTCTTCCTGAGCTCGTCCACCATCCAGATGTCGCCCGGATTGGTGAGCTTGAATTCCTCGCCGGTCTGGGGCGTGACGATGAGCGTACGGCCCTGGATGTCGACGCGACGGACCTTGCCCGCCTTGGCGTCCTCCATGAACTGCGTGTAGCTGATCGTGTCGCGCGGCGGGGCGTAGGCGTCTTCATACTGGCGGAACACCGTGAAGAGCACCAGACCGACCAGCGCCCAGACGGCGATGCGGCTGAAGATTTTGTTGTCCAATGTATGTCTCCTGACGGCGGAGCCGCAGTCGGGCCCTGCGCCGTCATCTTCCTTAGTCTTGTAAGAAGGCCTTCGCCTCGAAAGCCTTTCGGCATCGGCAAAGGCGTAATGGGCATATTTTAGCCGCTCGTTCTGCGCGAATGTCGCCCCCTTACGCGCATTTGCTCGCACCTATTTGTGCGGGGAGCCGAAAAATCGTGACCGATTATTTCGGTCGCAGGGACTACTTGCCGGGCTTGAGCTCGCGGGCGACGAGGTAGACTTCGGCCGACGTGTCGCGGGAGGCGGCGGGCTTGCGCGTGTAAACCTTCTTGAAGGTCTTCTTGAGCGCCTCGACGAACTGCGAGAAGCCCGAACCCTGGAACGACTTTGTCACGAAGACGCCGTTGGGCTTGAGATGCTCGAGACAGAACTCGTGCGCGAGCTCGTTGAGAAGCAGCGAACGGGCGGCGTCCGCAGCGGCGATGCCCGAAAGATTCGGGGCCATGTCACTTAAAACGACGTCGACCTTGTCGCCGTCAAGAATTTCTGCTAATTTGTCCGCGATTTCCTGCTCACGGAAATCTCCCTGCAGGAATGTCACGCCGTCGATCGGATCCATCGGCAGGATATCCATGGCTATGATGCGGCCCTGGACACGGCCGTCCTTGTCCGACAAACGCTCGCGGACGATCTGCGTCCAGCTTCCCGGCGCCGCGCCGAGTTCAACCACGGTCATGCCGCGGCGAAGCAGATGTTCACGATCGTCGAGCTCGGTCAGTTTGTAGACCGAGCGGGCTCGGTATCCTTCGGCCTTGGAACGCTTCACGAACGGATCATTGATGTGACGTTCGATCCAGGCGCGGTTGGAGCGCAGTTTTTTGGTTGCTACAGGCATATTTTCCCCAGCCAACTTTGTTTATCAGCCCCCGCTTCGAGCGCTTCCCTTTGAAGCGCCGCGGGGACACATCCGTTTATTATGAAAGAAATCATTCTCGCGCGCGATGCGCGTCTGGCCCTTCGTTCCCAGGCCCACCATCTTGACCCGGTCGTCCTTCTCGGCGCCAACGGCCTCACCAACGCCGTTCTTCACGAAATCGACCGCGCCCTCAACGACCACGAGCTCATCAAGGTCCGCGTTCCGTCCGACGACCGCGAGGAACTTGAGTCCATCTACGCCGAAGTCGCCGAAAAGCTCGGCGCCGCCCGCGTCCAGATGATCGGCAAGCTTCTCATCTTCTGGCGTCCCGCCGACGAGAGCGAGCGTCAGGATCCCGATGAAGCCGCCCGCCTCGCCATCCTCTCCATGAAGACGGCCTCCGTTGCCGGCAAGAAGGAGGCTCCGTCGGCCCCTGCCAAGCGCACGCCGCTCAAGGCCGTCGCGAAGCCCGCCAAGAAGGTCGCCTCCAAGAAGCCGGGCGAAAAGAAGAAGGCCACCTCCCCGATTCCCGTCCGCTCCCGTTCCAAGAAGAACCGTGTGACGAAGAAGGGTGCGGGCTCCCGCTCCTGATCTCCCTGACTTAAGGGCACCGAACAAAAGAGCGCAGTCTTGACGGCTGCGCTCTTTTTTTGATTCAGGGCTTCGTGAATCCGGATCAGATGTACTCGACGGATTCGATTTCGTAGGAGACGAGTCCCTTCGGGGCCATGAACTGGACGCTGTCGCCCTCGTACTTGCCGATCAGGGCGCGGGCGATCGGAGAGGAGACTGAAATGCGGTTTTCCTTGATGTCCGCCTCGTCGTCGCCGACGATCTGGTAGGTGACGCTCACGTCGTCATCCTCGTCGTAGAGGCCGACCGTGGCGCCGAAGACGATGCGCTCGCCGGCGTCGACGCTCTTCGGATCGATGATCTGCAGGGCGGGAATCTTGCCTTCGAGCTCGGCGATGCGGCCTTCAATGTGACCCTGCTCTTCACGGGCGGCATCGTACTCCGCGTTTTCGGAAAGGTCGCCCTTTTCACGGGCTTCGGCGATGGCGGCCACCACGTTCGGGCGGGCGACCTTCTTGAGGTAGTCGAGTTCGGCCTTCAGCTTTTCGGCGCCTCGGGTCGTGATGGGAATGCGGGTCGAGACCATGTTGCTAATTCTCGAAAAAGGAAACTCTGAATGAATGGAAACGTCCGACGAGACGAAGCTCGCCGGACGTCATCGAAAATCCGGACGACCGGACCGCGTTGCGGCCCAGTCTGTGCTACGTTAGTTTAGCAAATCCGTCAGGGCAGCGTGCCCGCATGCAGGCCCTGAAGGTCGTAGACCTGCACGGAGCGCATGTGGCGGATGCCCTCGGAGGCGGCAAGACCGCCCGCCATCGTCGTGTAGTACGTGATCTGCTTGGCCAGCGCAAGCTTGCGGATGGCGCGCGCATCGTTGAGCTCGCCCTCGTGCTCGGCCACCGACATGATGACGAGCGTGATGTCGCCCGCCTCCATCATGCCGATCACGTCGCCCGCAGCGTCGCCGATGCGGCCCACGGTGCGGCACGGGATGCCGGCCTGCTGGATGACGTGAGCAGTACCCGCGGTCGCCACGAGCGGGAAGCCCGCCTGGTGGAGCTGGTGGGCGCAGACGACGGCCTTGGGCTTGTCGCACTCGCGCACCGAGATGAACACGGAGCCGCGTTCGGGGAGCCTGGAGCCTGCGGCGAGCTGGCTCTTGAAGAGCGCCTCGCCGAAGTCACGGCCCACGCCCATCACTTCGCCCGTCGAGCGCATTTCCGGCCCGAGGACCGGGTCGACGCCGAGGAACTTGGAGAACGGGAAGACGGCCTCCTTGACGCTCACGTAGCGCGGCGTCACCTCGAGGTTCACGCCCTGTTCGGCGAGCGTCTGGCCCGCCATTACGCGTGCGGCGATGGCGGCGACGGGGTTGCCCGTGGCCTTGGAGACGAACGGCACCGTGCGGGAGGCGCGCGGATTCACTTCAAGGACGTAGATGACGGGGTTTTCGGAGTGCGCGTGCTGGACGGCGAACTGCACGTTCATGAGGCCCACCACGTTGAGCGCCTCGGCCATGAGTTTCGTCTGGCGCTTGATCTCCTCGACCACGACGGCGGGAAGGCTGTAGGGCGGCAGCGAGCAGGCGGAGTCGCCCGAGTGCACGCCGGCCTGTTCGATGTGTTCCATCACGCCGGCGACCTGGACCTCATGACCGTCGGCCACGGCGTCGACGTCCATTTCAACAGCGTCGTCAAGGAAGCGGTCGAGAAGTACGGGGCTTTCGTTGGAGACCGACACGGCCTCCTTCATGTAGCGCTGCAGGGCTTCGGGCGTGTGCACGATGTCCATGGCGCGGCCGCCGAGCACGTAGGACGGACGCACGACGAGCGGATAGCCGATTTCGGCGGCGAGCCTGATGGCGTCCTCCTCGGTCCGGGCCGTGCGGTTGGGCGGCTGGCGAAGGTTGAGCTTCTGAAGCAGGTGCTGGAAGCGCTCGCGATCCTCGGCGCAGTCGATGGCGTCGGGCGTCGTGCCGATGATGGGCACGCCTGCGGCCTCGAGGGCGCGGCAAAGCTTGAGCGGCGTCTGGCCGCCATACTGGACGATGACGCCTGCGGGCTTCTCGACTTCGCAGATGGCGAGCACGTCTTCGAGCGTCACGGGCTCGAAGTAGAGGCGGTCGGACGTATCAAAGTCGGTCGACACCGTTTCCGGATTGCAGTTGACCATGATCGTCTCCCAGCCGTCGGCACGCAGGGCCTTCGAGGCGTGGACGCAGCAGTAGTCGAACTCGATGCCCTGGCCGATGCGGTTCGGACCGCCGCCGAGCACCATGACCTTCCTGCGGTCGGTGGGTTCGGCCTCGCACTCCTCCTCGTAGGTGGAGTAGAGGTAGGCGGTGTTGGTCGCGAATTCGGCGGCGCAGGTGTCGACGCGCTTGTAGACGGGACGGATGCCCATCGCCAGGCGGGCGGCGCGGACCTCGGCCTCCTTCGCGCCTGTCAGCTGGGCAAGGCGGCCGTCGGAGAAGCCCTTGCGCTTGAGGAAGAGCATGTCGGACTTCGTGAACGCGGAGAGCGGATTGCCGCGGAGCTTGTCCTCGGTCTCGACGATCTCGCGGACCTGATTGAGGAACCACGGATCGATGGCGGAGAGTTCGTGGAGCTCTTTGTCCGTCATGCCGGCGCGGATGCCATCGGCAAGGAAGAAGATGCGTTCGGGGCCGGGCACGGCGATTTCGTGGCGAAGCTGCTCGATGCCGACGCCCGTTTCGTTGAGGCCGTTGTGGCCGGTCTCCAGACCGCGCAGGGCCTTCTGCAGGGATTCCTGGAAGGTGCGGCCGATGGCCATCACCTCGCCCACGGACTTCATCTGCGTCGTGAGGCGGTCGTTGGCGGCAGGGAACTTCTCGAACGCGAAGCGCGGCACCTTCGTGACGACGTAGTCGATCGTCGGCTCGAAGGAGGCGGGCGTGAGGCCGCCGGTGATTTCGTTGCGCAGCTCGTCGAGCGTGTAACCCACGGCGAGCTTGGCGGCGATGCGAGCGATCGGGAAGCCCGTGGCCTTGGAGGCGAGTGCGGAGGAGCGGGAGACGCGCGGATTCATCTCGATGACGATCATGCGGCCCGTCTCGGGATTGACGGCGAACTGGACGTTGGAGCCGCCCGTGTCGACGCCGATCTCGCGCAGAATGGCGATCGAGGCGTCGCGCATGCGCTGGTACTCGCGGTCGGTGAGCGTCTGGGCGGGCGCAACCGTGATGGAGTCGCCCGTATGCACGCCCATCGGGTCGAAGTTCTCGATGGAGCAGACGATGACGCAGTTGTCCGCAGTGTCGCGGACGACTTCCATTTCGTACTCCTTCCAACCGAGGAGCGACTCCTCGATGAGGAGCTCGTGCGTGGGAGAGAGCTCGAGGCCGCGTTCGCAGATCTCGATGAAGCTCTCCATGTCGTGAGCGATGCCGCCGCCGGAGCCGCCGAGCGTGAAAGACGGACGGATCACGGTCGGGAAGCCGAACTTCGCCTGAAGCTCCTTGGCCTCGCGAAGGGAATAGGCGACGCCTGAGCGTGCGGACTCAAGTCCGATGCGGTCCATGGCTTCCTTGAAGCGCTCGCGGTCCTCGGCCTTGTCGATGGCATCGGGCTTGGCGCCGATGAGCTCGATGTCGTACTTGTCGAGCACGCCGTGACGCGCGAGGTCCATCGCGCAGTTGAGGGCCGTCTGGCCGCCCATCGTCGGCAGGATCGCATCGGGACGTTCCTTGGCGATGATTCGTTCGACGACCTCCCAGGTGATCGGCTCGATGTAGGTGACGTCCGCGGTCTGCGGGTCGGTCATGATCGTGGCCGGATTGGAGTTCACAAGGATGACTCGGTAGCCTTCCTCGCGAAGGGCCTTGCAGGCCTGTGCGCCGGAGTAGTCGAATTCGCAGGCCTGACCGATGATGATCGGGCCCGCACCGATGATGAGAACGGACTTGATGTCTGTACGCTTGGGCATGTTTTACTCGTAGTTTTTGCTTGTCGAGCCGCCTTTCAATGAGCTCGATGAGAATATGGATGCACTTGATGTGGAGCTCCTGCACGCGGTCGGCCCAGCGGCCCGCCGGGTCACGATGGACACGTCGGCAAGCTCGGTGATGGGCGTCTCGTCGCGCCCCGTGAGCGCAACGACCTTGACGCCCTTCCTGCGGGCGACCTCGGCCGCCTTGACGATGTTGCGGCTCGTGCCGGACGTCGTGATGGCAAGAAGCACGTCGCCCTTGCGGCCGTGCGCCTCGACATAACGAGAGAAGACCTCCTCGTAGCCGTAGTCGTTGCCGACGCAGGCCATGTGCGAGGCGTCGGAAATCGCAAGCGCTGCGTAGGGACGACGGTTGCTGCGGTAGCGGCCCGTCATCTCCTCCGCAAAATGCATGGCGTCGCAGAGACTGCCGCCGTTGCCGCAGCTCATCACCTTGCCGTCGCCCTCGACGGCGTCCGCCATGAGGCCTGCCGCCGCCACGACGGCTTCAATCGTCTTCTCGTTGGAGATCAGGGCGTCGAGCGCATCGCGTGCGTCGTTGAGTGCGGCCAGAACGTTTGCTTTTTCCATGTTGGTCCTCTTTGAGTCTGTGCGGAGCTCAGGGGACGGTCAGGCTGCTCTGTGCCTCTCGATCAGTTCGCGGAAGTGGTCGAAAAGCGGGGCGATGTCATGCGGACCGGGACTGGCTTCAGGGTGACCCTGGAAGCAGAAGGCCGGCGCGTCGGTGAGCTCAAAGCCCTGCAGCGAACCGTCGAAGAGCGATTCGTGTGTCGGCACGGCGTTGGCGGGAAGCGTTTTTGCATCCACGGCAAAACCATGGTTCTGGCTCGTAATGTACACGTGTCGCGAGCGCAAATCCACCACGGGATGGTTCGCGCCATGATGGCCGAACTTCATCTTGAGCGTCTTGGCGCCGACGGCGAGCCCCATGATCTGGTGGCCGAGGCAGATGCCGAAAAGCGGAATCTTCCTCGCGATGATCTCGCGGGCGGCCTCGATGGCATACGTGCAGGGGGCGGGGTCGCCGGGGCCGTTGGAGAGGAAGACGCCGTCGGGGTTCATGGCAAGCACGTCCTCCACGGGCGTCTGCGCGGGCACCACGGTCACGCGCATGCCGCGTTCGACGAGCATGCGAAGAATGTTGGTCTTCACGCCGAAGTCGTAGGCGACGACGTGAACGGGGAGCTCTGCGGGCGTCACAAAGCCGGGCCTGCCGTCCGCGGCCTTCATGCTGAAGGCGCCTTCGGTCCACTCATAGGGAGCCTTGCAGGTGACGACCTTGGCAAGGTCCTGGCCCGCCATGCCCTTCCAGGCGGCAACGGCCTTGCGGCCTGCGTCGATCTCGTCCTCGGTGAGCGCACCGTTGCGGGCGACGACGATCACGCCGGCCTGGGCGCCCTTCGTGCGGAGGATGCGCGTCAGGCGGCGCGTGTCCACGCCTGCAATCGCGGGAACGCCCTGCTCGACGAGGTAGTCGGGCAGGGACTTTTCAGAGCGGAAGTTGGAGTGGACGGCGGGAACGTCCCTGACGACGAGGCCTGCGGCATGAACGGCTGCGCCGCCCTCGCGGTCCTGGGCGTTGACGCCGACGTTGCCGACGTGGGCGCCCGTGAGCGTGACGATCTGGCCCGTATAGGACGGATCCGTGAGGACCTCCTGATAGCCGGTCATCGCCGTATTGAAGACGACTTCGGCAACATTGGAGACGCTCGCACCGAAGCTGCGTCCGAGGAGTACCGTGCCGTCCGAAAGAATGAGTGCGGCTTCGGGGCGCGGGTCTTTGAAGAGAGAGTGCATCTGGATGTCTCGAGGCTCTTATTTTTTTTGCCCTATTGTCTAGCTGAGCCGTTAGCGACAAACGGGCTTGGGAACCCTGTCATTCTATGTAGGCGGGAGAGCCCTTTTCCGCTCCTTGTCTGAGCAGAAAACCCTAGTCGCATTGTCCGAAATCGGACGAAGGAAAAGTAATTCCTTTTCATCCGAAAACGGTTCAACAATGGTCGTTTTTGGCGACAAATGCACTCGGTTTTGCCGCCGTCGGGCGGAGGCCCGAGGGGCCTCGCACGACCTCTCAGGCATCCCTTCTGGCGTAGACCGCGTTGGCGATCGTGCTCAGGTCCGTGTACTCGATTTCGATGCCTGCGGGCAGGCCTCTTGCAAGGCGGGTGACGCGCAGCTGCGGCCACCGCTTCTTGAGGGCGTCGATCAGATAGTAGGCGGTTGCGTCGCCCTCGGGCGTGTAGCTCATGGCGACGACGACCTCGCGCAGCACGCCTTCCTCGACGCCCGCCCCCACGCGTTTGAGCAGGAGCGGCATGCCGATGTCGGCGGGTCCGATGCCGTTGACGGGGCTCAGGCGCCCCGAAAGGACGAAGTAGTAGCCGGGCCAGGCGAGCGACGCATCAAGGGCCATCTGGTCCGCCGTGCTCTCCACGACGCAGAGAAGTCCAGGGTCCCTCTCCTCGTCAAGGCACACGGGGCAGATATCCCCTTCGGTGAAGGTGTTGCAGAAGCGGCAGCGGCCGACGCCTCGGCGCACGCGCTCGACGGCGGCGGCGAGTTCGTCGAGGGACTCATCCCTGTTCTGAAGCAGATGGAAGGCGGCGCGCTGGGCCGACCGGGGGCCATAGCCCGGAAGTTTTCCGAGGGCCTTGACCAGACTCTCGACGGCTGGGGAAAGACGGATGCTCATGGCTTGGGATTCGCGGGCGAGAAGCTCATCTTGATGTCAGCGGGCCTGCCGAAATAGGGCCAGCTCGTGACCAGCACGTCGCAGCGGGTGTCCGCGTAGTCACCCACGTTGTCGCCATTGATGCCGCCTGCGGCGTTGACAACGACGTGCGGGTGCTTCGCCTTCACCTCGCGCACGAAGGCCGCGAGGACCTCGGGCGTGAAGCGTTCGCACTGGATGATGTGCACGCCCTTGTCGGCCCAGAACATGCCGTCCTCGGGCGTGTCGACCTCGACGCAGACCTTGCGCTCGGGCTCCATCGCCATGAGGCGGCGGACCGCATGGACGGGATTGCGCGTGAGGGTTCTGTGCTGGTCGAAGACGAGGATGGAGTCGGAGATGCCCGCGCGGTGGATGATGCCGCCGCCCGCCCTGAGCGCGGCGATCGAGAGGATCTTGCCGCCGGGGAAGTGCTTGCGGGTACCCGCCACTTGGATGCGGCCCCAGCGGTCGCGCGCGATGCTCACCATTTCGTGGGTGCGGCGGGCGATGCCCGTGGAGTACTCCATCACGCACTGGGCGACCTTGTAGGTGGCGTGAAGCTGCTCGGGCGTGCCCCAGGCGCGGAGGATCGGAGAGTGCATGAAGGCGTGGTCCCCCGTCTCCGTAGAGCATCTCGGTCCTGAGGCCGACGGTCTTGAAGACGCGCTCGGCGATCTCGATGCCGGCGACGATGCCGGTCTCCTTTGGGCCAGGCGGTGACGACGTACTCGCCCTTGAGGCCCATGCCTTCGGTCGTGACGTCATGAAGGGCCCAGTCGCCCTCAAGCAGCTCGTCAATGTAGGACTGTGGAATTCGCAGCATCTTGCAGCTCCTGAAGAAAAAAGCCGCCGATCCTTTCGGCATCGACGGCTGTTGGCTTGTCAGCGTTCGGATCGTGTCAGGTTGATCAGAACGGCAGCTTCATGCCCGGAGGAAGCGGAACTTCCTTGCGCATGCGCTCCTCGGAGATTTCGGAGAGACGGGTCTGCGCGCTGTTGAAGGCGAGTTGGATCAGGTCCTGAAGCATTTCGACGTCCTCGGGATCCACGACCGAGGGATCGATCACGACGCTCTTGCACTCGTGCTTGCCGGTGATGACGACCTTGACGGCACCGCCGCCGGACTCACCCGCGACTTCCATCGCAGCGATTTCCTCCTGCACCTTGGCAATCTTGGCCTGCATCTTCTGAGCCTGAGCCATGAGACCGCCCATGCCGCCGCCGAATCCACGCATATTGTGTTCCTTTATTCAAAAAATCATTCAAGCCGTCAGTCGGTGTTCGCTTTGACGGTAGTGTCGTCAATCGTACCATGAAACAGCGCCTGCACCTGCTTCACGAAGGGGTCGTTGCGGAACCCTTCGATGAGGGCCCTGCGGGCCTCCTCGCGCTCGCGCTCCTCCTGATCGGCCACGGTGCCGCCCGCCACGTCGCCCACCTCGAACTCCACCATGCAGTGGCTTCCGAAATAGGACGAAAGCGCGCGGGAGAGAAGCTCGCGGCCCGTTTCGGTCGCGAATGCCGCGACGCGAAGACGAAGCCTGACGTGGCTTCGGGTGAGCTCAAGCACCTGCGCCGAAGCGGCGAGGTTGCGCAGCGGTCCCGTCAGTCCTGCTCCTGCAATGATCGACCGCCAGTCGAGAGAAGACTCCGAGCGGTCCGGATCGGGACCGCTCTGGGGAATCTCCGGAGCGTACTCAACTGGCGGAGGGTTCTCCCCAGGGAGGCGTGTCGTCGTCGAGCTGCCCGGCGGCGGGGCCCGCGAGTCCGGGAGGCGGCGCCGAGGGACGCGGCAGGGGAGGCATGCCCGAGCTTCGGCCCACGGTCTGTACTCCAGCCGAGGGCGCAGCGGGAGCAGGAACTGCCGCAGGGGCCTGCGGAGCGGACGCCGGGGCCTGCACGGAGGCGGGCGCCTGAACGGGCGCCCTGCCCGCATCACGGGCGGGCACGCGCGTCACGGCTCTCGCACCTGCGGGCTTGAAGGCGAGCATGCGCAGCAGAGCCATCGTGAAGCCCGCGTATTCGTCGGGGGCGAGGTTGAGGTCGTTGCGGCCGTGAAGGGCGATCTGGTAGTAGAGCTGGATCTCCTCGGGGAGAAGGCCTGCGCGAACTCTCGGATCGAGGCGCAGTCGGGATCGTCCTCGCTCACGGCTGCGGGCACACGCTGCACGAGCGCGACGCGGTGCAGCAGGCCCGCGAGGTCGCGGAGCGCCTGCGCAAAGGAAAGGCCCTGCGTCTGCATGGCGTCGGCGACGGCCAGCATGCCCGCGCCGTCACCTGCGGCGAGCGCCCTGAGAATGCCCGTGAGCGTTTCGCCGCCGCTCATGCCGAGCATGCGGCGCACACCTTCCTGCGTCACGCCGTCGCCGCAGTAGGCGATGGCCTGGTCAAGAAGCGAAAGGCCGTCTCGCATGGAGCCGCGGGCGCCCTGGGCGAGCACGCGCAGCGCGCCTTCCTCGAACGGAATGCCCTCTTCGGTGAGGATGCGGCTCATGTGGCCCACGACGTCCTGGGGCGTCATGTTGCGCAGATTGAACTGCAAACAGCGCGAGAGCACGGTGATGGGCACCTTCTGCGGGTCCGTCGTCGCGAGGATGAACTTCACGTATTCGGGCGGCTCCTCAAGCGTCTTGAGCATGGCGTTGAAGGCCGTCGAGCTCAGCATGTGGACTTCGTCGATCATGTAAACCTTGAAGCGGCCCCTGCGTGGGCGCGTACATCGCGCGCTCTCAAGGAGCGCGGTCATGTCCTCGACCGAACGGTTGCTCGCCGCGTCCATCTCGATGTAGTCGGGGAAGCGTCCCTCGTCGATCGCGCGGCAGGCGGGGCAGACTCCGCAGGGATGAGCCGTCATGTCGCCGTGGCCGTCCGCCCCCTGGCAGTTGAGGGCCTTGGCAAAGATGCGGGAGATCGTCGTCTTGCCGACGCCGCGGGTTCCCGTGAAGAGATAGGCGTGATGAAGGCGCTTTTCCGTGAGAGCGCGCGTGAGCGCGGTCACGACGTGCTCCTGGCCGACGATCGTGTCGAAGTCATGAGGCCGCCACTTTCTGGCGAGCACCTGATAGCTGCTCATCCTGTGTCCTTAGTGCTGAGTGAATGTGCAAGAACCTTTATTTTAGCGGCTCAACGTCCGGCCGCCCTGAGAAGCGCCTCGCCCGAAAGCCTGCAGATGCGCCAGTCTGGCAGCACCTCGGCGCCGAGTCCCTCGTAGAAGTCGATGGCGGGCTGGTTCCAGTCGAGCACGCTCCAGTCGAAGCGGCCGCAGCCCTCGTCGAGCGCCTTCTGCGCAAGGTGCCGGATGATCGCCTTGCCGTAGCCGCGGCGGCGCGCGTCCTCGACGACGAAGAGATCCTCAAGGTAGAGGCCTCGCCTCGTGAGGAAGGTGGAGAAGTTGTAGAAGTAGAGCGCGAAGCCCACGGGGCGCTCGGCGCCCGTCGCCTCGTTCACCTCCCAGGCAAGCACGCAGCCGATGACGGCGCGCGGGCCGAAGAGCTCCTCGCGAAGCTGCTCGGACGTGGCCTTGCAGTGGGATTCGAGTCGCTCGTAGCGGGCGAGCGCATGAATGAGGCCGCATACGACCTCGACGTCCTCTTCTCGGACGGGGCGGATTTCCAAACTCATGAGGGAAAGCAATTCCTGCGATAGAAAAATGCGTCCGCGCCCGCTCGAAGGGGCTTGGGACATGCAGGAACATTCTAGAGGAAGGCGGAGGCGGGGTGACAAAAAAGGCGCGATTCGCCTTGAACCACGCCCGAACGCGTCCGCCACAACGGAGGCGGAGAAAAAATGAAAATGGCGAGCCTTGTCCTCGGCACTGCTGCTGACCAGTATGGCTGCTTCGTTCCCGACCTGACCAGGTTCCTGGGGACAGCATGCGAGGGGACCCGCCAAGCCCGATAGTCTACAGAAAGAAGCAGATTTTTTGCAAAATATCCTTTTTCCGCCGTCCGAAGCCCCTGCACGAGCGGCCTCTTGGTGCTACTATAGGTACACTTTCCGGCGCGGATTCCAATCCGCCGCCCTCATCCCTGGCACGGATTCGTTCTGCAGTCCTTCAAGTGCCGCTTTCCCGAACACAACATCTTGCACTCAGTCCTGCGGCATTTATGCCTGCTCCCCCGTGCGGCCCAAGGTCGACGGTCACATGACAGGCCCGCAGTCCGTCAGGACAGTTTCTCACACCGGAGTCATCATGAGCGAAATCATTCACGTCACCGACGAAAACTTCGAAGAAGTCGTCTCCCAGCCCAACGTCACGGTCCTCGTCGACTTCTGGGCTCCGTGGTGCGGTCCCTGCCGCATGCTCGCCCCGCGCCTCGAACAGGCTGCCGAAACCTTTGACGGCCGCGTCGTGATCGCCAAGTACAACTGCGACGAAGCCAGCCGCTTCGCCGGCGAGTACAACGTGCGCGGCATCCCGACCGTGATCGCCTTCAAGAACGGCCAGCACGTCGGTGAACGCACGGGCCTGTGCGATCAGGAAACGCTCAACGCCTTCATCGAAGCTCACCTCTAAGCCGCTTTGCGGCAGGCGGAGCCGCACGCCTCATGCGGCTCCATGCATTTCTCCCAACACGCCCCTCCGACGGGCCGTCTTCTCGGGCCGTCAAAATCCGCTATGCATCTTTCCGACCTCAAGTCCCTTCACATCTCGCAGCTGCTCGACATCGCCTACGCGCTCGAAATCGACAACGCCCAGCGCATGCGCAAGCAGGAGCTCATGTTCGCCATTCTCAAGAAGAAGGCCAAGAGCGGCGAGCAGATCTTCGGTGACGGCACGCTCGAAGTGCTTCCCCGACGGCTTCGGCTTCCTTCGCAGCCCTGACACCTCCTATCTTGCGAGCACGGACGACATCTACATCTCGCCCTCCCAGATCCGCCGCTTCAATCTTCACACCGGCGACTCGATCGAAGGCGAGGTCCGCACGCCCAAGGACGGCGAACGCTACTTCGCACTCGTGCGCGTCGACTCCGTCAACGGCCTGCCGCCCGAGAGCATCAAGCACCGCATGCTGTTCGAGAACCTGACGCCGCTCTTCCCGAACGAGCATCTCGTGCTCGAGCGTGACATGCGCGGCGACGAGAACCTCACGGGCCGCATCATCGACATGATCGCCCCGATCGGCAAGGGCCAGCGCGCCCTGATCGTTGCTCCTCCGAAGTCCGGCAAAACGGTCCTGATGCAGCACATCGCCCACGCGATCATCGCCAACCACCCCGACGTCACTCTCTTCGTCCTCCTCATCGACGAACGTCCCGAGGAAGTGACCGAAATGCAGCGCTCCGTCAATGCCGAGGTCATCGCCTCCACCTTCGACGAACCCGCCGCCCGTCACGTCCAGGTGGCCGAAATGGTCATCGAGAAGGCCAAGCGCCTTGCCGAAAGCAAGCGCGACGTCGTCATCCTCCTCGACTCCATCACGCGTCTCGCCCGCGCCTACAACACCGTGATTCCGTCTTCGGGCAAGGTGCTCACGGGCGGCGTGGACGCCAACGCCCTGCAGCGCCCGAAGCGCATCTTCGGCGCCGCCCGCAACCTTGAGGAAGGCGGCTCGCTCACGATCATCGGCACCGCCCTCGTCGACACGGGCTCCCGCATGGACGACGTGATCTACGAAGAATTCAAGGGCACGGGCAACAACGAAATCCACCTCGAGCGCCGCATGGCCGAAAAGCGCGTCTACCCGGCCATCAACCTCAACCGCTCGGGCACCCGCCGCGAGGAACTCCTCCTCAAGCCGGACGTCCTGCAGAAGGTCTGGATCCTGCGCAAGTTCCTCTACGACATGGACGAACTCGAGGCAATGGAATTCCTGCTCGACAAGATGAAGGCCACGAAGAACAACGTCGAGTTCTTCGAGCTCATGAAGAAGTAAGTCCCGGAGGGACCGAAAACAAGAAAGGCACCGTCAAGATGGCGGTGCCTTTTCCTTTTCCGACTCAAGCCCGTCGGCCCGCGCCGAAGTTCACGTCAAAATTTAAGTCGACTTATGCAAAACCTTCCGTCAGGGCAGGTTTGCGCGGATGTGGGAGGCGACGACCTCGTCGTCCGTGCAGGTGACCTCGATGTGGTGGAAGCCCGCCTCCTGAAGTCGGCGGACGATGCGCGGATGGAGCGTGACGGCGACGCCGTTCGTCACCCAGTCGCGAACCTCCGAAACGGGGCGGATCGCATGGAAGAGCGCGTCGACGGCGTCCGTGCTCGTGATGTAGATGATCGGAGACGGACCGTGAGCGGCCATGAGGATGTCGCTGCGCTGTTCGGGCGTGAGCTCGAGCGGCACGCGGACGTAGATGCACATCGTGATGACGTCTGAGCCGATGCTCCTTAACTGCTCGGGCAGCCATTCGCGGCCGGTCTGGCCGCGCAGGAAGAGCACGCGCGAAGGAGCCCCCCTGTGCTTGAGGATCTCCCAGAGCGCCTCGCTGCCGGAATCCTCGGCGTCGCCCTCGGGGTAGATGAGCTTCACGTCGCCCCAGGCGGCGCGGATCACCTTTGCGGTGCCCTCGCCTACCGTGGCGAGCGTGATGTGCTCGGGCCATGCCTTCACCCAATGGGCTGCGGCGGCAACCGATGCGGGGCTCGGAAGAATGACCATCTCGACGTCGTCAAGGTTGTCCAGGCGCCCTGAACAAGATCGCAGTCCTCCTTGCCGGGCAGCTCGATCCTGAACGCCGGCCAGCGCCAGCACTCAATCCCCTCCTTGAGGAGCACGCCGGCGAGGCGGTTGTTCGCTTCGCCGGGTCGCATCAGAATGACGGGCCTTTGTAAAGCCATAAATCCCTCTTGACCTGAATTAACCGAGAACAGCCTTCAGTATAGCGTCTGCACCCTGACGGCGGAGGTCCTCAACCACGCGCGCCGCAAGCGCTTCAGGCTCCGTCCAGGGACCGCGGGCCTCGCTGCGGATGGCTTCGCCGGTCTTGTGGTTGCCCACGAGGGCGCGCAGGTAAAGCTCCCCGCCCTCGATGATGCCGTAGGCGGCGAGCGGAACCTGGCAGGAGCCGCCGAGCGCGCGGGAGACGGCGCGTTCGGCCGTGCAGCAGGCGCGGGTGTGCGGGTCATTGAGGAAGGCGAGAGCCTCGTGCATGACGGCGTTGTCGGAGCGGATCTCGACGCCGAGGGCGCCCTGGCCCGGAGACGGCAGGCTCACTTCGGCCGGAATGATCGAGCGGATGCGGTCGTGGAGCTCAAGACGCTTGAGGCCGGCGGAGGCCATCACGAGGGCGTCGTATTCGCCGGCGTCGAGCTTGCGCAGGCGCGTGCCGACGTTGCCGCGAACGGGAAGCACTTCAAGGTGCGGATAGTTCATGCGGAGCATGAGCTCGCGGCGAAGGCTGGCAGTGCCCACGCGGGCGCCGGCGGGCATGTCGTCAAGGCTCGCGTACATCGGGGAGACGAAGGCGTCGCGCGGATCCTCGCGTTCGCTCACGGCGACGAGGTCGAAGCCCTCGGGAAGCTCCATCGGAACGTCCTTGAGGGAGTGCACGGCGAGATCGGCCTCGCCCGCCTCCATGGCGACTTCAAGCTCCTTCACGAAGAGTCCCTTGCCGCCCACCTTGGAGAGCGTGCGGTCGAGGATCTGGTCGCCTCGCGTCGTCATGCCGAGGAGCTCCACGCTCGCGGACGGATAGCGGGCGCGCAGCACGGACTGGATGTGAAGGGCCTGCCACATGGCAAGGGGGCTTTCGCGGGTGGCGATGACGCAGCGTTCGAAATTGGACATGATGATGAATCTGAATGTCTGTGAATGTCCGTCGTCCAGACGTTGGCGGACGGCTCTAATAAAGGGAAAAACCGAAAAGCGGCGGGCGCCTTCCGGTCATTTTCCTGATTGTAACAGTCGAACTTTTTGCTCGACGCTTAACAAGATCCGCCGTTCGTCCCGCACGGGACTCGAAAAACCTCTCCCGCACGCTTGCACGCGACGGCGGGACGTGACATAATTTCGTCCTTTCCCAGTTGGCGCGTGGACAGGCATGCCTGTCGTAAGACCCGACGAATTCGGGCGGACTCGCAAGGCCGTCAGGGCGACCGACAACCAAAACTAGGAATTACCTTAAAAATGAAGAAAGGCATTCATCCCGAATACCGCGAAGTCGCTTTCGTCGACCTCTCCATCAACCAGACGTTCATCATCCGTTCCGCCGCTCAGACGCGTGAAACGATCGAAATCGACGGCGTGACCTACCCGATGTACAAGCTTGATACGTCCTCCGCCAGCCACCCGTTCTACACGGGCGCTCAGACGCGCATCGTCGAAGCCGGCCGCGTTGAAAAGTTCCGCGCCAAGTTCGCCGCCAAGCAGCAGGCCATGAACGCCGCCGCCGAAGCCGCCAAGGCCGCCAAGTAATATTGCCGGTTCAGGCCCGTGCGGCCCGTCCGCACGTCGCTTCCAGAAAGGGCAGTCTCCGATTCGTCGGACTGCCCTTTTCATTTGCCCCGAAAAAACGGACAATGTCCGCAATGTCCGAAACGTCAACTTAGGAGCCCTCCGTGCTCAGCCAGCGATCCACTCCCGTCAAAATGTCCCAGGAAGCCGCCCGCAAGCTCCCTCGCTGGAGCCTTCTCGCGCTTCTGACCATCTTCGCCTTCAGCGGTTTCTGGGCGACAGGGCTCTGGACGCTTCGCGACGCACTGAGCTTCGGCACGGCCTCCGCCATGCTTGACGGCGGCGCATCCGCCTGGCTCATGCCCATGATGGCCGACTCTCCGATCACGGAGGCGGGTCCGCTCGCGGGCTGGCTCACCGCCGTCATCATCGCCTTCGGCCGACTCACGGGACTCATGGGCGACATCGCCGCGGTGCGCTTCGCCGCGTGCCTTCTCTTCGCGCTCACCACGGCCGCCCTTTGGTACGGCACCTGGCACCTCGCCCGACGCCCTGAGGCGCAGCCCATCGCCTTCGCCTTCGGCGGCGAGGCGAGTCCTCGCGACTACAGCCGCGTCGTCGCCGACGTCGCCGTACTGCTCTTCGTCGCAACCTTCGGCATCCTCACCCGCCAACACGAGGCGCTTCCCGACACGACGCTCCTCACGATGGCCGCACTGAGCTTCTACGGCCTCACGCTCGGCATCAGGCGCCCCGTTCCCGGCGCCTTCACCGCAGGTCTCGCAGCAGGTCTGGCCGTCGTCTCCTCGACGCTCTTCGCGGGCTGCTGGCTCCTCGTACTCGCCCTCATCACGATCCAGTGCCTCAAGGCCTTCTCGCACCATCGCCCGAAGCGCCTTCTCATCACGATCGCCGGCGCGCTCGCGGGCTTCCTGCCCTGGCCCCTGCTCGCCTTCGCCGTCGACCCCGCGCAGGCCGCGGCCTGGTTCGGCGAATGGCTGCCCGCCCAGCTCGCGCACTTCTCGCTGGCGGGCTCCGACACCTATCTCTGGTTCGCCCGCAACGCCCTCTGGTACCTCTGCCCCATCTGGCCCTTCGCCATCTGGGGACTCTACGTCTGGCGCCATCAGATCCGCCAGACGCACATCCTGCTGCCTGCGGCCGCGCTCATGGCAGGCATCCCCGCCGTGGTCTTCTCCTCCTTTCAGGCCTACGACACGGTCTTCCTCGCCTTCCTGCCAATGCTCTCCGTCACTGCGGCCTTCGGTCTCGTAACCGTCCGCCGCGGCTACGAGAACGTGCTCGACTGGTTCTCGCTCACGATCTTCACGCTCGGCCTGCTCGTGCTCTGGGCCTACTGGTTCGCCTGGCTCACGAGCTTCGCACCGAAGATGGCCGAGTCCCTGCAGATGCTCGCCCCCGGCAGCGCCCCCGTCTTCGACTCGGGCCTGGTGCTCGCCTGCCTCGTCTCCCTCGTCTGGTTCGTCTTCGTCGGCTGGCGCCTCACGCACCGCCCCGTCGTTGCATGGCGCGGTCCGTGGCTCGCCGCCGCAGGCATCACCGCCTTCTCCGCCTCGCTCGTGGGCCTCTACCACACGGCGCTCGACGTCAACCGCTCCTACGAGCCCGTCGTCAAGGCGGTCGCCCGCAACCTTGAGGCCAAGGGCATGCAGCCCGGCGACGTCGTATGCGGCACGGGCATGAACCACGGCCTGCAGGCGGTCTTCAAACACTACGCGGACCTCGACGTCCTCGTGCGCGCCCGCCCCGACGAGTGCCGCTTCACGATCGACAGGTCCAGAAGCGGCGCCCTCCTGCCCGACAGCTTCCGTCGTCCTCACACCGATGAAGCCTTCACCGTCATCCAAAACCGCTGAACTTAGCCCCCCCTCATGACGACACTGACGCCTCCCAAGACATCGTTCGCAGCGCTCATGCGCCTTGCGGGCCCCATTTTTCGTCGCCAACATCGCCATCGTCGGCAGCGGCACGATCGACACGATCATGGCCGGCCAGCTCGGCAAGAACCACCTTGCCGCCATCGCCGTCTCCATCGCCGCCACAATCTCCGTGGTGATGGGCCTTGCAGGCATCCTCCAGAGCCTCTCCCCCCGATTGCGGGCCACCACTACGGCGCCCGCAACTACAGGGCCGTGGGCGAGGAACTCGAGCAGAACTTCTGGCTCGGCGGCTTCCTCTGCCTCTTCGGCGTTCCGCTCCTCATGTACACGGACCTCTGGATCTCGCTCGGCAAGGTCGAGGGCGAGGTCGCGCGTATGGCCGCCGAATTCCTCTTCTTCACCGCGCTCGCGCTGCCCGCCTGCCTCTTCGCCCGAACCTTCATCTCGGTCAACGCGGCCCTCTCGCGCCCGCGCATCACGATGTGGGTCTCGCTTGCCATGCTCGCCCTCAAGGTGCCTCTCAACGGCATCTTCATGTACGGCTGGCTCGGCTTCCCCGCCATGGGCGGCTCGGGCGCAGGCGTCTCGTTCTGCATCCTCAACTACCTCGCCTTCCTCTGCTACCTCGCCATCTGGAAGCGCGACGCCTTCTACCGCACGATGCACGCCGAACGCATCTTCGGCCCGAGGTGGGCGCTGATGAAAGAGCAGCTCCACGTCGGCATTCCGATCGGCCTGAGCACCTTCTTCGAGGTCTCGAGCTTCACGCTGATGGCAATCTTCGTCGCACGCTTCGGCTCCGAGGCCGTTTCCGCCCACCAAATCGTGGCCAACATCACGAGCCTCTGCTACATGCTGCCCCTCTCGATCGGCATCGCCTCGTCCGTACTCATCTCCCAGTGCCTCGGCGCACGTTGGCCGGCCGTGGCCTACACGGTGCTCACGCGCACGCTCAAGGTCTCGGTGGCGAGCGCGACCTGCATCGTCACCATCCTCTTCTTCGCGCGCCACTGGCTCGTGACGCTCTACTCGTCCGACACGGGCGTGTGCGCGATGGCGGCCTCGCTCCTCATCTTCGGCTGCCTCTACCACGTCTTCGACGCCATGCAGTCCGTGAGCTCGTTCGCCCTTCGAGGCTACCGCGTCACGCGCCTGCCGATGATCATCTACGGCGTCATGCTCTGGGGCGTGGGCCTCGGCGGCGGCTACATGCTCGCCTTCGGCAACCCAATCACGGGCGAGCCGATGGGCGCCTACGGCTTCTGGAGCGCCACGGCCGCAGGCCTCTGGCTCACGGGCATCTCGCTCGCCTGCATGGCCATCTGGGTGGGCCGGCAGTTCGCCCGCGACGACAACCACACGCCCGAGGAGATCGAGGAGGCCGTCAAGGTCTCCAGAGCCTGACGACGGACTTCGGGTACACGGCACTGACAAAGGCGCGGGAGGCGGCTCCCGCGCCTTTTTTCCTGCCCGCAGGCCTTGCGCTATGATTGACGATCAGGTCCCCCCGTCAGGAGTTCGGCATGTCAACCATCCTCTTTCCCAGCCCGATTTTCGGTCCCGTGCACAGCCGCCGTCTAGGCGTTTCGCTCGGCGTCAACCTGCTACCCGCCGACGGCAAGCTCTGCAGCTTCGACTGCATCTACTGCGAATGCGGCCTCAACGGCCAGCACCGTCCCGAGCTGAGGATGCCCACGCGTGAAGCCGTGCGCGAAGCCCTTCGCGCCAAGCTCGAGAGCATGAAGGCCGAAGGCGTCCTGCCCGACACGATCACCTTCTCGGGCAACGGCGAGCCCACCTCGCACCCCGACTTTGAGGGCATCATCGACGACACGCTCGCGCTTCGCGACGAGTACGCGCCTAAAAGCCAGGTGAGCGTCCTCACCAACGCCACCCACATCGTCAGGAACGGCGTCTTCCGCGCGCCTCAGGGTCGACAACGCGCTCCTCAAGCTCGACACCGTCGACGAGGACTACATTCACCTCGTCGACCGCCCCACGAGCCGCTACGACCTGCCGAAGCTCATCGAGCGCATGAAAGCCTTCGAAGGCCGCTGCATCATCCAGACGATGTTCATGAAGGGCGAATGGGAGGGCCGAAGCGTCGACAACACGGGGGACGAGTACGTCGGCCCCTGGCTCGACGCCCTCAGGGAGATCGGCCCCAGACTCGTGACGATCTACACGCTCGACAGGGAGACGCCTGGCAAGAACCTCCTCAAGGCGCCCCGCGAGCGTCTCGACGAGATCGCCGCACGCGTGAACGCGCTCGGCATCCCGACCACCGTGAGCGGCTGAGTCCACAAAGCGCGAACAAAAAAACTCCGCCAGACCAGAAGTCGGCAGAGTTTTTTTCATTGCTCGAGGAGCCGTCGCGGAGGACGGCCCTCAGAAGCTGCATCAGTAGCGGCGGCTTTCAAGCGCAGCGATGCGGTCCTCAATGGACGGATGGGTCGCGAAGAGCGAGCCGATGCCGCCCGAGATGCCGAAGCCCTTGACGGCCCCCGGAAGCTCGTTCTGGGCCTCCATGCCGCCAAGGCGGCGCAGGGCGTTGATCATGGGCTGGTTGGACTGCATGATCTCGGCGGCGCCGGCGTCGGCGTGGTATTCACGCCAGCGGGAGAAGTAGGCGACGACCATGCCGGCAAGGAAGCCAAGGCAGATGTCGAGAACAAGGCTCGTCACGTAGTAGCCGACACCCGGAGCATCGTCTTCGTTGCGGAGGATCTGACGGTCGACCACCCAGCCGATGATGCGGGAGAAGAACACGACGAAGGTGTTCATCACACCCTGAAGCAGGGTCTGCGTGACCATGTCGCCGTTCTTGACGTGGGAGATCTCGTGGGCGAGCACGGCCTCGACTTCGTCGCGGTTCATGATGTTGAGAAGCCCCGTGGAGACGGCCACCATGGCGCTCGAGGCGGAGGCGCCGGTCGCGAAGGCGTTGGGCTCGCCTTCGTAGATGCCGACTTCAGGCATCGGGATGCCGGCCCTTTCGGCTTCGTGGCGCACGACGCCGACGAGGTAGGCTTCAAGACCGGGCTGGGGATTGTTCGTGTCGATCATCTGCACGCCCATGCTCATCTTGGCCATCTGCTTGCTCATGAGCAGCGAGATGATCGAGCCGCTGAAGCCGACGACCATCGAGAAGATGAAGAGGGCGGAAAGGTTGAGGGACGAGCCCGCCATGGTGCCGAAGTTGACGCCAAACACCATCTGCACGACCGTGAGGATCACGCTGAGCATGATGAAGACGGCGAGGTTGGCGAGCACCAACAGACCAATGCGCTTAAACATACTGTTCCAATTTCCTTTTTTTTCTGCGTGGACAGAATGAGCGATGCATGTTCAGGGAACGGCGGACGTTCCATCGCTCATGCAGCCGCCGTTCATTCATTGCTTAATTGTATGAAGACGCGACGTTCAATATGTTTGGCGTCATCACGACAATTGTAACAAAGGTCTCAAAATCACTTGGAGAAAGGCCTTGATGACCGATTCCCGTGCAGGATGCATGCCTCGCGCACGCACGAGGACTACTTGACGTCCTCGATGCGGCGCGGCGGGAAGCTGTCCCAGGCGCCGCAGCCGAGGCAGTGCCAGGAGAAGGACGAGGCAAAGGAAGCCGCAGTTCGAGCACTGGTACTTCGTGAAGCGGCGGCCGTGGCGCTGCAGGAGCGTGGCGAGGAGCTTCGTCTCCTCGTCGTCGGGGCGCTCCTTCTGACGAAGCGTCATCATGGTCGAAAAGGCGGAGAGGCTAGGACGCCTGGCGAGCATCTCGACGACGCTCTCGCCCGCCTTTTCAAGGCCCTCCCAGGCGGCGAGGCGCTTGACGGCCTCCTCCATCACGTCGGCGCCGCCGTTGTCGGCGAGCGCCTTGTGCAGAAGCACGACGGCCTCATCCCTGCGGCCGAGCGCGTCGAGCGCATCGGCGACGCGGCCGACGACGAGCGGCAGGTAGGCGGGCGTGCGCTTCATGACGCCGTTCCAGCAGCGCAGGGCACGTTCGGCGTTGCCGAGCGAGAGCGCGACGGCGCCAGCGGCAATGCCCGCACGCGGAGACTCGGGGCACTTTTCAAGCGCATGACGAACGTGGTCGTCGGCAAGCTCGAAGTCCTTGCGGCGGACGGCCTCCTCGGCGAGCTCGCAGTAGTAGTGGGCGATCTCGGAAGCGAGATTTTCACCCGCCTGCACCTCGAGCTGGCGCGAGACGTCGATGGCGGAGGTCCACTCGTGCTCGATGCAGTAGATCTCAAGGAGCGCGCGCAGCGCGTCCAGATGTTCGGTGGGGTTGCGCAGGAGCCTGCGGTAGGTCTCCTCGGCGCGGTCGAAGAGGCCAGCGGTCATGTAGTCCTCGCCAAGAGCCTGGAGCGCCTTGACGCGGTCCTCCTCGGGGATATCCTCGCGGTTGACAAGGTGGTTGTGGAGCTTGATCGCGCGCTCGAACTCGCCGCGGCGGCGGAAGAGCGTGCCGAGCACGTGGTGGAGCTCGATGAGCTCGGGGTCGAGCCTGACGACTTCGATGAAGGGATCGATGGCCTTGTCGGGACGGTCGCTCATGAGCATGGCCACCCCGCGCGAATACGCCTCGGGGAGCCGCCTGGAATTCCGCTCGCGCTCGCCTGCGTCGAGCCCACGGGCCCACCAGCCTGCGGCGAAGAGCACGGGAATGAGGACCAGATACCAAAGTTCGGATTCCATAAAAGGCCTTTTCTTGTCGTTAGTCAGGATTCGGTGACATTGTGGCACGCGATGCGGGCTCGGGACAAATCCCGCGCTGTCATCACGAAAAAAGGCTGCCGGCATTTTCATGCCGCAGCCTTTTTTGTGTTCCTCTGGGGACCGTCGGACCGAAGCCCTTCGATCCCCGCGGATCAGCTTCGTTCAGAATTACCTCTGTTCGAGCTTGGCCTTTGAGGAGAGCGCCGAGGTTGGTCGTGCCGGAGGCAGCCGTGGCATCGGCGTTGAGACGATCGAGAGCGTCACGGGCTTCAGCAGCGTCCTTCGCACGGATGGAGAGCTGGATGGAGCGGTTCTTGCGGTCGATGTTCGTGATGAGAGCTTCGACTTCGTCGCCGGCGGCGAGACGCGTCGTGGCGTCTTCAACGCGGTCGGCGGAGATTTCAGCAGCGCGGAGGTAGCCTTCGACGTCGTTGCCGAGGTCGATGACGGCGCCCTTGGCGTCAACGGACTTCACCGTACCCTTGACGAGCGTGTTCTTGTCGTGGGTGGAAGCGAAGTTGGAGAACGGATCGCCGCCCATCTGCTTGATGCCGAGGGAGATGCGTTCACGTTCCGTGTCGATCGCGAGAACGACGGCTTCGAGTTCGTCGCCCTTCTTGTACTTGCGAACGGCTTCTTCACCGGACTCATTCCAGGAAAGGTCGGAGAGGTGGACGAGACCGTCAATGCCGCCCGGGAGACCGATGAACACACCGAAGTCGGTGATGGACTTGATCTGGCCGGAGACCTTGTCGCCCTTCTTGTGGGACTGGGCGAAGTCTTCCCACGGATTCGGCTTGCACTGCTTCATGCCGAGGGAGATGCGGCGGCGTTCTTCGTCGATGTCGAGAACCATGACTTCGACTTCATCGCCGAGCGTGACGACCTTACGCGGATCAACGTTCTTGTTCGTCCAATCCATTTCGGAGACGTGGACGAGACCTTCGATGCCGGCTTCGACTTCAACGAAGGCACCGTAGTCGGTGATGTTCGTGACCTTGCCGAAGAGGCGGGTGCCCTGCGGGTAGCGGCGGGCGATGCCGACCCACGGGTCTTCGCCGAGCTGCTTGAGGCCGAGGGAGACGCGGTTCTTGTCCTGGTCGAACTTGAGAACCTTGGCTTCGAGTTCCTGACCAACCTGAACGACTTCGCTCGGGTGGCGGACGCGACGCCAGGCGAGGTCCGTGATGTGGAGGAGACCGTCGATGCCACCGAGGTCGACAAAGGCGCCGTAGTCGGTGATGTTCTTGACGATGCCCTTGACGATGGCGCCTTCCTTGAGCGTTTCGAGGAGCTTGGCGCGTTCTTCGCCCATGTTGGCTTCAACGACGGCACGGCGGGAAACCACGACGTTGTTGCGCTTGCGGTCGAGCTTGATAACCTTTGAATTCGAAGGTCTTGCCTTCGTACGGCGTCGTGTCCTTGACCGGACGGGTGTCCACGAGGGAGCCCGGGAGGAAGGCGCGGATGCCGTTGGTCATGACGGTGAGACCGCCCTTGACCTTGCCCGTGACCGTACCGGTGACGAGTTCACCGGATTCGAGAGCCTGTTCGAGGTTCATCCAGGCGGCGAGGCGCTTGGCCTTGTCGCGGCTGAGGATCGTGTCGCCGTAGCCGTTTTCGACGGATTCGATGGCGACGGAGATGAAGTCGCCCGGCTGGACGGTCACTTCACCACGGTCATCCTTGAACTCTTCGATGGGCACATAGGCTTCGCTCTTGAGGCCGGCGTTGACGACGACGAAGTTGTAGTCGACGCGGACGACTTCAGCGGTGATGACTTCACCCTGACGCATTTCCTGGTGAGCGAGGCTTTCGGCAAAAAGCTCAGCGAAGGATTCGGGCTTGTTGGTTTCGTTGGTCATTGTTTGAAATAAAGATACACACCCGCAGCAGAAGGCCTTGGGCGGAGTTGATGAAAATGCAAGACGCCCCTTCGGGCGACCTGCGGAAAAAAATGAACGCTTATTCTACGACAACTTTTTGGTCTCGTCCCACCACTCGAGGACTTTTTTTACGACTTCCTCGATGCCCATGCAGGACGTGTCGAGAAGGCGTGCGTCCTCGGCGGGCTTCAGAGGCGCCGTGGCCCTCTGGCTGTCGCGACGGTCGCGCTCCTCAAGATCGGCAGTAAGCGCCTCGAGGTCGGCCGTTTCGCCACGTTCGAGCAGCTGGCAGTACCTGCGCTCGGCGCGGACCCTGGCCGTTGCGGTCATGAAGACCTTGAGCGGAGCCTCGGGGAAGACCACCGTGCCCATGTCCCTGCCGTCGGCGACGAGACCGGGCAGGCGGGCGGCGTTCTTCTGCAGCGCAAAGAGCGCGGCTCGAACGCCGGGCACCACGGCCACGCGGCTCGTGGCGGAGCTCACTTCCTCGGCACGGATGGCCGTCGTCACGTCGCGACCGTCGAGAAGGATGCGGCCGCCCTCGAACACGGGGAGAGCCCTTGGGCCGCCGCCGTGAGCGCCTGCGCGTCGTCAAGGTCGATCCCCTTCGAAAGGGCGTCGAGGGTCGCGATGCGGTAGAGCGCGCCGCTGTCGAGGTAGTGGAAGCCGAGCGCGTCGGCGACTCGGGACGCGATCGTGCCCTTGCCGCTCGCGGCGGGGCCGTCAAGCGTAATAACCGGAATGCAGTCTGTCATGAAATCTCTCGTCTGTTGGCTCGCCCAGCGGATCTCTTCGCGCTGGCGAGGCCATCAGTCTACAACAGGGTAAGATCCGAGAAGGCGCCAGTGCTCGGTCCTCGCCTCCATGGCCGCAAGCGCTTCGCGAACGCCGGGGGTCTCGACCGAGCCCTCGACGTCGATGAAGAAGTTGTAGTCCCAGAAGCCGTTGCGGGCGGGACGGCTCTCGATGCGGACCATCTGCACGCCGTTCTCGGCCATCGGCGTCATCATGTCGTAGAGCGAGCCCGGCACGTTGGGCACCGAGAAGACGATGCTCGTCTTGAAGGCCTTCGGAGTTTCGAGGATCATCTCGGGCTCGCGCGCCATCACGAGGAAGCGCGTGCGGTTGCCCTCGCCGTCCTGAATGCTCTTGGCTGCGGCGCGCAGGCCGTAGATGTCGGCCGCCACGATCGCGGCAATCCCCGCCGCGCCCGCTCGATCGAGGCCCTGCGGGCCCCTTCGGCATTGGACGAGACGGCGATGCGCTCGGCGTCGGGCATGTGACGCGAGAGCCACCCCCCCTGCACTGCGCGAGCGCCTGCGCATGCGCGTAGACACGCCTGACGTCCTCGAGACGCTTCTCGAGCGTGAGCAGATTGTGGACGACGGGCACGGACACCTCGCCCACGATGCAGAGGCGGCGCTCGAGCAACAAGTCGAGCGCGTGCGTGACCGTGCCGTTCGTGTTGTTTTCAATCGCAATGACGCCGAAACGCGCCTCACCGCTCTCGACCGCATCGAGAACGGCGTCGAAGTCGGGTTCGGCGATCGCCTTCGCCTCACGTCCGAAGACGGCCCTGACGGCCTGCTCGGAGAAGGTCCCCGCAGGCCCGAGAAAGGCGACGACGCCGTCAGTGACGCTCGACATGGCGCCCCGCGAAGTCGCGCATGAAGGCGGTGAGCCTCGACGCCCTCCATGGGCATCACGTTGTAGAGCGACGCGCGCAGGCCGCCCACGGAGCGGTGGCCGGCGAGATTCGTCAGGCCCTGCGCCTCGGCCTCCTTCACGAAGACGGGCAGGAGCGTCTCGTCGGCGAGCGTGAAGACGACGTTCATGCGGCTGCGGGCTTCGGGCGCGATGCGGCTCACGTAGAAGTCGCCCATGCTGTCGATGGTGTCGTAGAGAAGGGCCGAGCGCTCCTTCGCGCGACGGTCCATCTCGGCGACGCCGCCCTGCTCGTCGACCCAGCGGGCCATCAGCATGGCGGTGTAGAACTGAAGCACGGGCGGCGTGTTCTGCAGGCTGTTGTTCCTGGCGTAGACGCTCCAGTCGAGCATCTGCGGCACGGTTTCGGCGGCGCAGCCGAGTTGGTCGCGGCGCACGATCACGCAAGCGAGGCCCGCGGTGCCGAAGTTCTTCTGCACGCCGGCCCAGACGGCCGCATAGCGGGTCCAGTCGACGGGACGGCTCATGAAGTTACTCGACATGTCGGAGACGAAGAGAGCGTCGTTGTCGTCAACGGCGGGCAGGCCCTTGAATTCGGTGCCGTCGACCGTTTCGTTGTCGCAGAAGTAGACGTACTCGACGTCGCGCGGAACATGGATCACGTTCGCCGGCAGCTCGCGGTTGTTGCCAGCCCAGAGCGTCGTCTCGCGGGAGACGCGGCGGCACTCCTCGCTCGCCATGCGCGACCAGGTGCCCGTGACGACGTAGCCGCCGCGGCACCCCTGGGTGACGAGGTTGAGCGGCACCATGGCGAACTGCGTCTTGCCGCCGCCCGGGCAGAAGAGGATCTCGAAGTCGTCGGGCACGGCCAGGAGCGACTTCACGCGGCTCTTGAGCTCGAGAAGGATCGCCTCGAAGGGCGGCTTGCGGTGCATCATCTCGAGAATGGAGTAGCCGTGCCCCTCGTAGTCGATGACGGCGTCGGAAACGCTTTTGAGAACGGACTCAGGCAGCATGCTCGGACCGGCGGCGAAGTTGAAGGGACGACCCATGACTATCTCCAGACAAAAAAACGGCGGAACCATGAAAAAACGGATGCGCTGCAAAAAGCGGCGCATCCGTTTATCTTAGGCGATCTCGTCAGCAATTGCCGACTGCAGAATCCTGCATCAGTTTTGATCCTGATCATCTCCGTCGACATCGACGGCGTTGTCGGAATCGGTCTCGGGAGTCTCGGACTCGTCGTCGGCGGGATCCTCATCAACGAGCAGGTCCTCGTCGGAGACCTCGATGTTGAGCTTCTCGAGTTCGTCGTCGGCGCTCTTGACTGCGACTCGGCGCACCGAGGCGAGCGTGTCGTCGCCGGGGTTGATGAGACGCACGCCCATGGCTGCGCGGTTCACGATGCTGACTTCACTGGCGCTCGTGCGCACGACTTTGCCGCCCGTGGTGAGCATCATGATCTCGTCGTCGGGATCCGTGAGGACGGCGGAGACCATGCGGCCGTTGCGCTCCTTCGTGGAGATGGTGATCACACCTCGGATGCCGCGGCCCTTGCGCTGATACTCGCTAACGAGGGTGCGCTTGCCGTAGCCGTGCTCGGTGGCGGCGAGCACGTACTTCTGCTCGTCGTTCGTGACAATGAGGGAGATGACGGACTGGCCTTCGTCGAGACGCATGCCGATCACCCCGTGGGCCGCACGCCCCATCGGACGGAGGACGCTCTCGGAGAAGCGGGCGCACTTGCCCGCATCGCTGAAGAGCATGATGTCGTCGCCGCCGTCGGAGACGGCCACGCCGACGAGCGTTTCGCCCTCGTCGAGCGTCGTGGCGATGATGCCCCTTGAGGCGGGCGTTCCTGAAGGCGGAGAGCGGCGTCTTCTTGATCGTGCCGCGGTTCGTGGCCATCACGATGTAGTGCTCGTTGTCAAAGCCCTGAATCGGCAGCATGAAGGAGATCTGCTCGCCCTCTTCGAGCGGAAGCAGGTTGACGATCGGACGTCCGCGGGTGTTGGACTTGCCCTCGGGCAGCTCGAAGACGTCGATAGGATAGACCCTGCCCGCCGTGGAAAAGCACATGATCACGTCGTGCGAGTTGGCGATGAAGAGCTCGGCGACCTCGTCATCCTTCGTCATCTCCTGAACCTTGCGGCCCTTGCCGCCGCGCGTCTGGGCGTCGTAGTCGGCGAGGTCCTGGCTTTGATGTAGCCGCCGCGCGAGAGCGTGACGACCATGTCGCGGCGCGGGATCAGGTCGCGCTTGTTGAAGTTCGGATCGCCCATGAGGTCGATCGTCGAGCGGCGCTCGTCGCCGTACTCCTCGCGGATGTTCTCGAGCTCCTCGCCGATGATCGCGTTGACGCGTTCGGGACGGGCGAGAATGTCGAGGCAGTCGGCGATGTTGGCCATCATGGCGGCGTAGTCGGCGCGGACCTTTGTCCTGCTCGAGACCGGTCAGGCGACGCAGGCTCATCGCAAGGATGTTGTCGATCTGAACCCTGGTGAGGTAGTAGAGACCGTCCTGCTGGATGCCGCGGACGGGGTCCATGTCCTCGGGATAGTAGCGGTGCATGTCCTCAACGCTGCGGCTGGCAAGCTCTTGGGCCATGGCCGTGGGCCAGCCGCGGCCGTAGAGCTCGTCGGCGGCGTCGGCCGGCGTTTTGGCGTTGCGGATGATGCGGATGAACTCGTCAAGGTTCGAGAGCGCAACCGTCTGGCCTTCTAGCAGATGGCCCTGGGCGCGGTACTTGCCGAGGCGGAAGACCGTGCGGCGCGTCACAACTTCGCGGCGGTGCGACAGGAAGTGCACGATCATCTGCTGCAGGTTGAGCAGCGTCGGCTGGCCGTCCACGAGGGCGACCATGTTCATGCCGAAGCTCTCCTGCATCTGCGTCATCTTGAAGAGGTTGTTGAGCACGACCTCGGGCATGGCGCCCTGCTTGAGGTCGATGCAGATGCGGATCTCCTTCGAGGACTCGTCGCGCATTTCGGCGATGCCCTCGATCTTCTTCTCGCGCATGAGCTCGTGCATCTTCTCGTACATGACGCGCTTGTTGACCATGTACGGAATCTCGTCGACGATGATGCGGACGCGGTCGCGGCCGAATTCCTCAAGATGCGTGCGGGCGCGCATGACCACGCGGCCGCGGCCCGTGCGGTAGCCCTGATGGACGTCGGAGATGCCGAAGATGATGCCACCTGTCGGGAAATCGGGAGCGGGCATCAGGCGAATGAGGTCCCTCGATCGAGCACTCGGGATTGCGGAGCTGGTGCAGACAGGCGTCGATCGTCTCGCCGAGATTGTGCGGCGGGATGTTCGTGGCCATGCCCACGGCGATGCCGGAGGAGCCGTTGATGAGAAGCTGAGGCAGACGGGTCGGCAGGACGACGGGCTCCCTTTCGGAGTTGTCGAAGTTCGGAACGAAGTCGACCGTGTCCTCGTTGATGTCGGCGAGCATTTCACCGGCGATCTTCTCAAGGCGCACTTCCGTGTAACGCATGGCGGCAGGGCTGTCGCCGTCGATCGAGCCGAAGTTGCCCTGACCGAAGATGAGCGGATAGCGCAGCGAGAAGGGCTGGGCCATGCGCACGATCGTCATGTAGGCGGCGGAGTCGCCGTGCGGGTGGTACTTGCCGAGCACTTCACCCACAACGCGCGCGGCCTTCTTGGTCGGGTTGTTGTGGGTGTTTTTGATCTCGTTCATGGCATGAAGAACGCGGCGGTGCACCGGCTTCAAGCCGTCGCGCACATCGGGAAGCGCGCGGCCCACGATCACGCTCATGGCGTAGTCGAGATAAGAGCGCTTCATTTCCGATTCAAGCGAAATCGGAAGGGAGCTCGTGCGCGACGCTCAGGGCGGATCCCTGAAGCGGGGCGTCGTCTTCCGCATCCTCGGCGGCTTCCGGGCCCTGCACCTGCGGCTCTTCCTTATTGTCTTTTTCGTCCATGCCGTTTATTCCTCTGGGTAAGGCCGGCGCCCCGTCCCTGATCCCGGACGAAGCCTTCCGGCTCTTCTTTCCTTAAGTCTGTCTGACTGATGCGCGCAGGGTCCGGAGACCCGCCGCGACGACCGCTTCGCTGCCCGCCCTCTCGTGCGTGACCGCGTCGGTCCAAATAATCTATTTTACCAGTTATTCGCCGATTCAAACCCGAATACAATTGGCTGAAGTCCCGCACGGCGACAGGTTCCCGACACCGTCCGAAACCCTGTCGGCCCGCGCCGTTTTCGAGTCAAAAATCATGAGGTTGCGCATGACCGCCGACACGCTCGTCGAGGCCCGCTGGGTCATTCCCGTCATTCCCGAAACACCGTTCTGGAGAATCACACCGTCGTCTTCTCGGGCGGCCGCATCGCAGACATTCTTCCGACCGAGGCCGCCAGAGTCCGCTACGCGGGTCTCGAGGCGAAGACGATGCGCCTGCCCGCAGGCGTCGTCATGCCCGGCCTCATCAACCTTCACACGCACGCGGCCATGAACCTGCTTCGCGGCAGGGGCGCCGACCTTCCCCTCATGGACTGGCTCACCAAGGAGATCTGGCCCGCCGAGGGACGCCTCATGAGTGCGGAATTCGTGCACGACGGCAGCCTGATCGCGGGCGTCGAAATGATCCCGCTCGGGCGTCACCTGCTGTTCGGACCTCTACTTCTTCCCCGAAGCCGCCGCTGAAGGCCTTCGCGAGGCGGGGCTGCGCTGCGCGACCGCAGGCATCGTCATCGGCTTCCCGTCCGCCTGGGCCGCGAACGACGACGAGTACATCAGCAAGTGCGAGGCGCTCATCGAGCGTTACAGCGGCGACCCGTTCGTGCGCGTGACCGTCGGGCCGCACGCGCCCTATACGGTGAGCGACGCCTCCCTTGCGCGATGCGCCGCCCTGAGCGAGCGCCACGACCTGCCCGTGCACATCCACGTCAATGAAACCGCAGGCGAGGTGGAGACCTCCCTCAAGGACCACGGCGAGCGCCCCGTCGCCCGCCTTGCCCGCCTCGGACTTCTCAACGAGCGCCTCATCTCCGTGCACAGCGTGCACACGAGCAACGAGGACATCCGCATGCTCGCCGAGGCACGCGCATCCGTCTGCCACTGTCCGTCCTCCAACCTCAAACTCGCCTCGGGCTTCGCGCCCGTCGCGAAGATGATGAAGGCGGGCATCAACCTCGGCATCGGCACCGACGGAGCGGCAAGCAACGACAAGCTCGACATGCTCGGCGAGACCCGCCTCGCGGCCATGCTCGCCAAGGCCGTCGCGGGCGCCACCACCTGCGCGAAGGTCTTCGACATGCTCGAGGCCGCGACGCTCGGCGGCGCGCGCGCCCTTCACTGGGACGATGAAATCGGTTCTCTGGAAATCGGAAAATGCGCCGACATGATCGCGGTCGACCTCTCGGGCATCGAATGCGGTCCCGTCACCGACCCAGCCGCCCAGCTTCTTTATTCGGCGGGCCGTGAACACGTGACCCACGTCTGGGTTGCAGGCAGGCTTGCCGCAGGCGAAGGCACGGAGCCGAGAGACGACACTGCTCGCACGCTGCTCGAAAAGTGGGCGCCCCTCATTTGAGTCCCCGCGCGGTCACAGCGGCGACCAGGCGGTTTTTTTCCCTCCCCGATAAATCGGCTTTAGGTGTAATACGGGATGTCCAGCGGTGGAAATCGTTGCGGAAATCTGACAGAATGAACCTAGATATTTAGCCATTTGACCCCGCAGGACAGCACTGACCTTCGCACGCTTGACGTGTTCGGTGTATCCTGTCCGAGTTAACGGGCAAGACATCTGGGTGATCTGTTTGTAGCCGGCAATCCTGTTGGTGACAAATCGTCCATCCCGTTTAAGCTTCCTGAACTTTTTGAGGATAACAACAATGAAGACTTCTCTGAAGATTGGCGGCCTTGTGGCCGCTATGATGCTGGCGGTGTCGGGCGCTTCCTTCGCTGCCGACCAGGTCAGCCCTTATGTCCACTCCGCTGACGGTCAGATCGTCAAGAGCGGCTTTGGTCTCTGCTGGCGCACCAACTTCTGGACGCCCGCTCTCGCTGAAGCCTCCGGTGAAGGTTGCCAGTGCGACGCCGATGTTCTCCCTGCCGAAGCCTGCCAGCCGAAGCAGGCCGCCGCTCCGGTTGCTCCCGCTGCCGAAAAGGTGACCTTCTCCGCCGACATGCTCTTCAACTTCGACAAGTCCACCCTCAAGGATGAAGGCAAGGCCGTTCTCGACGACCTCGTCTCCCGTCTCGCCGGCGTGAACGTTGAAGTCATCCTCTCCACCGGCTATGCCGACCGTCTCGGCAAGGACGCCTACAACGAAAAGCTCTCCGCTGCTCGTGCTGAATCCGTCAAGACCTACCTCGTCTCCAAGGGCGTGGACGCCAACCTGATCCAGACCGAAGGCCGCGGTGAGGCCGATCCGGTTGTTGACTGCCCGAACCCCTCCGCCAAGGGCCAGGTCAAGAACTTCCGCGAACTCGTTCAGTGCCTCGCTCCGAACCGCCGCGCCGTGGTTGAAGTCGTCGGTACGCGTCAGTAATTCCTGACTGAAGTTCCGTGAGGGCGCGCTCAAGCGCCCTCGGCAAGCCCTCGAATGCCAGACGTTCGAGGGCTTTCTTTATTCCTCCTCTCAGGACAGCACGACCATGACCATCAGGCTTTTTCTCTTCGACCTTGACGGCACCCTCGTCGACACCGCACCCGACCTTGCGCTCGCCGTCAACATGGTGAGGACCGCCAGGGGCATCGCCCCGCTTCCCGAAGAGGAGCTCCGTCCCTACGCGAGCAGGGGCGCCCCCGGCCTTCTCGGCAAGGCCATGGGCATCGGCAGGGACGATCCCGCCTTCCTCGCCCTCAGGACCGAATTCCTCGACAACTACGCCGCCCACATGACGGACCGCTCCCGTCCCTTCGAGGGCGTCCCCGTCATGCTCGAGGCTCTCCGGGCCGCAGGCATCCGGACGGGCGTCGTCACCAATAAGGTCGAGCACCTTGCACTCAGGCTCACGGACAACCTCGGACTCGACGGACAGCTTGACGTCGTGCTCGGCAGCGACTCCGAAGGCTGCGCGATGAAGCCTGCGCCCGACTCCCTGCTGACGGCCGCCCGACTCACGGGCGTTCACGTCACGGACATCCTCTACGCAGGCGACGACCCGAGAGACGTGGCAGCGGCGCATGCGGCGGGCATGCCCTGCGCGGCCTGCACCTGGGGCTATGCAGTCACGCCGCCCGAAAGCTGGGGTGCGGATCTTGTTGCACATTCGCCCGCCGAACTCGCGACATGGGCCGTGCAGCTCAACGCTCATGCGTTATAATGGTCATCCTTCATACAGGGGGCGCCTTGGCTTCGACGGGGACGCGGACGCTGCATGGGGCATGTCGAGGTGCAGTCACCTCGTAAATCCGCTGCAAACAATTAAACGCCAACAACAAGCGTTTCGCTCTCGCTGCTTAATGCGAGATGCTGCACCGGTTTGTCTCTGGGCCGGGTCGAGCAATCGACAGCAGTATCATTTGACAGAGTCTAGGATGTGCGGGCGTCACCGACGCGCTTCCGAAATCAAGGTGACTGGCTGGATGCCGGCCCGCCGCTCGGCAGGGCATCCGGTGAGATTCAAATCATGCGGCTAAGCATGTAGACCCAACAGAAAAGGTTTCCGGACGCGGGTTCAACTCCCGCCGCCTCCACCATATTCAGGGCCTGAGATTGTTCTGCACGATCTCAGGCCCTTCTGCTTTCAGGCACCCCGCTCCGCCGTCCCTTCCTGCGCATCACACCCCGCCCTTTCGCTTCCCCTACGTCGTGCACGGCGCCCCGCGGAAACAAAATGTCGAAATATCGCAAAATCCGCTGAACTTCCTCGGGCAGAAGCGTTGGCGGTGTTTTCCCCCATCGTGCCAATCGGAGCCTCTGAACTGGCACCTATAATGTACAGAACAGGGGAACCTAGTCAGGGAGGGCAGGACATGGCCAGCATTTTCAAGATCACGGCAAGCGCGGCCGTCGTCGCCACGGCGCTTTACGCAGCCGCCGGCTATCTCGCGGTGCCCACGCTCGTCAAGTCGACGCTCGCCGACACGCTCGGCAAGCAGCTCGGACGCAGCGTGACCGTCACAAATGTCGCCTTCAATCCGTGGACCTGGGAGTTCACGCTCGAGGGGCTCACGGTTGCAGGCAAGAACAACAACCCTCCGCTTCTCTCGCTCGACCGCTTCTACGTGAATGCGTCGGCCCAGACGCTCGTCGAGCTTGCGCCCGTCATTGACGAAGTGACCGTCGACGGGCTCAACGCCGTCGTCGCACTCGATGACGAGGACATGCGCAGGCTCATGAACGGCCACGGTTCGGCCGAAGGCGGATCGTCGGAAAAGGCCTCCTCGGAAAGCAGCAGCCTTCCCTCCTTCGCGGTCTACAACATCAGCGTCAAAAAAATCCTCCCTTCAGGTCCTCGACCGCGCACGCGCCATCGACCAGTCGGTCACCGACTTCAACCTCGAGCTTCCGTTCGTGAGCACGCTCGCCAACTCCAAGAGCAGCCTCGTCACGCCCAAGCTCTCCATGAAGCTCAACGGCACGCCGATCTTCGCCACGGGCTCCACGCAGCCCTTCGGCACCACGCTCTCGGCGCGCCTCAACATGAAGATCTCGAATCTGGACCTCGCCCCCGTCTTCAAGCTCGTGCCCGCGCTCAATACGCCGAGCCTCATGCTTGAAAACGGCCGTCTCTCGACCGAGGTCAACGTCGTCTTCCGCAATGCTACGAGCGGCAAGCCCGGCAAGATGCTCGTCTCGGGCACCGTGAACGTCAACGACCTCACCGCCGTCCAGCAGGTCAGCAACCGCGTCCAGCCGCTCGCCTCCTTCAAGAAGGCGAGCCTGCAGCTCACCGAGTTGGACCTTCTCGAACATCAGGCCTCCGTCGGCAGCATCGTCATTCAGGATCCGAAGGTCCACTTCGTCAACACGCCCTCCGGCCTCAACGTCTCCCAGACCGCCCAAGGCTTCTCGTCGGGCGCCGCTGCGGACTCGGGCAAGGATTCCGGCAGCAACTCCGGCTGGCACTGGCGCGTGGACTCCGTGCAGATCCGCAACGGCAACGCCGCCTGGAACGACTCGACCGTCAGGCCCGCCGCCAAAATCAACGTCACGGCCCTCAACGCCACGGTCACGGGCCTGACGAACGCAGCGAACGCCAAGCCCGCGAAGGCCGAAGCGGGCGCAAAGGTTTTCGGCGGCATGCTCTCGCTTGCGGCGGACGTCACGCCTGCACCGCTCGTGGTCAACGCCACCCTCAAGGCCAGCGGCCTGCAGGCCGCACAGCTCGCCTCCTACATCAGGAACGCAACGGGCTTCGATGCCTCGGGCGCCGTTAGCCTCAACGTCAAGGCAGCCGTCAAGGGCTCCGCCGTCACGGGCAGCGGCACCGCCTCCCTTACCAACCTTCAGGTGAAACAGGGCAAGTCGACGCTCGTCTCCGCCAGAACCGCCTCCGTCAAGCTCGGCAGCCTTGACACGGCGAAGCAGTCCGTCAACGTCGACAGCATCCTGCTCGACACGGCCGTCGTCAACGCCGTCATGACCTCCGCCGGCCTCAATCTCATGCCCTCCAAGGCAGGCGTGGGCGGTTATCAATAACCTCAGAGAACTTCCTACTTGTAGACGTCCCCCAGGCACGTCCATCCCAATTCTCGGAGTCAGCCATTTGTCAGCGAGGTCGAGAGTATCCAACTGTTTGCCGTATGCCAGTACGACTTGCGGGTATTGGCCCACTTCCAAGCCACCTTGTCGTCTAGGCCCAGTTTCCTGAGCGCCGCAAACTTTGTCCGAACCTTCTTCCACTGTTTCCAGTAGATCTGTCGGATGCGTCTGCGCAACCATTCATCGGTGCTTCTGACGAATATCGCCATCGACGACTCCGCGAAATAGTTGACCCATCCGCAGACGAAAGCCTTCAGCTCCTTCCTGTACGCTTCAAGGCTTCTGCCTCGACTGCGTGAGGTAATGGCCTTCAGGCGCTGTCTGCATTTGGTCTTGGACTTCTGATGCGGTCGTGCTTTCACGATGCCTCGGCTTTGCCAAAAGCCAAACCCAAGGAACTTCAGGTTCGGATCCGTCATGCCTGTTCGTTGAGTTTCAGAAACAGCTTTCCCTCCACGTAGGGCTTGAGGTGTCTGAGAGTCCGCTCCGCCGCCTTCCTGCTCCTGCAGAAGATCATCATGTCGTCGGCGTACCGAACGAAACGGTGCCCTCTGCGTTCGAGCTCATGGTCGAGCTCGTTGAGCATGATGTTGGCGAGAACGGGGCTGACCGGACCGCCTTGCGGCGTTCCTATTTCGCATGGCGTGCTCTTGTCCCCTTCTTGTATCGGTGCTCTCAGGATCTTGTGGATGCGTGAGACTACTCGTCCGTCCTTGAGCTTGTCCGACAAGAGTTGCAGGAGCATGGAGTGGTTGACAGTGTCGAAGAACTTCGACAGGTCGAGGTCCACGACCCAGACGTAACCCTGATTTGCGATATCGAGGGCCTCGTCAATGGCCGTCCGGCAACTCCTGCACGGGCGAAAGCCATGACTGTGCAAACTGAATACCGGTTCGTATTCGTCGCTCAGTTTCTGCGCGATCGCCTGTTGGATGACTCGATCGACAGCAGTTGGAATTCCCAACGGTCTGAACTTGCCTTTCTCCTCCTTCGGGATCATGACTCGGCGTACGGGCTGAGGTTTGTATTTCCCCGCCTTCACGGTTTCCACTATCTCGACGGCGTGCGCACGCAGATAGTCCAGGAGCTCATCTACGGTCATGCCGTCGACGCCCGGACCGCCTCTGTTTGCCTTGACCTGCTTATAAGCTCGGTTCAAGTTGTTCCGTTCAAGGATGGCTTCTAGGGTTACCATTCGTTGCCTTCGCATGTGGCGGCGTTTGTTCTTTCTCGTCCTTCTTCCCTTTGCTCCCCTCCGGTCCTCCCCTGTTCCGCAGGGGTCCCCCTTCGGGATTTTTCAGCAATAAACGGGTTGTCGGCTACGTCGGACGCCTCCTGTTATTGATTTCAGCCCTTCCCGAGCACCATCCCGCTCGGTACTATGGCCTCTGCTGACTTCTCACGACAAGCTTTACTCCGACGCTCCGAATGGAACGGCGTCCGTGAGACCTCCTCGGGTAAGAAACACGCTCTTTCCCCTCATGTAGCTGCCTCATTTACACCAACGGCTCCGTGCAGTTGTCGGACTTCACTCTGCCTTGCGAGCTTATCCGCCGTCGTATGCCTGATGAGGTTCTTGTTCATCAACTCAAGGGTTTGCCTCCAGCTTCTTTCAGCCTACGCCTCGCGACGCACACCTTGCTTTTGGCTATGAGGTGCCTTGAGGGCAACCTCGGTGCAGGCAAGACGTCGCTCGTTCGCGCCATGCTGCGCCGCCTCGGCTTTGCCGGCCCCGTGAAGAGCCCCACCTTCTCGCTCGTCGAGACCTATCCCGTCGCGGGCCTCACGCTCAATCACTTCGACTTCTACCGCTTTGAGGAGCCCGAGGAGTTCGAGGATGCGGGCTTTCGCGACCTCTTCGGTCCGGGCTTCGTGTCCGCGACCGAATGGACAGAAAAGGCGTCGCCCTACGTGCCCGACGCGGACCTCGTCATCGAGCTCGCCCTCGAGGGTCTCGGCCGCCGCGCCGTCCTGAAGGGACTCACCCCGCTCGGCGAAGCGCTCGTCGCCCACGTTTCGGAGGCGGGCGAATGATCGACCGACGCCGCCTCGTGCTCGGCTCTGCGAGCACGCTCCTTCTCAGCCTTGCGCCGTGGCAGATCGCCAACGCCGCCTCGAGGCGCCCGC
>VOFC01005231.1_pt1 | contig 47493 bp, 77 predicted proteins | sample 5384161 | NCBI WGS metagenome assembly VOFC01 (sample SAMN12384722, study PRJNA508395) | human gut metagenome | isolation source: healthy gut B | host: Homo sapiens | reverse complement strand
TAAAATATCTCCGTCGTACTCAATACTCATATGATGCTCTTTTGTTCCGACGCTCAATATTCCACGCAGCTTTCCGGTAAGCCCTGACAAGATGCTGTTCTCTCTCTTTCCACAAGCAAAGCTATTATCTTCAAGCTGCCCTGTTCTTCTTTTCCCATCATATCTCATGCATTGTATCAGATTCGTCCGTCCTATCGTCTCATCCCAAATTTTCTTATACAGCCTGAATGCTGCTTTGCTGGATCAAACTGATTTCAACAATAATTTGAACCTGATGGAAGTATTCTTCTGTATCGGCACGGTAGTATTTCGCATTCCGGTGATTTGTTTCAGATGAAGAAAACCTGATGGATCTTCGGTACCGTTTGGTGAAGGCTTCAGCCTTTCATGGGGCATCATCGGAAAACCCGGATTTGACATTTTTACATCCTATGCAAATTTTGACTGGTCAAACTTCGTATTCAACCTTGTGTTCTGTGCAACGACCGCAACGATCGTATCCGGTGCAATGGCAGAAGTACAAAGTTCATTTCCTACTGTGTGTACCCGGAGTCATTTCCGCAGTCATTTATCCGATCGAAGCACACTGGACATGGGGCGGCGGCTGGCTCTCCCAGATCGGTTTTCACGATTTCGCAGGTTCCAACTGCATCCACATGGTCGGCGGTATTTCCGCTCTGATCGGTGCAGCAATGCTTGGTCCCCGTATCGGTAAGTTTGTAAAGGATAAGGCAGAAAGGTAACAAAAGTAAACGCATTTCCGGGACATAACCTTCCTATCGGCGCACTGGGCGTTTTCATTCTGTGGCTCGGCTGGTACGGTTTCAACGGTGCTGCTGCAACCTCCGTTGAAGAGCTCGGCTCCATCTTTGTTACTACAACCATCGCTCCCGCCATTGCAACTGTTGTTACCATGATCCTGACCTGGGTAAAATATGGCAAGCCTGATGTTTCGATGTGCTTAAATGCTTCCCTTGCCGGTCTGGTTGCCATTACCGCAGGCTTGTGATGTTGTAGATGCTTTTGGTTCTATCGTAATCGGCGCAGTTGCCGGTGTTCTGGTTGTCTTTGGCGTATGGTTTCTGGATTACAAGCTTCATGTGGATGATCCTGTCCGGAGCAGTTGCAGTACACTGCTTAAACGGTATCTGGGGTACAGTTGCAGTCGGATTTTTCGCTACTCCTTCCGCTCCTGCCTTTGCAAGAGGCTTCGGTGATGGCGTAAGCTTCGGCGCAAACCAGATCGCAGGTGCAGGGTCTCTTCTATGGCGGCGGCTTCAAACAGCTTGGTTTACAGCTCCTTGGTATGTTCGCTACCATTGCATGGACTGCTGTAACCATTACGATCGCATTTATTGTTATCAAAAAGCTTTTCGGTCTTCGTGTTTCCGAAGAAGAGGAAATTGTTGGTCTTGATGCAAAAGAACATGGCCTTCCGTCCGCATATGCCGGCTTCTCCATCATGGATATCTCCAACACCATGACAATGGATGTCAACGAAAACACCGATCTCGGTGTTTCGGATTACGAGACAAGGCTTCCGAGTTCCAGAAGGATGCAGCTGTCAAGGTTGTGGAAGCTCCGATCACCGCTTCGCAAGCGGCATCTACAAGGTTGTCATCATTGCAAAGCTGTCTCGCTTCGAAGCACTGAAGACTGCATTAAACGACCTTGGTGTAACCGGTATGACCATGACACAGGTAATGGGCTGCGGCATCCAGAAGGGTGCAGGCGAAATGTATCGTGGTGCAGAAATCGATGCAACCCTGCTGCCTAAGGTAAAGATCGAGGTTGTCGTCAGCAAGATCCCTGTTGATTCCGTCATTGCAACTGCAAAGAAGGTACTCTTTACCGGTCACATCGGCGATGGCAAGATTTTTGTATACAATGTTGACAGAGTCGTAAAGGTCTCGCACCGGCGAAAGAAAATATCGCTGCACTGCAGGATGTAGAATGATAACACAGCAAAACAATCCATAAACACGGCAGCATGTCGTATAAAAAATCCCGGACTCCTGTTCCAAATCACAGGAGTCCGGGATTTTTATTCATGACAATAGAATGCTCGCAGAGCGTGCATTCTATTGTTTCATCATCCATCTCGTAACTATAAGACTCCAGAAAATCACATTCCTTTTCCCCCTTTCTGACATTTTCTACACAGACTTTTCCCTTCTCCTATGCTATAGTCAGCGTAAATAGCCTTTAACGCTCTTGGGGGAATATCACAATCCGGGGAAACACCGCACGCTGCGATCTGTTTTCCCTATAAAAAGGAGGACTTACCAATGACAAAAGAATATTCCTGGATGCTCGGCCCTTTTGAAAAGGCTGCCGAAGCCAATCCCTGTCTGGTTCACAATGCAGTATCCCGTTTTTTCTGCCCGGTTCAGGAAAAGGAACTCGGCTGGGAAGCAAAGGATGTATTTAATCCTGCGGCCGTCGTAAAGGATGACCGCGTTTACCTGCTTTTACCGCGCAGAAGATCACGAGGGGAAAATATGCAGGAACCTCTCGCATCGGTCTGGCAGTCAGCGACGACGGGCTGCATTTTACCACCATGCCGGAGCCCGTCCTGTATCCCGAAAAGGACGAATTTTCTGTCTATGAATGGGAGGGCGGCTGCGAGGATCCCCGTATTGTAGAAACAAAGGACGGAAGATATTTTCTCTACTATACTTCCTATAACGGAAAGGTTGCACTGCTCTGCTGCGCAGAAAGCACCGATCTCGTCCACTGGAAAAGCACGGACCGATCTTCAAGGATGCAATGAATGGGAAATATAAAAACCTCTGGTCAAAATCCGGCGCAGTTGTCTGCAGGCAGGAGGGTGACCACTTTTATCCGGTCAAGCTCAAGGAAACCTACTGGATGTACTGGGGAGAAAGTGACATTTATGCTGCCACCTCCGATGATCTGATCCACTGGACACCGGTGGAATTTCTTGCAGATGGTGCAGACCCGTCCCATTCCTTCAGCCAGCACGATTCCCGCTGCAAGGATAACGATGAAGTTGCAAGAGTCCTGCTTCCCATCATCCGCCCCAGAGTCGGCAACTATGATGAATTTCTGTGCGAGCCGGGCCCTCAGGCAATCCTGACAGATGCCGGTATCGTTTTTAATCTACAACGGCAAGGGTGACAACCCGGAACGTCTCGGGGGACATGACACTATGTATCAGGGCGGTCAGCTCCTGATCGATCCCGAAAATCCGACCTGTCTGATCGCACGCACCACCCGTCCCTTCATCAGCCCGTCTGAATCCTTTGAGCTGGAAGGACAGGTCATGCCGACCTGCTTTTTGGAAGGTCTTGTCAGCTTCCACGGACGCTATTACATGTACTACGGCACTGCGGACTCCAAGGTAGCCGTTGCGTCTGCGCCGCAGAAGTAACAGGGACCCTGCAAACGTGGCGAGGATGTGCATAGCTTCTGCAGCCTACGCAGACGTCTCATTTTTCATAGAAATTCCGATTAACCTAAAGGCGCTGTGCAACCGGAGATTATCTCACTTCCGTTACACAGCGCTTTCTTCAAAACGTTCTCCAATATCCATTTTCTCTATGACATCACAATATATCGCCACTACTGTCCTGTTGCACTTTCCAGCCTGTTTTGCTCCGCGTTTCTCCCCCTACAGCAACTTCTCATAGAATCCCACGATTTCTTTTTGCAATCTCCACATCCCGCAGCACATGCCCTGTTTCGATCGAATGATTTCCTCCTGCATAAGCGTGATGCTCGATTCCATGCTTCCTGCAAAAATCTGCCAGCAGTTCCGGCTCCATCCACTGATCCGCTGTGCCGGAAAAGACGATCTGGGACGAACCCATTTTTGTGCCGTTTTTTGCTTCGGTCAGATATTTAAACGTCGGCTCAATCGGCGTGAGGAAAAGGTTGACGATCTGCACACATCCGCCTGTTTCTGCCAATCTTCGGGTCAGGAAACCCGCCGCCACGGTTCCTACACTTTTTTTTGAAACAAACGCAATTTTATCATATTTTTCCCAATCCACATGTTCCGCCCATGCTTCTGCGCAAGCGCAAACTGTTTTGGCAGTCTCTTTTAAATTATCAAACGGATGCTCCGGCATCCGTCTATATTCCAGTTCCAGAACTTCGTAGCCCTTTTCCTGTCCCATCCGTTTCGCATAATATAACAGCGGACGTGCGGTTGAATAGCCGACGCCAGGAAACAACACCAGTAATTTTCTCATTTTCTTTCCACCTGCCCGATCGTATCACGATACCAGACGCTAAACCGCTTTTCCACATCTTCCATTCCTGCAAAGGAGCAATCCGGCACGGTCTTTAACTGCTTCCAGCCATCCTCGAGTTCTTCCGCCATCAGCTCCCTAAACTCCCAGGAAAGCATCGCGTCATCAATCTCAAAAATCTGTCCGCGTTCCTCTTCGCTCAAACCCGTCCCGGAATAAAAAACGCCCACAGACGATCCTGAAGCAGCGCTTCCACTTTTAGATAATAGTCCAGGTCTTTTTTTACCGGTCTGGTCACATCCGACAGATATGCCTCACTCGCATCGTGCAAAAGACAGCCAAGCTGCACCCTTGCCGAATATCCGCGTGCCTTCGCCTCCTCCGCACATGCGATGCTGTGCTGCGCCACGGAATAAAAATGTTTCATGTGTCCGTTGCCGCGGCACAAAAGCGACAGCGCATGGGAAATATCTGTTAAATCAAATAAACCCGGCTCCGGTTGTATCGGGTCAAAATGTTTTCCGGTGTAGGTTGTAATGTAGCTCATTTGTCAGTTCTCCTTCTATTGCGTAAACGCATCCACAGACCCGGCCTCTACAGCATGGCAGGCTTTAGTCCATTTTTTCTTATATTTTCCAATTCTTCTGCCGTCAGACACTGTGCCTCATAAAGTTGCAAATATTCTTTTGATACGTCGGAATCAAAAATCAATACGTCATCGGAATTTATCGTAACATCGATGTCACTGCGATACAGTTTACCAATCGGATGCATAGACATATCTGCAACCCTTCCAAGTAAAATGTTACTTGTTGGCGTGATATTTAATCTGATTTTATGATCTGCCAAAAAGCGGATTACTGATTCGTCATCAGCCGCCGCTATACCATGCTGAACCTCGTCAAGCTCAATTCTTCTACTGCCGTTCTGATGTCTTTCGCGGTTCCCCATTCTCCAACATGGGCTTTCAGGCGTAATCCTTCTTTTTTTGCCCTTCGGTAAATTCCTTTAAAATTTTCAATCGGCTGCGCGAATTCATCCCCATACAAATCAATCGAATAAAAATTTTTATTTCCCCAAAAATAAGACAAACAATCTTCTAGATAACTGATCGGACAATGCCTTGATAACCCAATCTGAAGCCTTAATTCTATCTCGGGAGCGATTTCTCTTTGTGCACTTGTAAAAGATTCCACCAGCTCATCGATATCATTATGAAAAAATTCTTTTAAGCCCCAAACGTCCTCCCCGATTTCGAGCACCGTTACTCCATCTTCTTTCGCCTGTTGAAAGGTCGCACGGATTAAAAGTTTTCTTCCCTCGGTGCTGTTAAAATACTGACCGATATATTTTTTGACTCCATCGATCCATCTCATCCATTGATGTCAAAGGATGATCTAATGGTTCAATTTTTTTACCGGTTACCTGATATAAAAACCTTCTATTTCCGCCAAGCACAAAATGATTGTGCAAGTCTGCCTTGGGATATTTTCTTAATGTTTCCAGATTTCCCTGTTCCAATGCGTCCATAAACCGGTCATAAATCAATTTTTCCCCTTAAATGTTTAGATTTTTCCTGTATCCCCATCTTACCATAATCCACCCCTCCATCAAGCGATGCGATCTCTCCGATTGTTCCCATTCGTCCTCAGCCTGCGAATTTTATACACCAAAAAACCTTATTCTATATATCAAAAAACTTGACATTTTTCTTCGAATTATATATACTGAACAATATGTTTGTCGGATCTTTGATCTTTTCTATCTGTAAAAGCTCGACAGGCATAAGATATGTAGAGAAGCAATGGCGCTTTTATCCACAGACAGGATAACTGCGCCTGTTTTTATGACAGGAGGAAAAAATCATGTGTGGAATTGCAGGTTATATCGGAAAACAGCAGGCGGCCCCCATCATTTTGGATGGGCTTTCCAAGCTGGAATACAGAGGCTATGACTCTGCCGGGATCGCTGTTTTTGATGGTCAAAAAATCCATATGGAAAAAGCAGTCGGCAGGCTTCGCGTTCTGGATGAAAAAATAAACCACGGCACATTGCTGCCCGGTTTTTGCGGCATCGGTCACACCCGCTGGGCGACACATGGCTGTCCCTCCGACACAAATGCCCATCCCCATATGAACGAGGAGCATACCATTGCTGTCGTCCACAACGGCATCATCGAAAACTATGAAAAGCTCAAGCAGCGTCTGGAAAAAGAAAGGCTATCGGTTTGTATCTGAAAACAGATACGGAGGTGCTTGCACACATGCTGACTGAATATTACCGCGGCGATCCGGTCGAAGCGATTGAAAAGGTCATGCACCGCGTAGAGGGCTCCTATGCTCTCGGCATCATGTTTTTAGATCATCCGCATCACATCTACGCTGCCCGCAAGGACAGCCCGCTGATCGTTGGCATAAACGATACCGGGAAATTCATTGCTTCCGACGTTCCCGCCATCCTGCAGTATACCCGGACAGTTTATTATGTGGAAAATGAAGAAATCGTCTGCCTTTCCAATGAACATACGCGCTTCTGTAATATCGACGGCGAGCCCATTGAAAAACAGCCCGTCACCATAGACTGGGATATCCACGCTGCAGAAAAAGGCGGCTACGAACACTTTATGCTCAAGGAAATCCACGAGCAGCCAAAGGCTGTCCGTGACACGATTTCTCCCCGCATTCACGAGAATGAAATCGATCTGGGCGAAATCGGTATGACCGACGAGGAGATTAAAAATCTCCGGAAAATATCCATCGTTGCCTGCGGCTCTGCCTATCATACCGGTGCAGCCGGAAAATACGTGATCGAAGAGCTGGCCCGCATCCCGGTTGAAACCGATCTTGCCAGCGAATTTCGCTATCGAAATCCGATCTATCAGGAAAACTCCCTCGTCATCATTGTCAGCCAAAGCGGTGAAACCGCCGATTCCCTTGCTGCTCTCCGTGACGCAAAGGCCCATGGCTGCAAGGTTCTTTCCATTGTCAATGTTGTCGGCAGTTCCATCGCCCGCGAATCTGATGCAGTGCTCTACACCTGGGCAGGTCCTGAAATCTCCGTTGCAACAACAAAAGCCTACAGCTGCCAGCTTGCCGTGTTTTATCTGCTTGCCTTAAAATTTGCCCAAATCCGTTCCGCCATTACACCGGATACCTTCCAGACCTTACTGACTGCCCTAAAGCAGCTGCCTGACCAGATAGAAGGACTTCTTTCTCAGAAAGAAAAGATTCAGTTCTTTGCAAACCACTACCTTGCGACAGAGCACATCTTCTTCATGGGACGGGGTATCGACTATGCGATTTCCATGGAAGGCTCCCTGAAGCTAAAGGAAATTTCTTATATCCACTCCGAAGCCTACGCTGCCGGAGAATTAAAGCATGGCACAATTTCCCTAATGGAGGATGGTACCCTCGTGGTTGCCCTGGCTACTCAGGATGCCCTTTATCCGAAAACAGTCAGCAACATGATCGAGGTAAAAACCCGCGGTGCCTTCGTGATGGCACTGAGCACCAAAAAGCATCCGGACATCGAAAAATACGCCGACTACGTCCTCTATATCCCGGAAACCCAAAACCTGTTTGCCGGATCCCTTGCCATCATCCCGCTGCAGCTGTTTGCTTACTACGTTTCTCTCGGACGGGGTCTGGATGTCGATAAGCCCAGAAACCTCGCAAAATCTGTAACGGTGGAATGAAACGTCCATGGATAAAAGAATGTGCCTTGGCACATTCTCGCGCCGAGGCGCGGTTGCCTCGGCAACCATCTACCCCTGCGCCGAGTGCGCATCCTCGCGAGCGTTTATCGTATGGAAACGAAGTTTCTATACGATAAAAATCCTGCTTCACAGAATGAAAAAAGCTGTCGCCCGGCAAACGATTGCCGGCGCGACAGCCATCTTTCACAATTTATTTCAATAATTCTCCAACGATACGGTTTACAAGGCTTCCATCCGCTCTTCCCTTTACTCTGGGCATCAGCTCTTTCATCACCTTGCCTTTGTCCCTTGCGGAAGGCTCTGCGATACCGAGCTCATTCAAAACAGCCTGAATCGTATTTTTTTGATCTCGTCCTCTGACATTTCTTCCGGTGCGAACTCGAATACACCGCCAGACGCTTGCTGCACTGCTCTTTGATGTCCTCTCTGTCTGCAGGCGCGAGCTCCATCGTCTCTTTGGTCTGCTTGATTTCCTTTTTGACAACCTCAAATTCTTCTGCCTCTGTCAGATCTTCTCTTTTGTCAATCTGCTTGTTTTTCAGGGCGGACAGCAGCATGGATAAGGACTCCTTACGCTCCTTATCATGTTCCTTCATTGCTGTTACCATAGCAGCTCTTACAGTGTCAATCATACTCATCTCGAAAATCCTCCTTATGCCGCCTTGGGCACTGCCTGGTTTATCCATTCCAGACGTCGCTCATTTTTTTTCTGTCTGCTACAAGTATAGCACAAAATGGAAAAAGTTGCACATCAGATTATCCAGTGATTGAAATCCATCCGCCAATTGATTATCTGAATGATCACTGGTTCTTACAGGCGTGCTGCCTTGGGCTGCCTCCGGTTCCGGAAAAAATCACTCCAGAATCTCCCTGCAGAAATAGCAGGTATAGCGGTTCGGTTTATAGCGCTCCGAAATCAGATTCTCTGCACCGCAATAGCTGCACTTGACAACCCGGTTTCCCTTCGGAATGCTGTCCCACTCATAATACCGCACGCCGACCATACGTCCGCCGGTTTCCTGATGGAGACGCGCCTGTTCCTCGCGCTTTTCCTGCGCATGATCCCTGGCATCCTCCTTCGCTTTCCGTTCCAGATACGCCGTTGTGGAAGTAGAAGACGATGAACTGCCGTCAGAGCCAACTGTGCTGTTGCCCAAACGGGATGAACTGCTGCCTGCCCCTGATCCGGTTGCGGTCTTTTGAAATGCCATTGCGCTTTCATAAGCGGATTTTTTGCACTGCCGGCCGCTGTGGAATAAGTGCTTCCCGTGCGGGTTGCAGCAGAGCCAGGTGTATTGCTGCCCTGTGTTTGTTTCGGATCGTTCTGCCCTGTAGCCTTCTGTTTGTTTTTTACGATCCGCATAATAAACCAAATCATAAAATAAAAAATATCAAACTGCTCATGCTCTTCTCTCCTTTTCTCCGCTATAGGCAATGATCAAAAGCTCTACGCTCATCCGATCGTTCATCTGCCCGGTTTTGACTGCCTCCTCCGTTTCCACGCAGGCGGTCAGCGCTTCCTTTAACTCTTCCCATGTAAAACGTGCGCTCTGAGATACATATTTGCGCACCACAAAGCTGCGAAGTCCCGTTTTTTCCGCGATCTGCTTTTCATCCAGACCTTTTCGTTTCAGCTGCCGAACCTGCATCAGCAGATTGAACTGCCGTGCGATCAGGAACAGAATCCGCATTGGCGGCTCCTTCAACGTCAGCAGGTCATAATATAAATCCAGCGCCTGCTTCTGTCTGCGCATCGCAATCGCCTCGACCATATCGAAAATTTGATTGCCAATCTGCCTCGTGCACACCGCCTCAATGTCTGCCGCCGTAATCACATCCCGTCCCATCGTATAACAGAACAGCTTTTCCAGCTCCCGGCTGATATTTTCCATATCCGAACCGACCGCTGCTGAAAAAACTGAAGATCGTTCTGTGTGTGATCCGTTTGCCTTCTTTTTTCAGCTGAATCAAAATCCACTTCTGCAGTGTCGCCTCATTCTGCCGTGCAAACTCCACAACGCGCCCGGTATCCCTGACAGCCTTATACAGCCGTCCGCGCTTATCCACTTCGGTTTCCACAAACACAAAGCAGACGCTCGGCGCAGGGGCTTTGAAATACTCTGCGAGATCCTCTGTCGCCTTTTTGAACAGACCGCTGTTCTCTACGACAATCACCCGCCGCTCCGCGAAAAAGGGCAGCGTCTCCGCCAGATCGATCAGCTGCGCTGTCTCGACACCCTTTCCCTCAAAATAGTGGTAGTTCATCGTGTCCCCGTCCGGAATCAGCGCCTTTTTCAATTTGTCCCGATATTGCAGTCTCAGGTAGGTTTCTTCTCCGTAAAGCAGATAAACCCGTGCAAAGCTGCCGTTTTTGATATCCTCCAGTAGCTGCTGCAACCTAACAACCTCCTGTTCATTCTCAAAGTCGGGGGCAAAGGTCTTTCTCCCACCTATGAGCAAGCTCCTGCAGGTTTAGGCCTTTTGATCCTGACATTATTCTATATTACCATAGCACTTTTTGCATTCTCTACAACATATTGACCGGAATTATCAAAAAGGGGCTGTGAAAAAATATAGCCTATAAAAAAGAGGGACCCCAAGGATTCATAATGACTCCAAGGTCCTTCTTTTTGTGTTAAAATTAATCTGCAATGAAAAAAATAACACGTACTTATTCTAACCCAAAACAGGCAGTTTTGCCAATACTAATTCAAGATTATCTGGACATTTGTGATCCGGTGCTGACATTTGATCGATTTATGAGAGAAATCGATTTGGAGAAATACCTGAAGGAAATCCCAAAACATGAGGTGGGAAGACTTCGGTATAACCCGGTCAGTATGCTGAAAACAATCCTGTTCGGATTTATGACAAATGGATATGTTTCTCTTCGTGAGCTGGAAGACAGCTGCAAAGTGAATCTAAGGTTCATGTATCTGATGGATCATGAAGTCCCATCCTATCGGACTTTTGGATATTTTATCAATGAGATACTCAGCGATTCTATTGAGAAACTATTCTGTGATATCAATCAAAAAATTTTTGAGAAAGAACATACGGACCTGCAACATTTATATATTGACGGTTCTAAGTTTGAAGCCAACGCAAACAAGTATTCCTGGGTATGGAAGAAGGCGACTGAAAAATCCAGATACCGCCTGTTTGAGAAGATCACTTCCCTGTTTCAGGAAATTAATCTTGAGCTTCAATACACGGGGATAAAGTTCCGTATTAATACGGAATACTCGCCAGAATACCTAAAGGAAGCCGCATCGAAATACGTAGAAATCTGGCATTTGAATGAAACAACGTTTGTCGCTGGTAAAGGACATCGAAAGTCAGTCCAGCAGCGCCATTATGAAAAACTTAAGGAATATCTGTCAAAGCTGAATGACTATGTAGAAAAGATCCAAATCTGTGGAGATGGACGCAATAGCTATTCCAAGACTGATCATTCTGCTACTTTCATGCGAATCAAAAAGGACTATATGGGAAATGACCAGCTGCTCCCGGCGTATAATGTCCAGGTCGGTGTGGCGGATGAGTATATAGCGGTTGTTGATGTGAACCAATACCGTTCAGATATGGACTGTTTCATCCCCCTCATGAATAAGTTCCATGATATTTATGGATTCTACCCCAAATATCCGGTAGCGGATGCCGGTTACGGCTCGTATAATAACTATATTTTCTGTGAACAGAATGGACTGGAAAAATATATGAAATTCCCAATGTTTAAGAAAGAAACCACTGACAGAAACTATCATGAAGACCCATTCCGGGCAGTTAATTTCAAGATCGACGGGGATGGAAAAATGCGGTGCCCTAACGGAAAGGGATTCCATTTGCAGTACCGTAAGGCAATAAAAGGAAACGCGTATGGACGGGAAGAGGAAATCTATCAGTGCGAAGACTGCAGTGGATGTCCTTATGCGGAAAAATGTAAAAAGGGAGAAGGAAACCGTACCGTGCGTGTCAATCAGAACTAACAAAGATGCATCAGGAAGTGATTCAAAACCTTGAGAGTATCCAGGGGCGCTGCTTAGAATGAACCGTTCCATCCAGGCAGAAGGTACTTTTGGTATTATAAAAAATGACCGGTGGTATAAACGGATTGTGCGAAGAGGGATAAGAAAAGACAGCCCACAAAAAGCAGCAATGAGAGAAATGATGCGTGATTATCTGAAAAATAATGATATCAGCATCAAAGACGGCACCGATGTAAATGGCATCATGCGTGACATGATGTCTGTCCTATTGGAAGGTGCTTTGGACGAGGAACTGGATGAAGAATTAGGATATTCCAAGTATGATTATCGTAACAAAGAAACAGACAACAGCAGAAACGGTCATTCCAGCAAAACCATGCACACCAGTTATGGAGATATGGATGTGGCGATCCAAAGGGATCGTAACGGTGATTACGAACCACAGCTGATTAAAAAATATCAAAATACCGTAACTCAGGACATGGAAGAAAAAAAATACTTTCCATGTATGCCAAAGGAATGACCACCGGAGACATTGAATCCCACATGCGTGAATTATACGATATTGATATTTCTGATAGCACAATCAGCCGGATCACAGACAAAATCCTGCCGATTGTAAAAGAATGGCAGGAACGTCCTCTGGAAGAAGTGTATGCTGTAGTATTTATGGATGCGATCCACTATCATGTCCGCAGCGAAGGACGCATCGTAAAACGTGCGGTTTACATTGCTCTTGGTATCGACATGAGCGGAAAAAAAGATGTCCTTGGAATGTATGTTGGAGAAAACGAAAGTGCGAAGTTCTGGCTTTCTATCATGAATGGATTAAAAAACAGAGGCGTTGAGGATATCCTGATCGCATGCGTTGATGGTTTAAATGGATTTCCACAGGCAATCGAGGCTGTTTATCCAAAAACAGAGATTCAGCAGTGTATCATCCATCAGATCCGTAATTCGACAAAGTTTGTTTCATACAAAGACATCAAAAAACTGATGGCTGATCTGAAGCTTGTATATGCAGCTCCAACGGAAGAAACAGCTTTAAATGAGTTAGAATTGTTCAAAGATAAATGGGATTCCAAGTACCCGAAAATCCATAAATCCTGGAATGATAACTGGGCAACTCTGTCCACTTATTTTAAATATCCAGAGGCAGTAAGACGCCTGATTTACACCACAAATGCCATTGAAGGCTTCAACCGTCAGCTCCGGAAAGTGACCAAAAGCAAAACGGTTTTTCCGTCGGATGACAGCCTTTTGAAAATGCTGTATCTGGCACCCCTGGATATCACGAAAAAAATAGACCGGGCACAGGCAGGACTGGGGGCAAATCCACTCCCAGCTTGAAATCTATTTTGAAGAACGTCTGGCAGGACGGAACCTGTAAAGCAGTCAATTTTAAGCAGGTTTTATTGACATGCCTAAAAACTACTGTATAATGCAGATATGGGCAGAATCCGGAAAATCGGCTCTGCCCATTTACAACTATTCACAAATCTTATATCGATTTTTAACGTTTACACAAAACATACTTTCTATCCCTTCTGTTTTATCAAACAGAAAAAATCCCTTTTGTTATCATAATTTGTGTTTTCATTCAAAATACACATCCTAGTTGCAATATCAAGAATAATCTTTATCACATTCCGATAACCATCACTAAGCATTCGGAATGGAAGAATTGTTCCTTCTGCTGTCTTAAGGGCAATCATATCATCCTCATATTTGGTCGAAAATATAATCTCTTCCCTGGCTGCAGTTCTTCGCTAAATGCCTCATTTACTGCTTCTAAAATCGCCTGATATGCCGGAAACAGTATTCCACCATTTTCTTCCATCGAAACTGCTTTTAGTGTATCCAAATATCGAAATGCAATATCCAGTCCATGCTGCGCATCCAGACAATGGTTATAGGCATCCGTCCTGCTGAATACCCCCCTTTTTGTCGCTTTTTTATTTCCATCTTTCCATAAACGTGCTGTACTAAGATAAAGTACCAATGGAAGAACAACTTCAATATCTGAATGATCTGCTTTTGATATTGCTTCTTCCCACGCTATTACTGTCGGCTGCATCGGATTTGAACCGCCAAATTTTGTTCTGGCATCTTCTTTCAGGATTACACGCTGAAATTCTATCGTTTTATCCTGCTCCCCCCATTTTGCTATACAGCTGATTTTACAAGGATATTGAGAGATCGTCCCCGTGGTAAAAATCGTACTGTCTTCAGAAATCTGTGCTTTCTGCCGCACATCTGCCGATTTTATATTGTATACAAACCGGGACGGAACGTATGTTTTATAGGCTGCCAGATATGCTCCCAGCATTACATTTGCAGCTTCTAATACGGTCGTTTTTCCAGACCCGTTCTTTCCAGCAAAAACGTTCATTCTGGGATTTAACGTAAATTTTTCATTTTCAAATCTTCTGTAATTCAAAAGAGCCAATTCCTGAATTTTAAATTCACACATAGCCTTTGCTGCCTTTCAATCACTCTTTTTTTATAGTATCAACTATAACATTCTCTGTAGATGATTGTCAATTTTCCTGATTGACATCTTTTCGAAAAAAAATCAATTGATTTTCGACTATTTTGAAGTAGATGGATAAAAATTTTATCATACAAATTTTTGTAATATCTATGCATCTACTTTATCAAACTAATTAGCGAAAGAATAAGTGCCAGCACCGCAACATTAACCCCTAAATGATTTGCTGCTTCTTCAACATCATCTTGAAATGACTCATCAAAACACAAAATCATAATAATAATTATTATAATCAGCGTTGCAATTGTTATCAAAAAACCAACTATATCATCAATTTTTCCGCTTATAAAAGCCATACAAATAGAATATAATAGCGACAGAACTATTATCATCAATACCATATAAAAAAATTATATTGAGAGTTTTATATAGGAGTTCCCTTTTTTACTATGTTTTCTCTTGTTTTCATTCTCCCTCTCTTTCTCTATTTTTATTGCCTCTGCAATTGTTTCCTCTAATTTACTATAATCCAATTTCATCTCTTCTTGAAAAACTATTTTCTGTTCTTTGTAATTTTTTATTATTTTTCTATATTCTTTTCTTTTTCCCATATTTTCCCCTTTTTAACTCTAAATGTACTTCAATCATCCAGCTCCATCTTGATAACTACTATTTCTTTTAGCCGCTCTCAGTATCACCCTTTTTTCCATATATCTCAAACTTTCAATTCTTGTTTTGAAAACATGAACTTGTTAGCCTGCCTATATAAAAAGAGTTGCACATTTATTACCATGTACAACTCCTTTACATTTTTCAAAAATGATATTTACTTTAAAGTCAATCTATCTTCCGATTTCTGCTAATCTATGTCCCAGTCATCCTCATGATGCTTTAATGCACCACTGGCGCTAAACACATAAAATAGAACTGAACCATCTTTTCGTATACGTCCTTCCATATAAATATATGGCATAACATAAATCATCGAATTACCAAAAGTTTCTTCTGATATTTTTTTCAAGTTTCTCTGTCGTCTCCGCATCCAAAGGTTCCGACATCCATGAAAACTCTTGAACATTTCCTCTTTCGTCCTTATCCCAATCTGGATTATCCTTCAAATTCCATGTTTCAGAAATATACTCCCACAGTTTTTTTTTAAATCCGTTCCTTCTGAAAATTCCATGGTAACCATTTCCAAACCCATTGGATTTCCTTTTGGTGTTGACGTGGTCAAAAAATGAAGGCTAACCTCCGCTTCTCCTTCTCCAATCATCCATGTTCCAGGTAACTGGTATACTTCCAGTTGTTCTGAATTTTCTGATATAGTAGGAGATATATCTAAAAGGTTTATTCCTAATAATTTACCAGCCTCCTTAACGCTGCTACCAAAAAGAGATAAATCTTCTATTTGAGGAAATGTATTGGTTTTTTGTCCACATCCAGATAAAAAGCAAAATCATACATAAAAGAATAATAATTCTATTAAAAATTTTTACCCTCATTTTACTTTCTTCTCCCCAATTTATTTTGCATACGGATCATCTGAAGGACACCTACAATTACAGATAAAGACTTACCATTCGATAAAGAAACATCCGACTGTGCTACTAACCCTCCTGCAAGAGGCTCTGGACTTGAATGGTAGAAATTTGCGCTTCCGGGAATCGTAAAACTTTGATTTGATGCCGTGCTGGCGGTAAAAGGCACAGACTTAAATTCATTTCCACGCTGATGATTATACCGCGTGCTTCCATTTCCCGGATATACACTACCTGTCCTTAAAATAGTAGTGGTTACCTTATCAACCCTAAATAGTGGCATATCGAATACACTATCCAGCCTCATTGTTGTATAAAGTGAGCACACTAATGTTACTCCATAATTAGACACCTGCTTATCCTTATTTACCGGAGAATCTGCCCTCGCGATTTGAGCTGCAGACACATTTTTACCGGACTTATCAACCATGCCCAAACCTGTAACACAGTACTCTTTTTTCAATCGTACCATCATCATATTCTGTAATACTTAATAACTGTTTCACAGTTATTTCTTCATTTTCGCTTTGATTTCTTACTTTAGGAGTTTTTTGATATTCTTCAATCCCCATCTGTAACAGCTGATTCACATCTGTAATTTCATCATACTCTACATGCCTTACAACTTTAGAGGGTTCTGCCGCATATACCGAAAAAAATCTACCTTGTTCAAAATCAATAATCCTAGAGCCAAACACCCCAAATACTTAATAATATTTTTCATAGAGACCTCCCTTCATCACAATTCTTCTGTTTTCTAAGTACTACTAAAAAAAATTCGTTGTGCATCGGATTCGCCTCCCTTTTCAAAATACCTTAAATTCTATTTCAATTTCTATTATTCATAAATTTATTACAAATTCAACATGTTATGCACGAAACGACATTTTCCCTCATTTTTTGGTCAAATTTAATACGAATGAATTTAAAAAAGTGCAGAAACCCTTTTCAAGTTTCTGACACTCTGACAAAAGCATCTCACTCCCTATCAATTACCATTCCATTACAAAATATGCATATTCCAACAATCAATCCTAACATCTCTGATTTTGGATCATTTCATCCCACGCATTTCTTCTAATCGCTTTTGTCAGTTCCTGCCTGATTTCCTCATTCGGCACAAATGCCGCCTCTGCATCCTCGTCATAGCCCAGATACCCAAGGTGGATCAGATACGTAAGCACATCATCTCTGTTTGCAAAACTTACCATATCATTCTGAAAAGAAGATACATCAATCTCTGCCCGACTTCCTCCCAACATCTCAATAATTGCTGTTTTCAAACCTTCAAAGTCCATATTAAGCAAAGGCACGATTGCCTCATAGGTGCCGGTTTCTGACCAATAACTTTTAAATTTTCCTTTTGTTACAAGGTTTACTACTGCAATCGGATTATAAATATGGCATTCCCCCAAACAATACCCATCATACCATTTTTTTACCTGTTCAAAATCCATCCGGTATTTTTCACAAAGTGTCTTTACCTCATCTTCTGTAAAACCTACAAATGAAACCAGCCTGCCGGCATCCAGCATCGTAAATTCATCAAAATTATTTAACGCCGACTGGGTTTTGATTTTTTTAATCGGTAAGATTCCTGTCAAATACGCAAGCTGGATGTATTTTGTCGGTTCCGATCCTTTAAACATTCCCCTTAAAAAATTAATATAAGCTTTTTGGACTTTGCCATTTGCCGACTCATCCCGAATCAGAACATCCCATTCATCAATGATTACAACAAATTTCTGACCGTTTTCTTCCCTGAGCCGCGAAAGCGCATCCGGTACTGTATTTACCTCTTCCGGCAAAACATCCGGATAACTCTCCCGCAATTCGACAAGCACGCTGTCCGTAATAAAGTTTATGACCTCATCAACGCTGTCCACTGTTGCCAGAAACCACTGGATATCCAGATGAATCACATCATACCGGTTAAGATGTTCCAAAAAATCCGTACTTTTACCAATGTTTAATTTTTCAAACATTTCTCTAGAACTACAACCCCTGCTGTAATATGCCGTGAGCATGTCAGCCGTAATGGATTTTCCAAACCGTCTCGGACGGCTGTTGCAAATATACCCCTGCTTTGTCCCCATTACCCTGTTCGTATATTCTAACAGTCCTGTCTTATCAACATAAATTTCTGAATTTAACGCTACCTGAAACGCACTGTTATCCGGATTTAAGAATCTTCCCATCTGTTCAGCCCCTTCCTTACAGTTGTCATTCCTTCCCTTTCTATGCTCTCCCTGTTACCTGTAATTTTACCATCCACACTTGCAAATAGCAAGCTTACTCATACCCTTACCCGCAGCCCGTCCAGCCAGTCCGTATCAATCCCAACCAGATACCAGTCCGCTGCCTTTTCAATCCGGGTACGCACCCATCTTTTTCCTACCAGCACCTCCAGCCCTTCCCCGCAGTACAGGCCATGATAACATTCTTCCAAGCCGAAACGAATATTATAGCGCTCCTCTTCCCTGTCAAAATACAATGCTCCCTGTCTTTTCTCCATTCTGCTTTCCTCCGGTAAATCTCGATATTATACAAATCCTCCATATATGAAGTAAGTTCCTATTTCAGAAGACACATCCCTCTTCTCTCAAGTTGAATTTTCCCCAAAATTTTTCACGGGAATAAAAAGGGCAGGTACAAACAATCCGTTTATATCTGCCCTGCCGCTGCCTTTTCGACACCCGGGAATTTATTTATTTCTTAAATCTGAAACTGGTCTGTATCATAAAATCTTTCTTATCGTCCCTGAATATAGATACCATTACAATAAGTTAGATTCTAAAAATTCAGGCTGCCTTTTCATCTGGCTCCAAAAGCCCCATTTCCTCAAATCTCTGATAGAGCCCCGCAAAATGCCCTTCCAGTTCCTTATTGAGCAGCCGGTACAGACTGCCAAAATTCTCCTTTTCTCTGCTTTCTTCCTGTCTGTTCCCGTTCAAATGCCCGGATCCATGCCTCTGCCCGCGAAAACATGTGGAACATGTCCGCATCCGTTAAAAAAGATTTCTGCAGCTCCATCCGAAACAAAACTATCCTTTTTACAGTATGTCCCCCCGTTGCTGTTTTTCCCTTTGATTCCAATCCCGTTCTGGATCTGGACTGACCACGGATATGCCCGCTTTTTTCCAGCGCTGTCTGTTTCATACCTGCTGACCATAAGCTTTGTCACATTGGCATACCCTTCTTTTTTTTTGCTTCCCCAAATATCTTCTGCCGGGACATGAAAAAGTCTGCACACCGCTGAATATTCTGGAATACAGGTATAGTGCCTCATCCGGGCTGATGTTTGCATATACGCTGACGGACTTCTGCCCAGTCCCTGCCGAATAATCCACCATCTGGAGACGGATCAGGGAATATCCCTCCCTCGTCCTCTTCCCCGGATGCATGGATGTGTGCCGGATAAGAAGCTCCCGCCGGTTTCAAGCTGTCTACCAGCTCCAAAAAGTGCCTTATCTGTCTTATATACTGCGATCTGACGCGAAGTGATCCTGCTGTAATCGGTTTTTCCACCATTCTTTTCCAAGCCTTTCACCTACTTTCCCATATACTGCCGGATGATCCCCGCCATTGCCGCAGGTATCCGTTCCGTATCCGATATGTTCAAAAAATCCTTTTCCATAAATCCGTCTAATCAGTTCCCTGTCTTCCCCGATTGCCGCTGCCATCACATGGATTCCTCTGTGCTCCAGCTTTTCTCTTTCCCGTCTGGTATCCGCTATCCCTGCTTCCCCCCGATACCCCTCCGCAAGAGGAAGCCCATCCGAAATAACAAATAAAAGCTTCTGTCCCTCAGCTCTTTTTCCAAGCCGCATCCCTGCGTATGCCAAGGCAGCCCCGTCTCTATTGTTCCATCTGGAACGGATTCCCGTAAGGCGAAAACAGTCCTTTTGATCCCATGCGTCAAATTCTGCATAGAATACAGCTCAACACTCTCTTTTTTCTCGCCAATTCCTGTGGAATGACCAAGAATCAGCACGGGAATCCCGAGCCTTTGGCAAAAGCGGTATATCACACAGGCGGTATATCGCGCACTGCCAATCCGGTTATGGATATCCATGGATGCGGACTCATCGATCAGTACCGCCCACCGCCGCGTCCTGGTTGCCCGAATATTCCGGCTCCTAAAAATCCTGCCATCCCTGCGGTAAATCTGGCTCCCACAGACTTTTTTCCCCTGTACCATCCCTTTCTGAAATCTTTCTTGTTCCTCCAAATGCGGGGCAATCAACCGTACCATTTTTTCTGCAGCTGCATCCACCTTCTTTTTCATTACTTCATATCGTGCAATCTGTTCCAATGTTGGCTCTGGTCTTATGATCCGCAGCCTATACCCGTTATGGATTTCTCCCAGATCCATCTTATCTGCGTTCTCTTTTAGTTTCCCGCTCAAGCATTTTCCTGTTCCATTTTTGTCACAATTTTTCCGATTTCGTCGCTAATCTCCTTTACGCTATCCTCCGCGGCTGCCTTTTCCTGCTGTTCCCCGCCCAGAACGGCAGCCGCATCGTCTTCTTTTCTTCCCCTTCCTTTGTATCTGTGGCTGCGGACTCTTTCCATTTCCCAGCTCCATCGCCGCCTTCATATTCAGGGGGAATTTGTTCTGTATCTTCTTTTCCGCTCTCTTCCTGTTCAAAAGCCTCCTTTACAAACTCCCACAGAATCAGAAGCAGCCTGTTTGCCGCCCGGAAGCGCACATCTTCGTCTGCCGGGATTACCACTTCATCCAGCGTCTCCTTGCACCGCTCCAGCATTTCCATATAAATTCCGCCTGCGCGCTCCCAGTCATTTACTTTTTTGCTCCTCAGATACTGCAGGAGGACATTTTTCATGATGGAAAGGCTGTCCATCCCGTATTCCTGCATCTGCCGGATGCTTTCTGCCTGTTCCATGTCCCATCTTCCAAGGAACCGGATGGCTTTTTGTACAATCCCGCCATATTCCGCACACTGCCTTGCTTCGATATACATATCTTCCAGAATGTTATGCAGATACAAAAGCGTTTCCCGGATCACTCTCAATTCCTTCTCCTTTTTCTGCTCCAGACATACCTGCAATTCCCCAAGTACCTGTTTTTCCTCTTCATTTTTTGGCTCTGGCAGTTCCGGATATAAGATTCCCTCCCGGATTCCGGAAGCATAAATCCTGCGCTTTTCAAAATTACTGAAATTGATGTGTCCGCATTCATGTGCTGCCACCCCGATCATGCCAAGCACTTTCTGCTCCCGGCTCCTCCGCCTGCGGCGGGTCGCGTAAGCGACATTCTTCCATTCCGCTGCAGTGCGATCCGCGTAGCGCGTTTATTATCGTATGGAAACGAAGTTTCCTATACGATAAAAAAAGGGCTGTCGCCCAGCAAAACTATTTGCTAATGCGACAGTCCTTTATTCATGACAATAGAATGCTCGCAGAGTGTGCATTCTATTGTTTTTTCCTTTGCGGTGCAAGCCTTATCAGAATGCGCCGTGATCAGCCAAGAGAAATTTCTAAAACCAAGCTGAGCTGCAACTTCTGCTGCGAAGTCTTCCACCTTCTTCTCGATACCTTCACCGGTTTCGAAACGAACGAAGCCCTTTACAGTCAGGTTTGCATTGTTCTCTTTTGCTACCTGAGCCAAATACTGAGCAACGGTCTGCTTGCCGTCCTCTGCCTTTACGTATACCTGCTCTAACAGGCAGACTTCCTTCAGCTCTTTGTTCAGACGGCCATTTACTGCGCCCTCGATTACCTTTTCAGGCTTGCCAGCCATCTTAGGATCGTTCTGGATCTGAGCCATCAGGATCTCTTTCTCATGAGCCTTGTACTCTTCAGAAACGTCAGCAGTGGAAACATACTTCGGAGACAGTGCAGCGATCTGCATTGCTACGTTGGTCAGTGCTTCTTTTACCGCATCGTTCTTTACATCAGTGTCAGCTTCTACTAAAACGCCGATACGTCCGCCGCCATGTGTATAGGAAACAACAAGGGGAGCGGTAACCTTCTGGAATCTTCTGATCTTTAAGTTCTCACCGATTACTGCGATCTGCTCAACCAGAACTTCCTTTACAGTCTTGGAAGGTTCCTCATGCCATGCTTCATCCAGGAATGCTTCCAGCTCTGTATTGTCAGAATCTGCCTGCTCAGCAACTGCAGCTACGAAGTTCTGGAACTTCTCGTTCTTTACAACAAAGTCTGTCTCAGAGTTTACTTCTACGACAGCAGCGGTGCCTTCGTCATCTTTTACAGCGATGCGGCAGATACCTTCTGCAGCGATACGGCCAGCCTTCTTCTCAGCCTTTGCCTGTCCGTTCTTTCTCAGGAATTCAACAGCAGCGTCCATGTCGCCTTCTGTTGCGGTCAGCGCCTTTTTGCAGTCCATCATACCAGCGCCGGTCATTTCTCTTAACTCTTTTACCATTGCAGCTGTAACAGCCATTTTACTTTCCTCCATATAAAATCAGTTTATTGGGTTCTATTGTCAAAAAACAGGTATTTATGCCTCTTCTGCAGCAGCTACCTCTTCGATATCGGAAGCTTCGCCCTGTGCAGCTGCTTCTCGGTATAAACTTCTTCGCCCTGATTTGCTTCGATGACAGCATCAGCCATCTTGGGAAGGATCAGCTTAACGGCTCTGATAGCGTCATCATTACCGGAATGATGTAATCCAGCTCTTCAGGATCACAGTTGGTGTCGCCGATACCGATCAGTGTGATACCCAGTGCATGAGCTTCCTGTACACAGATCTTTCCTTCTTAGGGTCAACAACGAAGATTGCATCCGGGATTCTGGTCATGTTCTTGATACCGCCCAGGTTCTTCTCCAGCTTCTCCCATTCCTTCTTTAACTGAATAACTTCCTTCTTAGGCAGTACATCGAAAGTACCGTCCTGAGACATGGTCTCGATTGCTTTCAGTCTCTCGATTCTGCTTCTGATGGTCTTGAAGTTGGTCAGCATGCCACCTAACCATCTCTCGTTTACAAAGTACATACCACAGCGCTCAGCCTCAACCTTTACAGCGTCCTGTGCCTGCTTCTTGGTACCAACGAACAGAATAGTGCCGCCCTGTGCGGCGATCTCGGATACTGCCTTGTAAGCTTCGTCCACTTTGCCTACAGACTTCTGCAGGTCGATGATGTGGATACCGTTTCTCTCGGTGAAGATGTAAGGAGCCATCTTAGGGTTCCATCTTCTGGTCTGATGTCCGAAATGAACACCTGCTTCAAGTAACTGTTTCATAGAAATAACGCTCATTGTTCTTACCTCCATTGGTTTTTTCCTCTGTGCCTTTTTAGAAACATCCTGTAAAGCTCAATTCACAGGATCCACCATTTCCACCCGCCAGCCATCCAAAGCGTTAAAGGACACCGGTGACGGAACCAGACACATGTTTTATGGTCACAACATTAGGATTTTATCATAAATGCTGATGACTTGCAAGACTATTATTTACTTCTTTTCCTTCATTTTGCGGATTTCCCCATAGGCAAATTCGTTGCAGACCTTGATATAAGTGCCTTTCATGCCGGAGGAACGGGATTCGATGATTCCCGCGCTCTCAAATTTGCGCAGCGCGTTGACAATAACGGAACGGGTAATGCCCGCCTGATCCGCGATTTTACTTGCGACCAGAATGCCTTCCGTCCCATGCAGCTCCTGAAAAATCAGGCTGATCGCTTCCAGTTCGGAATAGGATAAGGTTCCGAGCGCGGCGTGCACCACTGCGATTTTGCGGTCTTCCTCCGCACTCTCCTCGGTCACAGCCCGCAGCATTTCCAGCCCCACCACCGTGGAGCCGTATTCGCACAGAATAATATCGTCGATCGTATAGCTTTGCCCCCTGCGGTATAAAAACAGCGTGCCGAGGCGTTCCCCTGCGATCTCGATCGGTGTCACGATCGCGGAAAATTCTTCGTCCTCTTCGCCATCAAAGCCCAGCGTCGCAAGGCTTGCGTTTTCTTTTGGTGGACAAAATTGAAAGCATTCTCTCATTCAGCAGCGGATCAAGAAAGCTTCCGACGTTGCAGCCGGAAAGCTCCCGGATTGCACCGCCGTCCTTGCCGGAAATGCCCAGTACTTTTCCTTTTCGGCTGATCACCAGCACGTTTGACTGCAGCGCATCCTGCATCACCTTGCAGATATCGTTAAAAACAACTTTGCTGGAATGGCTGTTATGCAGCAGCTTCCCGATCTTTCTTGTCTTATCCAGCAGCTGAATCCCGCTCATCTTTTCTGTTCCTCCACAAATTTATCCCTGGCCGTTTTCTTCTTTTTCCTTCTCTTTGACAAAACCGCAGCCCTCCTTCGAGCATACGAGTTTGTTGCCCTTTTCCCAGAAGAATGGAGCCACAGACCGGGCACTTTTCATTGGAAGGCCTCTGCCATACCATGAAATCGCACTCCGGGTTGCCGATACAGCCATAGTATTTTCTGCCCTTCTGTGTCTTTTTCAGGACGATATCCTTGCCACACTTGGGGCATGCTACGCCGATTTTTTCGTAATAAGGTTTGGTATTGCGGCATTCCGGAAAGCCCGGACATGCCAGGAATCTGCCGTGAGGTCCGTATTTGATGACCATGCGCCGTCCGCACAGCTCACAAACCTCATCTGATTCCTCGTCTCCCACCTTGACCTCTTCCAGTTCCTTCTCCGCGTTCTGCACAGCCTCCTCCAGATCGGGATAGAAATTGGAAACAATTGTCTTCCAGTCTACGGTTCCTTCGGAAACGCCGTCCAAAAGTGCTTCCATATTCGCTGTAAAGTTGACGTCCACAATGGTCGGGAACGCCTCCTTCATCATCTTATTGACAACCTCCCCCAGCTCCGTCACATACAGGTTCTTGTTTTCTTTAATGACATAATGACGTGCAAGGATCGTCGTGATCGTCGGTGCATAGGTACTGGGACGACCGATGCCCAGTTCTTCCAGCGTCCGGACAAGGGACGCTTCTGTATAATGTGCGGGAGGCTGGGTAAAATGCTGCTCCCCGTCAAATTCCTTTAAGGACAGCTTCGTATCCTTGTCGATGCTTTTTGCGAGGGTGCGGTTTTCTGCCTTATCCTCGTCGTCCATCGTGTATACACTCATGAAACCGTCAAAAGATCACCTTGCTGGCCGCAACCGTAAAACGATGTCCGTTGCCGTCAATCTTCACAGAGGTTGTCTCGTACTTGGCAGGCGTCATGCGGCTTGCCATAAAAGCGCTTCCAAATCAGCTGATAGAGACGAAATTGATCCCCCTGCTTAAGGATTCTTTTGATTTCCAAAGGGGTCCGCGCAACATCTGTCGGACGAATCGCTTCGTGGGCATCCTGAATTTTCTGTCCGCCCTTTTTCACGGTGCCTTCTCCGGCATACTGTTCGCCGTATTTCTCAGTAATATAGCTGCGCGCCATGTTTTCCGCCTCTTCGGAAACACGCGTGGAATCGGTTCTTAGGTAGGTGATGATACCGACTGTACCATTTCCCTTGATATCTACCCCTTCGTACAGCTGCTGCGCCAGCCGCATGGTTTTCTGTGTGGAAAAATTCAGCACCTTACTGGCTTCCTGCTGCAGGGTAGAGGTGGTAAAGGGAAGGGGAGCCTTCTTGATGCGCTCGCCCTTTTTGACGTCGCTCACCTGAAACTCTGCCTTTTCGCAATCCTTTTTGACTGCTTCTACTTCCGCTGCGGTTTTTAAAATACGCTTGGTATCCTGCTCCCCGTAATATTTGGCTATCAGGGGTTTTCTTTCCCCCGGAATCTGGAATGCTGCATCAAGAGTCCAGTATTCCTCCGGAATAAACGCATTGATCTCTTCTTCGCGATCACAGATAATGCGCAGGGCAACAGACTGCACACGTCCGGCAGAAAGTCCCCGCTTCACCTTTGCCCACAGAAGCGGGGAGATCCGATAGCCAACCATACGGTCCAGCATCCGGCGCGCCTGCTGCGCATCCACTAAATTCATATCGATTTCTCTCGCATGCTTTAACGATTCCTTCACTGCTGTCTTCGTGATCTCGTTAAAGGTAATACGGTACACCTTTTTACCGGAGAGCTTGAGCGCTTCCATCAGATGCCAGGAAATCGCCTCTCCCTCCCGGTCCGGGTCGGTTGCGAGATAGATTTTTTCTGCTTTTTTGACCTCTTTGCGGAGGTTCGCCAGGATGTCACCCTTGCCGCGGATCGTGATATACTTCGGTTCGTAATCATGCTCCACATCAATGCCGAACTGGCTCTTGGGAAAGTCACGCACATGCCCGTTACTGGCTGCTACCTCATAGTTCGCCCCAAGAACTTCTTGATCGTTTTGACTTTTGGCCGGTGACTCCACGATCACTAAATATTTTTGCCATATTTGATATCCCCAATTTTCATTACTGCTATTACGCACATTTTTGTCCTGTGCAGTGATCGTGAACCACTATACACCATATCATCCGTCATTGCAAGCAAAAGTTTTCCTGTAATATCGCCCCATTACGCTTCCTGCAGCGCCCTCCAGCTCCAGAAAAACAAGCTCCTGCATCAGCATCTGCACATTTATGAATATCTTCTGTCTCGCAAGGGTATCCGCAATTTCGTCCATGCTCTGCGGCATTGTATCCAGCGCCTGCCAGATCGTTTTGCGCAGAGGCGGCCAGGAGGATGAGGCGGTAGAGCTGAGAGCGTCTGTCACAGGGCACAGCATTTTGTCGGCAATCACACCGGCAGCCTTGGCAGCGTTCGGGCGTTCTGCCTGGGTTAAGGAAAACGCTTCGTCTCTACCTGCGTGCGGTACGCTGCCCTGCAGTTCCTGCAGCAGCTGTGCCACACTCACCGCGATGCCTGCGCCATTTCCGATCAATCGGTTGCAGCCACGACTACAGGTATCCGTAATGCGTCCCGGCACAGCAAACACATCCTTTCCCTGTTCCAGCGCCATATCTACGGTGATCAGCGTTCCGCTCTTTTCACGCGCTTCGATAACGAGCACGAGATCCGAAAGTGCACTGATGATCCGGTTGCGCGGCGGAAACAGTCGCGAATGTGGCAGCGTCCCCGGCGGATATTCTGACAGGATACATCCGTTGTCCCACAGTCTTTCATACAGCGGCCTGTTCTCCTCCGGGTAGCAGATGTCCACACCGCAGCCCAGCACCGCAACCGAATATCCGCCTGCTGACAGCGCCGCCCGCTGCGCGATTCCATCCGCCCCCCGCGCCATGCCGCTGACAATTCCGACTCCCTCCTTCGCAAGTCCCCTGGCGAAATATTCCGCCATTTCTTTTCCATAGGAGGAACAGGCCCGCGCACCGACGATGGCTGCCATCTTTTTTCCCGGCTCCGGCAGCTTCCCGATCCTGTACAGCACCAGCGGTGGATCGGAAATTTCCTTCAACCGTTTTGGAAACGCTTCTTCCCACAAAAAATCGAAGGAAATTCCTTTTTTCTTCCACTGCTCCTCCTGTCGCTTTGCCTGTTCCAGATTTTCGGGCGCATCCCAGTTTTTCAAAAGCGCCGCTTTTTTCTCCCCCAGCAGCTTTTGCAGACTTTCCGCCGGAAGCTTTCGGATTTCGGAAACGTCTCCTGCCTTTTCCAGAAGCTTTCGAATGCTGACAGCGCCGATCCCTTCCACCCGGCAAAGGGCAAGTGCCAGAGTGCGCTCCTGCTCCATTTGACTTTTACAATTCTGTTGTTTTTCTATTCTATGCTCCCTTCTGCCCGCGGCGCTTCACTCCCGCAGCACATTCTGATTTCGGAAAAAGAGCGCCTGTCCCAGATGCTCTACACCAATCCGGTCTTTTCCTTCCAGATCTGCAATCGTCCGCGCCACACGGATAACGCGGTGGCATCCCCGCATGGAAAGCCCCGCCTGCTCGCTGGCCTGTTCCAGAAACTCCTGTTCCTCAAGTCCCAACGGACAGTATTTTAAAATTTCCCCTGGACTCAACCGACCGTTTTCCCGCATTGCTGCGCCACGGCATCGCATCTGCTGCCGCTTTCTTGCCTCCAGCACCTGTTCCCGCATCCATTTGCTTCCGTTTTGTCGCTATCTATATAGGAAGCTTCTTTTTTCCCACAGCTTTCGAATCGGCGTCTGTTTGATCTGACAGCATAAATCCATCCGGTCGAGAAGCGGTCCCGAAAGTCTCGCCAAATACCGACGCACCTCCAGTCCTGACATCTGCAGCGGTTTCTGTCCGGATAATAGCCGCAGGGGCAGGGGTTCGTCGCTCCTAACAGCATAAAAATCCGCCGGATACACAAAGTTTCCCCGGCTCCGGGCAAGAAAAATCTTTCCCTCTTCCATCGGCTGCCGCAGGACGTCCAGCGTCTGTCGCTTAAATTCCGCCATTTCATCCAAAAACAACACGCCCCGGTGCGCCAACGTCACCATTCCCGGTTTTGGGACAGCGCCGCCTCCGGTCATTGCATAAACAGATACCGTATGATGCGGGCTGACAAACGGTCGCTCCTGAATCAGCGTTCCATCCTCCAGCTGCCCTGCCGCGCTGTAGATTGCAGACACCTCCTGCTTTTTCTTCCTCGCTCATGGGCGGCAGGATTCCCGGCAGACACCTCGCAAGCATCGTCTTTCCGGTGCCGGGCGGTCCTGCCAAAAGCAGATTATGGGCTCCGGCAGCTGCAATCATTGCAGCGCGCTTTGCTTCCTCCATTCCGCACAGCAATGCAAAGTCCGGCGTTTTCTTTTCTTTTTTCCGTCCTGCCTTTTGCCTGACTCTGCCATCTGTCTTCCGCGTCCCGCCGCATCCGTTCCTGTTCCTGCGCCGACGCGTTTACATACTCCATTGCTTCTTCCAGGCTGCAAACGCCCATGACCGGCAGTTTCCCAACCGCAAGCCCTTCTCCCAGATTTTCAAACGGAATCAAATAGCTTCGAAAAGCGCTCTGATTTGCCGCATGCAGCATCGCCAGTACGCCCCGAACCTGCTTAATTCGCGCATCCAGCCCGACCTCGCCCACCGCCCAGAGCTCCCTCAACCGCTCCGGCGGCACTTTCCCTGCGCTGCGAGGATGACGAGTGCGGTCGGCAAATCGAACGACGTCCCGGATTTCACGATTCCTGCCGGAGAATAATTTACCGTAATTTTTTCCGCCGGAAGCGCTGCGTTGATGTGATGCAGGAAACTCGCAGACGTTCCCGCGCCTCCCGCACTTCACTGTCTAAAAGTCCTACCATATCAAAACAGGGCAGTCCTTTTGAAATATCGACTTCCACCTGCGCAACATAGCTCTGCAGGCCATAAAGTCCGCCTGCATTGATCTGACAATACATCTTTCCCCTTTCCGTCCCGGGAAATTCAGCCAACCAGAAAAAGGGCAGATTTTTCCTCTGCCCTCCAACTATCATAACTGTTTTAACCATACCGCATGCCGCAGCATGCTGTCAACCGTTTTTTGTGCATTCAGACTCACTGCTTTTTGCACCGCTGCTTTTCAAAAATCAGCCTTTCATCCCCACGCCGCATCCCGTAAGCGCAAGAGCGCTCGTTTTTCAATCCGGCTGACATAGCTTCGGGAAATCCCCAGCCGTTTTCCTACCTCTTTCTGCGTAAGTTCCGTTCCTCCGGGCAGTCCGTACCGAAGATACAGCACCTCCTTTTCCCGTAGGCTGAGCACGCTTTCCATCAGCTCATAGACCTTTTGGTTCAGCCGCTGTTTTTGCATCTCTTCCACAATGTCCGGCTGTTTTTGTTCCATCACGTCCAGGAGGTTGATCTCGTTGCCCTCCCGGTCCGTTCCGATCGGCTCATATAACGATACTTCCCGCGATGTCTTTTTTTTACTGCGCAGCATCATCAGGAGCTCGTTGTCGATGCATCGGGCGGCGTAGGCTGCCAGACGGCTGTTTTTCTGCGGGTCAAAGGTCTCCACCGCCTTGATCAGCCCGATTGTCCCGATTGAAATCAGGTCTTCCAGTTCTTCCTCGCTGCTGTATTTTTTTGCAATGTGCGCGACCAGCCTTAAATTGCGTTCAATCAGGAGCCGTTTCGCCTCGCTTTTTCTTCCGGCATCTTCTGCCTGCAATGCCTGTATGCAAAGGCTTTCCTCTTCCTTTGACAGAGGTTTCTGAAAGGTTTTCACTCCTAGCCCCCAGCCGTTGCCAACGCCCCGGCCTCCTGCAGTTTACTTTATTTTATGAAAACCCTTTTCGTCCCGTGCCTTTCCATCTGTCCCTATTTTTGAGCGGTGTGCTCGATTTTGGCGCACAGCAGCGGCTGTCTATCGACGCAGCTGTTTTTGACGCGCTGTATTCACGCGTCTTTGATCGGACAGTCTGCAAACAGCGCCGCCACTGCGGACTTGTATTCTGTCAGCTTCTGTGCCTTGCGGATTTTTTTGAGATATTTTTCGGAGCCCTCAAACAGCTGCCCCTGCCAGCTCCAGAGTTCCTTCATTTTAAATAGTACGTCCCGTTCTCCGGACAGCACCGCTGCGTAATCCTCCGCCAATCGCCCATAAAAATCGCGGATATCCGATACTCGCTTCGCAGCGTCCTCCCAGACTGTGCTTTTGTTTTCCAGGCGCAGTTTCTTTGCAGCGTTTTTTTCCGCCGAATCAGCACTTTTGGCACGCAGCCCGCATCACCAGCGCCGGATCGATCAGCATTCCCCCTGCCGAACATCAGGTCATCCGCACCCGGATACTCCACCAAAAATCTCTCCGTATCGGAAACGCTGAATAAATCGCCGTTGTAGCAGACCGGAATGGTCCGTTCCACAGTTTCTTCATCTGCTGCAGCTGCGCTCAGCCTTTCTTTCGCCCGCACATAGGCTTCCCGGTGCACGTTTCCTTTATAAAACTCTTTCAGCACGCGGGGATGCACGATCAGCTTCTGAATCGGATACTGGGAAAAAAATATCAACAGGCGCTCAAATTCATCCGGGTTTTCCACGCCAATTCTCGTTTTGATCGAAATTTTCAGCGGGCTGTGTGCAAAAATTTCCTCCAGAAACGCATCCAGCGCGTCTGGATCGGCTAAAAACCCGGCGCCTTTTTTCTTCGCCGTCACGGTGGCGGACGGACAGCCAAGATTTAAGTTCACTTCTTCGTAGCCCTGTTCTTTGAGCATCCCGGCAACCTTGCAAAAGCCTTCCGCCTGATTCGTCAGGATCTGCGGAACAACCGCGATGTTCTGATTGATGCTCTGCTGCAATGTCGTTCCACTCCCGCGTCGTGAAGCTTTTCCCTTTTTCGGCGTGATGAACGGTGTAATAGCGATCCATCGACGGAAAGCACGCATGATGCGCATTCCGGTAAATATATCCTGTAATCCCCTCCAGCGGGGCAAATTCATACTGCATGCGATTCTCCCGATCTAATAATCCAGCAAAAACTCCGCCAGCGCATAGTTGCTGACGTCCACGCCATAATCCGTCAGGCGCAGATTTTTTTTCGATTCATCCAGACAAAGTAACTGTTCGGAAAACAGCTTATCCGCAGCGTCCTGATAAACGTCCCAGAAACTTTTTCCAAACTGGTGTTCAAATGTTTGCAGTTCAATGCCTTTTGTCAGGCGCAGCCCCAGAAACATAAACTCTTCCATTCGTTCCGACACACGAAGCGTCTGCACCTCTTCCCGAAGGTTTGCAAAATCTCCTGATTTTTGCCGCATTCCAGATAGTCCGATAAATCAGACGTCATCTTCCAGCGCATCGGGTCAATCAAAGACGACGCTCCAAGCCCGATCCCCAAATAATCCGTCCGGTTCCAGTAGCCGATGTTGTGGCGGCAGGCATACCCGTCCTTCGCATAATTCGAAATTTCATATCGATGGTAGCCATACTGTTCCAGAATTTCCCGCGTTCGGGCATACATCCGGCGTTCGTCCTCTTCCGACGGAAGCGGCAGCATTTCTTTCGGGCGCAGCGTCTGGTTTGCATCCTCACCATACCAGCTCCAGAATGGCGTACCTTCTTCGATGATCAGGCTGTAGGCCGACAGATGCTCCGGCGCAAGCTCTGCAGCTTTCATGAGTGTCTGCTCCCAGCTCTCCACCGTCTGCCCCGGCAGCGCGGACATCAGATCGACGTTGATGTTTTCAAACCCAGCCCTCCGCGCCTGCTTATAGTTTTGGACAAAGGTATCAAAATTGTGAATTCTGCCAAGCATGGCAAGCTCTTTGTCACACGCCGACTGCAGCCCCATGCTCAGCCGGTTGATTCCGGCACGTCGATATCCGGCGAGTTTTTCAAAATCCAGCGTGCCCGGGTTGCTTTCCAGCGTAATTTCTGCATCGTCCGAAACGCAAAAAATGCGCCCGGATCACGTCCATCAGCCGTTCCATATCCATGACGCAGCGGGAAGGGCGTACCGCCGCCCCAGAAAATCGTAGTGACTCTGCGCTCTTGATAAAACTGACTCTCCTGCACGATCTGTGAAAGGAGGGCATCGACGTATGCTTCCGGAACGTAACCATCCGCTGTAGAGTTATCTGCTGCCAGCGGTGCCGACAAAAAATCGCAGTAGCGACATTTTTGCCTGCAGAACGGAATGTGCAGATATAATTCCAGATCTTTTTTCGGTGTCATAGGCTCAGTTCTCATCCAGCTTTAAGACGCTCATGAAAGCCTTCTGCGGGATTTCCACGTTGCCGACCTGACGCATCCGCTTCTTGCCTTCCTTCTGCTTTTCCAGAAGCTTTTTCTTACGGCTGATATCGCCGCCGTAGCATTTTGCCAAAACGTCCTTGCGCATCGCCTTGACGGTTTCCCGGGCAATAATCTTGCCGCCGACTGCCGCCTGAATCGGAATTTCGAACAGATGGCGCGGGATTTCATCCTTTAACTTTTCGCACATTTTCCGACCACGCTCGTATGCGCTGTCCTTATGTACAATAAATGAAAGTGCATCCACTTCTTCCCGGTTAATCAAAATATCCAATTTTACAAGCTCTGACTGCTCATACCCCTTTAACTCATAGTCAAACGACGCATAACCCTTGGAACGGGACTTTAACGCATCGAAAAAGTCGTAAATGATTTCATTTAACGGCAGCTCGTATTTGAGCAATGCACGGGTTTCTTCCATATATTCCATGCCAAGATACTGACCTCGGCGCTCCTGGCACAGCTCCATAATGGAACCGATGTAGTCCGTCGTCACCATGATCTCTGCCGAAACCACAGGCTCTTCCATATATTCGATCATCGACGGGTCGGGCAGATTGGACGGATTGGTCAGCTCGATCACTTCCCCATTGGTCTTATGCACCTTATAGACAACGCCGGGGGCGGTAGTCACCAGATCAAGATTGTATTCTCTCTCCAGTCGTTCCTGAATGATTTCCAGATGCAGCAGTCCCAGAAATCCGCACCGGAAGCCAAAACCAAGGGCAATGGATGTCTCCGGCTCATAAAATAAGGACGCATCATTTAACTGCAGCTTTTCCAGCGCATCCCGCAGATCAGGATACTTCGCACCGTCTGCCGGATACAATCCACAGTACACCATCGGATTGACCTTTTTATAACCGGGAAGCGGTTTTGCACACGGATTGGCTGCATCTGTAATCGTATCGCCGACGCGGGTATCCTTGACATTTTTGATCGAAGCCGTCAGATAGCCAACCATTCCTGCAGACAGCCCGTCCTCGCTGGGGATAAACTGACCTGCGCCAAAATAACCGACCTCCACAACATCAAACTCTGCACCTGTTGCCATCATACGGACTTTGGTACCTTTTTTTAACTGTCCTTCCATAATTCGGAAAAAGACAATCACGCCCTTGTAGGATCGTAGAGGGAATCAAAAATCAGCGCCTGCAGCGGGTTTTCTGCTGCCGCTCGGCGCGGGAATTTTTTTCACAATCTGCTCCAGCACCTGTTCGATATTTAATCCGTTTTTAGCGGAAATCAAGGGTGCATCCTCCGCATCCAGACCGATCACATCCTCGATCTCTTCTTTTTACGCGCTCAGGCTCTGCGCTCGGCAGGTCGATTTTGTTGATGACCGGAAATACCTCCAGATCATGATCCAGCGCAAGATACACATTCGCCAGCGTCTGCGCCTCGATGCCCTGTGCTGCGTCCACGACCAGAACTGCGCCGTCGCACGCTGCCAGTGCACGGCTGACCTCATAGTTAAAGTCCACGTGTCCGGGAGTGTCGATCAGGTTAAAAATATATTCTTCCCCATCTCTGCACGGTAAATCGTCCGCACCGCCTGGGATTTGATCGTAATGCCGCGCTCCCGCTCCAGCTCCATGTTATCAAGCACCTGCTCCTGCATTTCTCTGCTCGTCAGAAGACCGGTCTTTTCGATAATTCGGTCTGCCAGCGTCGATTTGCCGTGATCGATATGCGCGATGATACAAAAGTTTCTGATATTGCTCTGTTTTATTTTGGACATTCTTTCCTCACTCTGATTCCTGTCGTCAACCGCCGCATTTTATAGAATGAAAGTAACTGTTCAGTAGGTCTGCGCATTTACTGCGCTGACCGTAAGAAAACTTGAACTAGAAGGCAAAAAATCCTATCGGCATAGCCGATTTGGAATGGATTTTTGCGCGTAACTGAGAGTACTGAACAGTTACTAATGAAAACCGTTTGCTGCGCCGACGCCATACTCGCCATTTTTCAATCTGATTGCATTTAAGTATATCAAACTCACAGGCTGTGGGCAAGGAATTTTACACTGTCTTCTGCACACTCACGGTCTCTAGTGTTCCAAAACCACCCGTTTTCCTTCTTCTTTTCCATTTTGTTCAAACCAGGAAAGCCAATTTTTCCTTTTTTCTTCTTCCCCGGAACCGGAAATTCCTGCTGAAGCTGCCCGATATTTCCTCCTTTGGAAATACCGAACGGATGATACGGCAAAAGCTGCGCCTGCTCTATCGAAGGGTATCGCCCAAGCAGATCACAGATTGTCTGTAAATGGGCTGTATTATCGTTGACTCCAGGGATAATCGGGCAGCGTAAAACTGTCCGTACCCCTTTTTTATCCGCCAGGGCAAGGTTATTCAAAATCGGGACAAGCGATCCGCCAATCCATTTTTTTGCGTCCTCCTCAGTGCTCACTTTCCAGTCAAAATATAGCAGATCGGTTTCCTGCAGCAGTTTTTCCATCGCGTCTGTAGTCCCAAACCCGCTCGTCTCCACACAGGTATGCAGATCCTCCTCTCTGCACAACGAAAGAAAGGAGGCTGCAAAATCCGCCTGCTGCAGCACTTCTCCGCCCGACAACGTAATTCCGCCGCCGGAATGCTCATAAAACGCCCGATCCAACAGTGCAATTTTCAAAAGCTCTTCTTCTGTATACGGTATTCCGATAATTTTCAGTGCCTTTACCGGACACTGTTCCACACACTTCCCGCAAAACTGACAATGTTCAAAATAAACCTGATGCCGAAACTGTTCTGTCCCGGTTTTCGTCAACCAATGTACATTACTGTGACATGCCGTTTCACAGCGCCCGCATCCAACGCACTTCTCACGATGAAACGACAGCTGCTTTCCGGGATTTTGACTCTCCGGATTATGGCACCACCGACAGCGCAGCGGGCAGCCCTTAAAAAAGAATGTCGTCCGCACACCTGGTCCGTCATGCAAGCTTCCCCTCTGAATATCTACAAGCAACGCTTCCAAACTATATCCTCCCTTTCCGGCATCACAGCACTGCGCAGCGATACCGGACATATTTTGTTTTCCGACACTGCACAGCAGTAACGATGCCACTCGCTTTTTCTCTTAGCAGTATGCCGTCCTCGTCAGGACGTCCTGCTGCGTTTTTTATCCAGATCGATAAACCTCGCTGTAAAATCCGCCGACCCGCACCACCAGATTTTCATGGCTTTCCGGGTGCACCAGCGCATCCTCCAGATCTTTCTGGCAGACAACGCTCAAATTCACCTGCTGCCCTCCAAGATCGAAGAACGTTCCAAGCACGCTCTTAATCTGCGTCAGATCACCTTCAAACATGCTGCGCGCGAATTTCAGGTTCTGGTTTCCGCCCGCATGAATTGAATTATCCAGTTTAGTCAACGACAGAATCAGCGCTGTCAGCCCCTCTTTATCCTGTCCGTTGTAAGGGCTGTTGCCGTTGGACAAAAACTTATGCGCATTTCTGCCGTCCGGCGTCGCGCCGGTAAACTGCCCCAGCGTCACATTCATATTGTTGTTGATCAACACCGCCAGGAAAAGAATCCAGCCGTGTCCGGTTTTTCTGGTTGCGGATCGTCTGACAGATGAACTCATGCAGCCGAACCGCAATTTCATCCGCCTCTTCATTATCGTTTCCAAATTTCGGCGCGTCAAGAAGCGCCTGCTGCAGCATCTCTTTTCCCGAAAAATCACAGTCGAGCGCCTCTACAAGCTCCTGTAATGTGCAGCGCTTTTCCTCAAATACAACTTTCCGGATTGCTTCCATACTGTCTGAAAGCGTGATATTTCCATAGGTTTCCACCGTTCCGCCCAGATACCTGTAACCGCCGTTTAGCATACCGCGTCCACGCGTCATGCAGTCGTCCTGCAGACAGGAGAGCTGTAAAAACTCTGCTTCTTTTCCATCCACGTCATACACCAGCTCTTCAAAACCGCCTGCAATCTCGATAAAAAACGTCAGATAAGTTTTTAACAACTCTTCCAGCTCCTCATAGCAGATAATGTCCTGAAGCTTTTTGCATTCCTGCCCAGCTGCCAGCGGTCCTGCCGGATTGATTCCATCATGCAGTACAAGCTCCAGAACCTTTGCCACATTCAGGGCTGTATTTGGCGTTCCCGATACTCTGTACCGCCAGCATATATTCTCCGCAGCCAAAGAACGAATACTGCTCCGCTGCCTTTTTGGGCACATCCATCGCCCGCATCACTGCAGGCACATTCACATCATCGTTATACAGCATCGGAAAGGTCGAGCCGCTGCCAAGAATCCGCAGCGCGCGGTCATAAATATCCTGATTCATCTCTTTATAATAACGCAGGCTGATCTGCGGATAAAAAATGTTCCCTGCGCACTTCCAATACATCCATCACCAGCATGGCAAATTCGTCCGCGCTCTTTTCATGCTCGCGCCCCATGCCGCCGATAATCACCCGCGTATCCCGTCCGCACTGGGTTTCGATGATTGTGAAAAAAATTGTCCAGCAAACGCACTGCCTGATCGTGTGTAATCCGTCCGGTCTTCAAATCTTTCCGGTAAAATTCCCCCAGATAATCGTCGATTCTTCCGATTTCTACTGCCCGAGCCGCAAGCATATAGAGGCATTGCAGCTGAATCGCCTCCTGCATACTCTCCGGTGGTGCAGTCTGAATGTGTTCCAGACACTCTGCCATCTGCAAAAGTTCCTGTTGCCGCACCCTGTCATTTTCCTGTCCAGCCAAACGCTTTGCCTCCGTTGTATACTGCCCCATTACCCGGCGAAGGGGATTCCTGCACAGAAGCTACGCCCTCGTAAAAATTCTTTTTCTCCGGCTCCTGCGTTTCCTGTGACAGTCTGAGCGCTTCATCCCGCAAACCGCATATACCAAGCCGGAAGAGCTTTTTAAAATCAAGATTTACACCTGCCAGCCGGTAAAGCGGATGAATTGCCGCATTATCATGCGCATAATCGTCACCGCCCATCGAACCTGCCCAGCTTTTGGGGAACTGCTGCCGGATTTTTGTATTTGTATTTTCTGTTTTCCAGAATTGGATCATCTCTTCTGCCTGCACCTCCCTGGAATAGGGGCGTCTGCCTTCATCCTTTCAGCTCCTTCTCACAGTTTACCACATCTATACAATAACCGGTCTTGTCGATGCCGTCTCCCTCCATACACTGTGCAAACACCACATACGGGCGGCTGATCCTTCCGGCAATCAGATCCTGCGGCTGTATCGTCACAAAGTACGTCGCCATCTGTGCATCCATGCAGCGGCTCTCCCGCACCGCTTTAGGCTGCCCGATATTTTCCCGATAGATTTTTGTAAATTCCAGTTCTCGCTCTAAAATTCTGTTCGGATGATACATTTTTGTCCCTCCACATTTCTTTTTCCATAAATACAGTTGTTTTGATTTTAAATCAACTCATTCCACAGCTTCTGATTCAGTATAAAAAAAACGGGAAACACCGCTAACACCTGTTTCCCGTTTCTGATACTATATTGACCTAATATATTTTTTTCTGTGAAAATATTCTGTTTTCTGAAAAGAGACTTCAAAATATCATCTGTCATTCAAAGAACCGCTTCTGACTCCGGTATTCTTTTGGCGTCTGGCCGTAACGAGCCCGAAACTGTCGGTTGAAATACGACAGATTCTCATACCCGCAGCTGTAAGCGATATCCAGAATTTTTTCTTCAGTGCTGCGGAGCAGGCGGCATGCCTCAGTCATTCGGCAGGAATTGATAAACGCCGTCGGCGTTTGCCCATAATACTTATAAAAAGCCCGATTCAGATACGCCTGACTTTTGCCCGCAAGTTCCAACATGCGTAAGTCCCTGCGTAAAATTTTCAGGCTCCTGCATTCTGTCATACAATTCAGACAGCCAGTCCGGCGCACTGTTTTCCCTGCCTTTTAATAAGATGTTTACCAGGACATCACAGCAAATGCTCTGGAGCAGAAATTCCTTTTCCCCTGAGGACTCCCAGAGTTGATGCAGCAGACGTATTTTCTCACGGAATCCTTCCAGGCTTTCCGAATCCAGGTCAAAAACAGGTGCATCTTTGCTCCCGTTCCCGCTGCCAAACAGCGGCGCTGTCAGCTGTTCATAACGATCTTTTCGCACCGCAATATTGTACAAAAGATTCTGCTCGCCAAAGGGATTTGACAGGGTATGCACATCGTCCGGTCCGAGCAGCTGTCCCATCCCCGGCTGCATCACCAGTTCCTGTCCGTTACATCGTTCCAGAAACGTGCCTTTCAACACGACAAAAATTCATAATAATCATGACAGTGCGCCTCGATCTGCTCTCCCGGTTTCAAAATCAGATCGGCGATATAGAAAGTAACCTGTTTATCCGTCACATACTGCTTCCAGTAAAACCGCTGTGCCATAAATGCTCCATTCTACCGCGACACGATGTTCCGTTTTTCTTTTTACACCGCCGCTTCTTCCCGACTGCGGCACTGTTTCGCCAGATAATGAATCACGTCCCGTCTCGTAATGATCCCAATAAAGACCTTTTCATCATCAATAACCGGCACGAAGTTCTGAGCGCTGACCTTTTCCAGCAGTCCTTCCATATCCACATCCACATGAACCGGCTTATTGTCCCGGGAACGGTTCACCTGCATGACAGGAATCTCTTCCATCTGATACAGGCTGGGAAAATTCAGTTCTTTTAATCCCCAGAGCACATCCCCGTCCGTCAGCGTGCCAAGATATTTGCCCTCCGTAGATAAAAGCGGAACCGCAGCATAACCGTGATGCTCCATCTTTTTCAAGTGCCTGACGCAGTGTATCAGTTTCCTCCACATAAGCGACCTCGCTCTTTGGTGTCAAAAAAGAATAAAATATTCATCTGTAAATTCTGTCTACCTTTCGTATACGATTCTCTCCGCCTGCGCTGCCGCCTCTTCTTCCGAAATCAGGCAACCGATAATTTTCAGTGCAAAATCGATCGCACAGCCCATGCCGCGTCCGGTAATCACATTGCCATCCACCTCTGCTGCGCCGTGCGTCACAAAGGCGCCGTCCAGCTCCTTTTCCATGGAAGGGAAGCTCGTCGCCTTTCTCCCCTTCAAATATCCGCGATGTCCGAAAATCTGCGGGGCCGCGCAGATCGCTGCAACCCATTTGCCAGCGCTGTAAAAACGATCCAGCTGTTCCATTAATCCATCACAGGCTTCCAGATGCAGGGTTCCAGGCATTCCCCCCGGAAGCACCAGCAGATCGAACGCATCAAAATCTGTCTCAGAAAGCAGCTGATCCATCTGCACGGTAATCTGATGCGAACCGGTCACCGCCGCCGTCTCATCCACGGAAACCATTGTCACCTCGATGCCCGCCCGTCTGCAGAGATCCACCACTGTCAACGCTTCTATTTCTTCATAACCAGCCGAAAAAAAACACCAATTTTCGCCATCTGTATGTCCCCTTTCTTCTTAAGTTCATTTTCTGATGTCTGGCAGCAGCCTGCCATTTGAACCATTCCTATCTTAGCAGAAATCTCTGTTCCATAAAAGGGAAAAAGTATGAATAATTTCTAAAGAATGTTAAAATTCAGGGTGCTTCCACAACAAAATTCACAAATCCTGCGTATGTGTGCTATACTAAACCTATCGAGCATCTAAAACACACAAAGGAGTACCGCTATGCCCCCCTATGGAAATCGAACGAAAATTCACAGTCAAAGCTCTGCCGGAAAATCTGGACAGCTATCCCTTCCACCTCATCGAGCAGGCTTATTTAAACACCGACCCCGTCCTGCGCATCCGCAGACAGGATGATGAATATTATCTGACCTACAAAGGAAAAGGACTGATGGCGCGGGAAGAATATAATCTTCCGCTCAATCAGTCCTCCTATGAGCATCTGCTTTCCGAAAGCTGACGGCATCTGTATTTCCAAAAACGATATCTGATCCCCTGGGATCCTTATACCATCGAGCTGGATGTTTTTGAGAAGTCTCTGGCGCCTCTTATCATCGCAGAAGTAGAATTTCCATCCATCGAGGAAGCAAACGCATTCACACCACCGGACTGGTTCGACCAGGATGTGACCAAGGATCCGGCCTATCATAATTCGAATTTGATCTTGAAATAAGATCGTCGCCATGCTATTATAGGATCAGGCAAAGGATATAAGTGTTCACGGTCAACACAAACGAAATCCCGGAGAGCTGCAGCTCTCCGGGATTTCTTGTTCGTCAGGGCAAATCACCTGCAATAGGTCTCTGTCACGTCCTTCATATGTGCTGCCAGTGCATCCGTCAGCTGTCCGTCCGTCAGGCGCCATTTCCAGTTGTCTCCAAGGGTGGACGGGAAGTTCATGCGGGCTTCTCGTCCGAGTCCGAGCCAATCCTGCATCGGGATCACTGCGGTTCCTGCGGTTGAGGACATCGCTGTTGCGATCATCGCTTCCACCACATCCTTACCGCTTTTTACCCGCAGGTACTCACGAATGTATTTCTGCACCTTGCGGTTGTTTTCTTCGTACCAGCCGCGGGTCGTCTGGTTGTCATGGGTTCCGGTGTAAACAATACAGTTCTTATCATAATTGTGCGGCAGATATTCGCTGTCATAGCTGTCAAATGCGAACTGCAATACCTTCATACCCGGATATCCGCATTTTTTTTGATCATTTTGCGGACAGGAGGTGTAATCACACCCAGATCCTCTGCGATCATCTCTTTTTTGCCCAGCTTCATCTTCATCGCTGCAAAAAGTTCGAAGTCAGGTCCCTTTTCCCAGTGACCATTGACTGCGGTTTCGTCTCCGTAGGGAATCGAGAAATATGCCTCGAAGCCACGGAAATGATCTACGCGGACGATATCGTAGAGGCGATAGCTGTAACCGATTCTTAAGATCCACCAGTCATAGCCGGTCTTTCTGTGATATTCCCAGTCATAAAGAGGGTTCCCCCACAGCTGACCGGTGGCAGAAAAAGCATCCGGCGGAACCCCTGCAACTGCCTTGGGCACGCAGCCCTCAGAAAGCTGGAACAGCTCCGGATGAGACCAGGTATCTGCACTGTCAAGTGCAACGTAAATCGGGATATCTCCGATAATAGAGATCCCTTTTCCATTGGCATAGGCCTTGAGTGCCTGCCACTGTTTTGCAAACAAATACTGTAAAAACTGCCAGAAGCAGATTTCATCGGACAGCTCATGTCTGCAGCGTCTGATTGCTTCAGGCTCCCGCAGCTTTAAAGGTGCGTCCCATTCCAGGAAGCTTGCGCCGCCCTGACTGTCCTTGATCGCCATAAACAACGCATAATCAGAAAGCCACCAGTCATTTTCCTCACAGAATGCAATAAATTCAGCATTCTCTGCGATATGGCTGTTGTGGTATGCCTTTGCGCAGCAGGGGAAACCGTCCCTGATACATTTTTCATAATCCACATAGGACTTGCTGCCGCCCCAGTCTGTATTCTCACATTCCTCTTCTGTCAGCCATCCGTTTTCGATCAGCTCTTCAAGATCGATCAGGTAGGGATTGCCCGCAAAGGTAGAAAATGCCTGATAGGGGGAATCCCCATATCCGGTGGGTCCCAAGGGCAGGATCTGCCACAGCTTCTGTCCCGCTTCCTTCAGAAAATCCACAAAAGCATAGGCTTCTTTGGAAAAGGTTCCGATGCCGAATCGGGATGGCAGGCTGGTAACCGGTAATAAAACACCGCTTCTTCTCATTCTTTTTTTCCTCTCATCCTTTGAACGATATGTTTTGTCACGCCATGCAGGGCGAAAGGTCAGAACCTCCGTGCAAGCACAGTCGGTCTTCTGACGTTTTCGCCCTTTTTGTCATTTGAAATCTCCGTCATTCTGAAATCTCCCCCACCCGATTTCTCCCCTGATATCCTTATTTTAATTTCCAGATATCGCGGTTGTATTCTGCGATAGTACGATCGGAAGAGAAGAATCCGGCTTTGGCGATATTTACCACCATCATACGTTTCCACTTTTCCTGATCCTCGTAGTCTGCAAACATACGGTCTTTGGTTGCAATATAGTCTTCCAGATCCAGCAGAGTCATGAACCAGTCTTTGTTCAGCAGCTCGTTGTAGAGGCGCTTCCAGATTCTCCTTATGACCAACTGCCAGCGCCTGATCGCTTACGATGAAGTCCACTGCTGCTTTGATCACAGGGCTCTTCTCATAGAAGCTTCTGGACACGTAGTCTGCCTTTGCATAGTGATCGATAACCTGCTCGCTGTTTTCGCCGAAGATATAGATGTTGTCATCACCGACGAGGTCGTGGATTTCAACGTTTGCACCGTCAGCTGTGCCAGAGTGTCACCGCACCGTTTAACATCATCTTCATGTTGCCGGTACCGGATGCTTCCTTGGAAGCAAGAGAGATCTGCTCGGAGATATCGCAGGCAGGGATCAGCTTCTCCGCTGCACTTACGTTGTAGTTTTCTACCATAACAACTTTCATGTAGTCCTTTACATCCGGATCGTTATTGATGATCTGCTGCAGGACTAAGAGCAGATGGATGATATCCCGTGCAATGACATAAGCCGGAGCTGCCTTCGCGCCGAAAATAAAGGTCAGCGGACGGGCAGGCTTTTTCCGCCTTTGATCTCCAGATATTTGTGGATGATATACAGCGCATTCATCTGCTGTCTCTTGTACTCGTGCAGACGTTTGATCTGAATATCGAAAATGGAATCGGGATTTAATTCCTCGCCTTCGTGCTCTTTGATATGAGCAACAAGTGCTTCTTTCTTCTCTCTTTTGATCTTTACCAGATCGTTTAAGAATTCCTCGTCATCCTTAAATGCAAGCAGCTTTTCCAGCTCCATCGCATCCTTCTGATAGCCGGTTCCGATCTTTTTCGGTAATCAGGGCAGCCAGCTCACGGTTGCAGGAAAGCAGCCATCTGCGGAAGGTAATGCCGTTTGTCTTATTATTGAACTTTCCAGGATAAATCTCATAAAATGCATGCAGCTCGGTATCCTTTAAGATCTCGGTGTGAATCGCAGCAACGCCGTTTACGGAGAAGCCGTAGTGGATATCCATGTGAGCCATGTGCACGCGGTTCTGATCGTCGATGATCTGTACCTTCGGATCGCTGTATTTTGCAGCAACACGGGCGGACAGCTCCTTGATGATCGGAACGAGCTGAGGAACCACCTTTTCCAGATAGGACAGCGGCCATTTTTCCAGAGCCTCTGCCAGGATGGTGTGGTTGGTGTATGCGCAGGTCTTGCTGACAACCTCGATTGCCTCGTCCATTGTAAACGCTTTATCGTTTACCAGGATACGGATCAGCTCCGGAATAATCATGGACGGATGGGTATCGTTGATCTGGATGACTGCATAATCGTACATCTTTCTCAGATCGTACTGCTTTTCCTTCATCTCCATCAGGATCAGCTGTGCAGCGTTGCTGACCATGAAATACTGCTGATAAATACGAAGCAGGTTGCCGGCTTCATCGGAATCATCGGGATATAAGAACAGGGTCAGGTTCTTTTCGATGGCTTCCTTATCAAATGTGATACCTTCTTTTACGATGCTTTCATCTACGCTCTCGATGTCGAACAGGCGCAGCTTATTGACACCATTGTTGTAGCCGACTACGTCAATATCATACAGACGGGAGGTTACCTTTCTGTCACCGAAAAAAGACATCAAAGGAAACATCGGTTTTATTCAGCCAGGAATCCTTCTCGATCCAGTCGTTCTTTTCTGCGGTCTGAAGGCGATCCTTAAATACCTGCTTGAACAGACCGAAGTGATAGTTTAAGCCGATGCCTTCGCCGGGAAGACCCAGGGTTGCAATGGAATCCATAAAGCAGGCAGCCAGACGTCCCAGACCGCCGTTACCAAGAGACGGTTCCGGCTCAATCTCTTCGATTCTGGACAGCTCCTTGCCCTTGCTCTTTAATACACTTTCTACTTTTTCATAGATTCCCAATTGATCAGATTGTTGGACAAAAGCTTACCGATCAGGAACTCGGCAGAAATATAGTAGATTTTCTTGTCACCGTCGTTGGGTACGGTTGCCTCTTCCAGTCCCTTTACCAGATACAGCAGTGCAACATAAACCTGCTCATCGCTTGCATCCTCCAGCTTTTTGCCGAAGAGCTTCTCAGACAGAGCTTCCAGCTCCCTGTCAATTCTCTGCTCCAGAATTTCTCTCCGGATCGTTTCTTCCTGTCTCATTCTTTCCTCCGTTTCTGCCGCCTGGCGGCAACTTTTGATTCATGACAATAGTAAATGCTCGCAGAGCGTGCATTCTATTGTTTACTCTACAATGTCCTGGTAGCGCATCCGCACCAGTTCATATCCTAGCACTACGTTTCTTCCCTCTTCCAGATGCAGCAGGCGGTCAACCTCTTCCACCGCAGCAGCCGACACGCCATAAAAATCCTGACGCACCGTATTCATCTGCTTGCCCGCATAGCTCATGAGCGGGATTCCGTCAAAGCCGCAAACCGGATGGAACACATCCAGCTCCATCAATGCCCGCATCGCGCCGATGGCCATCAGATCCGATGCACAAACAAACACATCCATTCTGTCTGCATAAGAGAAGGTCAGCTCCCTCGCTTTTTTTCTCACTGAAATCTCCGTATTCGATGGTCAGCTCCAGCGCAAGCTCCTCTGCCAGCTTCTTCATCCCTGCAATCCGTTCTCCGGTTACAAAGGACTTTTTATCCCCTGCGATATAAAGAACCTTTGTACAGCTTTCATTGCCGAGGATCGTCTTTTTTGCGATTTCGTACTGGGCATTTTTCTGGTCAATCCAGACCGAAGACGTATTCCTGTCATGATAGGGTGCGTCAACCAGCACGATTTTAAACGCACCAGACGCTATCAGCTCTCTTAGGAATTCATCTTCCTCATTCATCCCATATGCGATAATTCCTTCGACGCTCTGAGCTTTTAAATAGCTGGTCAGCTCATCCAGTCCCATATCCGCTACCATGGAAAAAAACAGCGTCACCACATCAAGCTTTAATTCCTTTGCCCGGTGGATCGCACCGGAAAGATACTGCAGGTTGATCTCATCCACGCAGCCAACTGTTTCCTCCAGCTTTAACAACAGGGCAACCCGCCCAAACTGTTTGGAGGAAAGTGCTGCTGCAACCGCATTGGGCGTATAGTTCAACGCTTCGATCGCCGCATTTACCTTGTCCTTCGTGCTTTCACTGACGCCTTCATAGCCGTTTAGCACCTTCGACACCGTGGAGATCGCCACGCCTGCCTGTCTCGCCACATCTTTTATGGATGCCAAGCTTCCTCCTCCTCTCTGTTGGAAAACGTTTTCTAAATACATTCCTATCATAGATCAGAAAACGTTTTCCGTCAATATCAATATTTTAAGAATCATGTCAATTTTTTGAAAAAAAGGCGGCAGGAGCTTTCGCTCCTGCCATCTGCGCATTATCTATTCCTGTTTTCTGTGCTGCTGCCGATATTGTAACGGGGTCTGCCCGGTCGCCTTTTAAACACGCGGAAAAATATTGGCTGTCCTCGTAGCCCACCGTCCGGGCGATATCCGCAACACTCATCTCTGTATGCTCCAGGTAATCCCCTGCCTTGCGGATTCGAAGCTCGATCAGGTAGTTAACCGTCGACTGCTGTTTTTCTTTCTTAAAAAGAGAGGAAAAAATAGTTCGGGCTCATGCCGTAGCGCTCTGCCAGCTCGTTGATCGCGATATCCTCATTATAATGTGCTTCCAGATATTCGATTGCGCGCAGAATCACTGCTTCTCGCGTTTCCCTGCGCCATCCCGCCGCTTTTCATGCAATCCTCTGCAAGCGCAAGATAACGCTTTTTGAGGGATTCGATATCTGCCGCCTCGTCCACCAGAGAAAAGCTTTTTAGCACCTCCGTCAGCGTCTCCTTCGCTTTCCGGGGAGACTGCTGCAGCTGCGCAGAAGCAAATTCAGAATCCGAATCCAGATCATCCGCACATAACGGATTCCAGATTTCTGCACCCGGTCCTCCGCCAGAATTTCTTCGAGAAGCACATAAACGTTTTCCATATCCCTGCGTTCGAGGTACTGACTCAGCATTTTCAGCTCCACGGACGGAAACACGACGCTTTGGAGTACCTGCAAATCTTCATAAAAATACAGGTTCGAGCTTCCGAAATCATCCGCTGCCTCAACGCTTCCCCTGCTTCCTTCACGCACGTTTTGTCCGGGAAATCCGTCGGGCGGCTAACGCCAAACGTCAAATAGATTTCCATTTTTTCTCGAACAGAACCTGGATGCGCAGAAACATCCGCTCAATCTCCCTACGCAGTTCGCTGACCTTTCCTCTGCCGAACATCGCGTATAACTGGTTCGGATTGGCAAGGTTGCTGACAATCCAGCTTCCAGCAGCCGGACCGCATCTCTTCGAACACATTCTGCACGGAAAAGCGGATCAGTTCGATATCCTCATGCCGAAATTTTTTTCCCTCGTAGCTTTTGGCGTCAATATTGATCACGACCAGATACAGAGATCCTTTTTCTTTTTTCCAAAGCTCCGACAGGTTGATTTTAACTGTGCCGCTTCCTCTTCTGTCAGAAATGCTGCGTTGTCCTGCCAAAGATGGTTGACCGCCTTTTCCTGCAGCCATCCTTTCTGTTCCGTTTCCAGCTGATGTTTCCGGAAAATCTCCACTTCCATCTGCCGCTCTTTTCCAGCGTCTCAAATAATTTCCTCATGACCCGTTTTAACTCGTCGTTGGAAATCGGCTTTAACAGATAGCTTTTGACGCCCAGCTCGATCGCTGTTTCCGCATACTCAAACTCCGCATAGCCGGAAAGTATGACAAACTGCGTTCCCGGATATTTTTTCTTTTGCTTCCCGAATCAACGTCATCCCGTCCATATCCGGCATTTTGATATCGATGATGACGATATCCGCCGGTTCCTTTTTCCAGAAGCGCAAGCGCCTCCACCAGACGCCGCCTCACGGATTCTTTCAAATTTAAAATTCAGATACTGAAAGCGGGCAATCATCCCGGAACGAATCAAC
>VOFC01004524.1_pt1 | contig 47562 bp, 68 predicted proteins | sample 5384161 | NCBI WGS metagenome assembly VOFC01 (sample SAMN12384722, study PRJNA508395) | human gut metagenome | isolation source: healthy gut B | host: Homo sapiens | reverse complement strand
GTATGTCTGCGGCGTATCCAGCAGGAAAACGACCACCCGCAGCCGCTCGTGCCGGACGGCATCTTCGGCGCGGAGACCGCCGAAAGCGGTCCGTGCGCATCAGCGGCAGAACGGACTTCGGTCTCCGGGCAGGTTGACCGCGCGACCTGGGACAGCATCTTTGGCGCATACGAGCAGCTGACCGCGCTCGATGCTCTGCCTGCCGCTGTCCGCTTTTTTTCCGGCGGAGGGCGGCGTGCTCTCGCCCGGCGACAGGGGCGCGGCGGTGTTTGTCCTTCAGCTCCTGCTCGGCACCGGCGCGCCGCACTTCGCAAATCGCTCCCGTCCCCCTCACCGGCGAATATGACGCGGAGACCGAGACCGCTGTGCGCGTCATGCAGGGCATTTTTCGGCCTGCCTCAGACCGGCGTCGCGGACTGCGCGACCTGGGATATGCTCGCAGGTCTGCACAACGCGCTCTACGAGCGCGCGCCCCCGCGTGGGCGCTGCCCTGAGCGGGTATAAAACGGCGACAGACCGGAAATCCTTACCGTGAAAGGGGTGTTTTTCATGGTAAAGGGTATCAGCCGGCGCGTTGTGGTGGTGCGGCCGGAGAGCGGCGGCCCGTTCGAGCAGGCCATTTTTCGTGCGCGATCCGGCCTTTTCCGCGCGGCGACGCCGTGCGCGAGGCCTGCCGCATCGCGGAGGGCTGTCTTTGCTCGAGGCGGCGCAGACCGAGGCGCGTGTCCGCCCGTCTGCTCCCTGCCGCCTTCGCGCTCGGCGCTCTCACCGCGAGCCTCGTGCACCTGCTCGCCTGCTCCTCTGAACAAACGGCGGCGCAGGAAATGTCCGGTCTCCTGCATCGCCGTTTTTCGCACCTCAAAACCGGTATTGCCTTTTATTTCCGCCTGTATTTTCCGCCAACTCCTGCAAAAAGTCTGCGGTATACTGAATGGGCAGTGAAGGAGGCTTTGCAAAATGGACAAGCAAAAAAAAGTGAGGCGTGCGCCGCGGCTGCTCGGAAGGGCGGCGAGCATCGCGGTCCGTCTGTGGAACGAGGAACATCTGCATCGTCTGCTCGTCGGGACGCGGCGGTTCGTGCTGTGTGCGCTGCTCATGCAGGCGAACGTTTTCGACGGCTATGCGCCTTTCGGACTCGCGATGGCGAGCGCCATGATGGCGCACGGCGCCGGACTTTCCGCCGTCGGCGGCGTGGTCTGCGGCGCGATGCTCATCGACGACGGCCTGCTCGGCGGCGTTTACGTCGCCGCGACGCTCATCGTGCTGTGCGTCATGAGCGTGTGCACCGGTCTGCGCGTCGTACAGCGTCCGTGGTTCGCCCCGGCCGTCGCCGCAGCGGCAGGCGCCGCCTGTACATTCATCTTTCTGCCGGCCGGGGACGAGCTGCGCGCCCCCGGCCGTGATGACCTTTTCGCCGTGCAGGGACTGACGTTCGGCGCGTGCCGCATTTACGGCGCGGCGCGCTCGCTCCGCCGCGTGAGGAAGGCGACTGGCGCAGACCGGTCACGCTGCTCGCCGTGACCGCGACCGTGCTGCTGAGCCTCGCACATGTCAGTCTGTTCGGTCTGTTTGCCCCGGCGCGGGCGGCGTCGCTCCTGCTCGTGCTCGGCACGGCCTATCTCGGCGGTCCGGCGGCCGGTGCGGCGGCGGGCGTCGCCTTCGGCGCGGTAATGGACCTCGGCGTGGGCTCAGGAGCGCTGTTCACCTGCTGCTACGGCCTTTGCGCGCTCGCGGCCGGGCTGTTCCGCGACGGCGGACGCGCAAGGTTCGCCGTCTGCGCGTTCACCTCCGGCCTGTGTGCCTCCATGCTCGGCACAGGGAGCGACCTGTTCATTCCGCTCCTGTCCGAGCTGACGGCGGCAGTGCTGCTGTTCGCGTCGCTGCCCGAGGCGGTCTGGAATGCGCTGCGGCGCACGCTGCTGCCCGAAACGCTCGTCGGTGAAAAAACGCGCCTCAAGCTGCGCCGGGCGGCCGGTCACTGCGCGACCGAGGCTGCGCAGGTGTTCTACGAGCTCTATCTCGCCATGCTGAGCGGCGCGGCCGAGGGTCGTGCAGCAGGAGACGAAAACCTGCGCGTCGTGTTCGACCGGGCAAGCGACCGGGTGTGCCGGAACTGCGTGCTGTGCGCCCAGTGCTGGCAGAAGGACTACGTTTCCACCCTCGCCGCGCTGAATGACGTGACGCAGCCGATGCTTGCGCGGGGTCGGGCGGAAATGCAGGATTTTCCCTATCATTTCTCCTCGCGCTGCGTGCATCTGCCCGAGCTCATCCGCGCCATCAACAGCGCCCTGTTCGCCCTGCGCGAGCGGCAGAGCATGCGGCGGCAGCAGGAGGAGAACCGACAGTCTGCTCGCGCGGCAGTACGCCGGCATCACGGACATTCTCCGCCAGCTCGGCGCGGAGGTGACGCAGGACGACCGCGCAGCCGATGATGGAAAAGCAGATCCGCCGCCATGCAGCGGCGTTCGGTTGGATCGACCGGGTGTGCGCGGTGCGCGACGCGCAGGGGCGGCTCATCATCGAGCTGTACGGCGACGGCACGCCCGACATCCTCCGGCAGGGCGAGGGCTTTTCCCGCCGGACTGAGCGCCCTGCTGACGTTGCGCTGACCGAGCCGCGCGAGATGGAGAACGAGTTCGGCACCTGCCTTGAAATGCACGAGCGTGCACCGTTCCGCGCCGTGGTCGGCATCGGCCGCCAGCAGCGCTCAGGCGTTTTCGGTTTCGGGCGACACCGGCTGCTGGTTCCTGACCGACGCCGGTGTTGCCTGCCTGCTGCTCGCAGACGGCATGGGCTCGGGCGCGGCCGCCGCGCAGGACAGCCGCATGCTCGTCAGCCTCGATGGAGCGCTTTCTCCGCGCGGGCATCTCGCTCACGGACGCGCTCGGCGCGGTTTCCCCCGCCCTGCGGCTGCGCTCGGACGGCACGCGCTTCGTCACCTCGACGCGCTCACGCTCGACCTGTTCACCGGGCAGGCGGAGAGCCTGAAATGCGGCGCGGCGCCCTTATGTGCGCACGGACGGGCGTTGGAGCGTGCTCGCCGGGAAATCGCTTCCCGTCGGCCTTTCCGACGAGAAAAACCAGAGCCAGTCGGTGCCGCTGCGGCTTTCCCACGGCGATCTGTTCATCATGGTGTCAGACGGCGTGTCCGACGGGCTGGATGATGCGTGGTGCGCGAGCGCTGCGCGAGCACGGCGGCGAAGGGCCGAAGGAGCTCGGCGCGGCTTGTCACCGAGGCCCGGCCGCGGCAGCGACGACGACCGCACCGCCATCGTCATGCGCGTAGAAAAAGACGAATTTTTGACTGTCGCGAAACTACAGTTTCGCCGACAAGCTGTGTTCTGACGTCACAGAACACGAGTCGTCCGAAAGTTCCCATTCGGAAACTTTCTCCTCCAGAAGTAAAAAAACCGAGGTGCATGTCCCCGGTTTTTTTGCGTTTGCACAGCAAACGCTGTTTAGTGCGCGCTGTCGCGCGATTGCTGCTTCCACTTGAAAACAGCTTTATCAGCAGTCTTTTTATCTTGTCTCGTCTGCGCCGTTGATGGGCGTGAGGGCGAGCGAGATCGTCCCGGACAGGATGCCCTGCCGCGTCATATACGCGGAGAGCGCGAGAGCGCCTCAGCCGTCGCGGCGCTGTGGTGCAGCCGCAGCACAACGGCCGCATCGGTCTCGGAAAAGCGCTGCGCAGTCTCTGCATAGGCGCGCGCCGCCGTCCCCTTTTTCGTCCCCGGCGTCCAGCGTCGCGTCCCACAGGCGGTAGCCTGCGGCGATCAGCGCGTCGCGCTGTGCCCGGGAAAGCTGTGCACAGCCTGTGGATACCGAGACGATGCGCGTCTGTACGCCGGTCAGCAGGCGCAGCCGCTCGTTTGCGAGCGTCAGCTGCGCGACAAGCGCGTCCCGAGGCTTTTTCGTCCGCATCGAGCAGCAGCGCGAGCGTATGTCCCTCGGCGGCAATGCGGCGCACGGTGTCATCCGTCCAGTCCGCCGACTTGACCGGCAGGAAAACGCCGCCGTGCGTCCGCTCTCACTCAGCGTATCCAGAACAGCCGCCGTGTTTTTGTCCGGCGCACCGCAGAACGTCAGGTACACCCGTGCCGGCTTGCGCGCCGGCTTTTCCTCAACCTTCGGAATGGGAGTCTCGTCCGGCTTCGCTGCCGTGCCGCCATTTGACGAGGCGCCGTTCGAGGATGAGCCGTTCGAGGACGGAATGCCCTTTGTAGCTGTTGATCGTGTTTTCGATCGTACCGGATTTTGCGGCGGCAAACGCAGAGTCGCTCGACGCCGAGCCGTCGGTCACGCGCAGCACGGTCTCCCCCCGCGACCGCGAGCGTCGAATAGCTCAGACCGAACTTGCCGCAGCACAGCTTGACCGGAACATAGGTCGTGCCGTTCATCGAGTAGGCCGGTGTGGAATAGCTGTTGAGGTCCTGGTCATAGACATAGCCCTCCGCCGGGGAAAAGCTGAGCGTCTCGCCGTTTGCGGACAGGTCGAGCACACCGTCCGAGCTGGAGGCGGACACGCCGAGCTGCGAAAAATACGCTGTACGGCACATAGATCTCGCCGCCGAGGCGCGCCGGCATGGTGCTGTCCGAAAGCGGCAGGATGCTGTCGTTCACCGCCGTCAGCGTCAGCGCACGCGCGGGCGCAGGAATGCCGAGCGCCAGAACGCCTGCGCAGAGCAGCCCGCTCAGGATGCGTCTGATGCTCTTTTTCATCTGCCCTCACCTCATCTTTGCGCATATACTTTCAGTATATCCCTATTATACCAGACCTCCGGCGGTTTGTCACGATGCCGTTTTTGCGGTAATACTTGATGTATTACCGTGAAATCGCAACAAAGTCAGGGCACAAAATTTCCGCAAAGCGCCGCAGCTTTCATTGTGCGGTGTTGCCCTATGTATTTTCATACCGTTTATTCGCCGATATTCGCAAAATTTGTATAAATATATCCCCACTGATTCCATCTGAATTATGCGCTATTGCTCTTGCTTTATCAGAACAGAGTGCTATAATAATGTTTGAAACTAAACCACAACAGAAAGAGTGACAAACCATGCTGCAGATCACAAAACAGCGTACCACTACTCCTAAGGCTAAGCCGGACGAGGGCAATCTCGGTTTCGGTGTTCATTATACCGATCATATGCTGATCATCGACCACGATGAGGAAAAGGGCTGGCACGACGCCCGCATCGTACCGTATCAGCCGCTCGAGCTCGATCCCGCAGCGATGGTTTTCCATTACGCGATGGAGTCCTTCGAGGGCATGAAGGCTTACCGCACGCCGGACGGCTCGATCCAGCTGTTCCGCCCCGACAAGAACGCGGAGCGCATGATCAACACCAACCACCGCATGTGCCTGCCGAGCCTGCCGGTAGAGGATTTCGTCCAGGCGGTCAAGGCGATCGTCGAGTTTGATCAGGACTGGGTACCGCACGCAGAGGGCACCAGCCTTTACATCCGTCCGTTCGTCATCGCGACCGAGCCGCATCTGGGCGTTCGCACCTCCCGCACCCACAAGTTCATCATCGTATGCTCTCCGGTCGGCGCTTACTACCCACCGGCATCAATCCGGTAAAGATCTTCGTCGAGGACGAGTACACCCGTGCATGCCCGGGCGGCACCGGCTTCACCAAGTGCGGCGGCAACTACGCGGCATCCCTGATTTCTCAGGTCAAGGCGCACGAGCTCGGCTACGAGCAGACCCTGTGGCTCGACGGCGTTGAGCACAAGTATGTCGAGGAAGTCGGCTCCATGAACTGCTTCTTCAAGATCGACGGCACGGTCTACACCGCTCCGACCGTTGGCACCGTTCTGCCGGGCGTTACCCGCATGAGCTGCATCGAGCTGCTCAAGAAGTGGGGCATTCCGGTATCCGAGGAGCGTCTGCCGATCGCTGACGTCATGAAGGCTTCTCACGACGGCAAGCTGGAAGAGGTATTCGGCACCGGTACCGCAGCAGTCATCTCCCCGGTCGGCGAGCTGCGCTACGAGGGCGATGTTGCTCACATCAACAACGGCGAGATCGGCGAGATCACCCACAAGCTGTACAACACCCTGACCGGCATCCAGTGGGGCAAGCTGCCCGACGATATGGGCTGGACCGTCAAGATTTAATGCTTCGATTAAAAGGCAAAGCCTTTTCGAGAAAGACATGCCGAACTGCGTTCCGGACATGTCTTGCGCCCCTCAGCGCGTCGATAAATCGGCACACTGAGGGGCTTTCTGTATCAAAACCGAGGTACACGCCCCCGGTTTTTATGAATTTGCAAGCAAATTCTATTATAAAAGGCACGCCGAGAAGCGTGCCTTTTTCGCGCCCAGCGCGCCCTGCCGCATTTTGCCTTCGGCAAAACAGGCAGGACAGGCGCCCGCAGTGCGCCGCATCAAATTCCCCATAAAAAGTCCAGCTCTGCCGGACTTTTTATTCCACAGGGCACCCGCGCCGCCTTCGGGGCAATTCAATCTTTGGCGGCGCCCCTGCCGTGCAGGGGCGGGGTATCGTTTTCGGTTTCTCCGGAACCGAAAAACGTATCCAGGGGGGACAGCGTCCCCCTGGACTTCGCGTCAGCGAATAAAGTTCGTCATCGTGCGGTGTCCGGTTGCGGGCGGCTCAATGCCTGCCTTGTCGATGACCTTGAGCATCCATGCAATGTTGCGGCCGAGCTTTCGATGACCTCGACACCCTCGGTGTCCTGCATGACCTCGCCCTTTTCCGCGCCGTGAACCGCGTTCCAGTAGTCCGACGTCACGAGCACCATCTCCATCGTGTTGATCGTGCCGAGCAGCTGCTGATAGGTCTCCATGCCGCCCGAACGGCGCAGCGTGCACAGCGCCGCACCTACCTTGTGATGCAGCTTATTCTCGCCGCAGCCAGCCGCCAGCATCAGCCGGTCCAGCACGCACTTCATGCCGCCGGCAATGCCGCCGTGGTACACCGGCGAGGCCAGCACGATGCCGTCCGCCTCAATGCACTTGGCGATGATTTCATTTACACCGTCGTCGTCCTGCACGCAGCGCAGCGTGCCGTTGTCCAGGCAGTGATAGCACGCCATGCACGGATGCACCTTCGCGCCCGGCTGGCAGACCTCGAACTCGATGCCCTCGTTTTCGAGCACCCTGCCCAGTACGTCCAGCATCTGTGCGCAGTTTCCGCCCTTTCGCGGCGAACCATTGATTGCTACAACCTTCATTTTTCTTGTCCTCCTGTTTTTACCCGGCGCGTCCGCCGGTTTCTCCGTTATTTCAAATGCGCCGTCTGCTCCATGCGGTACAGCCGCATGACGACAAGCGTATGATTGAGCTGCGGCCCCATCAGCAGGATGATGCTGACGATATACAGCCAGATCATGAGCACGATGACCGTCGCGAGCGAGCCGTAAAGCACGGAATACCGCGCCATATTGTCCACATAGAACGAAAAAGCACCACGACACGAGCACCCATGCCACCAGCGAAAACAGCGCCCCCGGCCAGACCTCGCGGAACCCGATATGCAGGTTCGGGACGATGCGGTTGAACAGCATAAGGAACGCGAATACGATGACGATCATCATCCAGAAGCCCGTGCCGCGCGCCGCCTCGAGGACCGGTGCAGGGATCGGCAGCGCCTGCGGCAGCAGACGCAGCAGCATGCGTCCGGCGACGGCAAGCAGCACGAAGCTGCACACGACGGTCAGCAGAAAGCCGGCCGTCATCGCGAACGACAGCAGAATATCGAGCACCGCGCGGCGGTGCACCTCGACGCGGTAGATGCCGTCTACCGTGCGCATGATCGAACGCACCGCCCTCGACAGGAAATACAGCGTCAGCAGCGTCCCGATGAGCAGCGGACTGAACGACGGCGTCGCCGTGATCTGCCCAAAATACGACAGGATGAGCTCCTGCAGGCTTTTCGGCATCAGCTCGAACACCGGCCGGAAATCCTCGATCGAAATGCCGAGCCGCGCGACGAGCGCATTGACAAACATCAGAAGCGGGAGCAGGGAAAAACAGCAGAAAATACGACAGGGCCGCCGCCGCCTGCGGAATGCCGTCCGAAAAAAAAAACGGAGTACCATGCGCCGCACCAGATAGACCAGCCGATTCTGTCCGTTCAATCCGGCTCCCCTTTCCTTTAATGTTTTATTTATTGTATCAGCTTTTTGCACGGTTTTTACAACCGTCCGCACGAAAACGTTTTTCGTACATTTGTTCGCATTCACTCTTGTGTTTTCTCTGCCTCTGGTGTATACTTAAGGCAATAGATGCCTTTCCTGCGACTATTCTGCCTCGGAGGTGGAGATATGCAAGATCCGCGCAGCCATACCTGTTGCTTTTCCGGGTATCGTCCCGAAAAGATGCCCTTCCGCACAAATGACCTGGACGCCGTGCAGGCGCTCGAGGCGGCGCTCGACCGCGCGGTCGAACACGCCGTTTCGCAGGGCTATCACACCTTTCTCTCCGGCATGGCAGCCGGATTCGACATCTGGGCGGCCGAGGCCGTCATCCGCGCGCGTGCGCATCATGACATCCGTCTGCTGTGCGCCGTTCCGCATGACCATCAGTCCGACCGCTTTCCTCCCTCGTGGAAAAAGCGCTATAATGTCTGTCTGGTCAATTCGGACGCCGTGCGCGTATTCGCATCGAATTATTTCTCCGGCTGTTTTTCCGTGCGCAACCGCTTCATGGTCGACTCTTCCTCCCTGCTCATCTGCTACTTCGACGGGCAGGCCGGCGGCACAGCACAGACCGTTCACTACGCACAGGGCAGCGGCCTGCGCATCATCAATCTTTCCCCTCGCGCATATGATCAGCTTTCCCTGCTCTGATCCTTCGCCCCGCCGTCCCCCTTCTCCGGACGGCGATGTTTTTTGTCTGCATCGCTGAAACGGACTTGATTGCCAGACCGTTCCATCCCTCCGGCACAGATGTCCCGACGATTTGTAAACAGTTTTCGAACTTTTCTCTTTTCCTCCCCTCCTGCGATTGCATTCCTGCTTCAGAATGTGTATACTTAGTCAGAGATTGAATTTTTGCTTCAGTCCATCATTTCTACACGAAACATCCACAATACTGCTTCATGATATTAGTGCCGAAAAGGAGGAACAGAATATGCGTATTCTGCTGATTGAAGAATTTGACAGCGCGCCTGTACCGCAGGCGCTCCAGTGCGAGAACATTGCTTTCGATATGGTGCCGCCGCCGGAGGAGGACGAGCCGTTCGTTTTCCCGGAAGGCGTGTATGACGCCGCGATACTGACCGCATCCGACCTTTCCTACAGCCGCAGCGCAAAGACCCGCGCGCGTCTGTCGCTCATCCGGGAGGAGGGCATGCAGATCCCCATTCTTATCGTACTTCCCCATCCCTCGGCGCGCGACCGAGCACATCTGCTCGATGCCGGTGCGGATTATGTGCTCGCGGAGCCGTTCGTCTCGGATGAGCTCGCCGCTGTCCTGCGCGCGCTCGCACGCCGCAGCCCGGCCATCAAGAGCGAGATCCTCACCGCGGGCGATCTGACCTTTGACCGCGGCCGCTGCATCGTAAAGAGCCGCTCGGGCGAGATTCGTCTGTCGGGCAAGGAAACGCTGCTGATCGACATTTTCCTTTCCAATCCCGGTCAGGTCGTTTCGCGCGAGACCATTCAGGCCAGGGTCTGGGGCTCGGACAGTCAGTCCACCTACAACTCTATCGAGGTCTACCTCACACTGCTGCGCCGCAAGCTCCGTTCCATCGGCTCGGAGGCACAGATCTGCGCCGAGCGCGGTCACAGGGCTACTACCTCGCGGAATAAGCACGAAAACACACCCGGAGCGCCTTTTATCTGGCCATTCCGGGTGTTTTTCATCTTTTTCGTGCCTGTTATCCCTTTCGGTAGTGTGAGGGCGAAACACCGTATACGCTGCGGAAGCGCTTGATGAAGTAGCTGAAGTTGTCGAAGCCGACGCTGAAGCCGACCTCCATGACCGGAAGATCGGTCTCGCGCAGCAGACGCGCCGCCTGCTCGATGCGCAGAGAGTTGATGTGCTGCGTAAAGGTGCGGCCGAAGTTTTCCCGGAAAAACGTGCTGAAATACTGCGGCGACAGGCCGAAATGCGACGCGACCTCGGGCAGCGAAAGCGGCTCGGTGAAGTGCTCGCCGAGGTAGCCGACGATCTCGCGCAGCTGCCGCGCCCCGTAGTCCGCGCCGGGACGCACGGGCCGCCCCTCCAGTCGGCCGTACTGCGCGCAGACCGCGACGATGCCGAGCAGCGCCGCCTTGACGGCGAAGCTGACAGCCGGGCGCCTGCTGCTGCCATGTGCGGACGATCTGCGCGAGCAGCGTACGCACCTCGCTCTGCCCCGGTCGCCCGACCGCAGACAGGTCGCAAACCGCAGCCGCCCTCTGCGAGCGGCTCGAGCAGGGCGAACTCGGTCTCGTCGGCACGGGCGAACTGCAGAAAAAATCCGCCGCAAAGACGAACGAGCGGAACTGATTTTCTCGTCCGGCGGCGCGTATCTCATGCAGCTCCTCGGACGCCGCGAAGAATACGTCTCCCCGAGCGCCCTCGTACATCCGGTCCGCGATCGTCAGCGAGACGCGGCCGCAGTCCACCGTGATGATCTCCAGCTCGGGATGCCAGTGATACGGGATGAAATCGCTGTCATCCGCCTCGCTCCCGTCGAGTGCCGGATAGATCTGAAACGGAAAGGAAAGCGTGCCGTGCTCCTTCTTTTTCGCGCCTTGCCGCATCCATCGCGTCTCCTCCTCTCGTTCCGGGGCAGTTTTCCCCGCCGCAGAACTCCTTAAAATTGTGTTATTCGTTCTGAATTTATTGCAAGCGTTTTTGCATCAATCTGCTATAATTATAATCGTAAAAAGGAACTACGCGCAAGAGTGCGGCAAAAATAAAATCGTATTTTTGTTGTATCATATGTCAAAAGAAGCTTCTTGGACTTTTTGTGACAAATGACGAAGTGGTTCCGACAGCACGCAAAGCCGTTGCGCAGTTGAGTGTGCTCTCGTGCTATAATAGAAGGTGGACAGGTCTGATTACGGCCGGTCTGCCGGGCGCAGGGCAGGAATGCTCCGCGCACCGAACCAAAAAATATTTTTTTGGAGGGAATTTACTATGTACATGGATAAGCAGGTCAAGCGCGGATACAACGAGTATATCCGTCTTGACGAGGGCATCGGCAAGGATGCCATGATGGACGTTGCTCTCCTCGTTATGGAGGATGGCGACACCTGGAGCTGCGAGGAGCCGGAAAAGGAAGTTGCAGCGCTCGTATTCGACGGCAAAGTGCACCATCAAGTGGGAGGATCAGTCCTACGACGTTGACCGTCCGAACCCGTTCGACTACAATCCGTCCTGCCTGCACGTCTGCAAGGGCGTCAAGTTCGAGATCATCGCACACGGTCCGTGCAACATCTACATTCAGAAGACGCTGAACGAAAAAGACCTTCCCGAGCAAGATGTACAAGCCGGAAGACACCGACACCTGGCCGCGCGGCGACCAGGGCGAGCTGATGGGCTGCACCAAGCGCGACGTTCGCACCTGCTTCGACCTTGACAACGCACCGTACTCCAACATGGTACTGGGCGAGGTTGTCAACCTGCCGGGCAAGTGGTCCTCTTACCCGCCGCATCATCATCCGCAGCCGGAGTGCTACTTCTACCGCTTCGACAAGCCGATGGGCTTCGGTGCAGGCTGGGGCAACGGCGAGATCTACGAGACCCATCACAACGGCCTTGCGATCATCACCGACAAGATGCACTCTCAGGTAACCGCTCCGGGCTACTCCTGCTGCTACGCATGGGGCATCCGTCATCTGCCGGGCGACCCGTGGGACAAGACCCGCATCGACGACGAGGAGCATCTGTGGCTGCTCGAGGACGATGCCAACGACCATATCTGGCACTGCCCCTCTGGCAACTAACGTTCCAGAGTATAGGGGGACGCAGTCCCCTGGCATATACCGACACAAGTTCCCATGGAAACTTGTTCGGATACCTCTCCTTCGCCTTTGCACAGCAAAGGTGTTCGCTTTAGCCATTAGGTTCCCAAAGAATTGCCCGTAGGGCAAGAGAAGGTGCCCTGGGGTACGGCACAGGCAGTGGTAACAAAAAGTCCGGCGGAGCTGGACTTTGTTAAGGAAACTGCAGCTGCCGCGTGCGCGCGGCAGGCACGGGACAGGTCCCGTGTGTTTGGGGAACCTATGGTTCCCCCTTGCCCCCTCCTTTTGGAGAGGGAGGGGGGCTGAGTCAGGTTGTTGGAGACTGGCTTTGATTTTACATTATTCTATTTAGGAGGATTTCCAACATGATTCATATGGAAACCGTTCGTCTGACTGCGTCTCAGGCACTCGTTCGCTTCCTCGAGAACCAGTATATCAGCTACATTGATATGGATGGCAACGAGCAGGAGCACAAGTTCGTTAAGGGCATCTTCATGCTGCCGGGCCACGGCAACGTTGTAGGCTTCGCCAACGGCGTTGAGCAGGAGCTCAAGGACATGGTTGTTTACCAGGGCAAGAACGAGCAGGGCATGGCTCTCGCTGCAGTCGGCTACGCTAAGCAGATGCGCCGCAAGTCCATCTTCGCCTGCACCTCTTCCGTAGGCACCGGCGCCTGCAACATGGTTACCGCAGCTGCTACCGCAACCGCTAACAACATTCCGGTTCTGATCCTGCCGGGCGACATCTACGCTTCCCGTCAGCCGGATCCGGTTCTCCAGCAGATGGAGCAGCCGCAGAACCTGTCTATCTCCGCTCATGATGCTTTCCAGGCTGTTACCAAGTACTGGGGCCGCATCAACCGTCCGGAGCAGGTTATGACCGACATGATCTCCGCTATGCGTGTTCTGACCGATACCGCTAACACCGGTGCTGTTGCAATTTCTCTGCCGCAGGACGTTCAGGCTGAAGCATACGATTACCCGGTTGACTTCTTCAAGAAGCGCGTATGGCGCGTTGACCGCCGTCCGATCACCAAGTATGCTCTCGACAAGGCTGTTGAGGTCATCAAGAACGCAAAGAAGCCGCTCCTGATCTGCGGCGGCGGCGTTCGCTACGCTGAGGCACACAAGGTATTCAAGAAGTTCGCTGAAGACTTCGGCATCGCATTCGGCGAGACCCAGGCGGGCAAGTCCGCTGTTGTCTGGGATCACGAGCTGAACCTCGGCGGTCTGGGCACCACCGGCGGCATCGCTGCCAACAAGCTGGCGCACGAGGCTGACGTTGTTATCGGCGTCGGCACCCGTTACACCGACTTCACCACCGCTTCCAAGTGGCTGTACCGCACCGACGCAAAGTTCGTCAACATCAACCCGTCTGAGTTCCAGGCTTACAAGATGGACGCTACTCCGGTCGTTGCTGACGCAAACGAGGCTCTGACCGCTATCGGCGAGGAGCTGGCTAAGATCGGCTACCACACCGACAAGGCTTACGCTGAGGAAGTTGCTGCTCTGCGTAAGGAGTGGTGGACCGAGGTTGAGCGTCTGGACGCTGTTGAGTACACCGACAAGGAGCACTTCACCCCGGAGATTAACGACGCTAACCGCGAGTGCGTTGAGAAGTACATCAAGGATACCGGCTGCAAGCTGTGCCAGACCACTGTTCTGGGCACCATCAACCACCTCATCGACGACAACGCGATCGTATGTGCAGCAGCAGGCTCTCTGCCGGGCGACATGCAAGGTCTGTGGCGCGCACGCAAGGAGAACACCTACCACATGGAGTACGGCTACTCCTGCATGGGCTACGAGGTTGCATCCGCTCTGGGCGCTAAGATCGCTTGCCCGGATCAGGAAGTTTACGCTATGTGCGGCGACGGTTCCTTCGACATGCTGCACTCCGAGCTGATCACTTCGGTTCAGACGGGCCACAAGATCAACGTAATGCTGTTCGATAACGCTTCCTTCGGCTGCATCAACAACCTTGAGGTAGGTCAGGGCAATGCGTCCATCTGCACCGAGAAGAATATGCTCGAGCCGGGCGTTACCAACGGTATCCACAAGGGCAAGGTAATCCAGGTGGATTACGCTGCAATCGGCGCTGCTTACGGCTGCAAGACCTACACCGTCAAGACCCTTGACGAGCTGAAGGCTGCAATCGAGGACGCCAAGAAGCAGACCGTTTCCACCCTGATCGACATGAAGGTTCTGCCGAAGACCATGTCCGCAGGCTACGAGAACTGGTGGCGTGTAGGCGTAGCTGAGGTCTCCACCAAGCCGGAGGTTCAGGCTGCACGCAAGGCGATCGAGGATCACCTGTTCGAGGCTCGCCACTATTAATCCCGCGCGATAAACTCGCTTTTTGGTTTACGAAAGCTCCCAACCGTGAGGTTGGGAGCTTTTTTGTCGTCTGCGGGCTGAATAATGGAGAATTAGTGTGGTGGTTTCATTTGTTAAGGGCAGCCCTCCCTGCGATAATGGTATAAAAAAACCTCCTATCGATTATAGACAGGAGGTTTTCTCATTTTTACAACATCTGAAGCAGCTCGATCTGCTCGCCGGACGGGCCGGTGAAGAACCAGTTCTGCAGGCCGCCGAAGGTGTTCGGCAGAACCTTCTTTTCCGGTGCGGTGAAGCTGATAACGCCTGCCGCCTTGAGGTCAGCCGCGGTCTTGTCGAGGTCGTCAACGTAAACGGCAAAGTGCGGGAATGCTGCCCTCGCCGGACGGCACGAGCGTGCCTGCGGGCGGCTCGATCAGCTCGAGCAGGAAGCCGCCGAACTCAACGAGCGCCAGCTTCTTCTCGCCGTCCGGGGTCTGCACGCCGTCGCGCTTGAAAACGCTGCCGCCGATGTTCTCGTAGAATGCGATGCTCTGCTCCATATCCGCTGTATAAATGGCGATATGGCCCAGGCCCTTGTAATGTTCCTTCATGGTTAATCCTCCTTGCTGTGAGGCTGTACGCGCCTCTATGTAAAGCATAGCATTTTGCGTCCCGTTTGTACAGAGAAACGAAGAAAACCTCGGTTTTCTCAAAGCAGCCGCGCGGCAGCGCGCAATAATAAAAATCGCGAAGCGATTTCAAAAAACCGAGGGCGTGTACCTCGGTTTTTGACTTCTGGAGGAGAAAGTTTCTGCATAGGAACTTTCGGACGACCCGTGTTCTACAAAGTCAGAATACACCTTGTCGGCGAAACGTCAGTTTCGCGACAAATAAAAAGACCGCCGAAGCGGTCTCTTTGAAAAGGTCAGTCGATATTGACTTATCAGTCCTGTACGGTGGTAACGACCGAAGCGCTGGACTGGTTCTCAAGGTAGGTCTGGTAGGTGGTCTTCTCGCTCTTGCCGAAGCCAAGGGGAGAGAAGATTACGTAAGCCAGGCACATGATGATCAGGGTTACAGCAGCCCAGATCTTGCCGTTGTGCCACGGGGTCAGATCTACAGCGCCTACGTCCTTCAGCTCGAAGTCCTTTCTCGCGCGGATGCTTCTTGACGATGACCCACATCAGGATCATGTCGAATACGAACAGGATTGCGGTGAAGTACAGGTAGTGGATGTTGTTCAGGAACGGAATGACATGACGCAGACCGAACTGGAGGATGAAGTACAGAACAACGTGTACCGGGATGACGATCTTAGCAGCGATAGCCGGAACCTTCTTCCAGAAGAAGCCGCACAGCAGGCAAACGAAGATCGGGGTGTTGAACGCAGCGAAAGCAGAGTTTACGAAGCTCGTGATGCCGCCCATGTAGAGCATGAACGGGGACATGATGGTGGAAACTACTGCTACGACAGTACCGAAGTTCTGGCCGATCTTAACCATGCGGGCATCAGATGCGGTCGGGTTGAACAGCGGACGGTGAATGTCGAGTGCGTAGATGGTGGATGCGGAGTTCAGTACCGAGTTAAAGGAGGACAGGATCGCGCCGAACATTACAGCAGCGAAGAAGCCAGGATCGGCTTCGGCATAACCTGTGCTACCAGCATCGGGTAAGCGGAGTCGCCGGAACCCCAGTCGGTGCCCGGGTAAGCCAGTGCGCAGATAACGCCCGGAACGACGATGATGAGCGGAGTCATGATCTTGAGGAAGCCTGCGAATACGGCGCCCTTCTGTGCTTCCTTCAGGTTCTTAGCACCGAAGGTACGCTGCATGATGGACTGGTTGGTTGCCCAGTAGTACATGTTGTTGACCAGCAGGCCGGTGAACAGCAGCGGCCACGGGAGCCACGGCTCCGGGGTGTTAACCTCGTTGATGGCGTTCAGGTAGGACGGATTGGTGTGCAGGAACTTGTCGAAGCCGTCCACGAAGGAGCCGTCGCCGCCGAGCTGACCGGACAGGAACATGAAGCCGAATACCGGAACCAGCAGGCCGCCGACGATCAGGCCGAGGCCGTTGATGGAGTCGGACAGTGCGATTGCCTTCAGACCGCCGAAGATAGCGTAAATCGAGCCTACGATAGCGGTTGCGACACAGACGATAGCGATCGCCGCAAAGCGGGAGATGCCGAAGATCTCGTCGATGCCGAAGATGTTGACGAATACCTGTGCGCCTGCGTACAGGATGTTCGGCAGCATGATTACAACGTAGCTGAGCAGTACGATGATGGAAACCAGACGGCGGGTGCCTTCGTCGTAGCGCTGCTCAAAGAACTGCGGTACGGTGGTCAGACCGGTCTTCAGGTACTTCGGCATCAGTACGAATGCGAGGATTACCAGAGCGATTGCAGAGGTTACCTCCCAGCCCATGGTGGACATGCCGACGCGAACTGCCTGACCGTTGTTGCCAACGAGCTGTTCTGCGGAAAGGTTGGTCATCAGAAGAGAACCGGCGATGACCGGGCCGGTCAGGCTGCGGCCGCCGAGATAGTAGCCGTCCTGCGTGTCGAGGTTGTCACCACGGGTCTTCCACCACGAGATGATTGCGACGAGTGCCGTGAATGCCACGAAGGTAATCGCGGTAAACGCCATGGAGTTTACGAAGTTCATCCTTTTCTCCCCTTCAGGTAAAAATTGTTCGCGCGAAAAAACGGCTTCCCTCTTACCATTTTTTCGCATTTACTTAAACAGAACTTTATCCCCGCTTGCGTGTACGCGCACGCAGTGCCAAAAAAAGGATCGTCGATTTTTTGTCGATGATCGCTGCGTTCAGGAAATACCGTTCTCGTTTTCCGACAATCATTTTAACACTATATCTACATTTAGGCAAAGATTTTTTTTTGTTTTTCCGATACACTTTTGGTTATTTGCACATAAACCGCATGTCGTTTTTGTGTATTTCGACGTTAACTTGTTATGTTTTTCACAAAGACAGCCCGTTCTTTTATCACTTTCATCTGAAAAAGTCCAAAAAATTCATACTGTAATCAAAAAAAAAAATGCCTTCCTTTTCGAGGAAAAGCATCCATTTCTTTCGACGCAAACGGTTGCGTTTTTTACGGCAGATACCACTGCGGAATCCGTTTTTTCGGGTCGAAAATCTGCGCGTACTGCGCACTGCGGTAATCGGTCAGCAGCCTCGCATTCCGACAGTGTTTCGCCCTGTCGGATGCCACGAGCCGTCCGCCAGATAATAGCCGTAGCGTTGATGCGCGGAACGCTCTGCTGCGCCGCAAGGCGCATCTGGTCAAATCCCGAGGTGGAGCAGCCCAGCGCATCGAGCGCGAACGCAGACAGGTAGTTTGCGCTGATTTCCACGCCGGTCTGCGACCCAATGTCGTAGTTCGCCCAGATGAAGAACGGTGTCATGAGCTTGGTCTGCTTCTGCTCGCGCGAGCGCTCGGCGTCCGTGTTGCCGTAAAGGTCATCGTAAAACGCCGACCGGAACATTCGGCTGATGGTCGCCGAAGAAAATGATCGCGTATCCTCAAACGTTTGCAAAATAGCTGATAAGCTCCTGCACCGCCTCGTCCGAGCAGCGCACGAGAGACAGGTAGGTGTCGACCTGCTGATACCTGCCCTCGTACTCGCCGGTCAGGCGGATCTTCTCCTCGAACGCCGGATAACCCTCGCGCTCGTAGCCGCCGTGGTTCTGCATCGTAACGTCAAACAGGAAGAACGGCTGTCCCTCCTCCCTGTTTTCGTACAGCTCGATGATCTTCTTATAGCTTGCGCTGTCGCTCACGCGGCCGCGGACGCGCTCGACATCGCTCTGGAAAATCGTCCTCGTAGCACTGCTCGTCGAAGCCGAACGACTGATAGACCTGCGGGCGGTTCCACGAGGTCGACAGATACGGGTGCATCGCGACCGTCTGGTAATTCTGCGCCTCCAGAGCGCCGACAAGGCTCGGCATGGCGCTCTTGACGTACATCTGATACGGTGAGCAGCCGAACGGCAGGAACGCCATGGTGTCGCCGGCCAGGAACTCAAATTCGGTGTTTGCCGTGCCGCCGCCGAAGGTCGAAACGAGCAGATTGCCCGTAATGGTGTTCTTCTGCCCCTTCTGCATACTGTGCACGAAGGGCATATAATCCTCGTTGGTCTCGAAATTGCCCACGATGCCGAGGTCGGAGAACGACTCGTTCATGATGACGATAATGTTCGGGGTTTTCGTCCCCTGCTCGCCCTTATAATCCTCCGCAAGCGTTTGCAGCCCGTCTGCGCTGTACCCCTCCGGCGCGCGGACGATCGACCTCCCGGCGCAGCGCAGGAAGTAGTAGAATTCGCTGTAGGAGCGGCTCGACGCCCAGAAATTGATGCCGGTGCCCGTGATGCCGAGCCCAGTGAACGGCATACGCCGCGAGCGCAACGACGATGAGCGAGCAGCCGCGCGCGCACATACCAGCGGTCGAACAGCTTCCAGCGACGCTGCATCAGGCAGACGAGCACGCAGTACAGCACCGCCGTGCTCACGCCGCGCAGCACGGACAGCTCGACCGGTGCAGAGTAACCCTGCGCGACGTTGGCCGCCGTGCCGATGGAGAACACGTCGCTCAGCATGACCGGCGTGCCGCGGAACAGCATGACGTAGTGGTCGATGAGGCCGTGCAGCAGGCTGATGCCCATGCCGACGCAGACCGCGAGCCGTCCACGCGCAGTGATCAGATAGGCGGCTGCGTACAGGCCGATAGCACAGCCAGCCCTGCCAGAACGACTGCTCGAGTCCCACACTGCCGCCCTTGACCATATACTCGACCACGACGACACTGACCGCCGACGCGCTGCCGAGCAGCAGCAGGTCATGCAGCAGCGCGAGCGGCGCGGGCGCCTTCTTCCACGGACGCAGCACGAGCGGCAGAAACGCCGCCAGCGCAAGCAGGTTCGAGGTCTTGTCGAGGAAGGACAGCGAGCCTTTGTGCAGGATGGGCCAGAAAACCGCCGCGAAGCACAGCGTCAGCAGCACGTTCACCGCAAGCGCGCCAGTTCCATTTTCCTTCGTCTTTTTTACTTTTCAGTTCATGTTTACCCACAGATTGCCCTCTTTCTCTCGGATGCAAAGCCGCTGTGTTTTCGGGCAAGCGGCTTTTTCAGTGGTTTTAAGCCAATACCGCATAATTGGACAGATTTGCGTAAATTTTGTGTAACCGAGGTTCGGTTTTGCAGCAATACTTTCGTATTGCAAGAAATCGCAACAAAGTCAAGGGTGAAATTTCCGCAAAGCGCCGCAGCTTTCATTATGCGGTGTTGCCTTAAAGGCGTTTCTTCGACGCGGGTGACTGCGATCGAGAGGTCGTCAAGCTGCTTGTCGTCTACGACATCCGGGCACTGCATCATGAGGTCGGATGCGTTCTGTACCTTCGGGAAGGCAATCATATCGCGGATGGAGTCCAGGCCGGCCAGCAGCATGCACAAACGGTCCAGGCCGTACGCCAGGCCGCCGTGCGGAGGTGCGCCGTAAGAGAACGCAGTGATCAGGTGACCGAACTGCTCCTTGGCCTTCTCCTTGGTGAAGCCCAGCACCTCGAACATCTTGGTCTGAAGCTCGGGATCGTGGATACGGATAGAACCGCCGCCCAGCTCGCAGCCGTTCAGGATAATGTCGTACGCCTTGGCACGAACCTTGGCCGGATCGGTGTCCAGCAGCGGGATATCCTCGTCCATCGGCGCGGTGAACGGATGGTGCATCGCGACGAGACGGTTCTCCTCCTCGCTGTACTCGAACTGCGGGAACTCGGTGACCCACAGGAGCTTGAAGTCGTCCTTCTTCGCGAGGCCGAGGCGCTTAGCCAGCTCGCAGCGCAGCGCGCCCAGAGCAACAGCGGCGGTCTGCCAGTTTGCATCGGCGACAATGAACAGCAGGTCGTTCTCCTTGGCGCCTGCACGCTCCTTGATGGCCGCAATCTCGTCCTCGGAGAGGAACTTGGCGAAGGAGGAAGTCATGCTGCCGTCTGCGGCGAGCTTCATCCACGCGAGGCCCTTTGCGCGGTAGGTCTTGACGAACTCGCCCAGCTTGTCAATCTCCTTGCGCGGGAACTTGTCCGCGTAGCCGTTTACGTTGATGAGACGGACCGTGCCGCCGTTCTCCACGGTGTCCTTGAACACCTTGAACGAGCAGTCCTTTGGCGATGTCGGAAATATCCTTGATTTCGAAGCCGAAACGAACGTCCGGCTTGTCCGAGCCGTACTTGTCCATTGCGTCCTGCCAGGTCATGCGCGGCAGCGGAAGCTGAATATCAACATCGAGCACTTCCTTGAATACGCGCTGGAGGAAGCCCTCGTTTACTGCGATAACGTCGTCCTGATCCACGAAGGACATCTCAAGGTCGATCTGGGTGAACTCCGGCTGACGGTCGGCACGCAGGTCCTCGTCACGGAAGCAGCGGGTAATCTGGATGTAGCGGTCCATGCCGGAGAGCATGAGCAGCTGCTTGAACAGCTGCGGGACTGGGGCAGAGCGTAGAACTTGCCCGGATGCACGCGGGAGGGCACGAGGTAGTCGCGCGCGCCCTCGGGCGTGCTCTTGGTGAGCATCGGGGTCTCGATCCGAGGAAGCCGTGCTCGTCGAAGTAGTTGCGTGCAACCTGCGTGACGCGGTGACGCAGCATGAGATTGCGCTGCATGGACGGGCGGCGCAGGTCAAGGTAGCGGTACTTCAGACGGATCTGGTCGCCGACTTCCTTGGTGTCGTCGATTTCGAACGGGGTGGTCTCCGCCTTGGACAGAATGCGGATGTCCTCTGCAATGATCTCGACCTCGCCGGTCGGCATCTTCTTGTTGATGGCGGCTGCGTCGCGCGCCACCAGCTTGCCCTTTGACCGCTACAACGAACTCGGTGCGACAGGTGAATGCAATGTCGAACAGGTCGGCGTTGACCGACTTGTCGAATGTGCACTGTACAATGCCCGCGCGGTCGCGCAGCAGCAGGAACAGTACGCCGCCGTTGTCGCGCACGCGGTCAACCCAGCCGTTTACGGTAACGGTCTGACCGGCATGCTCCAGGCGAAGATCGCCGCACATATGCGTGCGCTTCATGCCTGCAATAGATGTGTTATTCATGTTTTATCAATCCTTATTACTAAGATTTGTTTGATGATGGAGTTATTTTTCATCCGGCGTTTTCTTGGCGGAAAGTAGCATCCGGCAGGAAATAGTTCAGAATGGCGGGCATCGCAAGGCCGAGAATCACAGCGGCAATGGCCATGACCAACCACTCGTGTACAAACAGAATGACGCCGCACAGCACCCCGTGCAGCGGATGATGGTTTTACGCAGTTTATCCATAAGACGGCCTCCTTACTCGGAATCTTGATTTTTCATTTCAGTCAGAACCGGCCAGACACGGTTGACATACCCGATCACGACCATTGCAGCAAACAGAAAGAGAATGCCAAAGGTCACAAATGCGAACCCACCGGCAGCATTGCAGCCAGAAAAATCATCATCAATGGATGCGATAACGCCTAACATCCCCACAATCATCTGCGTACAGCCCCAAATAAGACTCTTTCATAAGAAATCCCTCCATATTCAGTTGAAAATCTATCCTACCAGCGGCGGAGCACCCCAGGGTGGCTTCTACCCTTGCGGGCAATTTCACCTCCTGGGGTCACCCGCCCTTCAATTTAGCGATTTATTTGTCGCAGATTACTTTGCCTGCGTTTTTCTTGGCCAGACCGTCATGGATGAGCTTTGCCGCCTCGTCAAGCGAAATCTTGACCTGCTCGCCGGACTCCATGTCCTTGACAGCGACCACGCCCGCGTTAATTTCATCCTCGCCGAGGAAGATAACGAACGGGATGCCCAGCTTGTCCGGCATAGCCGATCTTGTGCTTGAACTTCTTCTGCTCGCTGTACAGCTGGGTGCGGATGCCCGACTCACGCAGAGCGGTAGCGGTCTTGATGGCGGCGCCCATGTCGTCGGTCATCGGCAGGATGAGCACGTCCGCCGGCGCCTTGTTCATCTGGTCGTTCAGGTAGCCCTGCTCACCGAGAACGTAGAACAGACGGGTCAGACCGATGGAAATGCCGACGCCCGGCAGCTGCTTGTCGGTGTAGTACTCGGCAAGGTTGTCGTAGCGGCCGCCCGAGCAGATGGAGCCGATCTCCGGATGGTCGAGCATCGCGGTCTCGTACACGGTGCCGGTGTAGTAGTCCAGACCGCGGGCAATCGTCAGGTCGATTTCGAAGTGGTCGGCCGGAACGCCGAACGCCTGCATATAGGTTGCAACCGTTTTCAGCTCCTCTGCGCCGAGGTCGAACACCTCGTTTTTGCCCTTTTGTAGCTGTCCAGCGCCGCGAGGATGCCCTCGGTGCCGCCCGGCGTCTCGATGAACTTCAGCAGCTCGTCAGCCGCAGCAGCTTCCACGCCGAAATCCTCGACCAGAATGGTCTTTACCTTCTCCGCGCCGATCTTCTCGAGCTTGTCGATGGTGCGCATGACGTCGCCCGCCTTCTCGGTCAGGCCGAGGATGGCGAAAAAGCCGTTGAGCACCTTGCGGTTGTTGATGCGGATCTTGAAGCGCTCGAGACCGAGCGAGGTGAACGTTTTGTAGATGATGCTCGGAACCTCGGCCTCGTTGAGAATGTCAAGCTCGCCGTCGCCGATGATATCGATATCTGCCTGATAGAACTCGCGGAAGCGGCCGCGCTGCGCGCGCTCGCCGCGATAGACCTTGCCGATCTGGAAGCGGCGGAACGGGAAGGTCAGCTCGCCGTAGTGCTGCGCGACGTACTTCGCGAGAGGCACCGTCAGGTCGAAGCGAAGGGAGAGGTCGCTGTCGCCCTTGGAGAAACGGTAGATCTGCTTTTCAGTTTCGCCGCCGCCCTTGGCGAGCAGCACCTCGGAGGACTCGATGAGCGGGGTGTCGAGCGGATAGAAGCCGTAGAGCGCGTAGGTCTCACGCAGCACCTCCATAAGGCGCTCCATCTGGGTCTGCGGCGCGGGAAGCAGCTCCATAAAGCCGGACAGAGTTCTGGGTTTCACTTTTTCCATGTTTCAATTCTCCTCAAGACAGACGGAATGCACCGAACGGGTAATTTTCCCATCCGGTGCAGCGTTCTGTCGTTTTTATTTTCTGTTCTTCGGGTTGACAATATTACGCCAATCCAGATCACCGCGGTCCAGACCGAGGATAAGCATTTCAGCCGTTGCCGAGTTGGTAGCGATCGGGATGTTGTGCATATCGCACAGTCGGCGAAATCGCGTGGACATCCGGTTCGTACTGTGCGTTGGACATCGGATCACGGAAAAACAGCCCGAGGTCGATCTCGTTGTAGGCTACGCGCGCGGAGATCTGCTCCTCGCCGCCCTGCATGCCGGCCAAGGCACTTGTCGATTTTGAGACCGGTTGCCTCTTCGACGAATTTGCCGGTCGGTGCCGGTCGCGCAGATGTTATGCTTTGCCAGGATGCCGCAGTATGCCATGCAAAACTGTACCATCAGCTCTTTTTGCGGTCATGTGCGATCAGTGCTATGTTCATTTCCAAACGTCTCCTTCCTTATCCCCATGGTTTATTTGTGTCAACGTCAGATTTTGTCTCTCTGTGACGATTAAATCTTCATCCGCGGCACGCGCTCTCCGTCCGGGCGCGCGATATTCTGATAAGCACGCGCAGCACCGTGTTTTTTTGGCGGCGATGATGCTCGTTCCGCTGTTGCCGCAGGCGATCAGATCCACATCCTCGGGCACGATGCCGAGCAGCGGGAAGCCCTGCCTCATCCATTGCGTCGTCGATGTTGCCGAGCGGCCGCGGCTGATGATCCTGCGGGCGCACGCGGTTGAGCACCATACGGATGCGCTGGATGCAGTATTCCTCCTCGATGCTTGCGGGCGCAGCGTTCCGCGCCGCGCACACACGCGGTCGGTCGAGGTGACGATGATCGCCTGTGTGGCAATATGCGCCAGAAAGGAAAGCTCAGCCGGCAGTCCGGCGGGACCGTCGATGATGAGATAATCAAATCCGGCCTGCTCTGCCTGCTTTGCGAGCTGGTCCATGCCGCGCTCGCTGAGAGCGGGAAGCGCCACCGGCGCAGTGAGTAAGTACAGCGTCTTCGTACACGGATGACACGCCATGGCATCCGCAAGGGGAACCGCGCCGCCTGCCACATCGGCAAACGAGTAGACCACCCGGTCGGACATGCCGAGCACGATATCCAGATTGCGCAGACCGCAGTCGCCGTCGATGACGAGCACCCGATGCCCGTTTGCGGCGAGCGCCGCACCGACGCCGGCGGTAAGAGAGGTTTTTCCTGTTCCGCCCTTACCGGACGCCACCAGAATTACCTTTAACATACAGCCTCCGAAAGTGAGCCTGCCCGAATGTTTTTCCGCGCAGGCCGTGTCGCAAGTTCTATTTGGTTACATTATAAACTAACGCCATGAATTTGACAAGCGGTCAGGCAAACTTTTTTTGCTGCGTGCGCGGACACTCGGAAAAAAAAACTTATCGTAAAAGCGTGTTTTCCGTCGGCACAGCGTCAACATTTTCCACGTCATCCGCCGTGAAGAACTCGTCGAGCATATCGCGGACGACCGGCGCGACGTATGCGCCGTGACCGGCGCCCTCGCCGACCACGCAGATGACGATCTGCGGGTCGTCGAACGGCGCGCAAACGCGATGAACAGACCGTTGTCGAACGCCTCGCCGTTCTCATAGGTCTCGGCTGTACCGGTCTTGCCGCCGACCTTGATGGGATAGTCCGCGAACACGCTGCCGGCGGTGCCGCCCTCGTCGGTTACCTCGCTCATGCCCCTGCATGACAAGGCGGCGCGTCTCGTCCGAAATCTCGATCTTCTTTTTCACATTCGGCGTTTCGCTCTTTGACCACGCTTGAAAAGTCGTAGCTTTTGATGCCCCGCACGAGCGTCGGCTGGTAGAGCGTGCCGCCGTTGACGACGGCGGAGATATAGTCTGCAAGCTGGAGCGGCGTAAAGCCGTTGTCCGACTGACCGATGGCCGCCGTCACGTCGTCGCCGCCCTGCCAGTCGCGGGTCGAGGGGTCGGCTTTCTTCATTTCCGCGCGGTAGGTCGGGCCTGCGGCGTGGCCGGAGCGCTCGCCGATGCCGATGCCGGTGACGACGCCGAGACCGAACCGCTCGGACCACTTTTCCAGATGCTCGCCGGTCAGTTTCTGACCGACGGTATAGAAAAAACGTGTTGCACGAATACTTGAGCGCGCCTGTGACGTCGAGCGTCATCGGCGTGTCATGGTTTTTACAGGTGAATTTCTGGCCGCCGTACTCGAAAACGCCCGTGCAGGTGATCTGCGTGTTCGCGTCGATGATGCCCTCCTCCAGACCTGCGATGGCGGACAGGACCTTGAAGGTCGAGCCGGGCGGATACACGCCGCTCGTAACGCGGTTCACCTCGGATGACGGCTGTCGTTTGCACGGTCCTCGGCTGCGGCGGTCGAATTGTAGTCCGCAAGGCTGTACGTCGGATAGGACGCCATCGCAAGCACCTCGCCCGTATTCCGGGTCGAGCGCGACCGCCGCGCCGCCCCTGCCGTTTCCGGCAAGGTTTTCCGCGAGCGAACGCTCCGCGACCTCCTGCAGATCGAGGTCAAGGGTCGTCACGACGTTGTCGCCCGGCCGGGCGCGTGCGGTGGACTGCTTCGCGACCTCGTTGCCGCCGAGGTCGGTCTCCACCGTGCGCGAACCGGACGAGCCGTGCAGATAGCTCTCGAACGCTTTTTCCAGACCGGTCTTGCCGATGACCGAGGTCATCTGATAGCCGGCGAGGTCCGCTTTTGTCCTTCCACTCGGTCGCGTCCACGACGCCCACCGTTCCGAGCACATGCGCGGCGGCGGTCGTGTCGTACTGACGCACGGCCTCGCTCTGCACCTCGACGCCCGAATACTCCCCGTGATGCTCCTTGATATAGGCGATGAGGTCCATCGAAACGTCGTCTGCGAGCTAAAGGTGATGGTCTTGCTGAAGCCGACCTGACGCATGCTGTAATACACGCCGACGAGCGTGCGCACATCGTCCTGCGGCAGATTTGCCGCCATGCCGAGCTTTCGGTCATATATTTTCCCATCGCCGCAACAAATTCGGTCGGAGAGACCAGCGCAGTCGCGTCGATCTGCTTTGTTTTGTCGATGGCGTTTCCGTCTGTGTCATACTCGGCCGGCGCTTCCCTCGCCTGCCGGACGGCGGTCTGCACGGCGGTCAGGCCGAGCGTCTCGCAGCTGTCCTTGATGTAGGCGGACAGCGTCGACATGCTGCTGCTCCCCGCCTCGGCGGTGTAGGTGTAGGGCGCGGAGGCCGAGATCGGCAGCATATCGTTCAGGAGAGCGCGCGCCTCCCCGGCTTCCTCCTCGGTTTCGTCCGTATATTCATCCTGCGCAGGCTGCGCCTGCTTTTTTGCCGCCGCAAGCGTTTTGCTCACGTCGCCCGTGACATTCAGGCCCGCCGCCGCATCCGCCTGCACGCGCTGCGCAAGGTCGAGCAGCCGGTCAAATTTGTCCTCCTTGTTCTCCCAGAAGTCGGAATACAGCAGAACAAGCGAAAAGCCGGTCTTGTTCGAGACCATCGGACGGCCGTAGCGGTCAAGGATCTCGCCGCGCGCGGCGGAGACCGTCGAGGTCGTCGTCAGAAACTGCGCGGAGCGCTCGAGATATTCCTGTCCGTGCACAAGCTGGAGGTCGACCAGACGGCTTCCTGCCAGACCTGCGCACAGCAGCAGCATGACGAGCAGCGCGGCAAGCCGGTGCAGCAATTGTTGTTTATTTTCCATGGGGTCGCTCCTTTATATCCACCGGTCGTCCTCGAGAATGCGCGGCTGATGCGCCGCATGGGCAGATAGACGATAAAGCACAGCATGCACGCGACGAGCGTTCCGCCGACCGTCTGATGCAGCACGAGCAGGAAGGACGCGCCTCCCGCATGAGCTGCACAAAATAGCGCAGCATGCCGAGCAGCAGCATCTCGAAGGCGTTCATCAGCACCATGGAGAGAAAGCCGCCTGCGAGCGCCGTCCGGCTGATCAGGCCGCCGAGCAGGCCGTACAGCATGAACCAGATCGGGTAAATGCCGTCCATGCCGACCAGACCGACGTCGTACAGCACCCCCGGCGAGCAGACCCACGACCGCGCCCTCGACCGGGCCGTCGAGCAGGGCCGCCGCCGTCACGGCCGCAGGCAGCAGATCGACATGGTAGCCGAACAGCGGATGCGCGCCAAAGACAGTCGTCTGGATGACGTAGACAAGGATGGTCACAAGAGCGTACAGCAGCATTTTCGGGATAGAAATCAGTTCTCTCTGCATGGTATCACCCGTTGTATCGGTGAAATCGGTGATGATGGACACGCTCGAAACGTTCGAGACGTTGACGAACGGCCGCAGCACGGCATAATACGAAATGCCGGTCTCCCTCGGGCTGCACGCTCGACCGTGCCGATCATGATGCCCTTGGGGAAGGCGCCGCCGCGGCCCGAGGTCTCGACCGTATCGCCGACAACGACCTGATTGCCTGCCGTGAGGTAGGAAAGGCGCAGCTTGTCCTCGCTCATGAGGTCATAGCTGCCCTCCGCGATGGCGGTTTCGCGCGTGCGCGTGATGAGTGCGCCGCACTGCATAGCGACGTCGGTCACGGTCGTGACCTCGCACGTTTTTGAGCCAGCCTCGCTGACGTAGCCGACCATGCCGTCGATCGTCGTGACGAGGTCCCCCTTCGCAACGCCGTGCGCGGTGCCCTTGTCGAGCGTCAGCGTGCCTGCGGTGTCGCCCGGATTGCGGCTGATGACCTCGGCGTTCACGGTCGTGGTGGTGCGCTGCCGCTCAGGCTGGCCTGCCTGTGCGCGGAAGCGGTTGTTTTCCTCGATGGCGAGCTGTGCGTCGCGCACCAGCTGCTCATTCTCGCGGAGCTGCTTTTTCAGCTCTTCATTTTCCGCCTTCAGCTCGTCGAACTCGGTAAAATAGCCGATGCCTCTGCCGAACACGCCGCCGATGCCGCTCGCAAGGCGCTGCACCGGGCGGATGACCGCGCCTGCCGCGCGGCTCACCGGCGAGGGCGATTTCCCGTCACGCCGCTGTATACGGCCGACAGGATACACAGCACGGCCACCGCGGCGATTCCGACGAAAAACCGCGGCTCTACGCTTTTTCTTCTGCGCAAAACAAATCTCCTTCAACGGGCAGCGTTCAGCTTCCGCAGCATCACGCCGAGCGGCGCGACCGGAAGCCCCATAACGCTGTAATAATCGCCGCAGATGCCTCGATGAGCAGCGCGCCGTGGCCCTGATGCCGTAGGCGCCTGCCTTGTCGAGCGGCTCGCCGGTCGCGAGATATTCCTCGAGCTCCTCCTCCGGAAAAGTCGCGGAAGGTAACCTCGGCACGGGTGCACAGCGTCTGCGCCCCGCCGTCCGGCGACAGCACCGCAAGTCCGGTCAGTACCTCGTGCGTGCGGCCGCGCAGGCGGCGCAGCATATCCGCCGCGTCCGCTCTGTCCTTCGGCTTGCCGAGCGGCAGATGGTCGATGGTCACCATGGTGTCCGAGCCGATGCACACACCGCGTCCGGATGCGACTGCCTCGCCGCCTCGGCCTTGAGGCGCGACAGGCGGACGACCTCGTCCGCCGAGCGGCGCGCCGTCGCGCAGGGTTTCATCCGCGTCCGCCGGGCAGACGGCAAAATTTCGGTGATAAGGCTCAGCAGCTCCGCGCCGTCGGGCGAGCCGGATGCCAGTACGATTTTCATTTATTCGACTCCTCTTTTATATAAGCCGCGCGTGAATTCGCCGTCGAGCGGTGCACCGCTGAGGAACGCGCGTGCAATCCGTGCGCATTCCTCCGGGCGATTCGTTGGTGAACAGCAGACGCGCGGTCTGTACGCCGAGCCGCGCAAAATCCTCGCGCAGACACAGCGGACGGTTGTTCGATGAGCGTGTTGCGGCAGCCGAATTCGTTCAGCAGCGGGAAACGCTCCCGGCGCCGGTCGGTGAGGTACGGTCACGCCGTTCTTTACGAGCACTTGCCGCCGTGCTGGCGGCGAATCGCACAGTTTTCAAAGATCATCAGCGGCAGACAGCCGTAGGCGATGATCTCGGTCTCGAGCGGACCGCGCATATCTCGAATCTGCGCCAGACGAGCCTCGAACGAAAGCGTCTGGCGGGAAACGCCCATTTCAGCCAGTGCGCTCAGCGTTTTGCTGTTGTAGGCGTTCAGACCGAAATCGCCGTGCACGGTAAAGCCCAGCCGCTTTGCAAGCGGGATGTGGCCGATGTTTCCGGCGAGAACCGTGTCGGTTCCGCGGCTCATGGCTTCACCGAGCAGCATCTCGATCTGCGGCTGCTCGTTGTCCGAGAACACGCGCGGCAGGATGGCGGAAGTCCGGTCTGTGCCGGCGACCTCGAGCGGGACGTAAACGGTCTCCAGACCAAGACCCTCGAGCGCATCCGCCTGCGCCCTTTGGTGCGCACCGTGGCGGTGTAGCCGCGGAAACCCTCGCGGGCGCCGCCTCATCGTCGCGCGGCAGCACGCTGCCGTGCATCCAGTCGCGGGAGGGCGCAACGCCGCGTTTTGCCAGCAGAAGCGTCGAGTGCATCGCGGCGCATGCCGTTCATCACGGACGCCGGGATCATCAGACCGTCCTGCACCTCGATACGCATATTCTCAATATAAAACGGCGTGCCGCCGGTCTTTCTGAGCGATTTTTCGATCATCTCCGGTGTGGTCGGGCGGTTCTGCGCCTGCTCCACCGGCATGACGACCGAAACGCCGTCCGCACTGAGCACCGCGCCGGTGTCCTTGCGGGCGGTAAAGCAGAGCGAAACCGGCACGAGCGGCGCCTCCTGCCCTCGGCAAAGCGGTGCGCGGCCTCGTCATAGAGTTTCTTTACTTCGTTCATCGGTACATCGGTCTTGGTGCCGAACATGCTGTCGCCCAGCTTGCCGGTGTAGTAGCCGTCGGTGAAGCCGTCGCGCGAGAATACGCGGCGCAGAATGTCGCGCCCTCGGCGGTCGGTCTGCGGTGCTCGCGGAGCAGGTCAGAGTAGACCTTGGTTACAATAGCGGCGTACTCCGACGCTTCATGCGGCCCTCGATCTTGAGCGAGGACACACCCCAGTCGGAAAGCTCGGCAACGTGTCCGGCGAGCATGAGATCCTTGAGCGACAGCGGATAGCCGCCGCTGTACGGCAGGCGGCACGGCTGTGCACACAGACCGCGGTTGCCCGAGCGCTGACCGATCACGGCGGACAGGTAGCACTGACCCGAGTAGCACATGCACAGCGCGCCGTGCACGAACACCTCGGTCTCGACACCGGCCTGCTCGGTGATGAGTTTGATCTCCCTCGCGGGAGCATTCCCGGCTGAGCACCACGCGCGAAAAGCCGATGTCGCGCGCCTGCTTTGCTGCGTCGAGCGTGTGAATGGTCATCTGCGTGGAGGCGTGCAGCGCGAAATCCGGCGCGTGTGCGTGGATGAGCCGCGCCAGCCCCAGATCCTGCACGATAAGCGCGTCCGCGCCTGCTTCGTACAGGAATTTTGCGTCCTCGAGTGCATCCTCAAGCTCGCGGTCGCCCGCAAGAATGTTGAGCGTAATATTGGTTTTTACGTCGCGTGCGCGGCAGTAGGCGATGGCGGCTGCCATCTCGTCATGCGAAAAGCCCTGTGCGTTGCGGCGTGCGTTGAACATGCCGAAGCCCATATAGACCGCGCCCTGCACCGGACTGCACGCGGCGCGAATGCCCTCCGGCGAACCGGCGGGAGCAAGAAGTTCTACTTTATTCCTCATTTGCGGTTGTGATTCGGGTGCTTGCCGTTATTCTGCGCCTGCCGGTCGCGCAGTGCGGCAAGCTCGGCTTCGAGGGCACGGCATTTTGCCTCAGCGGCTTCGGCGGCAGACTTGGCCTTGATGTAATCATCCGCCAGCGTGACCGTTGCCAGTGCCAGCGCGCGTGTGGACGCAAACGACGGCGAGCCGCCGCAGTGCGCTACGGTCTGGCGTGCCAGCTCGGCTACCTCATGCATATAGTCCGCGCTCGTCGGAGACCAGGTTGTATTTTTGACCGGCAATATGAAGAACCATGCGGTTTGCCATAACGGGTCCCTTCCTTTCATTAAATATAGTGCAGGCAGAGCAGCCGAAAACAGGCGGCTCTGCTCGAATAGGCATAAGAAGATAAGATATAGTATAGCACAATATGACAGGTTTTTGAAATAAAAATTCTGTGCAAACGATAAAAACTCCGTATAGAATTTTTCACAATGTGTATAAAGTGTAAAAGATTTGTGTTCGGCTTGTCTCGCGCGTTTTAGTGTGATAAAATGTGTATATTGGCGGAAGTCCGGGAAAAGGCTTCCACGTTATCTTTTGAGGTCATTTTTATGCTGAACATGAACGAGGTCCGGCGCATTGTCGTCAAGGTCGGCTCCTCGACGCTGACTTATGACAACGGCAAGCCGAATATCCGCCGTATCGAGCGTCTGGTACGCACGATCAGCGACCTGCAGAACCGCGGCTTCGAGATGGTGCTCGTATCCTCGGGTGCGGTGGCGGTCGGCACGGCAAAGCTCGGTCTGGCGGAGAGACCGAAGGAGCTGTCGGTCAAGCAGGCGGCGGCGGCTGTCGGGCAGTGCGAGCTGATGCACATTTACGACAAAATGTTTCTGGAATACGGCATCAACGTGGCGCAGATCCTGCTGACGCGCGAGAATATCGTCGATGACGACCAGCGCGCCAACATCCATAACACGTTTACCGCGCTGACCAAGATCGGCGTTGTGCCCATCATCAACGAAAACGACACGGTTGCAACCGCCGAGCTGAAGCACATCGAGAACTTCGGTGATAACGATACGCTGTCCGCAGTCGTGGCACGCATGTGCGATGCCGATCTGCTGGTTATCTTCTCGGATATCGACGGCCTGTACGACTCAACCCGCGCACCAACCCGCAGGCCAAGCTGATTAACCACGTCGGCAGGATCGACGCAAAAATCCGCCGTATGGCGGGCGGCGCCGGTTCCGCGCACGGCACGGGCGGCATGGCGACCAAAATCACCGCCGCAGAGCTTTGCATGGACGCAGGCATTCCCATGATGGTCGCCAACGGCGATAAGCAGGGACTTTTGTATGATATTGTGGACGGTAAGGAAGTTGGAACCCTGTTCCAACGCGAACAACAGCACAGTATACCGTAGGGCGCGACGACTCGGCGCGCCGTTTCTATCGCGCAATTGCGCGAGATTCGACAACGCCGCACAGCGGCGTGCCGAGGTCGTCACGCCCTCGCGAGATAACATTTTCCATTTTCAATTCTCCATTATGAGGATGAATATATTATGAGAACGCTTTTAGAAATTGCCGAGGACGCCCGCCGCTCCAAGTACGCGGTGGCGAAGCTCGGCACGAACGACAAAAACCGCGGCATTCTCGCCATTGCGGACACGCTGATGGCACATGCGGACGAGATCATCGCGGCAAACAGGATTGATATTGAAAACGGCAGAGCGGCAGGTCTGAACGACGGCCTGATCGACCGTCTGATGCTGGACGAAAAGCGCATTGCGGGCATTGCCGAAGAGCTGCCGTCAGGTGGCGGCGCTGCCCGACCCGGTCGGTGAGGTGCTTTGGATGCACAAGCGTCCGAACGGCCTGAACATCGGTCAGAAGCGCGTGCCGATGGGTGTGATCGGCATTATCTACGAGGCTCGTCCGAACGTTACCGTGGATGCGGCTGTGCTGTGCTTCAAAGGCCGGCTCGGCGTGCATTCTGCGCGGCGGCAAGGAGGCGTTCCAGTCCTCCATGTGCCTGACCAGGCTGATGCGCGCAGGCACTGGCGGCCGAGGTCTGCCGGAGAACGCCATCAATCTGGTGGAGGACACCAGCCGCGACACCGCAACCCAGATGATGAAGCTGAACGGCTATCTCGATGTGCTGATTCCGCGCGGCGGTGCAGGACTGATCCGCTCGGTTGTCATGAACGCGACCGTGCCGTCATCGAGACCGGCACGGGCAACTGCCACGTTTACGTTGATGCGACTGCCGACCTTTGAGATGGCGAAGAATATTCTCGTCAACGCCAAGTGCCAGCGCCCGAGCGTATGCAATGCGGCGGAAAGCCTGCTCGTCCACAAGGACGTTGCGGAGAAATTCCTGCCGATGGCAGCAGAGGGCCTTGCACCCGATCATGTGGCAATTCACGGCTGCCCGCGCACGATGGACATCCTCGGTGACAGCATTGCGCCCGCGACCGATGAGGATTACGGCAGAGAATACCTCGGCTACGAAATTTCCCGCAAGGTGGTCGATTCGCTGGACGAGGCCATTGAGCACATCAACCGCTTCAACACAGGTCACTCGGGTGCATCGTCACCCGCGACTACGCTGCGTCTCAGCGCTTCCTTGAGGAAGTGGACGCGGCGGCGGTCTATGTCAACGCCTCGACCCGCTTTACCGACGGCTTCGAGTTCGGCTTCGGCGCTGAAATCGGCATTTCTACCCAGAAGCTGCACGCACGCGGCCCGATGGGTCTGACCGCGCTCACCACCACCAAGTATATCATTTACGGAAACGGACAGGTGCGATAATGAATAAAACGATGGAGAAGGAATACAAGTGGCGTGCCGACGAGAAGCTGCTCGGTCAGGCGCTGCTGTGGGCTTCCTCGCGGATTGGCAGCCAGAGCCGAACCATCAACATGGAATCCAGCTATTTTGACACGGCGGACGGACTGCTGAAGGAACATCAGGCGGCGCTCCGTCTGCGCCGCGAGAACGACCGCAGCGTGTGCTGCATGAAGCTGCGCAACACGGATACGCCGGACGGCATGCGTGCCCACGAGGAGTACCAGTGCGAGGCGGTCTCTCTGCTTGACGGTCTGCGCCGTTTGCCCGAGCTCGGCGCACCGAACGACCTGTGCGAGCGGGCGCTGGCAGCCGACCTGCAGGAAAATCTGCACGGTTTCATTCCGCCGGTGTGCGGTTCTGCTGCAGGAGGGCGACACCGTGTGCGAAATGGCGCTTGACGAAGGCGAACTGCGTCATAACGGTAAATCGGCGCCGCTGTGCGAGATCGAACTTGAGTATGTCGCAGGCAGCGAGGATACCTTCCACGCGCTTGCCGCAGAGCTTCGCAGCAGCTTGACCTTGTGGTTGAGCCGACCAGCAAGCTGGCGAGAGCGATGGCGCTGTAAATTTCGCTTTACAAGACGGCTCCTATACAGTATAATGGGAACTGCAACAGGGGAATGAGGTTCTCCTTGGACAAACGTCCTAAACCGCTTATAAAAGCACTTCAGACAAATATTGCGACAGGGTGCGCAAAGTACCGCATCGTCAATTTTTGCCATGCGACAGCATGCCTAAAATTTCCTTGCTCTTTGCGCACTGTATACGCTACTTTTTGCCGCACTATTTATCTGAACTGCTTTCGAAGCTGATGACTTCTAAATTTACGCAGATGCCATCGGCTTTTCTGCGTTTCCGGGAGGAAAAACAATGTTAACTTCACTTTGCGCTCGTATTTCTGCTCGGTCTGGCTGCGGCGGCACTATGCAGCCGGATCGGTCTGCCGCGCATCATCGGTATGCTGCTCACGGGCATTTTGATAGGGCCGTATGTGCTGAACTGGCTGGACGATTCCATTTTGTCCATCTCTGGTCTGAGCTGCGGCAGATGGCGCTTATCATCATCTTGATCAAGGCCGGTCTGTCGCTCAACCTGTCTGACCTGAAAAAGTCGGCCGACCGGCTGTCATGATGGCCTGCGTGCCCGCAAGCTGTGAGATTCTGGCGTTTTTTCGTTGCGCCGCACATTCTGGGCATCAACCGGATAGAAGCGGCTGTCATGGGTGCCGTGCTCGGTGCGGTATCTCCGGCGGTGGTTGTGCCGAGAATGGTACAGCTGATGGAAGAAAAGCGGGGAACAGGGCAGGGCATTCCGCAGATGATACTGGCGGGCGCGTCCTGTGACGATATTTATGTGATCGTGCTGTTCTCGACCTTTGTCGGCATGGCACAGGGCGGCAGTGCCAACATGATGGATTTCGTGAACATCCCGGTTTCCATTGCGCTCGGCGTGGCGCTCGGTGCGGCTGTCGGTCTGATGCTGCACCTGTTCCTTGAAACCGCGTATCGGCACGGCTGTTACGTCCGCAACAGCACGAAGGTTATTTGATTCTCGGCCTGTCGTTCCTGCTGATGGCGGTGGGAGACATGGCTCAAAGGCATCGTGTCCGTGTCCGGACTGCTGGCCGTTATGAGCATGGCGTGCGTGCTCAAGATCAAAAGTCCGGAGAAAGTCACCAAACGTCTGTCCGCCAAGTTCCGGCAAGCTGTGGATCGCTGCCGAAGCGATTCTTTTCGTGCTGGTCGGTCGGCGCGGCTGTGGATATCCGCTGCGCAGTACAGGCCAGGTGCCGCCGCTGTGCTCATGATCGCACTTGCGCTCGTGTTCCGCGCGGTCGCTGCTGATGGGTCTGCCGGGCGCGGCATATCTGTCCGGCATTTCCGCCGGCTGGATCGGCATCGGCCTTGCGATCGGCACCTATCTCAACTGGCTGCTCGTAGCCAAGCCGCTGCGCCAGTACACCAAGATCGGCGGACGACGCCATCACGCTGCCGCAGTTCTTTCAAGAACCGCTTCCATGACGAGTCCGGCTGGATCTCGGTCATTTCGGCGCTCTTTATTCTGGTGTTCTTCCTGTTCTACACCGCGTCCGGCTTCGTTTCCTGCGCAAAGCTGTTCTCGTCCGTTTTCGGCATCCCGTATCTGGTATCGCTCGCGGTCGGCGCGGTCGTTGTCATCTCCTATACCTTCGCGGGCGGCTTCTTCGCGGTCTGCTGGACTGACTTTTTCCAGGGTATGCTGATGTTCTTCTGTGTGGTTGCGGTTCCGCTGATCGCGATTTTCCGCATGGGCGGCCCGGCGGAGTTCATTTCGAGCGTCGAGGCGTTTAATCCGAATTTTCTGAGCATGATGGTGGACGGCGCGACCAATACGCCGTACACCGCGATGGGCATCGTCTCGCTCGTTGCATGGGGTCTCGGCTACTTCGGTCAGCCGCACATCCTCGTGCGCTTTATGGGCATTTCCTCTCCGGCGGCGATCAAAAAATCCCGCCGCATCGCGACGGTATGGGTCGTAATCTCGCTGACCGCCGCAGTCATGATCGGCGTTTCCGGCCGCATGGTTCTCGGCGACGGTCTGCTCGACGGCAACGGCCAGCAGGAGATCATCTACATCACCATGGTCTCCAAGTTCTTCCCGCTCTTTATCGCAGGCATCTTCCTGTCTGCTATCCTCGCAGCCATCATGTCTACTGCGGACTCCCCAGCTGCTCGTTACCGCGTCTGCACTGACCAAGGACTTTTTATCACAACAAGATCCGTCCGCAGGCAACCGAGAAGGAGCTGATGTGGGTCTCCCGCGGCTGCGTTATGGCGGTAGCAATTATCGCTGTTCTGATCGCAACCAACCAGAACAGCACCATCCTTGGTCTGGTATCCTACGCATGGGGCGGCTTCGGCGCGGCTTTCGGTCCGCTCGTTATCTGCTCCCTGTTCTGGAAGCGCACCAACAAGCAGGGTGCTTATGCGGGCATTCTGGTCGGCGGCATCGTCGATCTGGTCTGGGCGCAGCTTTCCGGCGGCATCTTCGACCTGTATGAGATCGTTCCGGGCTTTGTCTGCGGTCTGATCGCGATTTTCGTTGTCAGCCTGCTGACTGCGGCTCCTTCGAAGGAGATTACCGACGAGTTTGACTCGTACCGTTCCTGCGAGGAATAAAAATGAAAGCGCGTGTGCGGCGGCTCCTGCTGGTGCTGCAGCGGCGGCGCTCCTGCTCGACGGGGACTGCTGCTTGCCGGACGGCTCGGCGCCGCGTCCCTCCCCGAGGAGGACACCGCGTATTTTTCTTGATGTAGGCGAGGGTGACTGCACGCTGCCTCGTTTCGGGCGGCAGCACGGTCCTCGTGGATGCCGGTACACCGGAGGGCGCACCGGCGCTCGTGCGCGAGCTGAAAGTCTCGGCGTGCGCCGGCTCGACGCCGTCATCGCGACGCATCCCCACGCCGACCATATCGGCGGCATGGAGGAGGTGCTCCGCGCGTTTCCCGTGCGCAGCTTTTACATGAGTGCGGAAACGCAGAGCGACGGGCTGGATGCGGCGCTCCGCCGGCGCAGACTCACGCCCCTCGTCCCGTATGACGGCGAGACGCTCACGCTGAAGGGCGGCGCTTCGCTCACGTTCCTCGGTCCGGCGGAGGATATCCCGGCTGACCGGATAAATGACCGCTCTCTGATCACTTGTTTCAAACCGGCAGCGCTTCCGTCCTGCTGATGGGAGATGCGGAGGAGCCGGCCGAGCAGTCGCTCCTGCGACACCATCCCGGGCTTCGGTGCGATATTCTGAAGGTCGGCCATCATGGCTCGGATACCTCGTCCTCTCCTGCATTCCTCTCTGCGCTCGGAGCGCAGACCGCCATCATATCCTGCGGCACGGACAACGACTACGGTCATCCGGCCGAACAAACGCTAACCAATCTGACACTTGCGGGTGTACGCGATATCCGCATGACCGCGGAAAGCGGCACGGTCGCGCTCCCGCTCATCGCTTACAAGGAGAATGCTGCATGAAAAAAGAACGGCATCATCGACCATTTTGAGGGCGACTATATTTATGTAGAAATCGACGAAGATACGGTAAAAATCCCGCGCGAGGGCGCACCCGCCATGCTGGCAGAGGGCACCGTCGTGATCGTGGAGGACGGCCGCATCGTCGGCGTGGATGAGATCGAAACCCAGCGCATGGAAAACGATATGCGCCGCCGCTTCGAGCGCATCCTCGGCGCAAAATCCGACGTATAAAACCTTAGGCAGCACCGCACAATCAGAGCATGTTCAATTATGCGGTATTGCTTAATCTGCACCACCAAATTTCCCAAGAAGGCAAGGCGAAACACATGGAAAAGAAACCTTTTTGACACTCAAGCAGGCGCAGGAGATCAGCAAGACCTATCCGACCCCGTTTCATATCTATGATGAAAAGGCGATCCGTGAGAACGCGCGCAAGGTAAAGGCCGCGTTTGCATGGAACCCGGGCTATAAGGAATATTTCGCGGTCAAGGCGACCCCCAATCCGCGTCTCGTTCAGATCCTGCAGGAGGAGGGCTGCGGCTGCGACTGCTCGAGCTATACCGAGCTTCAGCTCAGCCGCGCCTGCGGCATTACCGGCCACGACATCATGTTCTCCTCGAATGTCACGCCGAACGAGGACTTCAAGCTCGCAAGCGACCTCGATGCGATCGTGAATTTCGACGACATCACCCACCTCGACTACTACGACAAGGTAGGCGAGTGGAAGGAGACCATGTCCTGCCGCTTCAATCCGGGCGGCGACTTCGTTCTCGAAAACGAGATCATGGACACGCCGCAGGAAGCCAAGTACGGCATGACTCGCGAGCAGCTGATCGAGGCGTTCAAGTATATGAAGCAGAAGGGCGTCAAGCACTTTCGGCATCCATGCGTTCCTGGCCTCCAACACGGTTGCAAACGAATATTATCCGGCACTCGCCCGCATCCTGTTCAAGCTGGCCGTCGAGGTTCAGAAGGAGACCGGCGTGCATATCGCGTTCATCAATCTGTCGGGCGGCGTAGGCATCCCCTACAAGCCGTGGCAGGAGCCGAACGACATCATGGCGATCGGCGAGGGCGTACACCGCGCCTTTGACGAGGTGCTTGTCCCGGCAGGCATGGACGACGTTTCCCTCTACACCGAGATGGGCCGCTTTATCCTTGGCCCCTACGGCGCGCTCGTTGCAAAGTGCATCCACCACAAGCACACCTACAAGGAGTATGCCGGTCTGGATGCCTGCGCGGCAAACCTCATGCGTCCGGCGATGTACGGCGCATACCACCACATCACGGTCCTCGGCAAGGAGAAATGCGCTGCATGACCGCACCTACGATGTAACCGGCGGTCTGTGCGAGAACAACGACAAGTTTGCAATTGACCGCAACCTGCCGCGCATCGACATCGGTGATTATATCTATATCCATGACACCGGCGCGCATGGCTTCTCGATGGGCTATAATTGCTCCGCGAGGACGGCTCGGTCGAGATGATCCGCCGTGCGGAGACCCCGAAGGACTACTTCGCAACCTTCGACTTCACCGGCCTGTTCGACGACCTCAAGTAAACAGAAAAGCAGCAAGGGTACACCTGAGAACGGTGTACCCTTTGTTTTCTATAAAAAAGAGCCGCTTGATGCGGCTCTCAGTCTGTCGATAAAGTGCGTTTTCGACAGCTTAAGGTGTGTCTCCGTCGATGATGCCCCTGCGCGATGTCGCGCTTGGGGCAGCGGCGGTTCATGGCCTGCTGTTCTATGTAGCTGTGCGCCTCCGGGTCGGACATTCCGCAGCACTCGATGAGCAGGCATTTCGCCCGGTCGACGAGGCGGATGTCCTCGATGCGCTTCTGGAGGCGGCGGTTTTCGCTTTGCAGGCCGCTCAGACGGCTGCGCGCCGCCGCGGGTCATGCGCAGCGCCTGCATGAACAGTACGCGCGAGAGCGGCTTGGGCACGACGAACACGCCGTCGTCCTCCACCTTTCTGCGACGCTGTCGGCGATCCCCGCCTTCGCGAGCAGGATAACGCCTGCGGTGGTCTCGCCCGCGGCGAGCTGCGCCAGCTCGTGGCCGAATTCGTCCGGCAGGGGCGTGTTGACCAGTACAAGGTCAAATTCGCCGTCCACGAGTGCGGCGCGCTTCGCTGCCGGCCTTCGCGCGGTGGTACAGCTGAGACTGCACGCCGCAGGAGACCAGAAACTGCGCGAGCATTGTATGTGATTTATCGGTCGAAGAAACGACGAGAATACGTTCCATAGAGCGCGTTCCCCCTCCTTTCGGTTGTCTCAGTAGCGTTCGAAGTAGAGCTGACGCTCGGCAGCGGTGCGGTCGTCGGCCAGCGCGATGCGGTCATGCTCGGCCTGCTTTGGCGGCGAAAAAGGCTGTGCGCATCTTTTCGGGCAGGTATTTTGCGATAAAGTCGCTGCTCTGCGCGGTGCGGATGGCCTCGCACAGCGACTCGGGCAGCGCATCATACCTGGCGCGGACTGCCTCACTCGAGGTGAACAGATTTTCCTCGCACGCAGGCGCGAGCTCGAGCTTGTCCTCGATGCCGTCCAGACCTGCGTGGATGAGCAGGGCGAATACGATGTACGGATTGATGCAGCCGTCGAACGAGCGCAGCTTGAAGCGGTTGGGCTTGCCGCCGGTCGCGAGCGGGACGGTGATGAGCGGCGCGCGGTTCTGGTGCGACCAGGTGATATACTTGGGCGCTTCGAACTCGCCGAGACGCTGGAAGGAATTGGTGAGCGGATTGCCGAAGATGGTCATTTCGGCGGCGCGGCGCAGCACGCCTGCAACGAACTGACGGCCCTCCTCGGACTCCTCGATGGACGGATGGAACAGGTTCTGGCCGTCCTTGGTGATCGAGACCGCGAGATGCAGGCCGCTGCCCGGGGTGTTCTGGAGCGGCTTGGGCAGGAAGGACGCATACAGGCCGCTCGAGGAGGCCATGGACTTGACGACCCACTTGAAGGTCACGAAATTATCCGCTGCCTCGAGCGCCTCCGCGGCGCGGAAATCGACCTCGTTCTGGCCGGGACCCTGCTCATGATGCGAGACTCCGGCTGAATGTTCATCTCCTCGAGTGTCAGGCAGATCTGACGGCGCACGTTTTTCCGCCTTGTCGAGCGGCGCGACGTCGAAATATTCGCCGTGGTCGTGGGGATGGTGGTCGGGTGGCCGTTCTCGTCGAGCTCGAACAGGTAGAACTCGCTCGCGGTGCACATGGTCAGCGAGTAGCCGGCCTTGCGCGCGGCGGCTCGCCTGCCGCAGCAGATAGCGGCCGTCGCCCTCGAACGGCGTGCCGTCCGGGTAGCGGATGTCGCAGTAAAGCGAACGACGCGGCCCTGTGCCGGGCGCCACGGCAGCACGGAAAGCGTGGCCGGGTCGGGGAACAGCAGCAGGTCGGATGCGTCAACGTTGAGAAAGCCGCGCAGAGCGGACGCGTTGAAAATGAATGCCGTATTCAAAGCGCGCGTCAGCTCGGTCGGCTGAATGGCAATGTTCTTCTGGTTTCCGAAAATGTCGCAGAACGCCAGACGGATGAATTTTACGTCGTTTTCCTGAATAAACTGTACGACTTCGCTCATGGTGGTATCCATACGGAGAGTCTCCTTTTCTTTTATCGGACAGGCGAAAAAAGCCCGACTGTGAAGGGGAGCTTTTCCGTACCGGTCTGAGTATTGTCTTACGCCTCGAAGGTGTAAAGCTGCTTGTAGCCTGCCGCCGGATTGGGCGTCAGAACGAAATACTTCTGCGCAAGCAGCTCGGCAGCATTTGCACCGAAATGACGGGCGTATTCCTTGATATAGGGCGCGATGTGCGTCATGTCCGCCTCGGTCGCCTCGTTTACGAGAACCTGAGGGGGCAGACCGGTCGGCGCTTTATCACATCTTAACACAATTCTGCCGCCGTGCATACCGTTCCGCAAAAAATTGTTGACCGGATATGCGCCGTTCTGACCGATGCCGAGAACGAGGATGAGGCCGCCGGCCTGGTACTCGCCGAGGAACGAGCCTGCCTTGCCGCCGATGACGACGACGGGGAAGTGCTCCCTGATAGGCCTTCATGTGGATGCCGCCGCGGTAGCCGCAGTCGCCCTCGATGAAGATGCGGCCGCCGCGCATGCCGTAGCCACAGGCGTCGCCGACGTTGCCGTGAATGATGATGTCGCCCTCGTTCATCGTGTCGCCGACCGCCTCCTGCGCGTTGCCGAACACCTCGAGCGTCGAGCCGTTGAGGTACTGGCCGAGGCCGTTGCCCGGGGTGCCGTACCGTGATATTTTTGCCCGAGGAGCCGCAGCCGATGTAGCGCTGGCCGATCACGTTCTCGATCGTGATGCTGTCGTCCTTTTCAGCTGCTTCGCGGACCTTTTCGTTTACCTGCTTGTAATAGGTAAGACCTGCCTGAATTGTCGTCATCAGTGTGCGCCTCCTAACTTCTTTGCGCGTTCTGCGTGCGAAAATGCCATGAGCTGCGGCTTGTCGCGGATGAGCTCAAAGTCGATGGTGTCGAGCGGGGTCTGCTCGCGGATGAGCGAGGTGTAAATGCCTGCGCGGTCGACGTCGCCGATCAGAATGAAGCCGACGAGCCGGTTGTCGCGCGTCACGAGCAGCTTGTAGCCTCGTCGTCCTGCTCGATGGAGATAGGCCTCGACGTCATAGGAGCCGGCGGTGATCATGTGCAGACCCATGAAGCCCGGAAGCGTTCATCGGGATGGCCTTGGTGAACGAGCAGATATGCCGTCGTCGTCGATGTCGTCCTTCACGCCGGTCTCGTCGATGATCTTGTTGATCGTCTTTCCGCCCTTGCCAATGACCTCGCGGATCTTATCCGGGTTGATCTTCAAAGGGATGATCTTCGGCGCGTAGGGGACTCAGGTGCTGGTCGCGCGGCTGCGGCGATGCAGGCGAAGCATCTTTGTCGAGGATGAACAGGCGGCCGTCGGCAGCGCCTGAGACAGCGCCTGACGCAGAATCAGCGTCAATGCCGTCGTTCTTGAGGTCCATCTGGATGGCGGTGATGCCGTTCATCGTACCGGCGACCTTGAAATCCATTTCGCCGTGAAGTCCTCCACGCCCTGAATATCGATCAACGGCCACCTGGTGAAGCCGCTGTCGCGCATCCTGAATCAGACCCGCAGGAAATGCCGGCGCAGCGGGCGCCTTGATGGGCACGCCCCGCATCCATCAGCGCCAGCGTAGAGCCGCAGATGGAGCCCTGAGAGGTGGAGCCGTTGGAGGAGACACTTCGCTCACCACACGGATGGCATACGGGAATTCGTCCACGGACGGGATCACCGGCTCGAGCGCAACCTTCGGCCCGCGCGCCATGGCCGATTTCGCGGCGGCCGGGGCTCTTGAGGCGGCCCGCCTCGCCGGGAATACGGCGGCATGTTGTAGTTGTGCATGTAGCGCTCGCTCGGTCTCGTCCCAGATGGTGTCGATCCTGGCGGCGCTCACGAGGGTGTCGAGAGTGCAGACGGAGAGCACCTGCGTCTCGCCGCGGGTAAACACGCCGGAGCCATGGACGCGCGGCAGAACGCCGACCCGGCCGGGGCGAATCTGGGTCAGGCTGCACGCCGTCAACGCGCACGCCCTGCTCAGAATCTTGGTGCGCATGATTTCCTTGTTGAGTAATACAGCGCGTCGTCCCCCTGATCCAGGCGGCCTTCCAGGAAGCGCTCGGCGTAGAGCTCGTGCGCCTCCTGCTTCACAGCTGATCCTCGCGCGCGCTGCGCTCGTGGTCGGTCAAACGCTCAAACGCCCACGCGCAACGGTCGAAGAAGTCCGCGCGAACGGCGTCCTTCACATCCTCGCCCGTCTCGGCAATCGGGAATATGCGCTTTCCTTGCCGATTTCAGCCACAATCTGGCTTCTGGAAGGCGACCAGCTTCTGATCTCCTCGTGGCCGGTGAGAATCGCGCGGAGCATGTCCGCTTCGCTGATCTCCTTCGCGCCCGCCTCAACCATCAGCACGGCTTCATCCGTACCGGCGACCGTCAGGCTCAGCTTGGAAACCGCGCGCTGCTCCTGATTCAGGATTGATGACGATTTCGCCATCGACCAGCCCGACGGAAACGCGCCGCCGATCGGGCCCGCCCCACGGGATATCGCTGACCGCAATCGCGGCGGAAGCGCCGATCATCGCGGGAATATCCGGCGGCACGTCCTGCTCAACGGAAAGCACCGTCGCCACAACCTGCACGTCGTTGCGCATGCCCTTGTTGAACAGCGGGCGCAGCGGGGCGGTCGATCAGGCGGGAGGTCAGCGTCGCCTTTTCGGACGGACGGCCTTCGCGCTTGATGAAACCGCCGGGGATTTTGCCCACGGAATACATCTTCTCTTCAAAGTCAACGCTCAGCGGGAAAAGTCCTGACCTTCGCGCGGCGTGTCGCTCGCCGTCGCGTTGACCATGACCACCGTGTCGCCCAGTCGAACGATCACCGATCCGTTAGCTGACCGCAGTACTTGCCAAATTCCATAACCAGCGGGCGCCCGCCAGCTCTGTGGTATACGTCTTGACCATCGGGTGGAATCTCCTTTCAAAATACCTGCCTGCACCAACACTTCTTTTCAGACGCGAACCCTCGCCGCCTGATATACAAAACCGACTTCAGCGTTCGGTTTCGTTTCAAAGAATGAAAGACCGCCGCTTGGGGCGACAAAACTGTCTCCCAAACGACGGTCATCTGGGACAAAGCCCTTTTTCGTGAACGAAGCGGAGGAATTACGCGCAGGCCAGCTTCGCAACCAGCGCACGAGAGCGCTCGATGTCGACCTGAACCTCCGAGAAACCGGTGTCGCCTTCGTGGGTGCGGTGGTGGCTTCGATGACCGCCGTCTTCTGGTCTTTAGCATCATAGTGTGATATCCACCGCTTAGAAATTTCCAACACTGAGCAGCGGGTCGGTGAATCCTCCACGCCCCAAGTGGGAATGCGCGATAAGCGTGCTGAATTATGATAGCACAGCTTTTTCCTATTGTAAAGCAAACCTGTGAAATGATACCGCTTTTTTTGCTTTTTCCGTCCCTCGCAACCGCGGAAAGAAAAAAAGACAGCAAGGCGTCTCTTTTCAGCATCATGCGTCCTCACTCAAAAAAGCGGCCTCGCCGCTGTTTCGATGCCTACTGCAGTCCCGGCGAAATGCTCCTTCGTCACCTTGATGACCACGGGGCTCAGCAGCAGCAGCGCGATGAGGTTCGAAGTGGACATGAGGCCGTTGATTGACGTCGGAGATACTCCCACACGAGTCAGGTCCGCGACCGCGACCACAAGCCGAGGATGGTGGAGGTGGCGAAGAGCAGCAGGCCGACGGGCGATCAGGGAGCCGAGCTTGTCGCCGAAGACGCTGGCAAAGCCCGCGACCGCAGTGGGCACACCCGCGAGATCGTTGTTGCCATAGTTGCCGGTGCGCGGAGCAGAGGACGACGAGGGAGGTCAGGGTGCATGACGATGGTGTCCATAAAGACCTCAAAGATGCCGTAGAGGCCCTGCCGGACGGGGTTCTCGGAGGTGGCGGCGCGCGATGGGCGCGGAGCCGAGACCGGCCTCATTGAGAAGACGCCGCGGCCGACGCCCTTGGTGATGGCGAGCTTCATGGTCACGCCCACCGCGCCGCCGCCGACGACGGCAGAGGGTTGAACGCGCCCTGGAAGATGCTGGCAAACACGTCGGGGATCGTGCCCGCGTTGGCGATACGACCACGAGCGCGCAGACAATGTAGATGGCCGCCATGCCGGGGGACGAGCTTTCGGTGACCTGGCCGATGCGCTTGACGCCGCCGAGGAGCACGAGCGCCACGAAATGGCGATCACAACGCCGGTGATGAGGCCGATGATCATGTCAAACCTCCTTGGCGTTCTCATGGAACGCGACCGCGACGGAGTTGACGGAGGAAGCGATGGAGTTGATCTGGGAGATGTTGCCGATGCCGAACGCGGCGAGCGCGCCGAACACGGAGAAGATGACGCCCAGCCACTCCACTTTTGGGGCCGAGACCGTTCTTGATGTAGTACATCGGGCCGCCGCACCAGTCGCCCTTTTCGTTGCGCTCACGGTACTTGACCGCGAGGGTGACCTCGGCGAAACTTTGACCATGCCGAAGAGAGCGGAGATCCACATCCAGAACACCGCGCCCGCCGCCGAGGATGATCGCGCCGGTGACGCCGGCGATGTTGCCCGTGCCGACCGTGGACGCCAGCGCCGTGGAGACCGCCTGCATCGGCGTGATCTCGCCGTAAACCTCGCCCTTCAAAGATCTTTCCGATGGTGTTTTTCCCTGTCTTCGATCTTTGAAAGGTGAGGGAACTGGATAAAAACCCACAGCGATGCTCAGGTAGATAGCCCCGTGCCGACGAGCAGCACCAGCATCACCGACTGAACGAAGCCGTTGACACGGTGTTGATCTTCATAAACTGTTCCATACACTTCTCCTTCCAAAATCACATTCCGTAAAACGTTTGATGAATTTCTTTCATATCTCCAGAGAATACCAAATCGGCCGCCGCTGTCAACGGGGCAAGTGTCGTTTTTGTCGTGCGCGCATGGCAAATCATACATTCTGCATAAATTTTAATGCATTCTTTACCTGCATTTGATGATTTGCACAACAAAACGGTGATTTTGCATTCCCTTGTAACCGGTGTCCGCCATGCTATCTAACTGTACTAACACACTTAATAAGCAGCAAGGAGGCGCCTATGAGTACAATTTCACGATCCCGGTTCTTGTTGTACTGCTGCTCGGCATTTGCTGCTCGCCGACTGTGCAGCCGATGAATACGGAGAATGCCATGATCACCAAATTACACGCGCCGCGCCCGATCTAAGAGCAGGTGTGCGACGGCACCACGGCAACTACGATCGTCTCCGAGCGCGATCCGCCAAAACGGGGATAAGCCCAGTGCGCGCGCTGGCGACACAGCCGCCATCAACCCCAATACCATCAGCGCGCCACAGCAAGCTGAAACGAGCGGCTTGCTGCTCCGTGCCCGGCAAGGGCACTTTGCCGTGCACACCCGCGCACGCGCGCCGCTGACACATCGCTCAAAACTTTACAGGAAACCTGCGCGCCAGGCGCGAGCGAGGAGAAGACATTCAAGCATTGTACGGGAGGGAGACGCGAAGATAGAAGTACGCGATTCTTAAAAGACGCTGACGGCTTGCCGCTCGACAGCGCGGATCACCAGAGCTGCCGCGCGGCGCGGTATGCGGGCCAGAACGGCGCGGGCAAAACGACGCTGCTGCGCCACCTGACGAGCGTTTACCATCAGGATGAGGGGCAGCGTGCGCGCTGACGCCGAGAGGTCTGGGCATTTTTTATGCAGGCAGGCTGGCGGTGCCTATGAAGAATTGTACCCGAAGTTCGATCAGGGGCGCTTTGGCTTTCCGCAGGTCTTCGCACTCGACGAAAGCGGCCGCTGCGCCTGCGGGCAAAGGGCCGCAGAAACAGGCGGCCTTCTGGCTCGCGCTGTGCGTGCCCGGCACTCATCCTCGACGAGCCGGTGGACGGCCTCGACCCGTGATGCGCCGCCGGTGTGAACCTCATTTGCAGGACAGATGCCAGGCACGGCAATTGCCTGTCTCGTCACTGTCTCGCAGTGGAAGGTAAGAGCCACGTGGGCGTGATGAGCCGCGGCAACTCCCTGCTTGAGCATTCGCTGAGAGCGAATTGCAGGAAACAATACGTAACCCA
>VOFC01004840.1_pt1 | contig 47571 bp, 78 predicted proteins | sample 5384161 | NCBI WGS metagenome assembly VOFC01 (sample SAMN12384722, study PRJNA508395) | human gut metagenome | isolation source: healthy gut B | host: Homo sapiens | reverse complement strand
ATACAGTATTTTCGTTTTTAAAGAATCCAAAAGGATTTTTCAGACCATGGTAGAGAAAAAAATTTCCTTCTCTATTGCTGCAACCTGTTTTATATCCCCTTCACTCATTAACCTATAGATTATTTCCTGCATCTTTTGTTCTTTCCATTTTTTCTTTTAATTCTCTTTCAGCCTGAGATAATCTTAAATATTCCGGTGCGTGCTCAGCTGCTGTTTCAGTCTTACCTTCTTTTGTAATAAATTTCTGCCAAAGATGCCAAAGATGAAGCCTTTGCTCTGTTTACAGATGCAGGCGCATAATAATGCTCTGTTGTCATTTCTTCTTCGATTATATCTTTGTAAGCATCCACGCCATCACCATTAAACATGACCGCCTGTGACATATTATTTAATTCTTTTACAAGATCTCTAATCATCATAATGCACTGTGGTTTTATAACTTCCATTGTTGTACCGTTAAACTTGTAAATTCCTGTGTAAACCTGTTCTCTTCTTGCATCCATAATAGGGCAGATAACAAAAAGATGAAGAGAAAAGATTATATGCTAACGCATCCATTGTTGGAATATTTATAATTGGAATATTAAGTGCCAGTCCGAAACCTTTAGCTGTGGCACTTCCGATTCTAAGACCTGTGTATGACCCCGGACCACCTGCAATTGCAATTGCATCCACCGTATTCATATCCAAATCTATATTCTTCTTTATTTCATCTATCATAGGCAATAAAGTCTGTGAATGTGTTTTTTGTGATTAATTGTATATTCTGCTGTTAAGACACCATCTGTTACAACAGCTACAGTTGCCACCATAGATGAACTGTCTATTGCCAAAATTCTCATAGTCCTTCCACCGTAACCTTTCTATAATCAAGACCTTTTTCTAAATCTTTCTCTATTAATACAGTTGCTGCATCACTTGGAATTAATTCTTCAATTAATTTAGACCATTCTATTAAGCATACCCCTTCCCCAAAGAAATAGTCTTCATAACCGATTTCATACATTTCTTCGGGATCACCAATTCTATAAACGTCAAAATGATAAAGTGGTATTCTTCCTTCATCATACACCTGAATTATTGTAAAAGTAGGGCTGTTTACTGTTTCTTCGATTCCCAGTCCCTTAGCGAATCCTTGGGTAAATACAGTCTTTCCCACTCCTAAATCACCATTAAGACAAATAACCTGTCCTGGCTTTGCCTGTTGTCCTATTTTTTTTCCAAGATTAAATGTGTCTTCCCAACACATAGTCTCATAAACCATATATCCTCCAAACAAAATTTTTGATTGAATAAATTGCCAAGCAAAATTCACTTGTACAATCCTAATAAGCAATACCATTGTAACACAATATAATTTTTTTTTTTTCCACAAAAACTAAAAAGACGGCACTTTTAATGCCGCCCTCTAGGTTAAAATAATGGATTTTACTTGCTATTTAATTTTTTATACTTTATAACTTTATTGTTTTTACGAAAGCACTAATGTGCTTGTAAATTAATGCTGTTACCAAACTTACTATTATGCCCTTAACAATGTTAAACGGTGCCACACATACTATTGTAAAACTTAATTTGTTTGTAACTAAAGGCTGAATCTTTGCCCCTGCACCGATAATTGCTTCTAATGGCATTCCAAATGCCTTAACATAAAATGGTATCATTATGAAATAGTTAAGAACAACACCTGCTACAGCCATGAACAACGTTCCAACTAGCATTCCAATGAAGGCATTCTTTTTTTTGTTTTGTGTTTCTGGTAAATTATACTTGCAGGTACTACCAAACATACTCCTATACAGAAGTTTGCGAAATCTCCAACATATGCTGTTGAAGTTCCCTTTAATTAATAATTTAAGGATAATCTTTATTGCTTCCATAATTACTCCCCGATACAGGTCCCATAATAAATGAACCTACAAGAATTGGAATCTCACTTAAATCAATTTCATAAAAGTTTGGTGCTATAAAAGGAATTGGAAATTCCCATAACATTAACACTGCGGCAAGTGCTGAGAACATTGCCATAAGAACCAGATTTTTGTAGTAAATACTTTTTTCATTTTAAATCTCCTTTTTCTTTTTTCAAAATTCTTCAACACTTATTGGTGATTTGATTTGCCGTATCTTTCTTTTTGTGGCAAAAGAAAACCCCGGAAATAGTTTCCAGGGCTTAAATACAAAGCAAATATAGAAATGTAATATTCATAAATTACTGATTGCAAGATTCCAGTGGCTTTTAGAATCCTTAATCAATCTACGATAATTACGCTCCTGTCTTCTCTCATCCAGACTTTACTGTCGGTTATGGATTCACACCATATCATGCCATTGGCTCGCTGACTTATGCATTCGCAATCACAGCCGGTAGGGAATTTCACCCTGCCCCGAAGAATTTTTTAATTTTTACTATGTCATTATAGTACTTATATAAATCTTTGTCAACTTTTTTAACAAAGGTTGTCTGCTATTTATTTTTTTACCTTAATGAATGCATTGTAAATAGCTTTCATTGCTACTTCAAAGTCTTCCTCTGCAACACCGATAATGATATTTAATTCTGAAGAACCCTGATCAATCATCTTAATATTTACTCTTGCATCTGCTAAAGCTGTAAATAAGATTGCCGCTGTACCTCTTGCACTCTTCATTCCACGACCTACAACTGCAATAAGAGCTAAGTTGCTTTCAATGTATAACTGGTCAGGATGCACTCTTGATCTAATTTCATCAAGAATTGTTGTTTCCTTGCCTGCTAACTTATCTGTCTGAATAACAACGCTCATTGTATCTACACCTGATGGCATATGTTCAAAACTTACATTGCTCTTTTCTAATGCACGAAGAACGTTTCTACCAAATCCAACTTCGCTGTTCATCTTGTCTTTTTCAATATTGATTACAGACATACCTTTTTACCTGCAATACCTGTAATAATATGTTCACAAGGTTCTGCTGTTTCTGATACAATCATTGTTCCTCTGTCCTGCGGGCAATTAGTATTCTTTATATTTACAGGAATGCCTGCTGCTCTTACTGGGAAAATAGCATCCTCATGAAGTACGGTTGCACCCATATATGCTAATTCTCTAAGTTCACTATATGTGATTGTGTTAATTGGAGCCGGATTGTTAACAATTCTAGGATCACAAATAAGGCATCCGCTAACATCTGTCCAGTTTTCATAAAGCTTAGCTTCTGCTGCTCTGGCAATAATAGACCCTGTTACGTCAGAACCTCCACGTGAAAATGTTTTGATTGTTCCATTTGGCATTGAGCCGTAGAATCCCGGTACTACTGCTTTCTCTGTTGCTGCAAGTTTTGGAATTAATTTTTCTGCTGTTTTGTCCCAGTCAAACTGTCCCATATCATCAAAGAAAATATATTTTGCCGCATCAATAAAGTCGAAGCCTAAATACTTAGCTAAAACCTTACTGTTAAGAAATTCACCACGGCTGGCTGCATAATCACGGCCTGCCATATGTGAAAAAAGCTCCCTTTATAATTTCAAAATCTTCCTCTAAAGAAAAATCTTCAATTCCTAAGTCCATAATAATGTTATTATATCTGTCCTTAATCATCTGGAACTGCTCATCAAAGTTCTGTCCTTCTGACGCCATTTCATAGCATTTGTAGAGCATATCTGTTACTTTAATGTCTTCCACATATCTTTTTTCCCGGTGCAGATGCTACAACAAAACGTCTTGTTGGATCATCTAATATTATTTCTGCAACCTTTTTAAACTGCTTAGCGTCAGCTAATGAACTTCCCCAAACTTAACAACCTTTGTTTCCTTCATGTTATATTTTCCCCTTAATCTTATTTTATATTATGCGGTTATATGAGATATAGTTAATAAAATTAACCTTCTATTCTAATTCTAGAGATTACTGTGCCTAATTCATCTGCTTTTTTTTTTTGCAAAGGTAGCTTCACTAATCTTTTCTGTAATAAATCCAAATTCTCCATCAATGTTAGCATCAACATATTCAACATTGCCAAATACCTTTTCAATGTCTTTTTGAACTACTACTTCTAACAAAGAATTTCTTCTTTGACTTTGAAAAATCTTCTAATTCTAATTTTTCTTCATCCCACATTACTGTTGTTGATACATTAAGATGTCTTACACTATCCACCACGTCAGACACAACTGCGCTGGCTGTTGGAAGCTTTCCTGCACCACTACCAATAAATACTAAGTCACCTACCATATTTCCACGTACAAGTATTCCGTTTACAACACCACTAACGTTAAATAATGGATGATCCGGTGCCAAAAGTCTAGGTGCTACAGATGCAACTACCTGATTATCCTCGTTCTTGCACTTACCTAATAACTTAATTGATCGTCCCATAGCCTTAGCATATTTAAAATCTTCTGCTGTAATTTTTGAAATTCCTTCTGTATAAATTTCTTCAAAGTTTACAGTTTTACCTTTTTGCTAAAGATGCTAATATAGCAATCTTTCTAACTGCGTCATAGCCTTCGATATCAGCTTCAGGATTTCTTTCAGCATAGCCTAAATCCTGTGCCTGTTTTAAAGTGCTGTCAAAGTCAGCTCCTTCTTTGTCCATTTTTGTTAAAATGTAATTTGTTGTACCATTTAAGATACCTGTTATTTCACATATCTTATCAGCTGTAATATGCATGTTAAGTGGACGTATAATAGGGATTCCACCACCTACTGCAGCTTCAAACAAGAAGTTTCTGTTATGCTGCTGGGCAATCTTAATTAATTCTGCACCATATTTTGCAACAAGTTCTTTGTTTGATGTACAAACACTCTTGCCTGCTTCTAATGCCGACTTAACAAAATCGTATGATGGTTTAAGCCCTCCCATTACTTCTATAATAACCTCAACTTCAGGGTCATTTAAAATAATATTGTAATCATGAACTAATACATTCTCACAAGGATCTCCTGAAACTCCCTTAAATCAAGTACATATTTTATGTCAATTTCCTGTCCTGCTTTGTTTGTAATTAACTCTTTGTTCTCTTTAATAATCTGGAATACTCCTGAACCTACTGTTCCGTATCCTAAAATTGCCACTTTTATCATGTTTATTCCTCGCTTGTTAAAGTTTAGTTTATTTTACCATTGAATAATAGCACGGTTAATGGTAATCCGCAACAAAAATTAGTTATCTTTCTTAATATTAATCCATTTTAAGTATGCATTTATAAAGGGATCAATGTAACCATCCATTACTTTTCCAACGTCTGTTATCTCCTGATTTGTTCTGTGATCCTTTACCATTGTATATGGTTGCATAACGTAAGAACGTATCTGACTACCCCATCCAATCTCTTTTTACTTCTCCTCTAATTCCTGAACGTTTTTCCTCTTCTTCCTGTTTTTTTAGAACATAAAGCTTAGCTTTTAACATCTTCATAGCCTTATCTTTATTCTGAAGCTGAGATCTTTCATTCTGACACTGTACAACAATTCCTGTAGGGTTATGTGTTATTCTTACCGCCGATGAAGTTTTGTTTATGTGCTGTCCACCGGCACCACTTGAACGGTAAGTATCAATTCTAATGTCATCATCATTTATTTCAACATCAAGGTCTTCCTCAATATCAGGCATTACATCACATGAAGCAAAAGAAGTCTGTCTTTTTCCTGCTGCATTAAAAAGGAGATATTCTAACTAGTCTGTGAACTCCTTTTTCTGATTTCAAATAACCATATGCGTTTTCGCCGTTAACCTGAAATGTTATGGACTTTATTCCTGCCTCGTCTCCATCAAGGAAATCAAGTACTTCTGTTTTATATCCCTTTACTTTCTGCCCAACGGTATACATTCTATATAACATACTTGCCCAGTCACAAGACTCTGTTCCCCTGCTCCTGCATTGATTTTTACAATGGCATTGTTTTTGTCATATTCTCCTGACAAAAGAGTCTCTATTTTAGTTTTTTCAAATTCATCTATAAACTCTTTCGTTTCCTGCTCAACTTCTTCTACTATTGAAGCATCATTTTCCTCTTCACCCATTTCAATTAAAGTTCCAAGATCTTCATATTTCTGCTGAAGGTGTTCAATGGTTTCAAGACTGTCTTTTAATTGTTTTAATTCTTTTGTTATTTCCTGAGACCTTGTTAAATTATCCCAAAATCCCTGTTCTTCCATTATTCCTTCAATTTCTTCTATTCTTTCTTTTTTGCCTGTATGTCAAAGGCTTTGCGCAGTTCTTCCAATTGATCTGCATATTGATTCCATTGATATTTGTATTGTTCAAGTTCTACCACGTCATACCTCAATCTTACTTTTTCTAGATTTTTAAAAAAAGAAAGGAGTCGTCTAAAAGCAACCCTTTCTTTATAATTCAAGCCGTTGTATTAAGCCTTACGTCCACAACAGTTTTTATACTTCTTTCCTGAACCACATGGACAAGGATCATTTGGATAAATCTTTTCAGATTCTCTGTGTTTAGTCTTGCTAACACCTGTATCATCCTTGTTTGTTCCTGTAACTTCTGCCACCTCTTCACGTTCAACTTTCTGTTCAACCTGAATATGATATAAAGTCTTAACAGTTTCAACTTTGATACCTTCAATCATGTCATTAAACATTTCAAAGCCCTGAATCTTGTATTCAACAGCAGGATCTCTCTGACCATAAGCCATAAGACCAATACCCTGTTTCAACTGTTCCATATCATCTAAGTGATCCATCCACTTTCTGTCGATTACTCTTAACAGAACGATTCTTTCTAATTCTCTAATATGTTCAGGTTCTGGGAACTCAGCTTCCTTAGCTTCGTAAAGCTTAACTGCAGCTTCCTTCAATAACTGTTTAAATTCAGCTTTTGAAAGATGCTCAATCTCGCTCTTCGGAATTTCAAGTTTTACAGGAATAATTTCAAATAATGACTGACTTAAACCTGCCACATCCCAATCCTTAGTCTCCTGATCATCGCCAACAAACATGTCAACCTGAGATTCAATTACTTCATTCATCATCTTGATAATTGCATCTCTCATATTCTCGCCGTTAAGAACTCTTGCTCTTTCAGCGTATATAATCTCTCTCTGGTCATTGTTAACCCTATCATATTCCATAAGGTTCTTTCTTATGCCAAAGTTATTTCCTTCTATCTTCTTCTGTGCTCTTTCAATAGTCTTAGTTAATGACTTATGGTGAATTTCTTCATTCTCTGGAACACCTAATGCATTAAAGATTGACATAAGCTTCTCTGAAGCAAACAATCTCATAATATCATCTTCCAATGAAATGTAAAACTTAGATTCACCAACATCACCCTGACGGCCTGCACGACCTCTTAACTGGTTATCAATACGTCTGGATTCATGTCTCTCTGTACCGATAATCATCAGACCGCCGGCTTCTCTAGCCTTGTCATCCAGCTTGATATCTGTACCACGGCCAGCCATGTTAGTCGCAATAGTTACTGCTCCATGCTGACCTGCCTGAGCAACGATTTCTGCTTCCTTCTCATGGAATTTAGCATTCAATACCTGGTGTGGAATACCTCTCTTCTTAAGAATTGCACTGAGTTCTTCCGATCCTTCAATTGTAATGGTACCAACTAACACAGGCTGTCCCTTTGCATGTGATTCAACAATGTCTTCTATAACTGCATGAAGTTTCTCTTTCTTAGTCTTAAACATTGCATCTTCATGGTCAATTCTTGCAATTGGCTTGTTTGTTGAATTTCAACAACGTCCATACTATAAATATCTCTAAATTCTTTTCTTCTGTTAAGGCTGTACCTGTCATACCAGACTTCTTTGCAAATTTGTTAAAGAAATTCTGAATGTAATAGTTGCAAGAGTTCTGCTTTCTCTTTTAATCTTAACATGTTCCTTAGCTTCAATAGCCTGATGTAAACCATCAGAATATCTACGGCCCGGCATAATACGTCCTGTAAATTCATCGACGATCAATACTTCATCATCTTTTACTACATAGTCCTGATCTCTATGCATAAGATTATGTGCTCTTAATGCCAAAATAACATTGTGCTGAAGTTCTAAGTTTTCAGCATCAGCATAGTTGTCAATATGGAAGAATTTTTCAACTTTTTTTCAATACCCTGTGCTGTTAAAGTAACAATCTTGTCCTTTTCATTTACAAGGAAGTCTCCATCTTCTTCAATATCAACACCCATAATGGCATCCATCTTGCTAAGTTCAGGATTAGCTGTGCCACGTTCCATCTGTCTTGCAAGAATGTCACACATTTCATATAACTTAGTTGACTTGCCACTCTGTCCGGAAATAATAAGAGGTGTTCTTGCCTCATCAATAAGAACCGAGTCAACTTCGTCGATAATACAGTAATGAAGTCCACGCTGAACTAACTGTTCTTTGTAAACAACCATGTTATCTCTTAAGTAGTCAAATCCTAATTCGTTATTTGTAATATATGTGATGTCACAGTTATAGGCCGCTTTCTTTTCTTCATGTTCCATGTCTGAAAGAACACAGCCTACTGTTAATCCCAAAAATCTGTGAACCTGTCCCATCCACTCAGCATCTCGGTAGCAAGATATTCGTTAACTGTTACGATATGAACGCCCTTGCCTTCCAATGCATTAAGATATGCAGGCAACAAACATGTCTGTGTCTTACCTTCACCGGTTTTCATTTCTGCGATACGTCCCTGATGTAAGATAATGCCACCCTGTAACTGACATGGATAATGTTCTGTTCCAAGTGTTCTTCTTGTCGCTTCTCTAACTAAGGCAAATGCCTCAGGAAGCAAATCGTCTAAAGTTTCACCTTTCTGTAATCTATTTCTAAATTCTGTTGTCTTAGCCTTCATCTCGTCGTCGGTAAGTTTTTCCATCTCCGGCTTAAGGCTTAAGATCTTCTCTATTGTATGATTATGTCTTTTTAATTCACGCTGACTATGCGTTCCTACGATTTTATTAATTACGCCCATGGTAATCTCCTCAAATATATTTGTTGTAAAATACAACACGCTAAGGAATATAATACCATTTAAATCGGTTTTATTCAATACAAGTATGTGTTATTTATTTGTTAAAAAAAAAAGTGTAAACGTAGGCATTTCATAACTTTTGTTCTTATAAACGATAAAAAGAATCCCTAACTGATATATTTCAACCAATCAGGGACTCTTATTAGATATTATTTAGTTTTCTTAGTTACTTTTTATCTTTTAGTCAAGTTCAGGTTCTATTAAACCGTATGTATTACCTTTACGTTTGTAAACTACATTAACTTCTTCTGTCTCTGCATTAAGGAATACAAAAAGTTATGTCCAAGTAATTCCATTTCTACGCAAGCTTCTTCAGGATCCATTGGCTTAATACCAAATCTCTTAGTCTTTTTGATTTTAATCTGATCCTCATCTTCATCTTCGTAATCAGCTTCAATGTATGTCTCTGTAAAAGCTTCCTTAATTGATTTCTTCTTGTCAATAATCTTATTCTTATACTTAACAAGCTGTCTTTCAATTGTTTCCTCAACCATATCGATTGATACATACATATCATCACTTATTTCTTCCGCTCTGATAATACGTCCTTTGACTGGAATTGTTACCTCCACCTTCTGTTCATTCTTATTAACACTTAATGTAACGTCCACTCTAGTCTCTCCCGCGAAGTATTTATCGAGCTTTCCGATTTTCTCTTCTACTGCGCTTCTGATGCCTTCTGTTACTTCAATGTTCTTACCGAAAATCTTAATTTTCATGGTACCACTTCCTTTCGTTAACTAGTAATTAAATTATACCATTTAAGGTGATTTTCCACAAGAAAAAAACACACTTTTTTCACTTATTTTCTCTACTCTTTTTTTTCGACGCTATTTTTGTATATTTTATACAAATTTAACCCATTTTTAACTATCTGGCACAATTATAGTTAAAAAGTTATTAACATTGTTTTTTTTTCAGTTTTTTCAATAAAATTCTCCCTTAAAATAGGTTATTAACCCACTTATTAACATTATCAACATAAAAGTGTGTCATTTTATGTAAATCTTTGTCGACAGCTGTAAAGAACTAATGTTTTGTTGATATGTTCCAAACTTGTACATTTTACACATAAACTATTGACTTTTTTCTAAAATTCGCCACACTATTTTGCAAAAAAAATAAGACCTGTATTGGTTGTTGCCAATTCAGGTCTTGTTTCTATATTATATTTAATTATCCAATAATTCTTCTAGCTGCACAAGGTGATCCCATGCCACTAATTATAATACCTGTTTCTTCTGTTGAAGCATGTATAATCTGTCCACCACCAATGTAAATAGCTACGTGGCTGATTGTAGAACCACCATACTTGTAGAATAACAAGTCACCTGGCTGTAAGCTACTCATTGATACAGCTCTACCGTTGTTAACCTGTGTATATGATGATCTGCTAAGTCCATACCCAAAGTGAGCGTATACTGACATTGTAAATCCTGAACAGTCTGTTCCGTTTGTAAGACTTGCTCCACCGTATACGTAAGGGTTACCAAGGAACTGCTTAGCATATGCTACAATTGCTGCACCTGTTCCCGAACCGTTTGAGCTGCTTGATGAGCTACTATGACTCTTCTTTGCTTGAGCTACTGCTACTTGAACTACTTGATGAACTACTGCTTGATGATGAGTTGCTGTAGTTGCTTCTTGAACTTGAGTTTGAGCTGTTCGAATATGTACCGTCGCTTGAACTCTGGCTGTTATCATTTGATGCCTGCTGTTCCTGCTGTTCAGCCTGCTTTCTTGCCTCTTCTTCAGCTGCCGCTTTTGCTGCCGCTTTTGCTGCCTCACGTTCTTTCTTAATCTTAGCTTTTTCTTCTTTTCTTGTTATAGCTGTTTCCATGTTAATGTTGACATTGGCATACTGTGCTGAAATCCAACCACTAACACCGGCTTTAATTTTAACCTTAATCCATTCGCCAGTCTTGTCAAACTTCTTAATAGTATATGTTTCATTCTTGTAAACGTTAGTTACTACTTTAGAATTAGTACTAGCTTCTGCTCTAACATGGATAGCATCCTTAGCTTCTGCCTGTACATAACCATTATCTAAAGCTCTGCTCTTAGCACTACTTCCTGTTACAAAGAAATCTGACTTAATATAACCTGTACAGTTACCTGATACAATCTTGTACCAACCGTTATTAGTCTTTTTCAAGAATTTTTTGCACCACTGTTGTTATAAATTTTTCCAACAACCTTTGATTCTGTTGTTGGTTTCTTTCTTCTTACATTAACATAATCTTCTGCACCACCTGAAACCTTAGTAATTGCTATGTTAGCAAATAACTTGTCCTCACTTGATGTTGCTGTATTAGATGTCTGTGTCTTTTCAGTCTGATTTTCTGTCTTTGTTGTCTCATTAGCTGTTGCTGTACTATCTGTTGCTTCTGTAGGAAGTAACTTCTCAATATCAGTTTCTTTACCACTATTATTGATGTAATCTTCAACAATAACTGCTGCACCTGCGCTAGGTATTTCTGTTGCTAATTCATCTGCAAACAATGGCATAGACGCTGTGATTGTCATAGATGCCACAAGTGTACCTGCTACAAGTTTCTTAGCATAATTACTTCTCATGAAAATTCTGCCTCCATTTGTTTTAATTCTGTTCTAAAATTTCGGTATATGTTTAAATCCATATCAAGTAAATATTTTAATACATATTGATTACATATTCAATACATTTTTTAATATAATCTTAAAAATATACCTAAAGTTATTCTCAATCAATTCTAAATATTACAATTTTGTTACAATTATAACAACTCTTATATAGATTGTCAACCTACATATATTAGCAATTTATTCCTATTTAATTTCATTTCCCGGTTCACTTTTACTTTTTTAATATTAATTTCATAAAAAAAGTAGTACCTAAGTACTATTTTTTCCCTATAATTATGGTACTATAGTACTAAAGTACCAGGGTACTACTTTTTTTCTAATAAGTACAGTACTAAGGTACTATATGGCACTATCTATTATAAAGGATGATATATTATGAAGAAAACAATATTAATTACAGGAGCTTCCGGAGATATCGGAAGTGAAATTTGCCGTTTTTTATAAAAAAACAATTATAAAGTAATAGGAACTTACAACAAAAATAAAGCTACTATTGAAGCGCTTGCAGAAGAGCTTGGAAGTGATTTTTCTTATTATCAGTGCGACTTATCTGATTTTAATAATGCTGAAAAGCTATTTAAGAATTTAGGAGATATTTCCATTGATATTCTTGTTAACAATAGTGGAATTTCGGTGTTGGGATTGCTTCAGGATATAACGGATAATGAATGGATCAGACTTTGGAACACTAATGTTACCTCTGCCATTGCTATGAGCAAAATGATTATTCCTATTTTTCTAAAAGCAAGGTTATGGAAAAATAATCAACATTTCTTCTGTCTGGGGACAGCGGTGCTTCCTATGAAGTTTGCTACTCCACAACCAAGGGCGCCATTGATTCTTTCACTAAGGCTCTTGCCAAGGAACTTGCCCCTTCAAACATTCAGGTTAACGCTATTTCCTGTGGAATAATAGACACCAAAATGAATGGACATCTTACACAGGAAGATGTTGACTCTATTATAGAAGAAATACCTGCATCAAGACTTGGCACAACTGAAGATGTTGCAAATGCTGTATATGGTCTTGTCAATTCAGGCTCCTATGTTACAGGACAGATTATTACCGTTGACGGCGGATGGCAGGTATAATTTTTTTAATTTCAAGTTTCATCGTTATTAAGTCAAATCATGATATGGTACAAGTTATTGTTTTTTACGCGATACTCATTCGCATTTTGCGTACGCTATATGCTCATGACGCGCTGTCGCGCTATGCATTCAGGACGAAATACAACTGTTGGCGAGCAAGCTCTCCACATCTGTATTTCGTCCTGAATTTGCATTGCTTGTAAGAACGCGCAAATTATTATTTAAGTTCGGTTATTCTTCTTTTTTTAATATTTTTCTTTCTCACCATTTTCGTAAGATTGGATTCTTGCTGTATCTCCCGATGAAGTAACTGAATCTCCCTTATCGTTTATGACATGTGTAATCTGTCCCTGACCGTTAAGTTTTACAGTTACAATATTTCTAATTTCTACTCCATCCTTGTTAGGAATCTCTGCTCCACTGAATATTTCTATGTTCGCATCTCTATTGTAACAATAAATTCCAAGTCCACAGCCGTAAAAATCATTAACTTCATCGCCTATTTTAAATGATGCATAACCTTTCACCTTACCATTATGGCTCATATAATATTTCTGGTTAGGTGCATCGTAAGGCATTTCGCTTTGATAGAAATATAGCTTACCGCCATTACCATTCCATATGGTCTGATATTCCTGAAAATGTTCAACAAACAATCCATACATTGTAACATTGTCACCATTTATCACAATACCATTAGGTGCTGTATTCATATCCCAGCCTACATTGTCTCCGTGGTCAGCTCTCCAAACCCAAAAATTGTCTCCAATTACATCATTACTGTTAATGGTAACGCAATTCTTAACTTTGCCCTTGTAATTTGCGCCTCCTACTCTAAAGTACACATCACTAAAGCAAATAGGGTTGTCGCTATGGGAAACTTCTGCTTTTTCATTTCCAACTTTAAGCAATGTTTCTGACTGCTTATCCCCTGCTTCAAATAAAACTCCGCATACTTTAATTCCATCTACATCTGATGTTACCATACACGCATTTCCATTAGTTGAAACAAGAGTAGCAAGTCCCATGCCGTATATAATAGTATCTTTTTCTTCTACAGTAATAGGTTTGTCTAAAGTATAAATTCCAGGTGTCAAAAGAAGATTTTTTCCTTCTTTAAGAGCCTTGTTAATTGTATCTGCGTTATCCTTTTGGGCATCTGCCACGTAAAACATATTCAGGCTATAAAAAGTACCTTTAACTCCGTTCTCCCACGAAATTCCCTGACATTCTGTTCGTTTTTCAGGAACCATAACGCCATATCCATTGTCCTCATCATAAACCAAATAAGGCTTCTCCTGAATCTTTGGAACTGTTTCTTCTTTAGTATATGGTTCATATGGCCATCCGCCTGTAGGAATAGTATCAACATTTACACCTGTAAAAACCATATTCCACACGCCATTTTCAAAATATCCCCAATTGTTATTTCTAAAAAGATACTGTTGCTGTGAACCTGAGGAAACCATCTTTTCCACTTTGCAGTCTGCCATAAAGCCACCTGATGACCAGCCCTCGCCATCGCTTAAAACAATACCGTCATTAAAATTAACACGTCTAAGAGATACTGCCTGTGAATTAGCCCACATACAGTAATCATTTACCGAAAAATTCTCTGCACTTCTCCAGAAATTGCAGGTAGCATTGTGAAACATCCAATCTGCATTAACCCATAATTTATTAATATTAGTATCTGTAGGCAAAATTCCAAGTCCCAAAACCTGTGTATAAAATCCTACATTAATTTCTAATGAAGTTCCATAATCTCCCGGCTTAAAAAGTAATGCATATCTTTCATCTCCAAACTGGTTAGATTCCTGTCTTGCAAAAATCTGACTTACTTTTTCCTGAATTTCATCCTTATTGTCTGTAGGAGAAAATACATATGTATTCTTTCCTAAAACACTATCATCCTTTACCGGCTCTCCGTCAGACTTAAATTCAATATTATTTTCAACTTTATTTTCTGTTGTTTCCACCTGAGTTGTTGTCTGTTGCTGCTTTTTCTCATTGTTACAGCCAATAAGTCCTGTTGACAATGTAACCAAAGCTACTGTCATTAATAAAGCTTTTAGTTGCTTTCTCATACTTTTTATTACTTCTCCTCATCCTTTTTTTTGTTGCATATTAATTGCATAAACGCTATGTCTTGATGTAACAAAAAAGAGTATTACGCTTAATCCCTCCAAAATCAAAAGTTGTAGGTCTTTCCGGCACCCTGATAATATCTATTAACTTTCCATCTTTATAAACCTTAATGTTATCATCACCAACATAGATTTTTTCGTCAAACTTCTTAACCCTAAAGTCACCCTCTTCAATAATAACCTGAGGGTTTGTTAATAAGCCTTCTTTGTTAATGTCACATTGGAAAACTCTCTTATACATTTCATCAACTGAATATAATTTACGTCCCGGCTTTGATCTTGAAAGATTGTTAGCTCTAATCAAATCATAGTGACAAGGAATAATTGTTACCCCATCCGGTGCTAAGAATGCTTTTTTCGGATTATACTGAATAACATCCTTAAAGTCTGAACCGTCACGCCATCTGTTTCCCGGATATAAAACTCTTGCCGGCTCTATGTCGCCAATGTTTACTTTTTTTCTAATTTTACACATTCTCTGTTACTGTCAATTGTAAATGCCACAATCTGAGCCTGACTGTTGTACCAGAATCCATAAGATGTTCCATATGAATCCTCCGGCAAAACATTAATGTTAGGCTTTCCATTTATTGTTGCATCTCTTGGAATGGCATACTCGCCAATAACAATAATATTATCCCTTGTATCAAATCCTATAGAATTAATTTTATAAGGAGATTCAAAAATCATAGACAGCTCCAATGTTTCCCTGTCCACTCTTTAAATCTGCTTATATAAGCTGTCAAGGAAATAGAAATTACCCTTTCCGTCACAGCTTCCACCATCAGCAAATTGGAAGCCTGAATACAGCTTTTCTGTTTTTGGCTGTTTCTCGCCTTTTCCTGTTATTTCTATTGAAACTGCCTGCCATGGTCTTATTTCAATGCCGGTATTCACATCTAATAAGAAATTATCCATGGTGTATTTCATCTGTGAAAAATTATGAACGTTCAAAAATTTAATATTTTCACAATTCCATGTTTTTTACAATAAGGAAATGGTTTCTGCACAAAAACAGTTCTAAAACAATATGTAGTTGCAAAAGTAATATCCTTACAATTATGTAATTCTATTGGAAGTGCAAACTCACCCTCTGCTTTTTCTTCTTCACTTTGGAAACCATATATTGTTACATTCTTTGCATTTATCATTCTAAGTTCACATCTGCAATGATGCTCTAATGACAGACAATATATTCTTGTAGGAGTTTCAGTATTCTGAATCTGAACACCCACTGAAACATATGGACTTGCTGACCATATATCCTTAAAGGTTCCGCCACCTCCGTTACAAATAAGAAGACTTGCATACTGGTAGTCCCATATTTTCTTAAGGTCTGCATCTCTGCATCTTCCCTCATCATATGGCTGTTCAAAAGCTCCTGTCATCTTTACAAGGTTACCGTGACCGCCAAAAGAATTTCACATCATTCATATATGAATTTTTGTTACTCATCCATTTAACGCCACAGGCTCTTGGATTTCGTCCACCTGTATTAACACCGAGACCAAACATAATATTTCTTCCCTTTGAAGTTTCAATAAAAGCCTTAGCCTTGCCAAATCCTGTAAACTTTTCAGAATTTTCTTTTAAAATAAGTTGCGTTGAAACCGGATTCATTCCTATAAGAGATGTATTTTCTTTTAACTTAATTGTATCTGAAAAAATATATTCACCCTGCGGAAAATATATTGTTTCATATTTTTCAATTGCCTCTTTTAAAAAGCCTGTGTGTCATCAGTTACACCATCACCTTTAAGTCCTACTTCCTTGGCATTAACCCAAGTTAACATATCAGGCAACGGCTGTATATCTGTTTTTAAGATTCTATAATCTACGTCTTTTGCATATCTGTAAATCTGGTCGTGAATCTGTTTATCATGATAAATATCGCTAACTGTAGTTCCATGAATGTATTTCTTTATAATGCACTGATAATCTTCATTAGCAATCTGTCTGCCACTGCTCTTATATTCAACAACATTTTCCACTGCCTTAAGCTGACAATTTTTAACATAAACCTGTGTTAGTGAGTTGTTGTCCATTGCCACGTTTAAAATACAATTCATATCTTCAAAAACAGAATTTTCTATATATATTTTTTCGAAATAATCATCATCAACTTCAATAAATTTAGCTGTATTAACACAATGGGTACGAATAATATTAAAGCCTGCCTCTCTTGTCTTAATTGCTCCAACGGTCTGCCCGAAAAATCTTGTATCAACCATTACAAAAGGCCAGCCCGAGAGCACTTTGTTGTTATAATTCCGTACTTTCCTCCGTTAATATAGATGTCTTCCATTTCATTTCCAACATCATAAATGCCTGCCATACCTGACTGCACATTGATGTCAATATGGTTAATAAAACAGTGCTGTGCGTAATGAGTTCTAAAAGCTACTGCATATTCATTGCCCTGGCCAAGACTTACATTAATATTGGAAATGGCACTGTAAAAAAGTTCCCGGATTGGCATCTGCAATTTCCGCCTCATTCTCTTTTAGTTCGTTAACAAACCAGAATAAATATTTAAATCCACCCTTGTTCTCAGGATGTGGTTCATTAAATCCTTCTGCATTATCTTTTAATATAAAATGTGGTCTGTTGTCACCGTATCCTATAAGTCTGACTGCCTTTGGCACATAAATAGTCTTGCTTAACAAATACTCACCTTCAGGTATAAAAGAACACCATAACCGGCCTTATCCACAACCGTCTTTATGGCGTTCTGTAATTCATTAGACACATCGATGCTGCCGTCGTTTTTTACATTAAAAAACTCCTCTGTAAAATAGACAGCATTACAGTCTCTTATTTCTTCTTTGTAAAATGATATTCCGTTCATATTATTTCCTCTTTTCCAAAATATAATCTGTATCTTACTAACTTCTCTGTCGTACTTTCTTATGAAATAATTTTACCAAATACCATTACTATATTCAATTTTAAAATTGTTTTTATTGCTTTGGCACAACGCCGAAGATTATAAGGTCTTCTGTCCCCTCATTCTTCATTCCATGCTTGTGTCCCTTTGGACAATAATGTGCCTGACCTGCTTTTAAAATTTCTGTTTTTCCATCAATATAAACTGTAGCCTGGCCTGAAACACAAAAAGACTTCTTCGCTGTTGTCTGTATGCTCATGAATACCAATAGATGCTCCCGGCTCTAATACTCCGTATAAAATTCTCATGTTTTCATCATTGTACATTTTTTCGCCCTTGTGTCTTTTTCACCACCATTAAAATTGTGAATTACTGTTTCTTCCATATTTTCAAAATCTAATAACATTGTGAACCTCCTTGTAGTTTTGCAGTGCAACAGGAGTTACATCAACTGTAACTCCTATTTTTTATAAATACATTTTTGCAACTGCTACTAATACATTCTTATTTGTCTTGTATATTTTTTTGTACTGCCTATTCTTTACCGGTGCAGGTACTAATCCTGTTTCCAATGTACAGTTTAGTATGTTTCTGTCATCAAGATAATCACTAAATGTTCCATACTGAACCTTACCGCTTAAAACGTGAGTATAATGTGTCATTGAATAAAGCATATTGCTAAGCTTTGTGTGATTAAGGTGATACATTACTTCTCCTGCCTGATGATAACAAATTACTACGTTAGGTTTTACTTTTTCTACTACTGAGATCTGTGCCTTTGTTTCCGGTTCAGATACCGGTGTTTTGCCCGTATAATTCTTGTGCGCCGGTGCTTTTGCTCCTTTTCTGTTAAATCCTTCTGCATAGTTTCTATTAATATCTACACCTCTGGCATTAGCTTTCCACTCTTTAAAGCTGAATCCTTTTGCTATTTTGTAGAGATTCTTGCGTAATGTGGCATTTCTTATTTTCTTTGGTCCATACTGACTGATTGTTACTCCATCAGGATTTACCATTGGCATAATTACCATTTTAACATTGTTAAAGATTTTGCTGTATTTTTTTTCCCTGATACTTCTTGGAGTCATATCCTCTACAGTAATCCTCAATAACATTCATTATAAACTTAGTGTTCATATACTCTCTTGCATGTACAGATGTTTCAACATAAACTGTTTTCTTAGCTTTTGCATTACCAAGTGTAACATAGTATAAGTTTCTTTTATCTAAACTTTTTCCTGCAATGTCAACTTTAAATATTGAGCCATAAGCATTTTCCAACTTTTTAAGGTCTCTCTTCATATCATTATATGAATATTTCTTATCTGCTGCATTTACAATCTTCTTGGCATTGCATTTGTATGTAATGTACTTTGATTCAACTAATAATTTCTGATTGCCTACCTGAATCAATGAATATCCATTGTTGCATTTCTTGTAAACATAATAACGGATACCTTTTTTACTTTTGTTACTTTCTCTAACTTTAAGTTATATGCTGTAACTGTTTTCTTTACATAACCACCTTTTTTTTACGTTCTTTCCTGTTGTGTCAACATCCGGCTTAGTAGTTGGCTGTACCGTAGTTGGCTGTTCAACCTTTGTAGTGGTTTCCTGTGGTGTTGTTACAGCGGGTGTAGTTGTTTCAGGTGCTGTAGTTGTTTCCTGAGGCGCTGTTGTTACCGGAGCTGTTACTTCTTCGGCCTTTACCTCAGTCAAATTAATTCCCAATGCAATGATACCAATTAGCATTAGAATTTTTAATGTTTTTTTTCATAAGTTCTTTCCTTTCAACTTTTTTCTCCCATATGTAAGTATTGTATCATAAAATGACCTTTAAATGTTCTTTATTTTGCTTATATAGCCATTGAATCTAAAAAAGACAAAGTCTCCAAACTGTTGAAAACTTTGCCTTTCCTATTAGAATATATTACAAATGTAGAACTCTATCTTTTATTTCCTGAGTTCTTCCCTGATTCCAGAACTGTGTTCCAATATAACCGCATGTTCTTCTTGCAACACTCATCTTGTCCTGATTACGGTTTCCGCAACTTGGACATTCCCATACAAGTTTTCCATTCTTTTCATCAGTTACTATTTGTATTTCCCCATTGTATCCACAGCATTCACAATAATCTGACTTAGTGTTAAGCTCTGCATACATAATATTGTCATAAATAAATTTCATAACCTGAATTACAGCTTCGATATTATCCTGAAGGTTAGGAACTTCAACATAACTGATAGCTCCACCGGGAGATAACTTCTGAAATTCAGATTCGAATTTAAGCTTGCTAAAAGCATCAATCTTCTCTGTTACATGAACATGGTAACTGTTAGTAATATAGTTCTTGTCTGTTACACCTTTTATAATGCCAAATCTCTTCTGAAGGCATTTAGCAAACTTATAAGTTGTTGATTCCATAGGTGTTCCATAAACAGAATAGCTAATATTTTCTGCTGCTTTCCATTCTGCACATTTATCATTAAGTTTCTGCATCACCTTTAAAAGCAAATGGCTTAGCTTCGGGATCTGTGTGTGACTTTCCTGTCATTCTTACACACATTTCGTAAAGTCCTGCGTAACCTAATGAGATAGTTGAATATCCATTGTATAATAACTTGTCTATTGTTTCACCCTTCTTAAGTCTTGCCAAAAGCACCATTCTGCCAAAGAATAGGGGCAACATCTGAAGGTGTTCCAAGTAATCTTTCATGTCTGCATCTTAAAGCTCTGTGACAAAGCTCTAATCTTTCATCTAATATCTTCCAGAATAGATCCATATCTCCATTAGAGAACATGCCACATCAACCAAGTTGATTGTTACAACGCCCTGATTAAATCGTCCATAGAACTTGTAGCTTCCGTCAGGATTTCTCTGGCTGTCTTCAACTGTTAAGAATGAACGACATCCCATACATGGATATACACATCCGTTCTTCATTTCACGCATAACCTTAGCTGAAATGTAGTCAGGAACCATTCTCTTTGCTGTACATTTAGCTGATAAAACTGTTAAATCCCAATATTTAGAATCAGGTGTAACATTATCTTCATCAAGTACATATATAATCTTAGGGAATGCAGGTGTAATCCAAACACCTTTTTCATTTTTACACCCTGTATTCTCTGTTTTAAAACTTCTTCAATTAATACTGCAAGGTCATCTCTTGTCTGTCCTTCAGGAACTTCATCCAAATACATAAACATTGTAACAAAAGGTGCCTGTCCATTACATGTCATTAATGTAATAAGCTGGTACTGAATAGTCTGAATACCTCTTGTGATTTCATCACGAAGTCTTCTTTCAACAATCATCTTAAGCTGTTCGTCTGAGTAGTTAACTCCCACTTCATCACGTTCCTTCATTACTTCCTTAGTAATCTTGTCACGGCTAACCTGTACAAAAGGTGCAAGATGTCCTAATGAAAATGACTGTCCGCCGTACTGGTTACTTGCAACCTGTGCCACAATCTGAGTTGTAACGTTACAAGCTGTATAAAAACTATGAGGTGGATCAATCTTTGTTTCTGAAATGCATGTTCCATTCTCTAACATATCCTTTAAGTTAATAAGGTCACAGTTATGTTCCTTCTGTGCAAAATAATCAGAATCATGGAAATGAATAATCCCCTGTTCATGTGCCTGCGTAATTTCATCAGGCAATAAAATACGTCTAGTTAAATCCTTGCTAACCTCACCCGCCATATAATCACGCTGAGTTGAGTTAATCGTAGGATTCTTGTTTGAGTTCTCCTGTTTCACCTCTTCATTAATCTGATCAATAAGTGCGAGTATTCCATCATCAGTTGTGTTAGCCTTTCTTGCCATATCTCTCTTATATCTGTAACGAACGTAAATCTGCGCAACTTCATATCCACGCATCTCCATAATGCCACGTTCTACCATATCCTGAATATCTTCTACTGCTGTAGCATGGTTTGACTGACAAATCTGATCCATAACAATCTTGCCAACAGCCTCAATCTGGTACTCATTAAGTCTATGTATCGGTTCTACTTCATTATTAGCCTTTCTGATGGCATTAAGAATCTTTTGCACATCAAAAACCACTTCTTCACCATTTCTTTTAATTACTCTACGTGTTATCGTCTCCATCTTGTTTCTCCCACAATGTATTATCTTTATATATCTTTATTTTTTAAATGTACTATATCTTGTGTCCACCTAAAGGATTATAGCACAATATATTCCAAATTGTATAGTGCCAATTGCAACAAATTTTATTAAATATTTTATTAAATATTTTTTTATTTTTCTTATTTTCCCATAAATAAAGGCTTTTTCAGATTAAATGGTTTACATATTATCTGCCTGATTTTTTTTCAAAATTTTTAAACACTCCATTTATCACAATCAATGAGATAACTGCTGCCACAAAATCTGCTATAGGTGCTGAAAACATTATGCCCTCTACACCTTCTAAGCCTATTTTTATAAATATAATAGGTAATATTACTAACAACGGAAGTAAGAATATAATCTGCCTTGTAAGTGACAAAAATGTTCCCTTGTTAGGTTCTCCAATTACAGTACAGAATGTTGATGTAATTGGCTGTATTCCGTTTAAGAATGTCATAAATAAGAATATTCTAAAGAATTTTTCCGCAAACATAAAATATTCATTGGAACCTGAACCGAATATTCCGATAATCTGTCTTGGAAATAATTGAAAAATCAGGAACGCTATAGTGGACACCACTGTATTGCATGTTACTGCTATCTTGTACGTCTTCTTTACACGGTCATAATTGCCTGCTCCTGTGTTAAAACTCGCTATAGGCTGTATCCCCTGGGCCACACCAATACATATTGAAAAATATAACTGGTTAACTTTCATAATAATACCTGCACAGGCAATTGGAATTGATGCACCATAAATTGACAATCCACCGTAATACTTTAATGACTGGTTCATTACAATCTGAACAATCATCATGGCAAGCTGATTAAGTCCCTGCGCCATTCCCAAATGTAATGTTCTAAAAACAAATTCTTTGCAAGGTATTAAATGCTTACGTTCTATCTTAGCTGTTTTGTAATGAAGCATATACCACACTACCATCATAAAAGACACAATCTGTCCTATAACAGTTGCAAGAGCTGCTCCTGACATTCCCCATCCAAATCTCATTACAAATAAATAATCTAATATAACATTAATAATTGCTCCCACAAGGTTGCAATACATTGAAAATTTAGGGCTGCCGTCTGCTCTTACAAGATGTGAGCCTCCATTGGCTACCATTACAAATGGGAAGCCAAAAAGCAACCACGCCCACATACTCTTTTGCGTAAGGCAAAACTGAGTCAGGTGAACCGAAAAACTTAAGCAAAGGTTCCATAAAAAAAAAGTGAGATTAATGCTATTACCACACCTACTCCAAACATTACCGTAAGTGCATTTCCAATAAAATACATAGCCTTCTTCTTATTTCCTGCACCCATATTAAGGTTAAACCCTGCCGCACCACCAATTCCCAGTGCAAGCATTGCGGCAAGACACATAGTTGTTAGGGGAAATGCTATATTTGTTGCCGCATTACCTAACTCACCAACAGTTCTTCCTATAAAGAATTGGTCAACGATATTATATAAAGAAGTTACAAGCATTGATATAATGCTTGGTATTGCAAACTTTCTTAAAAAGCCTTCCAACCGGCTCTGTTCCCAATGGATTAACTTTATCTTTTTCCATATTGATTTCCTTTCCCAAATTGCATTTTTTCGGCAAAGCGCCAGCGCTATTAATAATACCACTTTTACATATATAATTTCCAGTAAATTAATTAAATTAATAAAAATATTTAAAATATTTGTTTTATAAGATTGTTATTTTTTTAACATTCTTTTTCTTGTATTGTATTTTCTCCTATGTTATAATTATTCTAATTGCGATTCAATCACGCTATAGATTAACAAAGGAGTAAAAGATGAGAGGAATTTATTCTAATAAAACAGAAATCCGTCACAAGGTATTTACTGAAATTGCCCGTATGGCATATGATGACAGTCCATTGTCACGAATTGAAGATTTACCATATGAAATTGTTCCCGGAGAAATAGGAAAATATTACGATAATATCTTTTTGGAACGTGCCATCGTTGGTGAACGTCTTCGTGCAACAATGGGACTTCCTATTAGAAAGATGTCAGAACATGCACCTCTTTCTGAAGGAATTGATGCCAGCGCAATTGACGAGAAATACTACGATCCCCCACTTATTAATATCATTAAGTTTGCATGCCATGCATGTCCTGAGAAACGTGTTTTATTACAAACGCATGTCAGGGATGTTTAGAGCATCCTTGTATTGAGGTTTGTCCTAAAGATGCAATTAATATGGTTAAAGGTCGTTCTGTAATCGACCAGGACAAATGTATAAAGTGTGGTAAATGTGCCAGTGCCTGCCCATACAATGCAGTTGTAAAACAGGAACGTCCATGTGCCAAAGCCTGTGGCATGAACGCCATTAAGTCAGACGAATATGGTAGAGCTGATATTGATTATGATCAATGTGTATCCTGTGGTATGTGTTTAGTAAGTTGTCCTTTTAGTGCAATTGTGGACAAGAGTCAGATTTATCAGACTGTTCTTGCATTAAAAAGTGAAACACCGGTTTATGCTGCCATTGCTCCATCATTTGTACGTCAGTTTGGTGCTGATGTTACACCTGAAATGGTTCGTGCCGCATTAAAAGTATTAGGTTTTGAAGACATGGTTGAAGTTGCCATTGGTGCTGACCTTTGTTCTTTACAGGAAGCTGAGGACTTTCTTGAAAATGTTCCTGCCAATCAGAAATGGATGGGAACTTCATGTTGTCCTGCATGGTCAGTTATGGCTAAGAAGACTTTGCCTGAATATGCCCATTATATTTCAATGTCACTTACACCTATGGTTCTTACTGCAAGAATGATTAAAAACAACATCCTGAATGTAAGGTTGTATTTATCGGACCTTGTGCTGCCAAGAAATTAGAGGCAAGCAGACATTCAGTACGAAGCGATGTTGATTTTGTATTAACTTTTGAAGAAACAATGGGATTATTTGATGCCAAAGCTGTTGACTTTAAATCTCTTGAAGTTGAAGAACCACTTCAGACATCAAGTGCACTTGGAAAAGGATTTGCTTCAAGTGGTGGTGTTGCCCAGGCTGTTGTTAAGGTTATTAATGAAATGCGACCTGATATGGAAGTTAAAACAGTTAAGGCTGAAGGTTTGGCCGAATGTAAAAAGATGCTTATGATGGCCAAAGCCGGAAAATATGACGGATATTTATTAGAAGGAATGGCTTGTCCCGGCGGTTGTGTAGGTGGTGCCGGCGTACTTTCAGATGCACGAAAGACTGCAATGGACTTACAAAAAGATATGGCCCGTTCAGAATTAAAAGATCCTACAGAAACACAATACAAAGATTTCTTAGAATTAATAACATCGGAGGATTAGAAATGAAATTAAAAACTAAACATATTACAGTTACTGCAGTCATGATAGCTTTAAGCATTGTTGTAATACAATTTATTAAAGCTCCTCTTATGATTGCCGGACAGAATGTTGCCATCTCAGGTGCCCTCATTAATCTTATACTCATAATTGATACACTTTTACTGCGGATTAGTAAGTGGAATTATATTATCAGTAATTATCCCTGTGTTCTCATTTATTTTAACACAGAGTCCACTTATCTCAGCAGTTCCTGTTATACTTCCATGCATCATGATTGGAAACATTGTTTTCGTTCTTTTGCCTGGTTTGTAAGAAACAAAAAAAATCGAACTTAACTTATTACCATTAAGCCTTGTTGTTGGCTCAATTGCAAAAGCCGGAATAATGACACTACTTATTGTACAGTGGGCAATCCCACAGTTTGGTGCTTCACTTGCTCCAAAAAATGGTTACAATGGCAAAAGTTACATATTCTACAACACAGTTAGTTGCTGCACTTTTTGGTTCATTCCTTGCTATTATCATTTGGCCAATCGTAAGAGTTGCAGTAAAAGGAATAAAATAAGAATATTTATGTAATAAAACAAAAATGATGTTAGTTTAATTGCTGACATCATTTTTTATGTCTTTTAACTACAGGTATCCTTTTCCAAAATATACATAATTATATTTCCACTTCAAATTCAAAACGGATTTCTCCTGTCTTTTTTTATTTATATATCGCCGGAAAAGGGCTGCATGCAAACACGTTGCTTTTTCTTATTTTGCTCCGCCGTCTATTGTAAAGTGAAAACCTAAACTCGCCTAAAGGCTCAAACAGTAGGTTTATCGCTTTACACTATGCTCGCAAAATTTCGAAAATCTGCCTATTGTTTGCAAAGCAGCCTTTTTCCGGCGATACTAAACCAAAATAAAACAGGAGCTACAACCAATGCAACTCCTGCGTTTTTATGCCATATGAACTATATTTAATAATAATGTCCATGCCAAACCGTAATATGTTACTACGGCCACCAAATCGTTTACTGTTGAAATAAGTGGACCTGAAGCAACTGCCGGGTCTACTTTTAATCTTTGTAAAGAAGATAGGAATTATTGTTCCTACAACACTTGAGATTATCATTGCAAGCCATAACGCTCCTCCGATACATCCTGACATTGCAAAGGCATTTACTACCGTCTGTCCTTTTTGCAAGCCATATAAATAGTCCTGTTATCATAAATGAAATGGAACCTATTATCATTCCGTTAAAGAATCCTACTTTTAGTTCCTTAAGAACAAAAACCTAACTGTTGCTTTAATGTAAGTTCCTCATCTGTTAATACTCTGATTGTTACAGCCAGTGACTGTGTTCCAACGTTACCTGACATTCCAAGTATTACTGACTGGAAACTTACTATGATAGGAAGTGTTGCTATAACGTGTTCAAACATTCCTGTTACTGATGAAACTCCAAGTCCTAGCATTAGTAATATTACAAGCCATGGGATTCTCTTTTTTAAACTTTCAAGCAAAGGTTCTTCCAAATCTTCTTCTGATGTCAAAGCAGCCAACTTAGCGTAGTCTTCACCCATCTCTTCATCTACTACTTCCAATAAGTCCTGAGATGTAATAACACCAAGTATGTGCTGGTCCCTGTCAAGTACAGGAATTGAATCTTCTGAGTAGTCCTTCAAATCTTCAATACAGTCATCTACTGTTTCATGATCGTATACAAAAGGATATGATGTTGTAACCAATGTTTCAAGTACAACATATTCTCTTGCCACAATAAGATCTGTTAAATCTATTGCTCCGTAAAATTTATTTTCACTGTCAAGTACATATAATGTTGATATATTGTCATTGTCTGCAGCCTGTTCAACTACACGCTTCATTGCCTGCTTAATTGTAAGGTTAAGTGTTAATGTAACATAGTTAGTTGTCATCTTGCTACCGATTTCATCGTCATCATATGACTGAATCAGGTCAATGTCTTTTTGCTTCCTTATCCATTAACTGGATAAGTTCCTCGCTCTTTTCATCCTCCAATTCATCAAGAATATCTACTGCATCGTCAGCTTCCATGTTTTCAAGAATGTCTGCCGCAAGTTCTGAATCCAATTCTTCGATAAATTCTTCCGGATCATCTAAATAAGCGAAAACCTCTGAAACTCTTTCAAGTCCCATGATAGAGTAAAGTTTTCTTCTTTCCTTTACATCTAACTTCTCTAAAACTGCTGCTATATCATTCTCATGATAATCATCCAGTTCTTCTTTCTTCTTATACGCAGGTTCGTCGCTTTTTATAATCTGTATAATTTCGTCTTCATAATCATCCCTCTGTGGTTATATCTTTTTAATTCTTTGTCATCGATTTTATCTTCCACTGTCATATACCTCCTCTACCATTTTGTGCCATTCTAATGTGCCCTGTGTATATGCGGAAAAACTGATGTCAGATTCTTATTTTGAGAGAAAAAAGCATAATGGATATTTTCTCTGTTTTCTTCAAAATATCTAACATTACAGCTTCGCCCCCAACTGTCAGAACTATCCATTATCTTCACCTCCAAAATTTAATAATTATTTATTAGCACAGAAAAAGACTTATGGTCTTAAACCACAAGTCTTCCTACTATATTCTTCACTATTAAATTTAACACTTTTTTCATGATTATGTCAACCTAACCATGACTTTATTATGTACTTTTTTTTTTCAAGAATTAATCGTTTTTCTTAAAAACTCATCCCATAGTGCAAATCCGAATCCTAACACTAAAAATACAATTCCCAATACTGTACAAATAGTTCCCATACTTCCCATTGTTTCATTTCCTCCTTCTATTTTTCTTTTTGATTTTTAACTGTCTTTTTCAAGCTTTTTTCCATATGATTTTTTATGTTTTTTACTTTTCCACGAATTTAACACTTATGATTTTATTTAACAATATGTTTTGGCACACCTTAACGGCTTATTAATATCAGGCGATAAGTTTTTAACATATTATTAGCTTATAGGGTTTGTTCCTTAGCACTATTTTTACATTTATAATTATTTTCATTTTTCTGTTAAAAGGTTATACTATTTATTAGATTTTTAATTTGGAGAAAAAGCTATGAAGTTAATTAAGAACATATCAAAAAAGGATTTTGCAAGAAACACTATTATTACTTTTTTGCTTATGACTGTGGCAACAATTATTTCTTTTGTATTATTTTATACGCCAAATTTTTCGCCGGCTGTTATTGCACCTATATACATTCTTGGATTAATACTTATCGGAACCTTAACTACGGGATATTTACCGGGAATTATTGCAGCAATAATAAGTGTTATATGTATTAATTTTTCTTTTTTACATACCCTTATTTTCAGCTTAATTTTACAATAACCGGCTATCCTCTTACTTTTATTGTGATGTTGTCAATCTCTCTTATAATAAGTACATATATGACAAGATTTAAGAAACAGGGCATAGCACTTGCCGAAAAAGAGAAGCTTATTGCAGAAGGTGAAAAGGAAAAAATGCGTGCCAACCTGCTTCGCTCTATTTCTCACGACCTACGCACTCCACTTACAAGCATAATTGGTGCCTCTTCTTCTCTTACTAACGATAGTCTTAACCTGTCGGAAGAGGAACGTACTCATCTTATGCGTAACATTACTGAGGATGCGGCATGGCTGCTTAATATGGTTGAAAATATTTTGTCTGTTACAAAGATTCAGGACGACAACAGAACTCTTAAGAAAAGTTCTGAGCCTTTAGAGGAAATTATGTCTGATTCAGTTCACAGAGTTAAAAGACGTATTCCTGACGCAAACATTAAGATAACATTGCCTGATGAGTTTGTTTTTTGGTTCCAATGGACGCTCTTCTAATTGAGCAGGTTATTATCAATCTTTTAGAAAATGCCCTAAAGCATTCTCATTCCAAGAAGCCTATTGAACTTTATGCCACTATTGAGCCAAAAAACTGTTACCGTTTATGTAAAGGACTATGGCATTGGCATTAGTAATGATAAAAAGATGAGATATTTAAGTCTTATACCCGCAGAAACAACAGCCCTGACAGGGACAAGGGTATGGGCATTGGGCTTTCTATTTGCCAGACTATTATAGAAGCCCACAATGGTGAAATTCATGCAGACACCCATGATGAAGGTTCTGTATTTTATTTTTCACTGCCTAAAAGAGGATTAATTTTTGATTAGTTTTACAATCAACATTTTTCAAAAAAATTTGGAGGATTATTATGAAAGATTACACTATTCTACTTATTGAAGATGAAAAAAATATTGCAGATTTTGTTGAAAAGATTCTGCGTTCTAATGATTATAAAGTTGTAACAGCTTCCACCGGTGGCGAGGGCTTTCACTTATAAAATCAAGATGTCCTGACATTATTCTTCTTGACCTTGGACTTCCTGATATGGACGGTCTTGATGTAATTTCAAGTGTGCGTTCATGGTCTTTATGTCCCATTATTGTTCTTTCTGCAAGAACTACTGATAATGATAAAGTATCTTCCTTAGACCTTGGTGCAGATGATTACATAACTAAGCCCTTTAGCACTAATGAACTACTTGCAAGAATAAGAACTTCATTAAGACATAGCAACCGTGTTGTTACTAACGATTCAGTAAGTGAAAAACCTTACGCTGCCCTTGGCCTTAAAATAGATTTTATGAAAAGAATTATTACAAGGGACGGTGAGCCTATTCATCTTACCCCTGTTGAGTACAAAATCGTTGCCTACATTGCCAAAAACTCCGGCAAGGTAATTACATACTCCTCTATTCTTAAAAAACGTTTGGGGACCAAATATGGACGAAAATGATAATAAGATTCTGCGAGTTAACATGGCTAACATTCGAAGAAAAGATTGAGCCAAATCCTGCGGAACCTACTTATATTCTTACTGAACTGGGTGTGGGATACAGAATGCTGGAAGATTCTTCACTATAAAAAAAATGGTTACGTTCTACGAAAATCTGAACGTAACCATTTTTCTTATTCTACAGTCTGAACTTTCATCATATTAGTTGTTCCTGATGTTCCAAGTGGTACACCTGAAGTAATTACTACAATGTCACCCTGATTTACTAACTTGTTCTCTTTTGCAACTTCAACTGCGTAATCAAAAAGTTCCAATACGTCTTCCTTTTCTTTAAGAAGTACAGGAGTCACTCCCCATGAAAGGCTAAGCTGTCTGCAGGTTTTCTCATCTGTTGTACCTGCAATAACCATACAATCAGGTCTACAACTTGAAATCATTCGTGCTGATCTTCCTGATTTAGTAACTGTAACGATTGCCTTAGCTTCAAGTCATAAGCTGTTGTACATGTGGCATGGCAAACAGCCTGTGTAATATTTCTTTCTGTGTGAATATTCTGGTTGAAAAATCTCTGCTTGTAATTGATATCCATCTCTGTTCTTTCAGCTATTCTAACCATAGTCTGTAATGCGTCAATTGGATACTTACCTGCCGCTGTTTCGCCCGAAAGCATAATTGCACTGGTTCCATCATAAATAGCATTTGCAACGTCTGTTGTCTCAGCTCTTGTAGGTCTTGGATTCTTAATCATTGAATCAAGCATCTGTGTAGCTGTTATAACCTTCTTGCCTGCCTGATATACTTTCTTAATAATCATCTTCTGGATAATTGGGACTTCTTCTTCCGGAAGTTCTACTCCCATGTCTCCTCTGGCAACCATAATGCCATCAGCAGCTTCAATAATTGAATCTATGTTGAGTATTCCTTCACTGTTTTCAATCTTTGCAATAATGTTAATATTTTCGCCACCGTTTTCTTTTTAAAAATAGCACGAATCTGTTCTACATCTTCTGCACATCTTACAAATGATGCTGCAATATACTCAACATCCTGCTCTATACCAAAAATAATGTCTTTCTTTGTCCTGTTCACTTAAATATTCCATGTTAATATGAATGTCAGGAACATTGACACCTTTCTTATCTGAAATCTTTCCGTCGTTCTTTACTTTACAAACAACGTCCTGTCCAACTATTTTTTTCAACTTCCATCTTAATAAGACCATCATCTATCAAAATAACTGAACCCGGCTCTACGTCCTTATACAAATCAGGATATGTTATGTTTACACGGTTTTCGTCACCAATGATTTTTTCATCTCCAACCAATGTAAATGTCTGACCTGAAAAAACGTGAACCTTACCATTTTCAAAGTTACCTGTTCTGATTTCAGGTCCCTTTGTATCCAACAATATGGCTACCGGCTTGTTACACTTTTCTCTTAATTCCTTAACTTTGTTCATTCTTCCCAAATGCTCTTCGTGAGAACCGTGAGAGAAATTACATCTTGCTACATTTAAACCATTCTTAATTAATTCTTCTAATACATTGTCCTTATCTGTTGCAGGACCTAATGTACAAACAATTTTAGTTTTTCTCATATCTGCCTTTACCTCTTGTCTTTTTTCTTTTTTATAATATAACAATGAACCTATATTTATACAAGTTAAAAATATGTAAAAAAATGAGAAGTAATTTTATTAATTTTTACTTTTTTGCCTTTTACTACGCTAAAATCAATAATCAAAATTCACAAAATTTTAACTTTTTTTTTCTATACATTTTATATTGATTGGAGTATTATGGTCTTAGATTGTAGTATTTTTTTATTAACAATTATAAAATGAAAAATAATTGTTTAGAATTAGCAAAATTATTCGATTATTTTGTGAAAGGCATATTTTAATGGAAATTAATTTAGTTTATAGGAATGAGTTTATTGAATTAGTAACACCTATTATTGAGAATGAAAAAGTAAAACGTATGGACAAATATATACAACACGGAACAACAAGTACTTTGGATCATTGCATCGCAGTAGCTTATGTTAGTTTTGCAATGGCAAAGAAACTTAATATCCATTGCGATTACAATAGTTTAATCAGAGGCGCTCTATTGCACGACTACTTCTTATACGACTGGCATGTAAGTGATGAATCACATAAATGGCACGGTTTCAGCCACGCAAGAACAGCTCTTGAGAATGCCTCTCATGACTTTGAACTTACGCCTATAGAAAAGGATATAATTGAGAAGCATATGTTTCCGCTTAACATCAAACTTCCTAAATATAGAGAAAGCTATCTTGTAACAATCGCCGACAAGATTTGTTCTTCATATGAAACAATATATAAAGTTCCGTATGTTGCAATTTATAATTAGGATACAATTTAATTAGATTTAAGAAGTCATATGGATTCAAGTTGAATCTGTATGGCTTTTTGTTTTGTTTGGTGTAATCTTTGTGGAATTTTAAGATATTTTGTTTGTTATTAACTTTGCTGATTCTAGATTTTTAGAAGATTTAATATATTTTATGCTCTATGGATTTCATTTTTAATACTGATAAGATTGTTTCATCAAAAAACCCGGAATGTGATTTACATAACATCATTAAAATGTTACCAAATCTAAAACGTACCCCAAAAATCGAATATTTCAATATTTTGGGGTACGCAGTCCAAAAATTCAACGACAAGCATCACATCAATTAGAAAATTGCAACAGTAGTCATTACCCACTAAATCTCTTCCAGCACCTTAAATATTTCATCCAAACTATCTATTTCATATTCAGGCTTTATCTCTGTCATATTCTCGCTTCTTTTCGGATTATACCAGCAAGTATGAATTCCTGCATTAATTCCACCTAGAATATCTGAACTTAAACTATCCCCAACAATAATCATTCCTTCAATATTAGGATTATTCATCTTTTTCAAAACAACCATTGAAAAATTCTACTTTAGGCTTGTTATATCCAATTCTCTGAGAAATAAAAATATCTTCAAAATATTTTGAGATATCAGCACCTGCAATTCTTTTGTCCTGAACTGATGCTGTGCCGTTAGATACAATAAACAATCGATATTTGTTCTTTAGTTTTTCCAAAACATCAATTGTTCCATCAATTATGAAGTAACTGTTGCTTAAGTTATTTTCATAAAGTTGCCATGCCTTATCTCCTGACTGGTTAACTCCTAACTCTTTAAAAAGAATCTCAAATCTGCCTGTCAAAACCTGCTCTCTTGTAATCTTTCCAAGCTCCAACAATTTCCACTGGGCGTCATTTATTTCACTATATCTTTCAATAGTTGATGACAGCGGTTCTATGCCTAGCTCTTCCAATGTTTTCTTCAAAGCAAAAGCCTCTGACTTGTGAAAATCCAATATTGTATCATCTAAATCCAAAAAAGTACTGTATCTATCATTTATTCTCCTTATTCTACACAAAACTAAAATACAGCATCACTAATATGCCAAGCACTATTCTGTACCATCCAAAAATCTGAAGTCATGCTTTTTAATATATCCCATAAGGAACTTTATTACAAGAATTGAAACAAGAAATGCCACAACTGTTCCAATCACCAAAACCGTAAGCTCTGTTGCAGAAAATGCCAGTCCGAATTTTATTATCTTAAGAAAACTTAATCCAAACATTACCGGCACTGCAAGGAAAAAAACGTAAATTCTGCTGCTGCCACTCTTGAAACGCCAATCAATAATGCACCTATAATAGTTGAGCCTGAACGTGAAGTTCCCGGTATAATTGACAAAATCTGAAACAGTCCGATAATAAATGCAGTCTTATATGTAATGTCATTTAAAGTTAAAACTTTAGGTGTTCTTGTTTTATTCCATCTTTCGATTACGATAAAAGCAATACCATATACAATTAATGTAATGGCAATCACAATAGGTGTGTGAAGATGTGCCTCAATAAAATCATCAAACAAAATAGTTACAACAGCTCCCGGAATGCAAGCAACAACTACCTTAAACCACATTGAAAAAATATCTTTTTCAATAACAGGCTTGCTCTTATCCTTAAATTGAAAGGGAAACATCTTGTTCCAAAACAAAACAACAACAACGCTAGAATTGCACCCAACTGAATAACCACAAAAAACATCTCTTTAAAATCAGCACTTACATTCATCTTAATAAACTCGTCAACCAAAAAAGCATATGCCCTGTACTACTAATTGGAAGCCATTCAGTTATCCCTTCAACAATTCCTAAAAAATAACCTTAATAATCTCAATAAAATCCAACATACTCTATCCTCTCTTATAATTCAAATATTAGGAAAACATAATTTTCCTTTTTTACTGCAACTAATAATAGCATATATAATCTATTATGAAAATAAAATTTTGCCTATTACTTTTTAATTTATAATTTCGTTAGCTTTTTTTTAAGCAAACCTTAATATTTAATTAAATTGCAAATAGTTCTCCCTTTGTATTATATATAAAGACACCATTCATTAGTCATTCATAGTTCTTTTACTTTCGCTTGGAATCACCAGAGATAGGCTGCCTGGCAAACAATAGGTAGCCTATCTCTGGTGAGTTTCTGAAATACAAAAAAAGGGAAGTCACTAACTAAATGGTGGCTTCCCTTTTAAATACTAATTATATTTTCCTATAAATTCTCTAGTTCTTGCATTCTGTGAATTAAATACCTGCTCAGGTGTTCCATCCTCAACGATTACTCCATTTTCCATGAAGATTATTCGATTGGATACTTCCTTGGCAAATTACATTTCGTGAGTAACTATTACCATTGTCATATGTTCACTTGCAAGTTCTTTTATGACTTTTAGTACTTCCTTTGTAAGTTCAGGATCTAATGCTGATGTTGGTTCATCGAAAAATAGTATATCCGGATTCATTGCCAATGCTCTTGCAATGGAAACTCGCTGCTGCTGTCCACCTGACAGTTCGCATGGGTAAGCGTCTTTCTTGTTGGCTATTCCCATTTTTTCAAGAAGTCGGTTGGCTGTTTCTTCCACTTCCTTCTTGTCTCTTTTTTGAACATTTAAAGGTGCATCTGTAATGTTTTTCCAAACTGAATAGTGTGGAAAAAGGTTAAAGTTCTGGAATACCAATCCGTATGTTGATTTCAATTCCTTAAGCTGAGACTTAGGCGCATATGTTACTATGCCATTCTCGTTTGTGTCAGCCATTAATTTGTCATTGTATTCAATCTTTCCACCTGAAATTTTTTTTTTCAAGGTTTACTGCACATCTTAATAAAGTAGACTTACCTGAACCTGACGGTCCGATAATCGAAAGAACATCTCCCTTATTTACTTCAAGGAAATATCTTTTAACACTTCAAATTCGCCAAAACTTTTTTGGATGTGTTTCATTTCTAATACACTCATGTTTCTTCTCCCTATCTGTAATAACTTAATTTCTTTTCAATTAATCCCATAATCCAAGCTACCAAAGCATTAAATACAAAGTAAAATACTCCGGCAACAAAGAATGGTGTCAAACTTGATGTTGATGAAGCTATCTGTTTTGCAATACTGAACATTTCCATATAAGCTATTGAAAATGCAAGTGATGTATCTTTTACAAGACAAATTACTTCATTAGTAATTGATGGCAATATTCTCTTAATTACCTGTGGTAATATAATCTTCATAAAAGTCTGTGCCTTGTTGTATCCGAGCATATTTGCTGCTTCGTACTGTCCTCTTGGCATTGACTCAATACCTGAACGGTATATTTCAGCAAAGTATGCTGCGTAGTTAAGCACAAATGAAATTATTACCGCATAAAATCTGTAATCTCTTGAAATCTGTATTTTTAATAAATAGCTTGGTCCAAAATATATTGCCATAACCTGTAACATAAGAGGTGTTCCTCTCATTATTGATATGTAGATGTTAACCAACCATTTTACTATTTTAATTCTGGACATTCGTCCCCATGCCACAACAAGACCAAATGGTAATGAGAAAAGCAGTGTTAAAACAAATATCTTTACTGTTTCTATCATACCTAATGACATCTTCTCTAACATCATATTCATCGGCATTGTAGTAGCAACTACCATAAATCCTGTTCCTATAGTCATTTTTATTTATCTCCAAGACAAATCATATCTTCTATTCCGTATTTTTTAGCTAATTCATCAACTTTACCTTCATCATAAAAGTTTCTTTAAATCAGCATTAACTTTATCTCTAAGTTCTTTATTTCCTTTTTTGAAGCCAATTCCATACTGTTCTGAATTAAGGTTTTCATCAAGAATAACATAATTGTTATTTCTGTTGTTAACCTGATATTTTGCAACACCTACATCCATTGCTACAGCATCAACTGTACCTGCTTCTAATTCTGAGAAAGCTGTGTTGTAATCAGGAAATTCCTGAATCTCTTTAAATGTCTTTCCAAGCTTCTCCTGATCTCCACCTTTCTGTAATAACTGAAGGGCTGCACTTGCTGACTGAGCTGCAACATACTTATCCTTTAAATCTGCTAACTTAGTAATTCCTGAATCCTTTGCTACAACTACAACCTGCTGGTTGTTTACATATGGATCTGACCATTCATACTTATCTTCCTTACCGTTAATAGTAAATCCATTCCAAATACAATCAATATTTCCATTATTTAATTCAGCATCTTTAGAAGCCCATTCAATAGGTGTCTTTACTAATTCCCAACCTTCCATGTCACAAACAGCCTGTGCCAATTCAAGGTCAAATCCTGTATATTCACCTGTATCTGAATCCATATATCCATATGGTGGATATTCTGCATCAAAACCTACTGTAAATTTCTTTTTTTTTGAAGAATCGCTATCGCTCTTCTTTTGTTTCTTTATTTCCACAAGCTGAAAGTGATAAAACCATAGCTAATGAAAGAACTAAAACTAATAATTTTTTCATTTTATTTTCCTCCTGATTTTCGTTCTCTAATACTTTACTAAACTAAAGTTTACTAACAAATGCTATCAAATGTACTGTAAAAAGTCAAGCAATATTCATCATTTTCTATCATTTTTTTATATTGTAGAAATCCGAAGCACAAAACAGTCCAAATAATCGTGTTATGCTTTAAAATTATATTTTTATTTACATATATTTTTTTGCTCAAAAAAGCAAAAATTTAAAGCTGCCACTGTACCGAATTTCTCAGCATAGTGACAGCTTCATCGCCGTAAAATGGCTTTATATAATGTGGACCAGAAGACGGGAATCTGTGGACAAATGGTCCAACATTTTAACATATTTAATTATTAGAATTAATTAACGGTCTAATTGATTTTTTTAAATCAGCATTACTTTTTTATTAACAATGCTTTTTTATAAGCAATACTTATTTTTTAATGCTACTTAATTAATTTCTTAATGGCATATGCCACACCATTTTCATCGTTACTTAAAGTTATGAAATCTCCAAGCTTTTTTATTTCATCTCTGGCATTATCCATTACCGCTGAAACCCCTGCAGTTTTTAAAATATCTACATCATTAAAGTTGTCGCCTATTGCCATAGTTTCTTCTATAGAAATGCCTAAATACTCAGCCAAAGCCATAAGTCCTTTTGCTTTAGTAGTTCCCTTAACATTAAATTCCAAATTAGTGCCTTCCGAATATGAAAGGTCATAATTTATATCTTTAATCTTCTCAACTACTTCATCTCTTATTTCAGCAGTTGGAAAGAAAATATTAACCTTGGCAACCGGCTTATCTCTTAAAAGCAATATACTCACCAATGTTCTCAACAGGCACTCTGGTCTTCTTTATAAACTCATCTATGTGATAAACATTGTATCTCTTAGTATCTTCTATACATCTTCTCTCTGAATAAATTACACCATCAGCCTGCAACTCAAACATCATATCCATGTCCATAGCCTTTACTGTATCATATATATATCTAACATCACTCATATCCAACAAATCTGAATAGAGCATTTTATTATTTTTCAAAATCAATTACATATGCGCCATTGCACATTATTCCATATTTAACATATGGAATTTTCGAGGACACTTCTTCTAACTCGTTATCTATTCTTCCTGTAGAAAAAGTAAACTTTATACCTCTTTCTTCATATTCTTTAACTGTCTTTTTATTTTCTTCTGACAAATTCTTGTTGCTGTCTAACAAAGTTCCATCTATATCCATAGCTACTAATTTAATCATAAAAACCTCCTGAATTTGCTCAAAAGAAAATTCTACTTCATATTAGAAATAGCTTCTATTAACTGTTCTACTGCCAACTCTTCATCTTCGCCTTCGGCTTCAACAACTACGGTATCGTCACATCGTACTACCAGCCCAAGTACACGCAAAACATTCTTCATGTCAATGCCATTGCTTCCTTTGTAAAGTTTTATGTCAGACTTATAACTTCTTGCCTGATTAACCAAAACAATAGCCGGAGTTGCATGTATACCCTGTTTCGCCTTAACTGTTATTTCCTGTCTCTTCATTTCTATACCTCCCATTATTATCAAAACGCAACTTTAAGTTCTGATAATCTGTCTGTTAAATTTCATTCCTGTTTAGTATAGATTTTTTAACTGTTTGTGTAAAGTAATATTCCGGTAACATTTTACTGCCACCGGAATATTATACACTGAGCACATATATTTAATACTATTTTGATATTAAACATCAAATTTCTGATTACTTATTTAAATAATCTTTGATATTGTTATAAATTCCTTTAGCATCTAAACTATGTTTTTCAAGTAATTCTTCAGCTAATGCTGATTCACCGAATACATCCTGAACACCAATTTTATGTACAGGTGCAAGATTTTCTTCGCTTACAACATCTGCAACAGCACTTCCAAGACCACCAATTACTGAATGTTCTTCAACTGTAACAATCTTTCCTGTTTCCTTAGCTGCTTTGATTACTAAATCTTTGTCTAATGGTTTAATTGTATGTATGTTAATAACTCTTGCATTAATACCATCTTTAGCTAACATTTCTGCTGCCTGTAAAGCTTCTGATACTAAAATTCCGTTAGCAATAATTTGTCATCTGTTCAATAACTGAGTATGGAACTGTTGCAATGTCTGCACCTGCAAGAGCACAGTCTATAACATGGATAGGGTTACGTACTGACGCACAGATGATCTCTGTATCAAGTGCATAATTTTTAAATATTGTTACGATATCCCGGATAAGGTTCACACCTGTTGTGCTGATATCGTCAAGTCTTCCAAGGAATGGTGAAACATATGTTGCACCTGCTCTTGCTGCAAGAAGAGCCTGGTTAGCTGTGAAGATAAGAGTTACATTTGTCTTGATACCCTCTGATGAAAGTACCTTGACAGCCTTAAGTCCTTCAACTGTCATAGGGATCTTAACTACCATGTTAGGATGGATCGCTGCGATCTCTCTTCCTTCCCTGATCATGCCCTCTGCGTCAACAGTTGTAGCCTTAACCTCGCCGCTTATAGGTCCGTCAACGATAGTTGTTATCTCCTTGATAACCTCGTTGAAATCTCTTCCTTCCTTGGCAATAAGGGATGGATTTGTGGTCACTCCACATATAACTCCCATGTCATTTGCCTTTCTGATATCCTCTACATTATTTTTGTCATAGTCTTCTGAGCGATTGCTGGGAATAATGCCATAACTAATCCTAAGATTAATGAACCACCAATTACAAGTGGAGCACCTGTAAGTCCGCCTACACTAAGTACTACGGCAATAAGACAAGCCATATATAATGTATGGTGACCTGTTAAGAAGATGTAATTCCATCTACTGAAACGAGCCATTACAATGTTTGCTAACATACCGAAGCACATAATAAGTGCTGTTGGTCCGGCATACTTAACAAGACCTGATGTAACGATTGCTTCGTTGTTTGGTACAACACCCTGTACATTAAATGCAAAGTTAAATAATGTACCAAAATCATTTAATGATCCTGTCTGCAAGAATGATGAACCTGCTGATAATACTAAGAATCCTACGATTGTTTTAATTGTTCCTTTTACTACATCTTCGACTGGTTTCTTCTGTAAACATAAACCAATCAATGCCATCAAACCAACTAAGATAGATGGTGTTGACAATAACTCCTGAATAATTTTCAAAACTGCCATTTCAAAATTCCTCCTTTTTTTTTTTTTGTTGTTCTAGCTGTTTTCCTGAACTTTTCTGTCAAATTCTAATAAGTACTCATATACATCTTCAGCTGTCTCTGCCTGGATTAATTCCTTTAACGCTTCCTCATCCATAAAAAGCTGAGCCAATGTCTGAATTACTGACATATGAGATTCTGAGTCCGTAGCGGCTAACGCTACCAGCAAACGAACTGGTTTTCCGTCTTCTGAAAACTTGATTGGTTTTCTAAGTACAGTTACTGCCAGCTGTTTTTTCAGCACTCCCGTTTCAGGTCTCCCATGGATTAATGCAACATCATCAGTTAATACATAATATGGACCCATCTCATTTGTGATGTCGATGATACCCTTTGCATAATCTGGCGTTACATAACCCTGTTCCTCTAGGGAACGTAGGCTGACGGTAATCGCTTCTTTCCAGTCGTCAACATGATCAAGAATTTGAACATTCTCTTTTTTTAACATGTCAAGAATCATCCGTGAACCTCCTTATCAATTTGTAAATCCATAGTAACATCTTTACTTTTTGCAAAGAAGTCCAACCTTTTGCACATTTTTTGTGCAAAGTGTTGACTATTTTTTGTATCGTTTTTATTTTATTAGTAATTTTAACGAATCCAGTATTTCATCAGGGTTTTCAGCCATTTCCAGTTTTTCAACGTTTTTTTCAACTGAAAAGACACCCATTATATCTTTCAATACTCTAAGATGTTTTTCCTGGTCTTTTGCAGACATAACAATGATAATCTTGGCTTCATGGAAGTTAGAAAACTGTACCTGTTCCTTAAACACACCTATTGAAACACCTAAATCATTTACATTGTCTTTAGGCTGACTGTGTGCAAGAACAACATCTTTGGTGATGAACATATATGGCCCATAATATCTTAAACTGTCAATTATGCTTTCAATATACTGTTCATTAATTGTACCTCTTTCCTCTAACGGTTTTGCAGATTTCCTGAGAGCTTCCTCCCATCTGCATTTTTTATTTTCAACAAAAACCAAATCCTTTGACAATAAATCAAGAAGACCTTTCTTTTTTCTTGTCAAGATATACAGTCATTCTCTGATTTCTGCTTTCAAAGTATTTCTGCAATTCATTGTATAAGTCATCTCTTTTGTCATTGTCAACAAACTTCTTTATAGTCTGGAACAATTCATCTACATCAACATTACCCTGTAAGTTTTTAAATACTGAATGATTTAAAATAAGCTTCTTATCAAAATCAGTAAGTATAGGATGTACAACTATCACAGGAACCAAGCAGTTAATCTTGTGAGTTGAAATAACTACATCACAAATGTTATGTACGTTAATTGCTTCCTTTGTTGGATACTACTCCCACAATGTCTACCTGTGGAAGCATCTTTAAAAGCTCATGTTTTATCATGTTTCCTGATGATATACCGTTAGTACATACTATAAGAACTCTTATTTTCTCATTTTGTTCCTCTTCCTTCTGAAGATGAGCGCCAAAATGAAGTGTAAGATATGCAACTTCTCCCTCCGGAACCGGAAGACCTATCTGCTGCTCTAAATAGTGACACACTATCTTAGTTAAATCAAATAATTCCGAATACTCTCTTACAACATCCTCAAGCATAGGATTTCCTACCTGAATACCATATTGGAACCTATACATTGATGTATTAAGGTGATAATATAATGCTTTTTCAAGGTCATCCTTATCTTCAAATTTAACACATGCTACCTTTTCAAATTCAGCAACAAGAGCCTTTGATAATTCGTAATTAGATTCCTTAGAATAGTTGTTAAATACATCCATTGTATTCATTGAAACTCTCGAACCTAATAAATGAAGACATAAGTATATTTTTTTTCTTTCTCTATTAAATTCGGGAACTCCTCTTCAATAAGCCTGTATTCCTGAGAATTTTCAAGTTCTTCTTTCTTTAAGTCAGGAAATATAATCCTTCATTGCCTTTTTCCATTAACGGAATAAGCATTGCAATGGATCTTAATGTTCCCTCAACATAGCTTGTATTTAATTTAGTTTCAATTTTCTGTAATTTTTTTTAAGTTTTCTTCTACACTGTTATCTTTCAAATATGAAAAAGTTTCGCTTTCGTACACTGGTTTCAACATATTAATGTATAGCATAAACAATGCTCTTATTCTTATGCTGTCCCCATCAATAAAATATCCCTGCTTGGATTTATAACCTAATGTTAAGTCAAAATCCTGTAACTGCTTAACAACTACTCTAATATCATTGAAAATAGTATTTCTACTTACCTGAAGATATTCCGCTAATTGTTCAACATTTACTGCTTCCTTAGATTTTATAATATAGCAAATTATAAAATATATTCTTTCCATTGGTGAAAAGATATATTCTTCTTTTGCGCCTCCCTTTTCCATTACCTGTTCAATTTGTTGTTTTTTTCTCCTGTTAGTTTAATTCCCTTGCCACGAACAACAGTGATTTCATTTATTCCCTGAACACTTAACCAATCATTAATTTTGCATAATTCATAATAAATGCTTCTTTTGATAGTTTGAATTCTTCTGAAATCTGTGGTAACGAAACGTAAGTATCACTTGCCATAATCATATCTAATATCTTCTTACATCTAGTACTTATATATGCTTCTGTCATTACCTGAACTCCCTTTTCTTATTTTAAAAGTTCTAACTAACTTTTATATATTTTAATTAAAATGCAAAACACCAAAATCTTGATTACGCTGATTACTCTGTGCTTCACAATTTTAATTTTTTTCGTATATATTTACTTTTCTTTCTTCATCTAACATAGGTGCATCTACACATTCAGGATTTTTTACTTTCCCTGTTGCCCATGCACTTCCCACATCACATCTGCCGTGATGCTTTAACTTTCGTATTTCACCATCGTTACCATCTTCTGCAACATTCAAATTAATTTGGCTGTTGTAGCTGATGCTTCATCTAGCATCTTAATAATATTTTCAATGTCTTTTTTCGCTTGCTGCCATAATACACCTACTTTTTCCAAAATATTCTGCAACCTTTTTAAGGTCTTCTATTATTGATAAATGCTGTGGACATGCCTTCTCACACTGTCCACATGCAACACAATCACTTGCCTTTCCAAATATATGAGTTAATCTGTCATAATACTCACCCTGTGGAGTCCATCCTTTTCTTTAACTTCTTGCAAATCCGCATTAAATAATGAAAAAATATTTAGGAATTGCAATCTTCATCGGCATCCTTCCGTGCAATATGAACAGCCTGTACAAGGTATGGCAATATTACTATTAATCACATCTACAGCCTTCATAATAATATCTTGTTCTTCATTATTAAGTGGCTTAAAATCTTTCATATAACTCATATTGTCCATTAACTGTTCCATATTACTCATTCCACTTAGTACCATCTTCACATTTTCATGACTTGCTGCAAATCTAATTGCCCAAGATGGAATTGATGCTTCACTGTTGTACTCTTTAAACATCTTTTCCACATTATCAGGTACTTTTTGCCAAAGTTCCACCCTTTACAGGTTCCATAACAATAACAGGCTTATTGTGTTTTTTTGCTACTTCATAACATTTTCTTGACTGAATCCCTTCGCTATCCCAATCCAAATAATTAATCTGAAGCTGAACAAATTCCATTTCAGGATGCTCTGTTAACACTTTATCAAGTAACTGGGCATTGTCATGGAAAGAAAATCCCACATGTTTTACAAGACCTTTTTCCTTCTTATCCATAATCCAGTTAAAACAATCAAGGTCATTATATATTTTATAATGATCCTGACCTATATCATGTAACAGATAATAATCAAAAAATTCTACACCTGTCTTTTCTAACTGCTTATTAAATACCGCATCTCTGTCTTCTTTTTTGTCTTAATGAAACCTGCGTGAAGCTTTGTTGCTAATGTATAACTATCTCTAGGATATCTTTTAACCAAAACCTCTTTTGTTGCATTTTCACTGGCAAATCCACAATACATCCATGCTGTATCGAAATATGTAAATCCATTTTCAATAAAGGCATCTACCATCTTTTTAGTAAGCTCAATATCAATGCTAGCTCCATCATTTTCGTCTAACAATGGTAAACGCATAAGTCCAAAACCAAGTTTCTTATTTCCAAAAGATAATTCACTCATAACATACCTCCAAAAAATATAGCCTTATTTATTTTTAATTCGAATCATAACACATAAGTTCAATTTTACAACTTTTAATAAATAAAATCAACTTTCTTGTATTGCTCCTTACCTATATGCCTCCTTACCTATATGCCTCCTTACCTATATGGTATTGTCAGAGATTAAATGCATGCAAACACGTTGATTTTCTTATTTTGCTCCGCCGCCTATTGTACAGCGAAAACTTAAACTCGCCTTCGGCTCAAACAGTAAGTTTATCGCTGTACACTATGCTCGTAAAATTTCGAAAATCTGCCTATTGTTTGCAAAGCATTTAATCTCTGACAATTTCTAAAGAATAAGGAGCATACCAATTCTGATATGCTCCCATAATTAAACCCTGTTCAATTTAAAATGTGAAATATTATTCTGCCTTTGAGAATGCAAGATAAGCTGCTCCAATAAGTCCTGAGTCTTCATTTAATGTAGATTTTCTTACCTTTACATATGGCTTCATTATTTCGTAAACTCTTTCTTTTGCAAGAGCTTCAACTTCTTCTACAAAGCCATCTATCTTTAATGCTACGGAACCGCCTAAAATTACTATTTCAGGATCTGCGTATCCGTAAACTACACCGATAAAGTTTGCAAGATATTCTTTTGCATCATCCACTATCTGCTTTGCAACTTCATTTCCTGCTTTTGCAAGGTCATTTACTTCTCCTGCATGTTTTACATCAAGTCCTGCCTTAACAGCTCTTGATGTAATGGCTGTACCACTGCTTATTGCTTCAATTCCTCCGGGAATTATTGAGCCATGGCTTGGTCCATCTTTCATCATTACGCAATTAGCTACTTCGTTACCAAAACCGTGTGCGCCGTGATAGATTTCTTTATTTATTACAAATCCTGCGCCAAGTCCTGTTGATACAGTAAAGAACTGAACATAATTATAATCCTTTCCTTCACCTACAACTGCTTCTGCAAGACCTGCAAGGTTAGCATCATTTTCAAGATATACAGGCTTGTTAATAAGCTTGCTTAATTCTTCTGCAACTTTAAGATTATGCCACTGTCCCTTAAGGTTAGGCGGTGTTAAAATCTTTCCGTTAATTAAGTCAAGTGGACCCGGACATGACATTCCTGCACCAACAATATCACAGTCAAAACTTTTTTATAACTTCTGCAATTTTGCCAAGTGTTACATCAGGATTTTCACTGTCTGTTGCAAACTGCTTTCTCTCAATTATATTTAATTCTTCGTCAGCTAACGCCACTCTTGTATTTGTGCCACCAATATCAATTGCTACTGAGTACTTCATGTTTTTCCTCCTATTTAGCTTTTACACAAATTGTTACAAACTTACAATGTGATAATTCTTTAACATTAATTGTATTGTTTTCTACCTTAATGTCTTCAGTCTTTTTTCTTCTCTTAAGTTAGTGTAGTAAAAGCTTCTTTTTACATCAAAGTTAAACTTGATTGTATCACTTATGTTTTCATGATTCTTACCATTAAAAAGTCTGATAATATATCCGTCATTGTCTTCAGCTTTCTTCATTGCAGAAACAACAAGTTTGTTTTCTGTTTCAAATAATGAATAACGTGATTCTTTTGTTCCTTCAATTTCACGCTGTGAGAAGATTAATCTTCCGTTTAAGAATTCTGCATAAGTATAAACTTCAATGTTAGTATTATATGCTTTTGCCAATGTGTCAACGTTAGCTTCGTTAATGTCTGAAGCGTATGTTGTAAATCCGAAAGCAAAGTCCATTTCTTTTTAATAGTTGAGCTGCAGGTGTTTCAATAATTCTTTCACCACTTGCACGGCCCGACGATAAATAAGATTTTCCTTACCCATAAATCCATAAGTACGGAATAATGTAAGTCTAATCATATGATTATCAAGAACTTCGTATTCTCTTACGCCCTGTGGAATTACAGCAATACCCTGTTTGCCATCTGTTAATGAAACATATGACTGTGTAGGTTCAATGCTAATAGGTGGTTCCTGCCATGTTGACTGGTCATTAGCCCAGTTAGCAAGTTCCTGAACTCCTGCTTTCTTTTTCTGTTTTGTTTTCCGCACTTGCCATGTAAAGTTTCATTTCCTTTTCATAGTAGTTTGACGTTTAATTGAACCGAACTGTTCATCAGCATAGTTAAATGATGAAACAATCTGGCTGTCAAATAATACACATAAACGGTGTGATAAACCTTTGTTATCAACATGTACGTTAAAATCAATAACCTTAGAATCTTTTCTAAGAGCTACAGTCATAGTAATTGGAAGATTTACACTTACCTTACCTTCTGCACGTTCTTCTAAGTCTTTTGGTACTACCATGTTAAACTTAATTACTGCCTGATCATAAATATCACTACCACTTACTTCAACGCTGCATTCTGATTTATTAGAAAATACTTCTAAATCTTTTCTTGGTGGTGAATAGTTAAAGCTGTCACCATCATCTCCGTTTTCTACAAGAACACCCTGGTTCTTATAAGTAACGTTATTTTCTTTTTATCTGTTATAGTTAATGAACCGTCTTCTTCAACGTTAATTGCGTAGAATTCATTTTCTAATGTATTCTTCTTTTCTAAGTTCTTAGCGCTATTGCCCTTTGTGTCAAGTGTATACTGAACATAACCAAATGCTGGTACATCGCTAGTCTTAATAGCTATTGTAGCTTCAAGAACCTGACTTGGAACATAGAATTTACGTGATGGATCAAGTTTAATTGTCTGTGATAAAACATAATCTGTTAAATCTCTTGATTCAATAACTGTATAGTCTACTTTGTTACCCTTTTCATCTAAAATTGCAAAATCTCCACCCGGAATATATGTCTTAACAACAACTGTATCATTTCTTTTCTGAGGTAAAGTATTAATAAGTGTAAATGTCATCTCTGCATCATTCTTTACACTTGTTGCAATAAGACGTGAATGTAATTCAACTAAGTTTACTGCAATATCTCTTGCCTGCTTATATCTTACATAAACATCTTCATTAGCTGTATCTGAAATACATGAACCAATTGAATCGTGAGCTGCATTTTCAAATAATAATTTCCAGATTTCTCCTACTGCTTCGTGAGGATAATCATTTCCTAAATTGTATGATAATGTAAGAAGTGGTTCCATTACGTTAGTTACATAGTTCTGAATCTGTGTATTCATAACCTTTAAATCTGAACGTGATGAGAAAATAGATTTGTGAATTCTCATATGCTTAGCAATAACAAGTTCACCACTTACTTCTTCTAATTCAGGATTTTCGCTCTTTACATCTTTAATATAATCTTCAATACAAC